>Ga0172370_10000632_pt1 | contig 55057 bp, 39 predicted proteins | sample LakKiv5m_FD_114538 | JGI IMG/M metagenome (GOLD analysis project Ga0172370, IMG submission 114538) | Freshwater microbial communities from Kabuno Bay, South-Kivu, Congo - kab_022012_11.5m | ecosystem: Environmental > Aquatic > Freshwater > Lake | place: Democratic Republic of the Congo...
AAATTAAATTCTGCTTTTTTTGATTCCACTAAAAGATAATAATCGTCAGGATTATCAGTTGTGTCGCAATCAAAATCATTTATTTCTCCTAATAAATTAAATTGTTGGCTAATTGCAAATCTATATTTCCCATGCAATTTTCCACCATCTTGAAGTGATGCAGACCAACAGTGAATGTTCTGATTTATTTTCTTGTATAATGAAATAAATGTAAAACTACTTATTCTTTTTATCATCCAACTACTATATTATTATTCAAAGTTAAAAATAAATTCCTGTCTGGGTGTAGATTGCATCTACACCTGAATATCTAATTTTGCCCCTCATTGTGTGCCCAAGATAACAGTTAAAGAAAAGGTTTGCTTTAAGAACACAATTTGTGACCTTAAAACGAAGTGATAACAATTTGGCACCAGTTTGTCATTTCAGTTTAAATTTTGAAATCAATTGCCTAAGGAGTTGATAAAACGATTTTTAGTATTTAAACAATATCTTTGCATGTAAATTTTTCAGGCATGAAATTAAAAGTTTTAGTACATACAGATGAAAAGAACGGGTACTGGGCAGAAATTCCTTCTCTTCCCGGCTGTTTTACTCAGGCTAATTCAATGGAGGATTTACTTCCTAACATCTATGAGGCTGTTGAAGGTTATTTGAAAGTCAGAGAAGAAGAAAATATTAATCCAGAATTTATAAATAATGCGTCAAACCGAATTTTAGAAATGATGGTCTGATGAAATCTATCAGTGGTAAAAATTTTTGATAAATCCTTGAGTCAAATGATTGGATTCTGAAAAGAATCAATGGAAGTCACTATATTTATAAAAAAGAAGGAATTGATTATTTGATAGTAATTCCAGTTCATAAAAACGATGATTTGAAAGAAGGACTGCTGAAACAATTGTTGAAGCTTGCCCTGTCTGGGTGTAGATTGCATCTACACCTGAATATCTAATTTTGCCCCTCATTGTGTGCTCCTGTCTCGGTGTAGATTGCATCTACACCTGAATATCTAAATCTGATTCATCATTGTGTGCCATAGGCAGATGATAATGAATAAGATTTTACTTTTTACTAAGAAATTTTGACTTTAAATTGAGCTGATAACATTTAGGTATTTGTTAAATCACTTGACATAATATATTGTTATTTCAGGATTTTAAATTATTGATATTGAAGATTCTGAAAATTTGATGTCGTAAATTGCGATTTCAAGTTATTCACAAAACGATTATTCCAGTGGTTTAATCTTTTCCGGTGGTATATTATTTTCAATCCGATTCCAGTTTAAAAGAAGCTCATCTTTACAATTTGTTGCCCATTCAATTACCAAACCCAATACTCTTGCTGGTAGGTTACCTTTAATAATTGCTAAATTAGAAATTGAAATTTCAGCCTCATATTCATTGTAAATAGCATGAAAATGAGCAGGATTGTGATCATCAAAATACATACAAATGATAATTCCGAAAAATCTGCTAATTTGCGGCATACTCTGAATCCGGTTCGTTTACAGAAGTGTGAATATTTTCTATTATCTTAATATAAAGCGTTTCCGGGCATAATTCAATAGTTTCATCCCAGGCAACAGCCCCTGTTTCAGGGTTAATATAAACTTTTTTGAAGAAAAGTTCATTTTCCCATGCTTTAAAAACTCCTGAACCTATCAGATGTGAAAGATCAATTACTCCTTCCCTATTGTCAGGATATTTTAGCCAAATTTTATAACTTTCAAGTGCTTTTACCTCAACTGGATGATGTATCATTACTTTATATTTATATACAAAATTAGCTTATAATTCTGAATAATATCATTTAATGGTGCAAATTTGACACCCCTACCTTGGTATAGATTGCATCTACACCTGAATATCTAATTCTAACTCCTCATTTTTTGTTTCTGAGTCCTCTATGAATGATTCAGAATGGATATATTAAACAGTGTATTCCGACAGCATTTTTTCTTGCTAAGGAAATTGTAAGAAGCATTATCCTTTTCTGATTATATTTGCAAACCATAAAAAATCAATAATCATGAAAAAAATCATTTTTATTTCACTTGCTACATTATTCGTTTTACTGGTATTTGCTCAGCAAGATGTAGATAATTTCAGAGGCAAAAAATGGGATACGCCATATTCGCAAATGTCAGCCGGCCTTTCACCTTCGAAAAGCAAAACTCCCGGATTTACTGGTTATGAAAAGGCAAATGAAAATTATAATTTCGAAGGAATCACTGCACACACCATCATTTATCTTTTCAAGAAAGAACTTTTTGTAGGTGTAAGTATCGGCATTTACAATAAAGATGTAGCAAAGGCAGTCAGTATTTTTACTAAAAAATACGGTGAACCCAGAGTTACCGATACACCATTTTTGAAGAATTATGAATGGTATCTGAAAAGTAGTGTTATTGTTGTGTCTTACTTTCCAACCAATCAGGACGAAAAAAGTGCAACTATAGGAATCCGTAAACCTAAATAATTGCTTACAAATAATTATTAAAAATTGGTTTAACTACCTTACTATATAGAATTTTTCAATTTCTTTTCCAATTCTGATAATATAAATTCCAGGTGGCAAATGAGATACATTGATTGTTGGACTGCCCAATGATTCTAAAACCTCCATTCCCATTGAATTATAAATGATTGTTTTTTCATGTGATAATTCTTCTGGTAATGCCAGATAATAGTTGGCAGGTATTGGTTTTATCCTGAATTCAGATTTTGTGATTGGCTTGTAATATTCTTCTTCATTAATTGAATTGAAAACATCTTTAATAATTTCTATATGTGCAAATGATTCAAGACTTTCAGCCCTACACTTAACAAAATAATTTCCAATTGTGTCTCCGGCTAAATACCATCCATTTGAATCAATAGTACCACCTGATGCTTCCCATTTAAGTTTTAAATCAAGTTGATTGCCTGTAGAATCAATTATAATTGCTTTAAAGTGAAAACTAAAACCTTTTCTGATTATTAAAGAATCTGTATTAAGTAAGAGAGAGTATATTTTCTGATGATACGTTCTGATAAATAGTGTATCTGAAAATTTAATATTTGAATCGATCAAATCAGTGGCTATTGCTACAAGAGTGAATTCATCACCTGCCTTAGCACTATCTGGTAATTTAATTAAGAAAACCTGACTATTCCATGTAGTATCAGATGCAACAAGGTTTATTTTCAAGGGGCTATGCAAGATGTTGGTATCTCCTGTAAGCTGTAAGTTAAACGGACTTGAACCAATAAAATTACGATAAAAAATAAATGTTGAGTCCGCTTGTTGCAGAGGTAAAAACATAGTATCATTTGAAAAGGAAATTACTAATTTTACTGGTTTGTCAAGAAAATTATTATAAAGTACATTTTTGCTTATTTTGTCCCCACTGCCGCTTGCTACTTCTCCGGGACCGCTTGCACTGCCCCACCAGTTGTTTGATGCATCAATATTAACATTTGAAAGATTTTTAATGCCAATAACAGAATGATTCATGATATTGCAATAGTTCACATTCAATTTGTTATTTCCTGAGCTATAAAATTCAATACCACTGCTATTATTGTCTAAAGAAGAATATTGTATCGTAGAGTTTTGATTGACACCTCGTTCAAAAACAGCTAAAAGCTCATATTCTTCAGGAAAATTAAAAGTATCTGAAATGTTGATGGCACCCAATTTATTTTTTAAAAATAATGTTGAATTGATATCTGAGGACGATGAGATGATACCCCAAGCCTCATTATTTTTTATTTCGCAACTTTTCAGGAAAATCTTATTTGCAGATAAAATACCTGTTTTGTTGGCATTAACTTTTGAATTAAACAAATAAACATCTTTTTTGGCAATGATGCCATAACCATCATTCTTGAAAATTTCAACATTATAACCAGAAAAATTACCATTATTAACCCACACACCACCCATATTTTGTGGTTTTGAATTTACCAATACTTTATAAATCCTGTTTTCATCCCATACTAAATCATAATGACTTGATGAAAAACCATTTAATTCAATAATTACAGGATGTAAATAATTTTTCGGGACAAGTTTGTCAGATAAATTAATCGATACGTTTGATTTACTTCCAATTCCCCAGGCTTTATTGCCTGAAATAATCAAACTGCCATCGATATTAACTCCTTTTCCTCTGGTATTGAAAAATCCATACCCATTATTGAAAGACACCTCAGACATGAATAATTTATTGTTTGCATAAAAAAATATATCACCTTCTTCACAATGTAAACCAGGGCCATTATTATTGTTTATTACTCCCTGATTAATGATTATACCTTTATATGCAACAATGCCTGGTCCGTTATTGTTACAAATGCTAACGAGGCTTCCAGTAACACCTAAATTAAAACTTAAAATTCCACCGCTTAAAGCAAAGCCTGTATCTTTTATTACTTTTTCTATTGGAGGCATAAATACATTTGAAGGATCATAATCGGGAATTTCCAAATAAAAACCACTGTTTCCATTACTGTCAATAATACTCATCACTCCTTTTTGCCATACTACACCACCGTCATCGTCATTAATATTTACCGTGCCATACGATTTTATGCCCCAACCATAGTTATTCTTTACAAGTACTCCACATTTTGATAGTACCCATTTTCTTGCATAAATACCATCTCCATAATTTCCTGAAATATTGCACGGAGAATCATCACTCCAATCATTTAATTCGACTATGCCATCCATACAGCATACTCCGGGACCTTCACTATTGATGACATTTGCCCCAAGCAACCAAATGCTCTTCCACCCTACAATACCAGGCCCTTTATTATTATTAATTTCAGTATTTGAAAGTGTAATGCCTGATTTTATTGCATACATTCCTCCTCCCATTGCAATATTGCTTTTTTTATTGATCAAATTGTTTTTGAATTCTGATGAAAAATCACCCCAGTCTTCAATCTCATAATATTGATTACCTGATCCGTTATTATTTACTCTGCTTTTATCCGTACTGAATCTAATTCCATTTGTATTATTTATTTCAATACTTGTTTGAGCGAAAATACCCCATGACGAATTTGAATCAATCATCATAGGACAGTGTGTCTGTAAAAAGCCACTTCTAGAAAAGATTCCCGTACCCTTATTAGATGAAACTATACAATAAAAATGATTGAATTTTTTAAAAAATGAAATATTACCAATGTGGGAATAAACGCCACACCCCTTATTTCTGCTAATATTTCCATAATTGATAAATATATCAGCATATACTGCTATCCCTGGTCCACCATTTTCCAGCACTAACAAATTACTTGCTTCCAACTGACCTGATGATGAAAAAATTCCACCTTTTGTGTTTTTGGCAATTATTGTTGAATCTAAAACTAAATTAATGATACTTACTGATTTATCGGATTTAATGCCAAAACCTGTATTATCATAGAATTTTCCCCCGATAATAATAATTTCATTGTTGGATGTATTCGAAATACCATTTCCTTTAAATTTACAAATTGAAAGATTTTTTAAAGTTACCAAACCATTTACTATAGAAATTCCATTTGTTCCAGTCCCGGCATTTGTACCATCAATAATCACCTGATGACTTGTCGGTTGTGTAGAACCATCAATGGTTACATTTGCTTTTAAATCAGGTAATTGTTTTTCTATCATAATTTCTGGTGTTGTTGTGCCAGGGATATTAAATTCAATTGATTCAAGCTCTGCATTAGAATTCACAAGATTGATTGCTTCCCTCAATGAGCAATGTTTGTCATCGCACACGCCATCATCTTTATCATCTGTAGTATTTACTACCGGATCGGGGTTGTGAAGGTATAGGTAAATTTGAGGCACATTATTGGAATCATAAGCAGCAAAAGAAACTAATTTTCCACTCTCAGTCATGGAGCTTAACATTGTTGCAGGACTATAAATAGCAGCAATAGGTGTTTTGCGTAAAATGTCAGTAAATTTTTTAGTTTTGAAATTATATATTGCCCACGAATCAGCAAAACCATAATCTTCAAATTCGAATTCCCTTGTTGTAAAAATTAATATCCGTTCAGCATTATCCGATAAACCTCTAAGACTAAGCGGGACACTATATTTATATGGAATTTGAAACGTATCAGCGTTTACATTATAAACATCTCTTACAATGATTTGATTGTTACTTGTTTTATAAGCCACTTTTTGAGGATTTTCACTAAAAAATATTGCGTCACTACTGATATCAAAACTTGTTTCCAGTCTGCTTGTTTGACCAGATGGTCCTGTGCTTATGGAAATAAAATTTGGAAAACCAGAAAAAGCTTTTACAAAATACACTACTCTTGTTCCATCCATATCTGACCTAACCATAGAACTAAAATCTATTTCGTTTTCAGGCTTATTCCATAATTTTGTCTGAAGTCCTTGTTCTTGAAGTGTGCCACCTGTTGGAATCTTCCACAATGCTAATTTGCCATCAGGATTATCTCTGTAAATCGGATAATTGTTAACATCAAAACCTGTTACAAACCATTTGCTACGGCTGACTGTAAAGATATATTTTCCATCACCACTTAGTCCATATTCATTTGCACCGCTATATAAACTAAGTAAGCCTAATCCATTGTTAAATTTATTACCCATTGGATCAATGGGGTCAATTAACACATGAGTATTTATTTTTGTATCAAGCAGATATAAACCATAGCTATTCACTCTCTTGTCAAAATAAAGTATTTTAGTGCCATTAAAACTTATATCACATACTGCTATTACAGTATCAGATGGTCTGCGAATTTGTTCTCTTGGAAATACCATTCCTGCTAAAGCAGAATCAACATCTATGGTAAACAACGATACTGAACCATTGTGGCTTTGGGTAAATGCAAGCACTTTTCCATTTCCACTTAATTTTACAGAAATAAAATTTACTTTCTTTGTGTAGTTTGTTACATTTTTTATCAGAGAAGGATTTACCTGAGATAATACAGGAACTAAATGCATAAAAAAAACAACTATCAACGCAATAATATGTAACCTAACTTTAAATATCACTGATTTAATAAATTCTCTATTCAGTCTGATGTAGTTACTATCAGGTAAATCATTTATTGTATTTAATAACACTGTACACATTATTTCATTTTTAATTTAACAAAACAATTATTCTGGATTTTTATAACAACTTTCTAAAACATATATATCAGAAAATATCATAAAAAACCAGAATATGAAAGCAGTTTAAAATCCTAATATTTAAAATCCTTTGAATAACAAATTTATAAATAATATCATTACTATAATCCGATTGAGATAAATTTGATCAAGTTAATTATGATTTAATATGCTCATTAAAACAATAAAATATGGCATTTTGCTAATGACTATATTCCTTATCATTATTTTTTCAAACATTTCCTGCACTAAAATCTCTGGTTGTATGGACCCTGATTCAGATAATTACAATTTTCTGGCAGAGAAAGATGACGGGAGCTGCTACTACTCAGGTGGAGTGGTATTTTATCATGATAAAGAAACCTCTCAAAACCTGATTAATGCTGGTATAACACATCTTAAATACTATGTTGATGGTAATTTTCAAAAAAGTATTTATGCGAATATTTATTGGGACAATACGCCCGACTGTCATAGTCAGACGGCATTTACTATTGAAAATTATGGTTTGGGTCAGGTAAAATCAAGGCTTTTTAATTATCAGATTAAAGATCAAAATAATATTATATTAAAATCAGGAACATTTACAATTAAAGTAAAATCGTGTGAAGCTGTAGAATTTGTTTATTAAGCACGAATACATCATTTGATTTTTTATTTTGCTAAACTATCATATTCTTATAAGTTTTTGGTTTTTTTCAAATTTTTATTCGAAATAGCATTTTCATTGAATTTTATGAAGAAAATTATTTAATGTAAAAGTGTCATTTATTTTTATAATTTATCGGATATTTGTAAAAACTTATAAGACTTCATTATGAAAATACTCTTTACAATATTATTATCGTTAGCATTATTCACGGATTGTATTACACAAAATCAATTTAAAATTAGTCCTCATGGTTTGATAAATATCTGCAAGGGATCTTCTATAAAAGTTGAGGCTTTAGCTGGCTATGTTTCCTATAAATGGTCAACAGGAGAAACAAGTAAACTACTTACTATTACCAAAGAAGGAAAATACATTTGTACAGCTACAGACAGCAATAATTATACTTATAAAGATTCTGTTATTGTTCATTTTTACCCGCAAAAACAACATACAATTTATTCAACACCAAACCCTGTTGAAGTATGTAAAGGAGAGAAAGTAACACTTGAAGCTACCAATGGATTCAAATATTATCTTTGGGAAAACGGGAAAACTACAAGAGTCATTGAAATTTTTCCTGAGAAATCTCATTATTTCAACCTGACACTAAAAGATTCCAATCATTGCCTTTATTATGATTCTGTTCATATTAAAATAAACGATTGTGGTGGATGTAACCTTATTAGTACATCAAAAACAAGCATTTGTAAATCAGGAGATTCAATAATTCTGGAAGCAAAGGCAGGCTATGCAAGTTATCTGTGGTCAAATAGTTTTACTGGTAGAGTTTTGGTAGTTAAGTCAGTCGGGAAATATGTTGTTGAAGTAACAGACAGTAATGGCAAGAAATGCAAAGATTCCATAGAAATAAAATCTGGCACAAAAGCACTTTTCCTCTATACCAATCCTCATCCACCCATTGTTTGTAAAAACAAAATTGTGGTTATTGAAGCAAACAGCGGGTTTACATCATATTGGTGGAATGTAGGTGGCTCAACCAACAGGATTGAGTACAAGGCTGAAATAACCAAAAAAATTGTAGTCGTTGCAATCGACAGCAATGGATGTAAAGCTGAAAAATTTATTGAAGTCAAGGTCGTTGACACTTGTAAATGTTCTGGAATTATTGGTGCCTGGCCTAAAACTGTACTCTGTGGTACTGGCGATTCAATTCATCTGGAAGCAAAGAGTGGTTTTAAAACTTATAAATGGTGGAACAATTATGGTGGAAGGCTTCAATGGGTTTATCAACCAGGTTGGTATTCTATTGAGGTAACTGATTCTAATGGTAATAAATGTAAAGACAGTATTCACATTTCTCAATCACAAATGCCTGAGCTTAAAATAGTGACTTCTCCTAATCCGCCACATATATTTTATGGTGATAAAATAATACTTGAAGCAAATAATGGTTTTAAAGAATACAAATGGAGTAATGGTAAAACAGGACAAAAAATTGAACTTTATCCTCAGAATAATACTGATTTAATGCTTATTGCAAAAACTGAATCAGGTTGTGAAGCAAGTAAAACAGTAAAAATTTATGTATTAAGTCCAATGTTTCAAAGTATTTCAGACGATAAAGAGGGAAAATTTATTGTTTATCCTAATCCCATTAGCCAGCACAGATTCAATATTGTTCAAAACACATCAAATACTTATCAAATCAGGTTGTTTGAGCTAAATGGTAAAGAATTTTACAGAGCAACATTAAACAATAAATCAGTAGAGATCAGCGTACCAGAATTTATCCATGGACCTGTTATTATTGAATTAATTTCAGAAACAGATAGTTTCCGACAGTTGTTATTTATTCAATGATTAATGCTTTTTTGATGCCAGATACCATTTGAATCTTTATACATTGTGTTGGTATCAGCATATTTTTCAATATGTTTACTGAATTTTGTTGCCCCTTTACTTAAATTTTGATTAAAACTATCAATTTTTCTGGTTGTTTCACTTATTTTCTTCATATTATTGTTAAATTGTTTTATTTTATCTCCTGTACATGAGTTAATAAAAATCAGGAAAGTGAATAACACCGCAATAATAATCCGATAAGGCATGTTTCTTTTTATTTGCAAAAATCAGCATAAAAAAGCAATAATGATTCATGTTTAAAATCATTCAAAAAAGCAAATCACCCAGAACATAGTTTTCATTATTCAAACATTTCGATAAAATTTGTGATTTCAAATCAATAAAGCAAAATTGAATAAAATCTATTATTAAACAATAAAAATCAAAAGTAATGGCACAATTAAGTGTAAAATACATGGGACTGAATCTAACCAGCCCGGTCATAGCAGGGAGTTCAGGCTTAACTAATACATTAGATAATTTAAAAAAAATTGAAGACAATGGTGCAGGTGCTGTCGTACTTAAATCAATTTTTGAGGAACAAATCAGGCACGAGTCTGACTATCTTTTAAATAAAACAGATGACGAAAGAATGAAGCCTATGCATAAAGGTTTTGCCGACATTTTAAATAAACGTAGCTATGATTATGCTGAAGCATTAGACTACATCAGTAATTTTGCTAAAGAGCATACACTAAACGAATATCTGAATTTTATTTCAAAAGTAAAAAACACCTTAAAAATACCAGTTATATCAAGTATAAATTGTATTTCTGCTTACGATTGGCATTATTTTGCAAAGAAAATACAGGATGCCGGTGCCGATGCTATTGAATTAAATCTTTTTGTGCTTCCTTCAGATTTGAACAGAACAAATGAGGAAAATGAAAAAATTTATTTTGAAACAGTAAATTCAGTAAAGAAATTTGTTAATATTCCTATTGCCCTGAAAATCAATTATTATTTTTCTTCTGTGGCAAAAACAATTATTGATTTATCGAATTCAGGCATCAGCTCGTTGGTGTTGTTCAACCGTCCTTTTAGCCCGGATTTCGACATCAACACCTTTGAAATGACTACCAACAACATATTAAGTACAGAATCTGATTATTCACATACGCTTCGCTGGGTTGGAATACTATCAGGACGTTTGGGTTGCGATATTGCTGCTGCAACCGGCATACATAACTCTGAAACTGCCATAAAACAATTACTTGCAGGGGCTAATGCAGTTCAAACCACATCAGCTCTGTACCGGAGTGGATTCGAGATTATCAGGAAAATTAACAATGGTATTTCAGAATGGATGGACAAACATCATTTTAATGCTATTGATGATTTCAAAGGTAAAATGAGTCAGATTAATTTAAAAAACCCTGCTGTATATGAAAGGGTACAATTTATGAAAATGTATTCTTCTATTGAATAGGCTCATAGAACTTTCATCCTGTTTTAATAAAAATTACACAACGCAATTTATCTTTGCATCATAATTAATTTCCATTTTAATGAGTATAACTGAGCAAATTATTGATATTATCGTAAACTTTATTGACCAAACAGGATACTGGAGTGTAACTTTTCTAATGATTCTTGAAAGCATGGTGGCACCTGTGCCAAGTGAGGCAATCATGCCATTTGCAGGATTTTTAATTGAAGAAGGCAGATTTTCATTTGGAGGAGTTATTTTTTTTAGTACTTTAGGAAGCCTGATTGGTTCCTTGCTATCCTACTACATTGGTTCACTCGGAGGCAGACCACTTGTTGAAAAATTTGGTCGTTATTTATTATTAGACAGACATCATCTTGACCTCACTGAAAAGTTCTTTGCCAGACGTGGTGAATTGACCATTTTTATTTCCCGCTTTATTCCTGTTGTTCGTCACCTGATTTCTATTCCTGCAGGTATTGGCAAAATGAATATCTTGCGTTTTCTGATTTATACTGTTTTAGGTGCAGGTTTATGGAACTCCTTTCTGACTTACATTGGATTTGTATTGAAAAGTAACTGGAAAGAGGTAATGAAATATAGCCATGTGATAGACCTGGTAATACTGGTTGTTTTAATTATTGCTATTTTATACGGTGCTTATAAATTTTATTTGGCATTAAAAAAAAGAAGATTCAAAGTTTAAATACTGCGATTTACTTTATTAAATTTTTAATTTGATGAAAAAAATATATCTTGCTTCACTTTTACTAATTTTCTTTTTCTTTTTTTCAGCCAGAGCACAATACACAGCAATTGATTTTACTTTGAATGATTGTGATGGAAATTCAGTAAACCTATATTCATTGCTCGACAAAGGAAAAGTTGTTATCTTATTTTATGAACATCAATGCAGTTCATGTGTTGCGGGTGCCAACAATCTTAAAAATGTTATAAATAACAATTATGCAGGTGACACTAATATTGTTATATTGTATCTTGACAATGGAGGTTATTCCTGTACATCAGTAAAAAACTGGGTAAACAGCAAAGGATTTATCAATGGCCCATGCTTTACATATTCAAATGATTTCAGTTCACCTTATGGCTCAGGTATGCCTGTTGTTGTTGTTACATCAGGGGCTGACAGAAAAATTTATTTATTAGCAAAAACACCAACACAAGCTTCCACTACAGCATTGCAAACAGCAATACATGATGCATTTTCTGGCTTGGCAACTTTACAAAACACTGAAAAGCAAATTATCGATTTTAAGTATTGGAAATCTGATCATCTACTGAATTTACATATTTTCAGTACTTATGATGAAAAAGCAATGATTTATTTATATTCTGCGACAGGAGAATTGCTTTTTTGCAACAAAAACATGATTTTTCAAAAAGGCAATAATGCTATTTTCTTAAAAAAACCTGAAACATCGGGTTTGTTTATTCTCTTTATACGAATAAAAAATGAAGAATACACATTTAAAATGATACTTTAATATTCTCATTAATGTACGCTGACACCTATTCACAATTTGCATCTTTATGGAAAATAGACCCTTCTTTTTTGTTTCTTAATCATGGTTCTTTTGGTGCTTGTCCTATTGAAATTCTTAAAAAACAAGAATTTTATATTAATCAATTAGAAAAACAGCCCATGAAGTTCATGACAAGGGATTTACCTGAATTGTTGAACTACTCAAAACAAAAGCTGGCTGATTTTATCAAAATCAGCAATGAAAATATTGTTTTTATTCGTAATGCCACTCATGGTGTTAATACCATTTTAAGGTCATTGCATTTTAATCAGGGGGATGAAGTGATCATAACTAACCATATTTATCCTGCTGTAAAAATTGCCATTAACTTTTTTGCTGAGCAAAATGGATTTACTATTAAAGAAGCACATATCCCTTTCCCTGTTTTTTCAAAACAGGAAATCATTGAATCATTACTTAAAGAAAAAACAAATAAAACCCGTCTTCTGATCATCGATCATATCAGTTCACCAACAGGAATACTATTCCCAATCAATGAAATCATAAATGAATTTGACAAGTTTGGTATCGATTGCCTGATAGACGGGGCTCATGCTCCGGGCACTGTTTCTTTGAATCTTGATGAAATGGGTGCAGCGTATTACACTGGTAATTGCCATAAGTGGCTTTGCTCTCCTAAAGGTTCAGCTTTTTTGTATGTGAGGCCTGACAAGCAAAACAAGATTCATCCATTGGTTATTAGTTTAACTGAAGGAAGAAATAAAACATTTGAAGAACGATTTTATTGGACAGGCACTGAAGACCCCAGTCCGTATTTATGTGTTGGTGATGCTATCGACTATATGGGTTCTGTTTTTCCGGGAGCATGGCATGAATTGATGTCAATAAATCACCAATTAACAATTGAAGGTCGTCAGTTAATATGTAAGGTCTTGAATATTCCTCTGCCATGCCCTGATAATTTGACAGCCAACCTGGCATCGATCCCAATACCAGCCACAAATGACCAAATACCTACAAAATTCAATCAGTTCGACAGCTTACAAAATATATTATTCAGTAAATTTAATGCAGAAGTGTTTATAACTTATTGGCCTCAGCATCCAAACCGATTGCTCAGAATTTCACCTCAGATTTATAATACTTTAGATCAATACGAGTATCTTGCAGAAACAATTAAAGTTATTTTTAATAATAATAGTCATTGACATTGGCGAGAAAAAAAAAGAAAAAATCGACAATTAAAAGTACAAAAAAAAATGTACATATTGAAAAAAAATCCAATCATTATAATTGGATTCCACTAATTAGAAATTTATGGACATTGGTAATTTCCCTGATTGTACTATACATATTATTTCATTTTCATAAGGGATACCAATGGGTTTATAATGATTTGATGACAAACAGCATAGAATTAAATAAACGATTTTCTTATACCACTTATAATGATAGAATGGAAGCCAAATTAGGTGATAATTTCTATTATCTTAGATTTTTAAAAGAAAACACACCTGACAATGCAATAATTATTTTACCACCCGATAGTGTATTTTTTCTGCCAAATTCTGAATTAAAGTTTAATAACCTGATAACTGATATTAAATGGTCATCTTACTTTGTGTATCCCCGAAAGCTTGTGTATGAAAATCATCATAAAAACACTACACTCTACAGAAATGCCACTCACCGATGTATTTTAAACTATTATGGTTATCAGTTTTTGCCCTATCAGGTAGACAAACAAGTTCCAATAACGATTTTACCATTGATAATTAATCAATTAGGTCAATGAAAATAATTGGATTATTATTACCTTTTTTAACAGGATGCCTGCTGGCTAATTTTATTAGTAAAAACAGAAGTAAACTTGAAATTTTAGGTTTATCATTTCCAATAGGTTTGGGCATAATTTCATTTATTTTGTTCTTATTCAATATAACAGGGTTGAAAATCAATATATTGGTCAATATAATATCTATTCAAGTTTTAATATTCATCGGTTTATGCATTATAAATTACAGGAAAAAACATCATTTCTTTAATTTAACAAGTATTTATTTTAAAGTTAAAGTTTCTAAATTAAAAAATATTCACCTGAGTACACCAGTATTTATTGTAATAAGCTGTATTGTTTTATATGCATTGGTTTCAAAAAGTTTATTTTGGCCGGTATTCAATTATGACAGCATTACAGGTTTTGATTTTCTGGCAAAAGCAATAGTTAAAGAAGGAACTTTTCAAAACAGCATTTTTACAAATGAAATACCACTTTATTCACCACGAAGCTTATATCCGCCATTATTCAGTTTGAGTTTGGCTTATGCCTATCTTATAGGTTTTCAAAATTCACAAATTATTATGGTAATTTTCTTTCTTTCTATTTTTATATCAACCTATGGGATAATTTTAAGTAACTCAAATCATCTTACGGCATCTTTCTTCTCACTTTTATTAATAATTACACCTGAATTTGCTTCATTTTCAGCATTATCATCATCAAACATTCCTTGTACTTATTATTGTGCTTTTGGAATAATTTATCTTTTCAATTCAACAATTTATGATAATAAAGGAGGATATCTTTTAGGTTTATTACTGTTATTATTCGCTGTTTGGACACGTTCTGAGGCAATTATTTTTTGCATCTCCTGCTTTTTTATTGTAATCAAATACAAAAACTTAAACACAATCATTCTAAAGTATGGAATCATTCTACTTTCTTCATTAAGTGTATTTATCATTTGGCAGTTATTTCTAAAATACAATCTCAAAGTATTTAATCAACAACCTGTTTCTTTTGATATATTCTTTAATATTCATAATATAGAAAAAATATGGTCAGAAGTAGTTCAGGTAACATTTTTATCCAAGTATTATGGAATTTTGGTATATCTTTTTTTGGCAATTGCGTTGATTAATTTGTTTTTTATAAAGTCTGATTATAAAATCTATTTATTATTTGCTACTATTCTTACATCATGGGTTTTAACAATCGTGCTTTATACTATACTTAATACGAATTATTCAGATTGGATAACTTCTGGTTACAAAAGAAATTTCTTCTATTTTTTACCCATTTTGGTTTATTTTATTGCCAGCACCAAGGTGATAAAAATAGTTTTCGGAAAATTTCTATCCCTTGATAATTAACTAATGAATAAATCAGCTATCCCCTACTTTCAACATGTCTGATGCTATCTGAATGCTTTTTAAGGGTTTTGTTAGTGTTCCTGGAATGCTATCATTACCTGTTGCAGCAAAATAATTTTGAGCATAGCAGAGGCTGGTAAAAAAATAAAAACCAATAATTAGTAATATCCTGAACATGAGTTTCTGAAAAAAGAGTAAAAACAGCTTTAACGATGTATTGCAAAGATAAACACTCATTAGCACAAATCTTAAAACAAGTCAATCCGGGCATTTCCTGTATTTTTGCATTTAAAAATATTTTAGTATGAATCGTGTAACATCGCTTTTTCAAATACAATACCCCATAATTCAGGCAGGCATGATCTGGTGCAGCGGTTGGGAACTAGCATCTGCAGTAAGTAATGCCGGTGGATTGGGTTTAATCGGTTCTGGCTCAATGTATCCTGATGTACTAAGAATACATATTCAAAAATGCAAGGCAGCTACCAATAAGCCTTTTGGCGTTAACATTCCCCTACTCTACCCGCAAACAGATGAACATATAAAAATCATTATTGATGAAGGTGTAAAAATTGTTTTTACCTCTGCAGGAAACCCAAAAAAATGGACAGACAAGCTTCATGAACATGGAATTATTGTAGTTCATGTTGTTGCTAACAGCAAGTTTGCGTTAAAATGTCAGGAAGCTGGTGTTGATGCCATTGTTGCCGAAGGTTTTGAAGCAGGCGGACACAATGGTGCTGAAGAAACAACTACAATGGTGTTAATTCCACACTTAAAGTCTTTAGTTGATATACCTTTGATTGCAGCAGGTGGTATTGGTACCGGCCGACAAATGCTTGCTGCTTTTGCTTTAGGGGCAGAAGGTGTTCAGATAGGAAGTCGTTTTGTTGCCACACCTGAATCTTCAGCACATGTAAATTTTAAAAATTCAGTATTAAACTGTTCTGACGGAAGCACACAATTAACACTAAAACAGCTTGTTCCTGTTCGTCTTATAAAAAATAAGTTCTTTCACGAAATGGAAGAGCTTATACAAAAAGGTGCTTCATTAGAAGAACAAAAAACTAAACTCGGACATGGACGTGCAAAACTCGGAATGTTTGAAGGCAGCATTGATGAAGGTGAACTTGAAATAGGACAATTGTCGGCAATAATAAATGAGATTAAACCTGCCCATGAGGTTGTTAAAGAAATTATCAACGAATTTAACATGGCAAAGAATCAACTTATTGATATTAATTTCTGAATTAAATCATTATTTTTATTTGACACGATATATTTTATTTTTGTAAACTCTTTTAATAATTTTTAAAGTCAGTTAATTGAAAAATTGTATCAGTGATCCTGTAATTTCAAAAAAATTCAAAGCATTATGGCGATTAATTGGTAACTCGCCAATGTTGGCTGTATGCTTTACTTACAAAGGTGAAGCAAGAACAATATATGCTAAAGTAGAGCATTATAATATTACAGGCAGTATCAAAGACCGTATGGCATTGTATATTCTGCAAAAGGCCTATGAAAACAACACCATCAAGCCTGGTGACACCATAGTGGAAGCAACAAGTGGTAACACAGGTATTGCATTTTCAGCAATAGGAAAAGCATTGGGTCACAAAGTTAAAATTCTGATGCCTGACTGGATGAGTAAAGAAAGGGTTGATATTATCAGTAGTTTAGGTGCTGAGGTAGTACCTGTATCACGTGAACAGGGTGGATTTTTAGGTAGCATCCGAATTTCTGAAGAAATTGCTGATAATAACCCTGATATTTTTCTGCCCCGGCAATTTTCCAATGATTCAAATGCTGAAGCACACTCACTGACTACTGGCCCTGAACTTTGGTGGCAGCTTCAGGCAAATGGTCTTACTTTAAATGCTTTTGTTGCAGGTGTGGGAACTGGAGGTACTGTGATGGGTGTAAGAAGATTTTTAAATACAGTGAACCAGAAAGCAAAGGTATATCCACTGGAGCCAAAAAATTCACCTACTTTGTCAACAGGTCATAAAGTAGGAACCCATAGAATCCAGGGCATTTCAGACGAATTTATTCCTGAAATAGTAAAATTAAACCAGTTAGATGATGTAATTTCTGTTGATGACGGAGATGCTATCATTATGGCACAAAAACTTGCTTCTCAATTAGGTCTTACCGTTGGCATTTCAAGCGGGGCCAACTTTCTTGGGGCAATAGAGGTTCAAAATCGTCTTGGTAAAGACACCGTTGTTGCTACAGTTTTTTCTGATTGTAATAAAAAATATCTAAGCACAGACCTTCTAAGAACCGAAATGGTTAAACCTGGATTCATTTCCTCAGATGTTGAATGTACTAATTTTTATGTTTACCGCAGGGTATGTGTTACCTGTTGCGAGGAGGAAAATTGTGAACATATCAATACAAAATATTGCATGTTTAATCATTCGAAATAAAAATAAATTAGTATATTTTGGAAGAAAATCTATTTTTTGAATCTATCAATGAATGGCATAATTGGTTGGTAGAAAATCATACAAACAGCAAGGGTATCTGGTTGATATTTTATAAAAAATTGTCAGGAATTAAATCGCTTACCTACCACGAAGCTGTTGAAGAAGCACTTTGTTTTGGATGGATTGATAGCAAATTGCAATCTATTGATAAATTTAAATTTCGTCAGAGATTTACTCCCCGTAAAGCATCAAGCGTTTGGAGCCTGGTCAATAAAAACAAAGCTGAAGCATTGATAGCTGATGGCAGAATGACCCTGGCAGGCCTGAAAATGATTGAAATTGCAAAAAAAAATGGTAAATGGGATGAAGCATATACTTCACGGCAAGATCCCGAAAAAGTCAATGCTGCTTTTTTAAAAGCTCTTGAGCTTCATCCCGATGCAAAACAAAATTTTACTAATTTAAGTAACTCTCATAAACTACAATATTTAAATTGGATAAATTCAGCAAAAAAAGAAGATACAAGAATTAAAAGAATAGAAAAAGCTTTAGAAATGCTGAAAAAAATATGAAACCCATATTATTCTGAAATGTTTATTACCATTGATAAATACCGTATTAATTATCAAATCATCAATGAAAATATCTTAGATAAACCAATGCTTATTTTTCTGCATGAAGGATTAGGAAGTATTGGTCAGTGGAAAAATTTTCCGGATGAACTATGTAAAGAAACCAAACAATCAGGCTTGGTTTATGAACGCTATGGACATGGTCAGTCTTCATCATTAACAGGTAACAGAACTATTGACTACATGCACCAGGAAGCCTATTATTTTTTACCCAAAATATTAAGCAAATTTCAAATCAACAAACCTGTAATATTGGTTGGACATAGCGATGGTGCCAGCATAGCTTTATTGTTTGCTTCAAAGTTTCCAAATATGGTTTTAATGGTAGTTAGCATTGCTGCTCATGTAATGGTTGAAGAATGTACTGTCAGAGGTGTTGAGCAAACTATTAGCCTTTATAAAGATTTTGACCTGAAATATCTTCTTGAAAAGTATCATCATGAAAACACTGATAGTATGTTTTATGGTTGGGCAAATGCATGGACATCACCTGAATTTACAAACTGGAACATTTGCAATGAAATAAGCAATATAAACTGTCCGATTCTTCTTATTCAGGGGAAAAATGATGAATATGCTACTTTAAAACAAATTGACACTATTGTTTCCAATACTTCAGCAATTACTGAGAAATTGATTTTGTCGGATTGTGGCCATAGTCCTCATCTGCAACAAAAAGAAACTGTATTAGTATCAATAAATGATTTCATCAGAAAATATCAGTAAATTAAATTCATGATAAAATGAATAAATTTCAATTCGAATTAGGTTAATAAATTCCTTCATTCTAATTTTACATTTTAAAAAAAACCATTCATTATTAAAAATTTCAAAATATGAACTTTGAGTTAAACGAAGAACAGTTGATGATACAACAGGCTGCACGTGATTATGCACAGCGTGAACTTATAAAAGATGTTATTGAAAGAGACAAAACAGCCACCTTTCCAGCACATCATATCAAAGCTTTGGCAGAGTTAGGTTTTATGGGCATGATGGTAAGCCCGGAATACGATGGCAGTGGATTAGATACTATCTCTTATGTGCTGGCGATGGAAGAATTTTCAAAAATCGATGCTTCTGTTTCTGTTATAATGTCTGTAAACAACTCTCTTGTATGTTATGGCATTGAAAAATTCGGTACCGAACAACAAAAACAGAAATACCTGAAACCACTTGCCAGAGGAGAACAAATTGGTGCTTTTTTACTCTCTGAACCTGAAGCTGGTTCTGATGCCACCCACCAAAAAACAGTAGCTGAAGATAAAGGAGATTACTACTTACTAAATGGCACTAAAAACTGGATAACAAATGCTAATTCAGCTTCAGTATATCTGGTTATTGCACAAACTCATCCTCAATTAAAAAGTAAAGGCATTAATGCATTCATTGTTGAACGTAACGCTCCAGGAATAACATTAGGTCCGCATGAAGAAAAAATGGGAATGAGCAGCTCTGACACTCATTCTGTAATGTTTTCTGATGTTAAGGTTCCAAAAGAAAATCGCATTGGTGAAGATGGTTTTGGTTTTAAATTTGCCATGAAAACACTGGAAGGAGGAAGAATAGGCATTGCTGCTCAGGCCTTAGGACTTGCATCAGGTGCACTCGAAAGAGCTATACAATATTCAAAAGAAAGAAAAGCCTTTGGTACAGAAATCTGTAACCATCAGGCCATTGCATTTAAACTGGCTGAAATGGCAACCCGAACTGAAGCTGCCAGACATCTTGTATTGAAATCGGCATGGCTGAAAGATCAGGGAAAAGCATACGGATATGCCAGTGCCATGGCAAAATTTTATGCTGCAGAAACAGCCATGTATGTTACCACTGAAGCTGTTCAGATTCATGGCGGATATGGCTATGTACGTGAATATCATGTCGAAAGGCTGATGCGTGAAGCAAAACTAACACAAATTTATGAAGGAACCAGTGAAATACAACAAATGATTATTTCAAGAAATTTGTTAAGTTAAAATCTTGATATAAAACTTAAACTGATAGTCTCTGGTAATCATTTTAATTATTTTTACTTTTTTCTACTATTTGTCATTTTATTTTATCAGTAAAAGCTTCCATTTGTAGTTGAATAAAACCGCTGATTAACTTATTTTATTAACTCAAATAGCAAACAATACAAGTACAATACACAGGCATCTTAACTTATTCTTGCAATAAAAATTATTATTTTCTGCAATGAATATGTTTTGATGAACATTAAATCTTGGCTTAAAAAAATTTCCTGAATATTATTTAAAAAGAAACAAAAATCAACTTGTTGCATTTTTAACTTAATTATTAAAATATCAATGTTTAGTGCTGCACTTACATATTAATTTGAATCAGGCTGTTATCTTTCCTGAATATGATTTCAGTGGTTTTCACTTTAATTTTTTCTATTACCACCTTATATTTCTTCAGTATTATAAAAACATCAACAAGCTAAACAATGTTTTAATAAACAGTTAAAGATATATTGCACCGTGTCTATGGCAGGATTAGGCATTTTCGACCTGATTATTGAATTTAACACTATTTCTGATGATTTTGGCATGGATTTTTAATTGTTCAAAGTTACTATTGCTTTCATAAAAATCTTAATCTGTTTCACTTATATTCTTTGAAGATAATTATATCCATTCTTGCCTTTAACAACAACCAGAATTTAAGAGTTTAAGGATGAATTTTATAAAATTATAATAACCAGATGAATTTTTATCATTAAAGCACAGGTCAAAATGATAATACAAATAGTATTACATTCAAACTTAGCCTGATGTATGCTATTTTAGAAAGTATTTTCAGTTTAAATAAGACTGAATTTCATTCATTAGAATAAGCAAATTCCAGTTTTGTCATTTCATGTAAAACTCTAAATTTGCAAGTCAAATAAAATAATTTAACAATGAAAATATTGATTTGCTTAAGCAATGTTCCCGACACGACCACAAAGATCAGATTTGTAGAAAACAACACAAAGTTTGATACCAATGGTGTACAGTGGATTATTAATCCCTGGGATGAACTGGCACTGACACGTGCAGTTGACATAAAAGAAAAAAATCCTTCTGCTGTTGAAAACATCAGTGTTATCACAGTTGGCTTACAGGATGCAGAGCCAACAATCAGGAAAGCTCTTGCAATAGGTGCCGATAATGCATTTCGTATCAATGCCGAGCCAAAAGATTCATATTTTGTAGCCTATCAGTTATCGGAAGTTATTAAAAAAGAAAACTATGATATAATTATGGCAGGTATTGAATCAAGTGATTATAATGGTAATGCGACAGGCAGTATGCTGGCAGAACTGCTTGATATGACTTCTGTTTCTGCAGTTTCAAAACTCGAAATTGACAACAATGACATTTTGGTAAATCGTGAAATTGATGGCGGTACAGAAAGATTAAAAGTTAGCTCTCCTGTTGTTTTAATTGTTCAGAAAGGTATTGCCATCGAACCTAAAATACCTGCTATGCGTGGCATTATGATGGCAAGGACAAAGCCTTTAGTAGTATCAGAACCTGCAATTATGAATGAAAAATGCAAACATCTTTCCTTTGAATTGCCTCCTGCAAAAGCTAAAGTCAGGCTTGTTGATCCTGAAAACCCTGCAGAACTTATCCGTATATTGCATGAAGAAGCAAAAGTATTTTAATTATTAAACATTTAAAAATAACATCATGTCAGTTTTAGTATATACAGAAAATTGGGACGGTAAATTCAAAAAACTCAGTTATGAACTGGTATCTTATGGTTATGGTTTGTCAAAACAAATCAATTCTTCACTACATGTTATATCAATAGGCATTGTTGAGGAAAATGAGTTAATGGAATTGGCAAAATATGGTGTATCAGAAATTCATCATGTAAAACTATCAGATAATACACTTGATTCAAAGTATTTCACACAGATTATAAGCTATGTAGCAAATCAGATTAATGCATCCACTATTATACTTGCCAATAATAACAGTGGCAAGTCACTAGCTCCCAGATTATCAGTAAGAATGAATGCAGGCTTGGTCACTAATGTTATTTCTTTACCAACAAGTACATCCCCATTTATCATCAGAAAAAAGCTATTTACAGGTAAAGCTATTGCCTCTATTGAGGTTTTGTCTGATAAACAAGTACTTACTCTTTCTCAAAACTCGTATGGAATTACAGAAAATCCAGTCACCTCTGAAGTAATATTTTCTGAATTACCAGCAGGTTTAAGTAAGTCAGGTATTGAAATAAAAGATGTAAATAAAGTGAGTGGCAAAGTATTGCTCACTGATGCCGAGATTGTTGTTAGCGGAGGTCGTGGGATGAAAGGTCCTGAAAACTGGAAACCTATTGAAGAATTAGCAGAAGTATTGGGAGGAGCAACAGCATGTTCACGACCAGTATCGGATGAAGGCTGGCGGCCTCATAGCGAACATACAGGTCAAACAGGAAAAATTATTGCTCCCAATCTGTATTTTGCCTTTGGAATTTCGGGGGCTATTCAGCATGTTGCTGGTGTTAGTTCATCAAAAGTTATTGTTGCTGTTAACAAAGATCCTGAAGCACCCATTTTTGAGGTTGCTGATTATGGCATTGTTGGCGATGCACTGAAAATTGTGCCTGAACTGGTAAATGAAGTAAAAAAAATCAAATCTGAATAATATTAGCTGACTATTTTATCAAGTCGGTTAGCTTTTTAATAAATAAATTGATTTCTTCTTCATACTTAAAGTCTGCACAACCGGAACTTTTATATATCAGGTCATTAACAGTTAAAGTGCGTGAACTACCACCGACACATTCTTCATTATTGATATCATTTGTTCCTTTATAAAAAATGTATGCAATCCAGTAAGCTTCTTTTTTTAAAGAAATTATTTTATCACTTTCAATCGTATATTTTTTAGTTTGTTTGTTGTTATAATCATAAAATGTAAGTATATTATCTTCCAAGGTTAACTTAAATACTTTTGCTCCGGGTATAGCCCCTTGATGGAAATCAAAAACAATAGTCACAATTTCTTGAAAATTTTGCTCAACCAATAAACTATCGCTTGCAGAAACCTCATTTACAGTTAAATATCTAACAATTTTTTCTTCTTCTTTATCACTGATGTTATTGTTATACCTGATTAATTCTTTCAGACGAATAAGTTTCCCTATCTCTGCAGGCAAACTTTCAAGTTTATTGTAGCTGACATTCAGAAAATTCAGGTTTTTTAAATTTTCAATCTCAGCACCAATTTCACTTATTTCATTGTAGCTTAAATCTAATCTTTCAAGAGATACCAATTTGTATATACAATCAGGGACTTCCAATAACTTATTATTTGCAATACTTAATTGTTTTAAATTAATAAGATTCTCCATCTCATTGGGCAAACTCGTTATCTTATTATATGAGCCTCTCGATTCCCCTAAGTCAAGCAATTCGAGCTTTGCCAAGCTACCTATCTCAATGGGCAATGTTTCTAATTGATTATTAGCAAGATACAATTCTTTCAAATTAGTAAGAAAACCTATTGTTACAGGAATGTAATTAAGGTTATTGTTTTCAAAATTGAGTTTTTCGAGTGTAGAAATGTTTTTAAGGTAGTCAAATGCCATCTCAGCATCCAATCCTCCATTTGCACCTATATTTATATCACGTAAAAACTTCAGGTTAGAAATTGAAAAAGGCAACTTAACCAATTGATTATCATACAAATTTAATTCTTCTAATTTAGTAAGTTTATCTATATTTTCAGGCAATTGAGTGATTTTATTGCCTACAAGACTTAAAACTCTTAAATCATTTAATTCTGCTATTTCCTCAGGTAATGATACAATTTCTGTATATGAAATATTTAAAACCTGAAGCTTTAAAAATCTAGAAATATCTGGTACCAAATTATCAATGGGACTGAAATGTATTGTTAACTCTAATAAATTGGTAAGTTTAAATAAGTCAGGAGGAAGCCATTTGCTGTCATAAGAGGTTAAATGTAATCGTTTTACCGTTAGTGGATTTTTCAATGCTTCAGTCAGATTGTTGTAAATTTTCTCTTTTTCAAGACTTGCTTTCCAATCCTGACCATGTAGGCTATTAAATGTAAATATCATTACAGAAATAAGAAATAATATCGTTTTCATTGAATTTTTTTTTTGAATGTTTATACCATTCACTTAATATCTGGTAAAATTCCCATACAAAGATAGCACAATAAGCTCCGAATTATTCCAATATTCTGAATTCAACTCTCCTGTTGATCATACGCCCAGTTTCTGATTTATTTTCCGTAACAGGTAAGGATTTTCCGAATCCTATCGTTTTAAGTCTGACTGGTGAAATACCAAAATTAACCATTATCTGTTTGACTTTTTCTGCTCGTTTTTCTGAAAGTTTCTGATTGTATTCAATACTACCCTTTTCGTCAGTGTGTCCACTGATTTCTAATATAATTTCAGGATATTTATTCATGAAATTTATGACATTTATAAGCTCTTTATCGGTTCCATCAATAATATCTGTTTTATCAAATACAAATTTAATTTCCGGAAAAACAAGGTTCTCGAATTCGTTTTCTATTACTGAAAGATCAACTTTTTCGTCAACCATTACCAAAGTATCAGGTCTAAAAATTTCTCCTATTTTTATTTTTTCAAAATTCTGAATATCATTAAATTTTATTCCTGAACTATCAAATTCTGTTACATATAACTTTTTAATTAAGGGTGAAAATGTGTAGTTTTCGTCAGAATTGATTTTATTTATTAAATCAGGTTGATAATTATATCCTATCATCAGTGTATCAGATTCATTATTTGGAGGACATATTTTTACAAAAAACCTGTACTCTCCTTCTATCAGCGGTTTTATTCTGATACCATAATAATTTCTGTTTTTATTATAAACATCTTCAAAAATCCAGTCGAACTGTGAGGCATCATTTAAGTTGAAATAACTGCCACCGGTATAATCTGCAATTGCTTTCAGGTAATCTTCACTGATATAATCTCCATAGCCGATGGTATTAATTTTCACTTTATTTTCCAAAGCCCTTAATATCATTTCCCTTTTTGTAACTAATGAACTGTTTTCGTTGCCATCAGTAAAAACAATCACTGATTTTTGGTCAAAATTTCTTGTATCTTTAATTGTCGAAATTCCTGCACTTATCGCATCTACCAATGCTGTTCCGCCTCCCATTCCATAAAGGCCATTAATTTTAAAGTACTTTAATAATTCCTCTTTATTCTTTTTTAATAATGATTCAATCCGAATTGACTGGTCAAATTTAATAAGTGCTAGTGCATCTGCAATATCTTTAGAATTGACAAAGTTGATCGTCCCCTTTTGTAATATTTTTGCTCTGTCATCTCCCATCGAACCGGAATGATCGAGTACAACAGAAATTGCATTGGTCAAACTGTCATTTTTACTGTATTCAACAATCTGAAAATCATCAGCTTGCAATTGTGTACCATCAGGCCTGATAATAATCAGATTGCACCACAGTTTTTTCCACTCTTCACTTCCTGCTCCAAAATAATAAACACCATTATCGTCAATAAGATGTATTTGAATTTCTATGAAAGAATCGTTTTCAACAACTGTTTTAAGTTTTATATGCAAATCGTTTCTGAGTTCCGAAATAGGTTTACTTTCTAACATTCTGGTAAATGAATAATCATCTGATGTTGTACCCTTTTCATTGAGTCTTATTTCAGTAATTGTACTAATTGTATCTGTAAAATATTTGATATTTAGCGGGACGTCACCAAAATCTGCAGCTACCATTGATGAGGAAATATATCCAATTTTACCCTGCCTGTCTTTTAGCAATATCAATTTACTATCGTTTGTAAAAGAAACAAACTCAACATCATTGAGAAACGATTTTGGCTGATTAATGGTTGTGGGTTTAATATAAATGCCCCGATTAAAGAAATTTTGATATGGCAATACAACAAGCCGATTATCGGAACTAAATATTCTATCTTCAATTTGTTTGGAAAGCGTTATTTCATATTCCAATTTATTAAATTCAAATATAAAGTCGAAATTTTCCACATATCGACATGAACTTACATTTATCATTGCATATTGAGAATTACTTATCGGAAGAAGAATCATACTATCGTTAAGCCACTTGTATTCAGTCTGAAACTTTGGAATTATTGTAGTATTAATTTTCTGATTTTCAGTTTGTAACGTATTTTCTGTGAAATTATATAACATATCCATAATATGCTTTGAATCAGAACTTGAATAAAAATACAATCCTTCTTGTTTTTCATTATTAAAAACCAACATGGTATAAGTGCCATTCGCGCTTATGGATGTTTGCTTACTATTTATCTTTTTACTATTCAGTATAATTGTCCTTGATTCCCTGACAGAGCTGAACCGATTTAATCTTTTAAACGAAGGTAGTGCGTAATGATAAACTGTAACCGCATTATTATTTTTCCTTAAAATAGTGATAGTCTTTTTAATTGGAGAATAAGCAACCTCATTCCCAAGCATTTTTTTTAGCAGGTCTCTTTTTCCTGTTTTCCAAATATAAATATAACCTTTATGGTCTTTCAAAATCAGAAATTTATCATCGCTGGTAAAATACAATTCATTGATTTTTGAGTAAAATGGCACCCCTGAGTATTCAAATATTTCTTCTCCATTTAATGAGTTGAATGCTAATAGTTTTGTATCCGTTGCAACAACATATTGATTATCCCTGTTTGAAAAAGCTAATGTTTTTTCATTGCTGAATAATTTTTTCTGACTCCGACTCATCATATTATTATGCCTCAACTGATCATAATCACCTATTATTTCCCCTGAACGCGTATCACAAACTACATTTCTGAATCCAAATATCAATAACAGGTCCCGGCCATCAGGGCTAACAATAATGGTATCAAGTCTGGTTTTTGAAACCACTGAAACCCTGAAAGAAAATACCTTTTCTTTTTTGATGAGATCATAGGTGTCGAAGCGAAAATTTAACCTAACAATTTTCCTTTTTTTCGCTTTTAAGCCATTATTTAGTATTGTGTCAAATGCACTACTTTTTCCTTCATTATAGCCTAAAACCAAAATCCTGCTATTCTGACTTGCTGCAATGTAGTGTTGTGCCTTACCTTCTGTATAAATAAATGTGACAGCAGCTATAATGATGAAAACTGTTTTTAATAACATATCATTTGCAGTATGAATTCAATAACGATAATAAAATAAAAATATTACGCAGAAATACGTGATTTTCAGGTCAAATACAGCTATTTCTGCTAAATAATTGACATAGCTACCATCTCCGCCAGGTCGTAATTCTTTATTTCATCTTCCTTGTTCTTATATTTTAATCCATCAGTAATCATCACCATACAAAACGGACATGCGGTAACAATAACTTCTGCTCCAGTTTTGATGGCATCTTCAGTACGTTCAGCATAAACTTCTTTATTTCCTTTCTCAGCTTCCTTAAACATTTGTCCTCCACCAGCACCACAACATAAAGCAAAACTTTTACATCTTTTCATTTCTATCAATTCAACCTTCAATGCAGTTAAAACATCCCTTGGAGCCTGATATTCAGCATTTGCTCTGCCCAAATAACAAGGGTCATGATAAGTTACTTTATTGCCTTGAAATGATTGATTGTATGTTAATTTACCTTCCTGAAACATTCTCTTCAGAAACTGACTATGATGTTCAACCTGATAAACTCCACCAAAGTCTGGATATTCATTTTTAAAAGTATTATAATCATGTGGACAACAGGTTAATATTTTTTTTATACCATAATTTTTAAAAATATCAATAATCATTAAGGTTTGCATTTGATAGAGCATTTCATTTCCTGATCTTCTTGCTGAGTCGGCAGTATCAATTTCTTCAACACCCAAAACTGCAAAATCAATTTTCAAGTGACTTAATATTTTAACAAATGCACGGGTTACTTTTTTATACCTGTCATCATAGGCACCTGCAGAACCAACCCAAAGCAGATATTCGGGACTTTTACCTGTCGCTGCAAAATCTGACATTACTGGTAAAGGATTATTATCTTTTTCATTCCAGTCATAATACCACTTTAACCTGTCAGCAGATGAATATTGCCAGGGAGCACCATTATTTTCAATATTGGCAAAAATTGAATTAATACCAGAAGGTGCTTTTGATTCCTCCATGACAAGGTATCTTCTCATATCAACAATCAGGCTTGGATGGTTAATATTTACAGGACATTCCTGTGCACATGCATTACAGGTTGTACAAGCCCAGAGTTCTTCTTCTGTAATATAATCGCGGAGAAGCGATTTATTATCTGTAAAGTCTTTACCATTTTTCACTAATTGTGGTCCTATTTCATTCATTCTTGCCCTGAGATTCATGAGAATTTTACGTGGAGAAAGCAATTTTCCTGTGATATTTGCAGGACATACCGAAGTACAGCGTCCACATTGTGTGCAAGTCAGTGAATCAAGATAATTTTTCCAGGTTATATCCTGTACATCTTTAACACCAAAACGTTCAATCAGTTCATTATCGGCATTTGATGAATATGCTGTCTCAGGGTTCATTATCAGTTTGACTTCCTTTGTTATTTTTTCATCTGTATTCAAAACTCCAAGTGGTTCTAATCGGCTTAAAAATACATTAGGAATCGACATAAAAACATGAAAATGTTTTGAATAAGGTAAAATATTGGCAAAAGCAAAAATTGTAAGTATATGAATCCACCACATACCTTCATATACCAGTTTCATCAATCCATGGTTATCAGAAGTCCAGAACATAGCAAAAATGCTACTTATCGGATAACGACCCATCACTTCAAGTCCTTCGCTTTTTCTGATATTAATATAAAAGGTATTCATGGCAAGCAAAGTAAAAACAACAAGCATAATCAGAGTAAGGGCAAAATGAGCGTCATTATGATTTTTTTGAGTCATTTCGACTCCCTGAAAACGTTTGACATTTAAATAATTACGTCTGAAAAGAAAAACGATGATAAGGAAAAATACGATAAAAGCAGCAATATCTCCTGTAGCAGTCATAAAATTATAAAAGCCACCCATTGCAGAAAATGCTTTGTCAGTTCCCAGTAATCCATCAAATATCATTTCTGCAACCACATACAGCAAAGCACAAAAACCCCAGAATGTCAGTGCATGAAATAAGCCTACCAAGGGAAAACGGAATATTTTTGTCTGAAAAAACCCAACCTTCAGCAGCAATAAAAACCTTTTCCAATAGTCGGTAACAGGAAATTTTTTTGTTAGTTTAAAAAATCGAATATAACGTATAACAGTATAAGAAAAAATTGATAAGCTTACGAGAGAAGCAAGAATAAAAAGTATCTGCTTTACCATTGTTTTAATTTTTAAGTGTTTATTTACAAAAAAACCAATGGCAATATAAGTGAAACTATTTGTTCACTAAAAAGAAAATTCTAATAAAATAATCGCTATTTATTTCCAGACACCCAATATCAATCCTGCAATGCCAAGATATAAAATCTGATACAAAGAGTCAATGAGCCAAAGTTTAAATGACTTCAACTGATATAAATAATTGATCCCCATTGAGGCAGCATTGAAAAACACACCTGTTGCCAACCCGATATATAATCCGGTTAAAGCATCAATTTGGGTGTCTTTATGTCCCTGTATAAAAATAGCCAGACCAAAACACATGAACAACATCAGCAATAAACTGCCAATCATGGTCTTCATCATTACCGATTTACTGACTGAATCAGACGTCATCCCTACTTCTTTTTTCCATAATTTACCAAAAAGCACAGTGTACCAGATAGCACCCATACCATAAGCTATTAATCCTGAAACGATTACAGCCCAATAATTAATTCCACATAGACACATATCAAAGAAATTAAATGTTTTTTATACTTCCACAAAAATAAAGATTTTGTTGCAATTCTATTGGATACAGATACTGAAGTTAATTTAAAATAGAAATCAAAACAATTTTACTTCATATTCAAAAGAGAACAGAAGTTGACTGTTACAATGATTCTTGCCTTATTTCAGTAAAATCAACCAAAAATAAAAAATTATTCAGACTTTGATTTACATGCTGTCGAACCAAAATAAAGCATCATAGAATAAATAACGGTTGCAACTCCGAAAAACCATGTTGCATCATAGCCAAAAGCATCAATCGAAGAAAACAGTATAAGGATAATGATTGTATATATAATCAATCCCAGGTAAAAAAATTTAGCCAGCCTTTTACCATAATCATCCCTGAATTTTGAAGCCCTGAAACCTACAATTGCAGCAAATAAAACCGCGATGACAAATGACAGGATTAATAGATAAGTTAATGTTTCATGTTCTGTACCGGGATAATCTTCAAGAAATACTAGTGGTGCCTTGTACAAAACAATGAATGCATAAAGCCATGGCAGCATTAAAATCAGGGTAACAATCCTGATAAGCATCGTCATTTTTTCATTAGGAAGCAGAATATACATTAACCATAAAGAAAAAGGGATGACAAAATAGAAACCAGCACTGGCAATGCGTCTGATCATTTCATATTCGCAGCCACCCCAAAGCCCCATGTCGCCAATATGGTAAACAATAAAAGCAAATAAGAGAAAAATCATGGGTGTTTTTTCCTTCGATTTCTTCTGTCTGAAAACCAAAATCAACAAAATGACTAATACAATTAGTGTAATTAAGGAAACAATCCATTTCATAGAAACCTCCATTTTTATGTTAAAAAAAAGCAATTAAAATTCAAATTTCTACAGGAGTGAGTCGGAAAATTTTCCTTTATTATGAAAAATTTTAAGTTGCAACCTTTAAATTGGCGAAATAAAGTTAACAAATTATATTAATCTGTACAAAATTCAGATAAATTTTCTATATTTATTCAAAATCAGGTTGCAAACTCAATGGTATTTTAAATTGCGAATGCTGATTGATTGAAATACGGATTAGTTTGATTGTGAATTGAGTATATTCACATTACTTTTAAAAGCAGGTAAAATCGAAAATTTTAATTCAATTCTAAAATCGCTTTTCCAATTAAGCAATTGTCAAATTGTAACTTTATACCATTACCACATTCATTGTATATTTGCCATGGAATTAAGTATATTTTAAGAAATGACAGAGATATATAAACCGAAAAACCACATCAGGATAGTAACAGCTGCGTCATTGTTTGACGGTCATGATGCAGCTATTAACATTATGCGGAGAATTATTCAGTCCAGCGGTGCTGAGGTCATCCATTTAGGACACGATCGTTCTGTGCAGGAAATTGTGGATTGTGCCATACAGGAAGACGTTCAGGCAATTGCAATTACATCCTATCAGGGTGGACATATCGAATTTTTTAAGTATATGTATGACTTGCTTCAGCAGGCCGGCTGCGGACATATCAAAATTTTTGGTGGTGGTGGTGGTGTGATTTTACCTGAGGAAATTGAGGAACTTCATGCTTATGGTATTACCAGAATTTATTCTCCTGATGATGGACGTGCAATGGGCTTGCAGGGAATGATCAACGACCTGATTATGAAAAGTGATTTTCCACTTGGGAATCAGCTAAATGGTGAAATTAACTCCCTTGAAAAGAAAAATTTTCATTCTATTGCCCGCTTGATATCTGCAGCCGAAAATTTCCCTGAAACACTTAAAAAATTGAATATCAATTACTCAGATGAACACAAATGTAGTGAAACACCCGTTTTGGGAATTACAGGGACAGGTGGTGCAGGAAAATCGTCAATGGTGGACGAACTCGTAAGAAGGTTTCTCGATGATTTTCCTGATAAAACATTGGCTATCATATCAGTTGACCCTACCAAGCGTAAAACAGGTGGTGCTCTTCTGGGAGACAGGATTCGTATGAATTCTATACATAATCCAAGGGTTTACATGCGATCACTCGCTACCAGGCAATCGAACCTTGCCATGTCGAAATATGTGAAAGATGCCGTTTGTATCCTTTCAAAAGCAAAATTTGATCTTATTATTTTGGAAACTTCCGGAATTGGTCAATCAGATACAGAAATCATTGACCACAGCGATGTTTCACTGTATGTAATGACACCCGAATACGGAGCCGCCTCACAACTGGAAAAGATTGATATGCTTGACTTTGCAGATGTTATTGCTCTCAATAAATTCGATAAAAGAGGTGCTCTGGATGCATTGAGAGATGTCAGAAAGCAATACCAGCGAAATCATCAGCTTTGGGAAAAAGATATTGATGAAATGCCTGTATTCGGTACTATTGCTTCACAATTTAACGATCCGGGTGTCAATCAGTTACACAGGAAGATCATTCATAAAATTGAAGAAAAAACCGGTAAAAAATTCAACACTTCTGTGGAGCATACTGAGGAAATGTCAGAGAAAATTTTCATCATTCCACCAAACAGAACCCGGTATTTATCAGAAATTACAGAAAATATCAGGAATTATAATGAATGGACAGAAAAACAGGCTGAAATTGCGAATGGATTACAAGGAATTAAAAGGTCAATGGATTTAGCCAGAGCCGAAGGGAATGAGAAATTAGCACAAGAACTTGAAAATCTGTATAATACAAAAGAATCTGAACTGGATATAAAATGCAAAAAAATTCTGGAAGGATGGAACGATAAAGTGAATTGTTTCAGGCAGGAAGAATTCGTTTATAAAGTTCGTGATAAGGAATTCAGGATAAAGACTCATACAAAGTCATTGTCGCATCTGCAAATTCCAAAAATTGCCATGCCAAGCTATTCAGGCTGGGGGGATATTTTAAAATGGAATCTCAGGGAAAATGTTCCTGGTGAATTTCCTTATGCAGCTGGTGTTTTTCCTTTTAAACGTGAAGAGGAAGATCCAACCCGTATGTTTGCCGGAGAAGGTGGACCTGAACGTACCAACAAACGTTTCCATTATGTTTCAAGAGGGATGCCAGCCAAGCGGCTTTCTACTGCCTTTGATAGTGTAACTTTGTATGGTCGTGACCCTGATATCAGGCCTGATATTTATGGAAAAATCGGCAACTCAGGGGTTTCTATCTCTTGTCTTGATGATGCCAAAAAGCTGTATTCAGGCTTCAATCTGGCAAATCCAAAGACATCTGTTTCGATGACTATCAATGGGCCTGCTCCTACAATGGTTGGTTATTTTATGAATGCTGCCATTGACCAGCAATGTGAGATTTACATAAAACAAAATGGTCTGGAGAAAGAAGTTCTAAAGAAAATAGCTGATTTTTATAAAGAGAAAGGTACTGACAGACCCTCATATCAAGGTCAGATTCCTGAAGGAAATGATGGTTTGGGACTGATGTTGCTGGGGATAACTGGTGATAAGGTTTTACCAAAAGAAATTTATGAAAAAATAAAAGCTGAAACCATCGCATCTGTCAGAGGAACTGTTCAGGCAGATATATTGAAAGAAGACCAGGCACAAAATACCTGCATTTTTTCAACTGATTTTGCTCTGAAAATGATGGGCGACATTCAGGAATATTTCATTAAAAACTGTGTCAGAAATTTCTATTCTGTTTCAATTTCCGGTTACCACATTGCCGAAGCTGGAGCCAATCCGATTTCACAATTGGCATTTACCCTTGCCAATGGGTTCACTTATGTAGAATATTATCTCTCCAGAGGCATGAATATCAACGACTTCGCACCAAATTTATCTTTCTTCTTTTCCAATGGCATTGATCCTGAATATTCGGTAATTGGTCGTGTTGCCAGATTGATTTGGGCAAAAGCTATCAAACTGAAATATGGTGGAGACAGTCGTTCTCAAAAACTAAAATATCATATACAAACTTCAGGTCGCTCTTTACATGCTCAGGAAATTGATTTTAATGATATACGTACTACATTGCAGGGCTTGTATGCTATTTATGACAATTGTAACTCATTGCATACCAATGCCTATGATGAAGCCATCACCACTCCGACTGAAGAATCGGTTCGCAGAGCACTTGCTATCCAAATGATTATCAATCATGAATTTGGGCTGGCTAAAAATCAGAATCCCAATCAAGGCTCTTTCATCATAGAAGAACTGACAAATCTTGTTGAAGAAGCAGTCATGACTGAATTTGACAGACTTACAGACAGAGGTGGTGTTCTGGGTGCCATGGAAACTATGTACCAGAGAGGTAAAATTCAGGAAGAATCCTTATATTATGAGACTTTGAAACATACAGGTGAGTTACCAATCATGGGAGTCAATACTTTCCTTTCGAGCAAAGGCTCACCCACAGTGATACCTGGAGAAGTTATAAGAGCCACACCGGAAGAAAAGGAATACCAGATAAAAATGATTGGGCAGTTGCACAAAACATGGGCAGATGAATCGGCTCAACAGCTTGAAAATCTTAAATTTGCAGCACTTCACAATCAAAATATGTTCGAAACACTAATGGAAGTAACCAAATATTGCTCAATAGGACAGATTTCTGAAGCATTATTCAGGGTTGGCGGACAGTACAGGAGGAATATGTAATTAATTATTTTGAATTAAAATTTTTTATAGATGTATTGTTTAGAAATGTTAGATTTTCCAGTATGTTGGTCTTATGAAGTTAATTTTTAAAAACATTATTCAATATCTTTCGCAGTAAATAAATCTCTTAATAATGGCAAATTATCGTGTTTTAGTAATAAATCCACGTTCTACTTTTACCAAAATTGCAGTTTATGATAATCATGAACTGGTATTTTTAAATAAAGTAATGCACACAATGGAAGAACTATCATCCTTCGAGCAGATTAACGACCAGCATGAATATCGAAAAGACATTGTTTTAAGAGAATTGACAGATGGTGACATTGATTTGAATTCAATTAAAATAGTTGTTGGACGGGGAGGTCTTATCAAACCAGTGAGTTCAGGAGTTTATGAAATTAATGATGAAATGCTTGAAGACCTTAAAAACTCCCCTTTTGGTGCCGACCAAGTAAACCTGGGTGGACTAATTGCCAAAGAAATTGCTGAGATGTTAAATATTAAAGCCTACACATGCGATCCGGTTGTAGTTGACGAACTGGATGAAATTGCACGTATCTCAGGTCATCCTGACTTTGAAAGAAAATCAATTTTTCATGCATTGAATCAAAAGGCAGTTGCAAAACGCTATGCAAAATCATTTAATTGCAAATACGAAGAAGTAAATCTTATTGTTGCACATTTGGGTGCTGGGATTACCATTGGTGCGCACAAAAGAGGAAGAGTAGTAGATGTTAATCAGGGTTTTGATGGTGATGGCCCATTTTCTCCAAAACGAAGCGGTACTATTCCTGCAGGTGACCTTGTTAAAATGTGCTTTAGTGGTAATTATACTAAGCTTGAAATACTGAAAAAAATTTCAGGTAAAGGTGGTATGATGGCATATTTTGGAACTGAAGACATGAAAGAAATTGAATCGAAGGCATTAAAAGGTGATCAAAAAACTAAACTTGTTTATGATGCAATGGCATATCAGGTTGCCAAACATATTGGTATGATGTATCCGGTGTTGAACGGAGAGGTGGATGCTATTATTCTTACCGGAGGTATTGCATTTAGTAAGTATTTCACCGACCAAATCACACATCGTGTACAAAAACTTGCACCTGTTCATATTTATGCCGGTGGAGATGAAATGGAAGCACTGGCTTTTAACGTAATTTCTGCTCTGGAAGGCGAGATTCCTCTTCTTGAATATAAATGACCTGTTGTGAATGCATTAAATACCTGGTTATTAATCATTTTTACAATGATAAATTATTCATGTAAAAACAAAAATGATATTGCAATGATAAATAAATCAACAGTTTCGGAGCTTGATATTGAAAAATATATGGGAACATGGTATGAAATTGCACGTTATCCCCATCGTTTTGAAAAAAATTTACAGGCCGTAAGTGCAACATATCAATTGAGAAAAGATGGAAAAATAACTGTAATAAATAAAGGGTATAAAGGCAGTGTTGATGGAGAGCTTAAATCGATACGTGGCAAAGCAAAACGACCAGACAATAATGATGCTGGTAAACTGAAAGTATCATTCTTTCTTTTTTTCTATTCTGATTATTATGTACTCGAACTTGACACTGATTATCAATGGGCTATTATTGGCAGTAAGTCTGATAATTTTTTATGGATATTAAGCAGGACACCTCATGTAAATGATTCCCTGTACGCTACACTTCTCAGTAAGGCAGAAAAACGCGGATACAACCTATCAAAAGTGCAGAAAATTCAACATAAATAATCTCTCTAATTTGTTGTATTTTCTCTTTTTCTGTAAATCAACTTTTCTATTTCAACCGCCCAAAATACAAGACTTGAAATTCCAATGGCAAGCAACAATTCCAAGATTGAAAGTGGCTGTGTATTAAAAAAAGAATTAAAAAACGGGATATAAATAGTAGCTAATTGCAGAATAAATGTTAGTATAAAAGCACCCAACATTCCTTTATTACTGAATAAACCCTGTTTAAAAAATGATGTTCGTTCACTACGTACCGCCAGTGATAACCACAACTGACTCAGACATAACACTGTAAATACGATTGTTTGCCAATGTTTATCACCAAATTTAATTGCCAAAACCAATGTAAGAATAGTAATTATTGCTGTGAAAGCACCTGTCCATAAAATACTTATACCCATATTCCCTGAAAAAATACTTTCATTTGTTTTACGTGGTGCTTTTTTCATGATATTTTTTTCTTCAGGTTCAGCTGCCAGTGCCAATGCCGGCACTCCATCAGTTATCAGGTTTATCCAAAGAATATGAATAGGTAATAATGGAATAGGAAATCCAAACAAAGGTGGTATCATGATACTCAGTATTTCTGCTGTATTCCCAATTAAAATATATTTTACAAATTTTCTGATATTATCATAAATACGTCTTCCCTCTTTGACTGCTTTAACAATGGTAGCAAAATTATCATCCAGCAAAATCATATCTGATGCTTCTTTTGAAACATCAGTACCTGTAATACCCATCGCCAGACCAATATTTGCTTTTTTTAGTGATGGTGCATCATTTACGCCATCACCCGTCATTGACACAAAATGATTTTTACTTTGTAAGGCATTAACAATATTGAGCTTTTGTTCAGGAGATACCCTTGCATACACTCTTACTTCTTCTACAACACTTAAGAACTCCTCCTTTGTCATTTTTTCAAGTTCGGCTCCTGTAAATGTTTTATCTTTTTCACTATTTATAATGCCAATATCTTTTGCTATTGACTGTGCTGTTAATGGATGATCACCCGTTATCATAACAGGAATAATACCTGCATCTTTGCAAAGTTTTATTGCATCAAAAGCTTCAACCCTTGGTGGGTCAATCATGGCTGCCAGACCGACAAAACTTAGTTCTTTTTCAATATCTTCAATATTGATGTGATGAGGTTTATAATTTAATTCTTTAACAGCAAAACCCAAAACACGCATACCTTCACTTGCCATACCTTCAAGTTCTGAAAATATAGACTGAATGTTTGCATTCATACAACATCGGGTAACAGATTCTACTGCTCCTTTTGTAATAACAATATATTTATCGTTCAAACGATGAATAGTTGTCATCCTTTTTCGTTCTGAATCAAAAGGTAGCTCTGCTATTCGTGGATACTGATGCATTAATTCAACAAAATCATAACCATTATTGTATGCATATTCTACCAAAGCTGTTTCAGTTGGATCACCAAATAATTCTCTATTATTACCTTTTTTTACATCATTATTCAGTATCATTGAAAATAAGAGTGGACTTTGTTTAATATCATTTAATATCAATCCAGGATATTCCAAAATTCTGACAACAGTCATTTTATTTTGAGTAAGCGTTCCTGTTTTATCAGAGCAAATGAAAGTTACCGATCCAAGTGTTTCTACAGCATGCAGCTTGCGTATAAGTGCATTTTGTTTAACAAGTCTTTTAGCACCTAAAGCTAAGCCAATAGTAATAACCGCTGGCATAGCCTCTGGTATAGCTGCTACTGCTAATGATATAGAAGTCAGCAACATGGTGATGAGGTCATCACCTCTGAGCCACCCTATTACAAATAGAAGAACACAAATCAATAAAATAATAATGGAAAGTTTTTTACTAAAATCCACCATTCTTATTTGTAATGGTGTTTTACTTTCAGCTTCCTGGAGCAATTTAGCTATTTTACCTAATTCAGTGTGCATGCCTGTAGCTACTACAACTCCTCTCCCTCTGCCATAAGTAATATTTGTTCCTTTAAATGCCATATTCACCCTATCGCCCAAAGGACATTTTTCATCGTGAAGTTTTTCAAACGATTTTTCCACAGCATACGATTCACCAGTTAGGCTTGATTCATCAATTTTTAATGCATGGCATTCCAACAGTCGTATATCAGCAGGAACCACATTACCTGCTTCAAGTAAAACTATGTCACCTGGTACTAATTCAGCAGCAGGTAATTGAATAACATGGCCTTCTCTGATTACAGATGCCATTTGTGCAGCCATTTGTTTGAGTGCCTCTATTGCTTTCTCTGCACGAAATTCCTGAATAAATCCAACGATGGCATTTAGAATAACTATAATCATAATAACAAGTGTATCTTTCAGGTCACCAATAATGCCTGATATAATTGCTGCTGCAATAAGAACCAATATCATTATATCTCTGAATTGGTCGAGAAGCATAATTAATGCTGTCTTTCTCTTCTTTTCTTCCAATTCATTAAATCCATATTCCTCTCTTCTTTTTTCAATTTCCAAAGGATTCAGACCTTCAGGTTTGCTCTCCAACACCTCAAGTGCCTCATTTTTTGATAAAATATGCCAATTCATAATGTAATTTGAATGTTAATTCTCTATAATTTCAGGGAGAATATTTGTAACAGCTTCAGGGTACAAATTTAGAAAATAAAATATGTTAACTCATACATGTATTTTCAATCAACTAACTTACGTGCCCATGTAATTAATCATTTTATAAAATAATTATTTCATGAAACATTTCTTAATTAAATATTTTGCATTTATTTTTATGCTATTATTTATTGGTTTAAATTTTAATATTAATAAACAATGGAATCTATAAGTGAAAATAGAAAAACTGGAAAAGTGATTAAAATGATTCTTTTTATCGTTATTTTTCTTTCAGGCTCTAATATTCTTTTAGGTCAGAATCAAAATTTAAATCGACAATTTTCACTTGGTTTCATTGAAAACAAAGGTCAAATTATTGACCAAAACAATAATCCTAATCATGAAGTTAAATTTTTATTGAATACATCTGGTCTTAATGTTCAATTAAAGACAAATGGTTTCAGTTATGATGCATATGTGATAGACAGATATAAGAAGGAAAAAAGATCAAATGACCTTCCCGACATGCCTGAACCTCTGGATGATATTGTGATGACTTTTCAACGAATTGATATTGAATTTATTGGAGCCAATGTATCACCTCAACTCATTGCAGAAAACCAAGCAGCCGACTATATGAATTATTATACTACATCCACTCCTGAAGAAGGTATCAGATATGTCCGGCATTTTGGTAAAATCACATATAAAAACCTATACCCAAATATAGATTTGGTTTTTGAAGCACAAACAGGTTTAGGAAAGCCTGTAAAGTACAATTTCATTGTTTACCCTGGTGGAGATATTTCCCTAATACAATGGCGTTATATAGGCAGCACCAACATTGAACTGTTAAAAGAAACTATTTTTATTCAAACCGCATTTGGTAATATTAAGGAGTGTATTCCACTGGCATGGGAAAAAGAATCATCAAATACCATTAAAATTTCATATAAGAATTCAAAAAATGGTGTATTTTCATTCACAGGAAAATACAACAAAGAAAAAACGCTGATTATTGACCCGGTACCAAATATTAAATGGGCTACCTATTACGGAGGTAGTGGAAACGATCAAACCTATGGTGTTTCCTACGATTCCATTGGTAATATATATGTTACAGGTGAAACCACCTCCAGTTCCAATATTGCTACTTCAGGCACACAACAAACTACTTATGCAGGTGGCACAGTTCAATACAATTTAGGTGGTGATGCAATGTTAATTAAGTTTAATTCGACAGGAAACAGAATTTGGGGCACCTACTTTGGAGGCACCGGTGAAGATCTTGGATATAGCATAAGAACCAATAAAAGTGGAGACTCCTATGTATCTGGTGATACAAAATCTACTTCAGGAATAGCAACTACCGGAGCATTTCAAACCTCTTTTGCAGGTTCGTATCATGATGTGTTTCTTGCAAAGTTTAATACATCTGGCATTCGACAATGGGGCACCTATTATGGTGGTACAGGCAACGACCGCGCTACTTATAATGGGATGGTAATGGATGACACTGGTAATGTTTTTATCACAGGAATTAACAATACTGCAAATAATAGCTGGATAACAACACCTGGATGTTATCAATCTACAAACGGTTCGACAAGTGCTTATGATGAACCTTTTGCATCAAAATGGAATCCTTCAGGTAAACTGGTTTGGGGAACCTATTATGGTGGTCCGTTGCACGACCAGGCTTATGCAATTGCTATTGATGACTCAGGTAATGTTTACCTGACTGGTGCATGTACCTCAACATCAGGTTTTTCAACTTCCGGAGCCTATCAAACCAGCCTTGCCGGAGGCACTGATGCATTTATTGTCAAATTAAACAATACTGGTACTGCAAGAATTTGGGGAACTTATTATGGTGGCTCAGGTAACGATTATGGTCGGGGTATTACTGTTGATCAAAGTGGCAATGTGTATATTTCAGGTTATACCAGTTCAACGTCAGGTTTTTCTACCAGCGGAGCCTACCAGTCATCAAATGGTGGTGGCACTTATGATGGTTTTCTTTCAAAATTCAATGCTTCAGGAAACAGAGTATGGGGAACATACTATGGCGGTGGTGGTTCCGATATTATTACAACATTGTCGTACACCTCCGGTGGTGATTTAATATTATCAGGTTACACTGATACCAATTCAGTTTCTGCAGGATTGACAACCTCAGGTTCATTTCAACCAACTTATGCCGGAGGTGCCAATGATGCTCTTTTAACAAAATTCAGCTCTTCAGGAACACGAAAATGGAGTACTTTTTTTGGTGGCACATTGCAGGATTTAATATTTAATCATACAATTGATCAAAATGGTAACATTTTAGTTGTTGGACGTACACTTTCCACATCAGGCATAGCAACCAGCGGAACTCACCAAACCAGTTATGCAGGTGGAACTATGGATGGTTTTGTTGCAAAATTTATTGACCAACCTATTCTTGTTTCTTCAGCAACAACAATTCAGCCTGATACGTCTGCTACACCAGCAGGAACAAAGAATAAAAGGATAATAGGTGTTAAAATTACTACTACCGGCAGCAATCCTTTTGCAAAAATTACCCAGTTTAGTTTTGATACAGCAGGCATTTTTAATTATTCAAACATTACAGGAACAGCAAAAGTCTATTATACTGGAAATACAGATACCTTCAACACATTAAAACTCTTTGACAGTACCTCTTCAAAACCAACTACAGCATTTACTATCTCTGGTAATCAACAACTTGACACCGGCACTGTTTATTTTTGGTTAACATTTGATGTAGATTTTAATGCAACGGTTAACAGTTATCTGGATGCAAAATGTACTCAAATTAAATGGGATTCCGGGGGAACTATTCTTACAAAAACTACCATTATTTCCTCTCCAGTCGGAAAAATCAGAATCACTCCACCACTTAAAAAGCTAAACAGTATCACTTTTTCACAACCATCAACCTATTATGTTTACAGATATTCCAATGATAATCCTGTACTTCGGGTTGATTTAAATGTCATAGGAACAGATGGCACCTTATCACTAACTCAATTATCAGTAGTGGCAAAAAATACAAATAATGCTGATGTAAGTGGTGTAAAATTGTATTTCACTACGACAAGTACTTTTTCAAATTCATATCAAATTGGAAATACCACAACTATTTCTAATGGAATTGCAAGCTTTTCATCGCTTAATTATAGTTTACCCACAGGAAATAGTTATATATGGATAACTTACGACATTCAGGGTTCTGCTACTATTTTCGATACTGTAGATGCGAAAATATTGGCAAATGGTATTACCATTGGGGGCAAAACCTATCCTGCAACAGAGCAAAATCCGGCAGGATTCCGTATCATCCATACAAATTTTCTTTATGATGCAGGAATTTCTGCAATTTTAAGTCCCACAGCACCATACTGCAAAACAAATCAAAGCATCAAAGTCAGGCTGTATAATTATGGAACTACCACGCTAACAAGCGATACAATCAAGTGGACTGTGAATGGAATTTCACAAACTCCATACATCTGGAATGGCAGTTTAAACACAGGTTATAGTGTAGATCTTAATCTTGGAAATTTTTCATTTACATTAGGTACTACTTATTCAATTAAAGTTTTTCCATCTTTGATAAATGGAATGTATAATGACAGTTATCATTCAAACGATACAGCAATTGTTGTTTTCACAATTTATCCGACCCCTGTCGCTAATTTTAGTATAAACGATTCTCTGCAATGTTTTAAAGGTAATTCTTTTGTATTCACCAACGCTTCTACAATCATGTCCGGAACATATAGCAGTTATTGGAATTTTGGCGATGGAGGAAGCTCTTCGGCTATTTCTCCTTCTCATTCCTATCAAAGCATAGACACATTTTCTGTTAAACTTGTTGTCACCTCAGCATACGGATGCCCTGACAGTATTGTTAAAAATGTTGTATTGAAACCAAATCAGAATACCGCATTTAGTATGAACGATACTGCACTTTGTTTCAGAGGCAATACATTTGTTTTCACAAACAATACTACTTTCAATTCAGGTACATTCAGCAGTTTATGGAAATTTGGTGACAATACAACTTCAACATCAAATTCACCAACACATTCATTCAATGCAGCAGGTAGTTACCAGATTAAACTTATCACTACCACAAATACCGGCTGCATCGACAGTCTGGAAAAAACCATTTATGTTAACCCCCACCCTATTACTTCTTTTCAGATAAAAAAAGATACTTTTCAGTGCTTTAATAATAATTTGTTTGAATTTATTAACACTTCAACGATAAATTCAGGAACATTTACCAACTTATGGAATTTTGGTGACAACACCAGCTCTACCAGCAGTACTCCAACAAAATCGTACAACACCACCGGCAACTTCAACATCAAATTAATCACAATTTCAAATTATGGATGTAAAGATAGCATTACATACCAAGTTGTTGTTCTTCCAAACCCCATAACAACTTTTATTGTTAACGACACTTCTCAATGCAATAATATTGACCACTTTATTTTCACCAATCAATCTACCATCACATCCGGCACATTCACCAACTTGTGGAATTTTGGTGATTTAAGCACTTCAAATATTACTTCACCAACAAAATCATATAACACCACAGGTACTTTTGATGTTAAACTGCTTACTACTTCAAATTTTGGCTGTAAAGATAGTTTTAGTCAAAAAGTATATTTACGACCTAACGCCAACAGTTCATTTTTAATAAACGACACCAGTCAGTGTTTAAAAACAAATTCATTTTTCTTTAACAATACTTCATCTATTTCATCAGGGAATTTCAGCAATTACTGGTATTTCGGTGACAACACTACAGGTAACGCAAACTCTCCTACAAAATCATTTAAAAATTCTGGCATATTCACTGTTAAGCTACTAACCATTTCAAATTATGGATGCAAAGACAGCATAACAAAAAATATCTATGTTAGAGTCCACCCTGTATCTTCTTTCAGTATTAATGACAGCACACAATGTCTGAATGATAATTTGTTTAAATTTTCAAATTACTCATCTATTTCTACTGGTTCATACACCAATATGTGGGATTTTGGAGACATGAACACATCATCAAATGCTTCACCCACTTATATTTATTCCAGTGAAGGATCTTTTAAAGTAAAATTAATTACAACTTCAGATTTTGGATGTAAAGACACGATGGAAAAACCAGTTGATATTTATTCAAGTCCTTTTTCATATTTTACTGTAGGTATGAACCCTCAATGTCTGGAAAGTAATTTATATTACCTTGATAATCATTCATCAACAAGTTCAGGCACTATAACGAATAATTTTTGGAGTTTTGGTGATGGAGATAGTCTTGATGCACAAAGTCCTCAGCATAAATACAAAACAGCCGGAATTTATACTGTCCGACTCAAAGTGCTTACCAATTTTGGCTGTTCTGATACTTCATCAAAAACGGTAGAAATTATCCCACAGCCAAAGGCAGGTATTTTAATAAATGACACAGCATTTTGCATTCGAAATCATGTTTTTCAAATAACTGATGATTCAAAAACCAGCAGTGGCAGTATCACAGATTATTACTGGAACTTTGGCGATGGAAAGATAAGCAATCAGAAAAACACCTCACATTCGTATTCAGCTTCTAAATCATACATACTTACACATATTGTAACTTCCTCTAATGGTTGTACTGACACAATAACCAAAACACTTTTTGTATATCCAATGCCTGTTGCAGCATTTTCAATCAACGATAGTATTCAATGTGAACATGGCAACATATTTAACTTTAAAAATTCTTCTACAGGTAGCGGAATACTAAGTTATCATTGGTCATTTGGCGATAGTAGCATTTCTACTATTCAAGAACCTTTACATTCATATATAAATTATGGAAATTATACTGTTCAACTCATTACTTCAACAGTTAACAATTGTAGAGATACATTTTCGAAGAAAATAACAGTAAAGGAGTCTCCTGTTGTTAAACTTGGCAACGACACAATACTATTGCATAACCAATCTATTACCTTAAATGCCGGAAGTGGTTATGATTCTTATATTTGGTCAGACAATAGTACAGGAGCTACCCTTTTCATTGATACAAACAAAATAGGGTTAGATCATAAGAGTTTATTTTGGGTAAAAGTTTTAAAGCAGGGTTGCGATGGCAGCGATTCAATATATATCACTTTTATTTGGAATAGTTCTGTTTACGACCTAAATTCAGGTATAAAAATACATGTTTTTCCTAATCCGTCAAAAGACATTATTTATTTGCAATCAGATAAAATAATTGAGGGGATGACTTTTACAATTACAGATTTGAATGGCAAAGTACTTTTAAGAGATTCATTCAATGAAAAGAGTCAGTTATTAGATTTACAAGAACTATCAAATGGTTTATATTTCTTAACTTTTAATGCCGGAGGAACAAACATGGTTGTTAAAGTGGTTAAAAGCAGATAATTGCATTACTAATTGATAAATCATTAAACAAAAAGTCTCTGTAAGATGTAAGTTACAGAGACTTTTCTTTGATATTAGTGACCCTGCGGGGGATCGAACCCCGGACCCACTGATTAAGAGTCAGTTGCTCTACCAGCTGAGCTACAGAGTCATTAATTTTACTGCAAAATTAAGAAGCTTATTTCAATAATTACATTTATTTTTAAACCAGACCCTCCCGATTAAAATCGGGATGCTCTACCAGCTGAGCTAAAGAGTCATTTTTTTCGTCTGCAAAAGTAAGTCTTTATTTATCAAATAAAAAAACCTCCTGAAACAAATCAGAAGGTTTTAAATTATAAAATTTTTTTATCAAGCTCTTCCTGATAAATTCTTTGGAATTCGGCCATTATTGATAGATTCAGAACGAAGTTTACGACCAACAATACGTTCATTCATTTTACCTATTTCGATAATTTTATCAATGTCAAGACCTGTTTCTATGCCCATTTCGTCCATCATCACTACCATATCTTCTGTACAAACAAGTCCTACTGCTGATGGATCTTTGTAATAGTATGACCCTGTTCCTGACACCGGACAATCGTCCACAAAATTTGCCGGCTGACCACCTATTCCACCCAAAGTAGATTCATAATTGGTCATTCCTGCCTGAAGAGCAGCCAAAACATTGGCCAAACCCCAGCCTCTGGTAGTATGAAAATGAACAATATGTTTTGATGAGTCACCAAAATGATCCAGAAGCATCGAATAATAGCGGTAAACCCTGTCAGGAGAAGCAGAACCATCATGGTCAGCATGTTCAACATCAGTAGCACCAATATCTAACCATCGTTGTGCAAACTCAACTGCTTTTTCCATTTTTGTAGGTCCTTCGATCGGGCAACCCCAAATTGTGCTGACCGTTCCATTGACTTTCATTCCGGCTTCACGTGCTTTAGGAATCCACTCTTCACACATTTTCCAATAATCAGCCAAAGATAATCCTGAATTCTTTTTATGATGAGATTCACTGGTTGATACCATTACAAGAATTCTGTCAGGGCCTATACCTTGCTTCCTGAGTTCTATTGCTCTTTCAATAGCTTTCTCTCGTATTGTAACCGCAGTAAGTTTTACTCCATCTATCAGATGAGCTACTTTTTTACTTTGTTTGATTTTTTTCAGTAAAATCTCAGCATCTTTAAACTGTGGCATGCCAGTAGGGTTGCCAAGGTTTGTTACTTCAACATGCTTAAATCCTGCTAAAATTGTTTGTTCGAGTACCCATAACTTTGCATCTGTTGAAATAAATTTCTCTTCATGCTGATATCCATCACGAACGGTAATATCACCTATGGTAACCTTTTTGGGATAAATTAATTCCTTCATATATGATTAAATTATTTATATGTTACAATTTCATTTCAGGAATCTCTCCTTCAATTATAAGTTTTCCCTCTGTTGCTTTAATAATATCTTCTACTGTTACGCCTGGTGCTCTCTCTTTCAACTCAAAACCTCTATCAGTAACATCCATGACAGCAAGGTCAGTAACAATTTTTTTAACACAATTAACACCAGTAAGTGGCAAAGTGCAGTTTTTCAGCAACTTAGAATTACCTTCTTTGTCAGTATGCTGCATAGCAACCACAATATATTTGGCTGCAGCTACCAAATCCATAGCACCACCCATACCTTTTACTAATTTTCCGGGTACTTTCCAACTGGCAATATCACCATTTTCAGAAACTTCAAATGCTCCAAGCACAGTTAAATTAACATGCCCTCCACGTATCATTCCAAAACTCGTAGCTGAGTCAAAAAATGAAGCACCATCAATATAGGTTACAGTTTGCTTTCCTGCATTGATCAGGTCAGGGTCAACTTTATCTTTTGTCGGGAAAGGACCTATCCCAAGAAGTCCATTTTCTGAATGAAGCGTAACACTCATTCCTTCAGGTATGTAATTAGCTACTAAAGTAGGAATTCCAATGCCGAGATTGACATAAAATCCGTCTTTTAATTCTTGAGCAATACGTTTTGCGATTCCGTTTTTATCGAGAGCCATACTTATTCTTTTAATTTATTAATCAATAGTTGTGGTAAATTCAATTTGCTTTTTGTAATCAGTCCCCTGAAAAATCCGTTGAACAAAAATACCGGGTGTATGAATTTTATTCGGGTCAAGTTCACCAGCAGGGACAAGAATTTCCACTTCAGCAATAGTAATGATACCGGCAGCAGCCATCATATTGTTAAAATTATTGGCGGTATATCGATAAATAAGGTTGCCGGCAGTATCTCCTTTCCATGCTTTAACAATAGCAAAATCGGCACGCATACCCATTTCAAGGATATGTGGTTTACCATTAAAAAATCTTACTTCTTTATCACCCTGAACTTCTGTACCATAACCGGCAGGGACAAAAAAGGCAGGAATGCCTGCTCCTCCTGCCCTGATTCGTTCTGCCAAAGTTCCTTGTGGTATTAATTCAACTTCAAGTTCACCGCTTAAATACTGTCTTTCAAACTCTTTGTTCTCTCCTACATATGACGAAATCATTTTTTTAATTTGCTGAGTTCTCAGCAGTTTTCCTAAACCTACATTATCAATACCAGCGTTATTTGAAATACATGTCAGATTTTTAACACCCAGCTCTACCAGGGCATCAAGGCAATTTTCAGGAATTCCACACAAACCAAAGCCACCTAACATCAGAGTCATACCATCTTTAATTCCCTGCACTGCTTCTTGTGCGTTTCTTACAACTTTTTTCATAGGATAATAATAAAATTGAATTTTTTGGAGGTGCAAGATAATATATCTTAAAAAAATGCTAAAATGCTTTTAAAGATTTTAATTTCTCAACATTGATTTGAATATTTATTCCTCTCTCCTCAGCATAATTGATTATTGTAAAAGTATCCAGATTCCCCAGCATTTCATATCCTGTCATCGGACAACCACCATATCCATTAATGACTGAATCAAAATGCCTGACACCTGCATTCCAGGCAGCTTCAATCTTTTCAAATGCATCTTTTTTTTGTGTATGTAAATGAATCCCTGCATGAATATCAGGAAATTCATTAAAAATAAGTGTATAAAGAATCTTTATTTTTTCTGCATCGGCTTCACCTGTAATATCAGAAATATTAAAAAATTTAATCCCTTCTGTCCTGAACATTTCTATCCATTTCAACACTATTTCCGGATGCCATTTATCCCCGTAAGGATTGCCAAAGCCCATCGTTATATAACACAAAAACTTTTTGTTATACTTTTGGCATATTTCATTGATTTTTAAAGTAGTATCACAGACTTGATTAATATCTGCATTGAGATTATGTTTCAGAAATGTTTCTGAAACAGAAAATGGAAATGACAGAAATTGTAAATGTTGATAATTACAAGCCAGCAATGCTCCTTTTTCATTAACTACTAATGTCATTACATCAGAAACAGTATTTTCGAATTCAGCAGATTCCAGTACGACCTGAAAATCTGCCAGTTGAGGAATTGCTTTTGGAGAAACAATGCTACCTGCATCTACCATATCAAATCCAGACTTAAGTATAGCATTAAGATATCTCATTTTTAAATCAGTCGGAACAATTTTTTTACTGCTTTGCCAGACTTCTCTTACCGATTCAGTTATCAATATTTTATCTGTCATCGGATTTTCAGCAGCCAATATACCTTGAAATAACAAGCCTCTGAATTTCTGATGTTCCTTCACCGATTTGCAGTAATCGTTGGTCGCGGTAAAATCTTTCAATATCATAATCTTTCATGAGGCCATAACCACCATGAATTTGCAAAGCTTCATCTGCAACCTGTTTGGCTACTTCCGAGCAATATAGTTTTGCCATAGCAGAATACATGGCGAATGGCTGATGATTGTCTTTCAGCCAGCAAGCTTTATATAGAAGTGCACGTGCATGTTCAATTTTAACAGCCATATCGGCTAATTTGAAAGCAGTCACCTGAAATTTGATGATTGGTTTTCCAAATTGTTTTCTTTCTTTTGCATATTGCATAGCAAGTTCAAAAGCTCCCTGAGCATTGCCCAAACCCATTGCAGCAATAGACAAACGACCACTGTCAAGAGTCTGGAGCATTATTTTTGACCCCTGACCTACTTCACCCAGCATGTTTTCCTCAGGTACCCTGCAATCATCAAAATATAATTCAGCAGTGTCGGAGGCTCGCCACATCATTTTACCATGCATACTTACAGCTCTGAATCCTGGTGTTCCTCTCGGAACAATAAAGTTTGTGAATTCCTTTTCACCTTTTTCATCAGTACCGGTTACAGTTTGTACGGTTGAACCTACAGAGATAGGTGATGATGCATTGGTAATAAATATCTTTGAACCATTTATTATCCATTCATTCCCTTCTTTTACTGCTTTTGTTTTTGAACCTCTTGAATCAGAACCGGCATCAGGTTCAGTCAGACCAAATCCCCATAATGCTTCACCAGTGCAAAGTTTTGGTAAATATTTTTCTTTTTGCTCTTTCGTACCAAAATAATATAATGGTCCAATACCAAGTGAATTATGAGCTGCCAAAGTAGCACCCTGTGAGCCATCTACACGTGAAATTTCTTCAACTGCTATAATATATGATAAAGTATCAAGTCCCTGACCTCCATATTCGGGTGAAATATACATTCCGAAAAGCCCTAATTCGCCCATCATTTTTGTTAATTCAACTGAAAACTCAGCCTTTTCATCTAAATCTTTTGCACGTGGGCGAATTTCACGCTCTGCAAAATCACGAACAGTTTGTCTGATTAATTCATGTTCTTCTGTAATATACATATACGATTTTTTTTGATTGTTAAAAATTTCAGCCAAGATAAAACATTTTTTTATTATACAAAATTATTTCAATAGCAGTTACTGATGAAATGAGCATGCTATTAATCTTACTGATACATTAGCTTTGAAGCTGATATTTTTTTATGAATTTTAAGAAATTTATTAAATTAATTTCAAGTTATACTTTTGGAATTGAATTGGAAAGGTTCAAAAGTCACATTAGTAATGAACTTATTGTTTATTACATTAAAGGAAAATATCATTTAAACACCATTCATGCCAATTATTCTTATGGTGAACTTCATCATGCATTCAAAAAAGTGCTAAAGAAAATAAAAATTAATAAATATCCTGTTAAAAAGTGTCTCCTTCTGGGATTTGGCTGTGGCAGTGTGGTAAGTATTTTACAGGAAGAATTGAAAATGAAATGCAAAATTACTGCAATAGAAAATGACCCTGTGGTGATTGAAATCGGTAAGAAGTACTTTAATACTGAACAATTCAGCAATTTAGAAGTAGTAATAGATGATGCTTACCATTTTGTAAAAAAAACTAATCAGCATTTTGATCTTATTGTCTTTGACATTTACATTGACAATAAAATACCTTTTGTCTTTGAAACTGAAGATTTTATCAAAGGCTTAAAAAATATTATGTTGCCCAAAGGAATTCTTGTTTTTAATAAAGATGTACATGCTGAGGAAATGAGAATAAGTTTTGAAGAACTAAAAGTAATTTTTAAAAAGTATTTCCCTGATTATAAAACAGTTAAAGCATCAGCAAAAAGCATTTTCTTTGTAAGTGGCACAAAATAATCAGCTGATTAACTCGTAGCCCTTAAAAAGTCGATAGTGAAATAAATACGAAGGATGGAATGTGGAATGCAGAAAAAGTAAGAAATTAGTGGTTAGCATTAGTCACAAGACCTATTACTTATAACTTTGTAACTTATAACCTAAGCTCAATAGATTTCTCACTGCATTCGAAATGCCAAAATGAGAGAAAGAAATGCGGAGTTCGAAATTAAGAATACAGCACAATAAATACAAAAAAGTATTCATAATCAAACAAGTAAGCTGAAACTTGTAACATCAGCCATATCCCAGAAGCTTCAAGTAAGAAACCAGCAACTACTCAATCACCATCATCACCTGTCCTACATCCACCATATCACCAGTACCTACTTTAATATCCTTGATTTTACCAGGCATTTGAGCTTCAATATTGTTTTCCATTTTCATGGCATCAATGACTATCACAAAATCACCTTTTTTCACCTCATCACCTTTGTTTACAAGTATTTTAAAAATTTTTCCCGGTATTGGTGCTTTCACCAGGTTGGCATCACTTTCGGCTGAGGTATCTGTTTTGGTAGTTTTCAGTTCAGTTACCAGTAAATCTTCCCTGAGAAGGCAATATTCCTTTTTATTGATGCTAACTTTAGTGCCATTTTCACAACCAGATAAAGCTGCTGTAACCTTTTTATCATTGATACTAAAATCAATTTCACCTTCATCAACAAATAAGATGTTTACATTGTACTGATTCCCTTCAATTATAAATTCAAACTGGTCTTTCATGATGTCGTGCATTTCCACATTTATTCTTTGACTATCCATTAAAATAGGAATATTCATTAAATGTCTCCAATATCCAATTGAATTCCAAACACTTTGAATTTTGCAGTATTCTTCTTCCTTGTCGATTTCATTTACAGTATAAAGGATGAGTGCAATACATGCTTCGTGTAAGGTTCCTTCTTCTTTACTGTAATTTGTACGCGATGGATTCTGTTTTCCGTTCATATTCACAACAACTTTAGTTTTGTTTTCTTTTTCAGCAATGGCTTTTTCTACTTCTGCTTCAAATCTTTGTTTAGCTACACCCGATTTATAATCGCGATACTGGGCATCGTGCATGGCAAATTCAAACAATTCCTCATCATCTTCACCACGTTCCCAACCCAATTGTTCCATTTCAGCAATGAATTTTGGCAATTCATCCGGGAATGCATCCTGTGGATTTCCTGTATAAAATTCAAAGCCTTTATCCTTAGCCATATCAATCAATTCTTGCGATAATGGTCCGGGTAATGTACCAGCTTTCCCCAAAATCATATCCCAAGTATTTTTATCAATCTGTGAGAAGCGCTTCTCCCCTTTCGACATTTGCAAAATATTGATCAGGGCTGTATTTTTCACATACTGACTAAAAGGAGTAACCAATGGCGGATAACCCAGTAATGGCCAGATGTAAGCTGTTTCCTCAAACATCTGAACCATCAGTTCGTCAACATTCAGTTCATTTTGTCCTCTGTTTTTCAAATTCATATTAATGGCCTGATGAACACCTTTTAAATCAGCCATCAAGCTACCCATCATTCCTCCCGGAAGGCCTGACTGAACAAGTAAAGAGGTCATTTGTTTATTTCTGGGATCAATAAATAGCCCTAAAAAGTCATCGATAAAGTCCTGAGTTAATGTTCTGGCTTCCATGTAAGCTTTTATATTAATATCAGGAACAGCAAAACCATCATCTTTCAGCATTTCATGAATGGTAATCAAATCAGGATGCACCATACCCCAGGATAATGGTTCCATGGCAACATCAAGTATATCGGCTCCATTGCGAGCTACTTCCAGCATGGATGCTACCGAAAAACCCGGACCTGAATGACCATGATACTGAATAATCAGATGAGGATATTTATCTTTAATTGCTTTAGTTAGCCTGCCTAAAGTTGCCGGTCTTCCTATTCCTGCCATATCTTTCAGACAAATTTCATCGGCACCGTATTCTACAACCTTGTCAACAATGCCCATGTAATAATCTACCGTATGAACAGGAGAAGATGTAATACTTAAGGCAGCCTGTGATATCATTCCAGCCTCTTTGGCAAATTTTATTGACAATTCAAGATTCCGGTGGTCATTCAATCCGCAAAAAGACCTGGCAATATCAGTTCCCTGTGCTCTCTTTACTTTATACATCAATCTTCTGACATCAGCAGGTACCGGATACATACGGATAGCATTCAGTGCCCTCTCCAGCATGTGGGTTTTTATTCCAACTTCATTAAAAGGTTTAGTCCATTCCCTGACTGCTTTGTTCGGGTTTTCACCGAACAGCAGGTTTACTTGCTCAAAAGCTCCACCATTTGTTTCAACTCTATCGAAACATCCCATTTCAACAATTACTGGTGCTATTTTAACAAGCTGATCCACCCGTGGGACATATTTCCCTGAGGATTGCCACATATCGCGGTAGATGAGGCTGAATTTTATTTCTTTTTTGGTCATGGCTGAATTGCTTTTTATTAAAATTCTTATGAAAAATTGCTACTTGCAAAGGTATAATTAATAGACTGACTATTGACAATTGAATTCTTTTATTAAAAGTTTATTTTCAGTTAAATTTTAAAGAATAACTTTGTATTAAAATATATAATGCCAAATTTATATATCATAGCAGGTTGCAATGGAGCAGGAAAAACTACCGCTTCTTTTACTTTATTACCTGAAATGTTGAATTGCAGAGAATTTGTGAATGCAGATGAAATTGCACGAGGCATTTCTCCCTTTCAGCCAGAAAGTGCAGCTATTGGTGCAGGCAAAATTATGTTAAATCGCATTAATGAACTGATCAGTTTGCAGGTTGACTTTGCATTCGAAACAACTCTTTCTGCAAAATATTTTGTTAATCTCATTCAAAAAGCGCAGAAAAATGGTTATTTTGTTACAATTGTTTTTTTCTGGTTAGAAAATGTTGAATTAGCTATTCATCGTGTAAAAATAAGGGTTAATGAAGGTGGCCATGATATTCCGGAGGGTGTTATTAAAAGAAGATATAAGTCGGGGATAGAAAATTTAATATTTAAATACATTCCTGTCAGCGACTATTGGATGGTAATAAATAATTCAAAACGTACTTTTTACATCATTGCCGAAGGTTTTAAAGATATTGAGACAGATATAAAAGATGAAAGTATTTGGAAACGGATAATTACTCAAGCTTATGAATAATGAAAAAATAAAAGAATTACGTGAAAAGATCCTTAATGGAATTGAGCTTGCTTATGAAAGATTATTAAAAGAAAAGCAAAAAGAGAATGGAGAATTAGCATTTTATGAAAATGATAAAATTAT
>Ga0172370_10000633_pt1 | contig 54972 bp, 47 predicted proteins | sample LakKiv5m_FD_114538 | JGI IMG/M metagenome (GOLD analysis project Ga0172370, IMG submission 114538) | Freshwater microbial communities from Kabuno Bay, South-Kivu, Congo - kab_022012_11.5m | ecosystem: Environmental > Aquatic > Freshwater > Lake | place: Democratic Republic of the Congo...
GGCGCTGGATTTCTTCGTGATCGTCTCGCGGTAGGCGACGCGCGGCACTCTCGTCTCGGAGACGATCTTCGACTGGGCTTTGATCTTGTCGAGGATCATGTTGATCTGCTGCTCGCCCATGCCGGCGATGACCGTCTCTTTCGTTTCGGGGTTGAAGTTGACGCTGAAGGTGAGGTCTTCCTCGGCCGCCTTGTAGAGCAGCTCGTTGAGCTTATCCTCTTCCTTTTTGTTGACCGCGGAGATCGCGAGCATGTGAACGGGCGAGGGGAGGCGGAGAGGGATGTACGAAATCGGCTTCTCGAACTGGCTGATGGTATCGTTGGTTTTAAGCGCGGTGAGCTTCGCGAGGATGCCGATGTCACCGGCGGGAAGCGAGGAAGTATCTTCGAGCTTCTTGCCTTGCATGGTGTAGAGCTTGCCGATGCGCTCCTTGTGCGCGTCCCTGCTGATCAGCATGTCCATGTCAGGGAGGAAGGCTCCGGTCATCACTTTGATGTAGCAGAGCCGGCCTGAGAATTGGTCGATCTGCGTTTTGAAAACGAAGGCAGAGGTTGGTTTTGAAGGATCGATCGCGACTTCGATCTCGTTGCCTTCGACGTCCTGCGCCTTGTCGGGGGCGCGGAGAAGGGGGGAGGGGGCGCTGTTGACCACGAAATCGATGAACGCGGCACATCCGCTGTTGGCGAGGCCTGAGCCGGCGAAGGCGGGGATGATTTTTCCATCCGCGAGCGCTTTCTTGAGGCCCGCGATGGTGTCTTCCTGCGAAAGTTCTCCCTCGAGCAAGTATTTTTCCATGAGTTCGTCGGTGCCTTCGGCCGCGGCCTCGAAGAGCTGGGCTTGAGCGGTTTCGACAGCATCCGCGAATTCAGCGGGCACTTCGGTGATCTGTTCCTTCTGGTCGTGACTGGCGGGTCTCAGAAATGCCTTTTTATTGAGCACATCGATGACGCCCTTGAAACCTGGTCCCTCGCCCATGGGAATCGTGAGGGGGACTGGCGCCATCTTGAATTTCTCTTTGATATCGGCAAGCGAGGTGTCGAAACTCGCGCGCTCCTCATCGAGGCGTGTTATGAATACCATCCTCGGCTTCTGGTGCCGCTCGAGGATTCGCCAAAGCTTCACCGTTTCGATCTGCACGCCGGACTTGCCGTCGATCACGAGCAGCGCGGTCTCCGTCGCCCGGATGGCCAGAATGGCCTCGCCGACAAAGTCGCCGGCTCCAGGGGCATCGATAAAATTGATCTTGCAATCAGTTGTGGTGACATGCGAGAGGCTTGAGCGAACTGATATCTTGCGCGCAATCTCGTCTTCGCCGTAATCGCTGACGGTTTTGCCCGAATCCACCGTTTCCGGTTTCGATATCATTCCGCCCTGAAAGAGAATGTGTTCAAGCAAGGTGGTCTTGCCCGTGCCTCCATGTCCGATGATGGCGATGTTGCGGATCTTTTCAGTCGTATAGGACATACTTACTCCTCACAGGGTGGGATGGATTCAAACGTCCTTTTATTATAAGGAAGCCGTGGTATTATAATTCAAAAATTGCAGGTGTCAACAGAGGAAATTATGCTTTTCAACGCGATATCGGCCTTCTGGCGCGGTATCGCAGCACCATGAATATCTTGACAGCAGAGGCAATTTTCATCTAGTTTACATCGCTGGAATCGGGACGTAGCCTAGGGGCTAAGGCGTCTGCTTTGGGAGCAGAAGATCGGAGGTTCAAATCCTCTCGTCCCGAATTGCCATGGGATCATAGCTCAACTGGATAGAGCAACTGCCTTCTAAGCAGTAGGTCGGGCGTTCGAGCCGCCCTGGTCCCAAAAAGCGATCCAAATCTCGAAAACGAACCGAATCTCGCGCACCGCGACGATCGGCTTCAGCGCGCTGACCGAGCTTCAAGGTACCTGCAGGCCGCCATCCGCGCTTCTCGTCTGAGTCCAGAGCGTAACCTTGTCTTCGCAGGGGTAGCGCGCGGCGCGTGCCTCATCGATATCGACTCCCCACCCGGGTTTTTCATTCGGATACACATAGCCGTCCCTGCACTCGAGCGCTCCGGGAAAGACCTCGAGCAGCGCGCCGCTCTGGGGTCGTATCGCCTGGATCACCGCGTTGGGCGGCTCGGTGCCGGACCACTCCTGGATGCCGAAGTTGCTCGAGACGATATCGAGGTGAATGTTGGCAGCGTGGCCGATCGGCGACATGTCGCCAGGACCGTGCCATGCGGTTTGGACACCGTAGCGCTCAGCAAAAACCTGCAGCTTTCTCGCGGGCGTCATACCGCCGATCTGGCTGGGATGCGCTCTCACGTAGTCGATGAGCCTTTCGGAGATCACATCGCGCCAGTCGCCGATGCTGACAAAGAGCTCACCTTGCGCGATCGGCGTTGTGGTCGTTGCACGAATACGGCGAAGCCACTCCTGATGTTCGAGGGGGAGAATATCTTCGAGAAAAAGCAGGTTGAATGGCTCAAGCTCCTTTGCGAAGACGACTGCGTCCGAGGGGCGAAGCCGCTCGTGTACATCGTGGCAAAACCGCAGCCTATCGCCGTACTCGGCTCGAAGCTGTTCAAACATCTTCAGCGTGTCGCGCATATAGGCATCCGCGTCAAGGTAAATTCCGCGCGGCGATCCGCGTGGCGCCGTGCTTGGCGCATCTCCGTAGCTTCCGCCGCCGTAGCCTCCGAGCTGCACGCGGAGATTGCGTACCCCCGTGCTCGCGATCCGATCGATCGATGCGCGGAGCTCTTCTAAGTTGGCGCCATTCGCGTGCCTGTAGACGGCGACCGCTTCACGATATGTTCCTCCCCAGAGCTGGTACACGGGCATGCCGGCCAGTTTGCCCTTGATGTCCCACAGCGCCATGTCGATGCCCGCGATCGCGCTGTTGTGGAGAGGTCCGCTCCGCCAGTAGGCGTTTTGATGCATCAGCTGCCAGAGCTGCTCGATGTTCGAAGCGTCTCTGCCGACGATGAGGGGCTTGAGATAGGTGTCGATGAGATGCTCCACGGTGAGGTGCCTGTACGCGAAGGTGGCGCAGCCGAGTCCATAGAGTCCGGGAATATCTGTCTCAATTTTGACTACAGTGAGATTGATGCCTTCTGGCGCGGTTGCGATGGTCCGCACGTCTCGGATGGTTACCGACATGCACAAACCTCCTTCTCGAATGGCGTTCGGCGCCCCTCTTGAGGGGCTGATCGCCTTTGGATTATGCCTCAGCGCGATGTGTTCGCGCCAGTTGGGGCTAAGGTAGGCTGGCGAAATGCATCAACTGTGGTGCTAAGGTTCGCATGCCAAGCGTGCTGGCGGACAATCAAGAGAAATGGAGGATGAGTGGAAAATGGTAAGCGACCGATGGGAGTCGAACCCACGTCTCCAGCTTGGAAGGCTGGGGTAATAGCCGTTATACGACGGTCGCGATCTAAAATGCCGCTTGCGCGACAGCGTGCCAAGGTTACCTTCGTGCTGCTCCGGCACACGCTCGATCCTGCATCGCAGGTTTTTCGCAAGCGTGCCGTCGCGGTACGACGGTCGCGATCTAAAATGCCGCTTGCGCGACAGCCCGCAAAGCTTACCTTCGGACGATGGCGATTTAACTCCATCATGAACTCCGCTGTCAAGAGGTCAACGCAAATTGACACTTGCCCAAACGGGCATTCTAGGTATAAAATCAGCCCCGGATTTGATAGGTTTTTTCGCAAAGCATTATATATTGAAAATAGCATACTAAAGCGCGGAAGCTGCCGTATGAAACGGCGCTCCATGACGTGCAGAGCGATATAGCCGTTGCGACACGTTTTTCGTCAATTCAAGTGCATTCAGGGGAAACAAAATGGAGATTCAGGTACGAGAGCTTCTTGAGAGAATCCGAAACGAGGGTATCGAGAGCGCGAAACAGCGTGCAGACGAGATACTTCAGAAGGCTCAAGCCGACGCCTCTGAAATAGTCGCGAACGCGAAGAGAAAGGCTGAAGAGGCTGAAACCGAAGCATCCAAACGCATAGAATCCCTTGAAGCCGCCTCAAGAGAGAGCCTCGTACAGGCTTCGCGAGACGCGATGATCGCGCTCAAGCAGAGCGTGCAAAAATTCCTGGAAGCGTGCCTCAGCGCTGATACCAGCGGCGCCTTCGATGAAAAGCTCGCGGCGCAGATGATTCCAGAGATTTTGCGTCAGCTTGCGCAGAGTCAGTCCGGCGATGTCGAGGTGCTCCTCTCAAACGAGCTTGCCAAGAAGCTCGATTCGGCCTTATCCGCGAGATTGTCGAATGAGATTTCCAAAGGAGTGACCTTCAGGCCATACTCCGTGGTGGACGCGGGGTTCAGGGTGGCGTGGAACGGATCCGCAGCCCAGTATGATTTTTCAGCCGAGAGCATTGCCCAGGTTTTATCAGCCCGCGTGAACAGCCTCCTCGGGGAGTACCTGAAAAAAGCATCGGGGAGCCTCAGCTGAAATGAAGCGTTACTGGTACTTCGCCTCCACGCTGCCGTTTTTTCCCTTTGGAGCGGCCGCGCCCATGACCGTCGAAGAATTCGATGAGCGCTGTTCAAGGCTCATCGACAAGGGTGACATGGCGCTCGTTCACCTCGTGGAGAGGGCAAGAGCTGGCGAATACAGCGCGGCCATGGAAGCCTCCCCATTCCTTAGATCTTTCTTGCGGTTCGAGGCAGGGGTAAGAAACGCCCTCGTCGCGGCGAGAGCCAAGGCGAATAAGTGGGACCCGGAAACATGGCTTCGATCCGGAATCGATACCGTCGAGGTGAGCCAGATCGTCCAAGCTGTGCTCAGCGCCCCGGATCCGCTTCAGGCTGAGCTTGCCCTCGAACGCGAGCGGTGGAATGTGATCGAACAGCTGTCGGCGCTCTCATCGTTCGAGCTCGATTACATCCTTGCCTATAAAATGAAGCTTCTCATCGCGATTCGCTGCGCGGCCTTCAATAAGGAGCGCGGAACAGAAGAATTCAATACCCTGTATCAGAATATTCTTGATACTGCCGCAGACGCGGCGGGCAGTGCCCTAGACACCGGAGTTGGACCATGACAGAAGGAATCGTAACCGCGGTTAATGGCAACATGGTTTCCGTTCAATCGAGCGGAACCGTCACTATGAATGAAGTCGCCTACATTGAATCTGGGGAGCGCAGTCTCAAGAGCGAAGTGATACGCATCCGCGGCAACTCGGTGCAAGTCCAGGTGTACGAAATCACGAAGGGCATCAAGGTCGGGAATCGAGTGCGCTTTACCGACGAACTGCTCTCCGTCGAGCTCGGACCGGGCCTCTTGGGCCAGATTTTCGACGGGCTTCAGAACCCCCTTCCCAAAATCGCGGAGCAAGTGGGCTATTTCCTGGAACCTGGCCTCTATTTGAAGGCCCTTCCGCGCGATGCGAAGTGGCACTTCACTCCGAGCGCGCACGTCGGCGACGCGGTTCGGCGCGGTGAGCCGCTCGGATGGGTACCTGAACTGCATTTTCAGCATCAAATCATGCTGCCCTTCGATTTTTACGGCGAGTGGAGCATTTCTCGCATCGCCTCCGAGGGTGAGTACACGCTTGAGGATGAGATCGCTGAGGTTGTCGATTCGAAGGGAAACACGCGGTCGGTGCGCATGTGGTTCTCCTGGCCCGTGAAGCGCGCGGTCGACTGCTACACGGAGCGCCTCAAACCGACGACGCCGCTGGTGACGAAAACGCGCATCATCGACACTTTTTTCCCAGTCGCGAAGGGCGGGACCTACTGCATCCCAGGACCGTTTGGCGCGGGCAAGACTGTGCTCCAGCAGGTCACGAGCCGTCACGCCGATGTTGATATCGTGCTCATCGCGGCCTGCGGAGAGCGGGCGGGCGAAGTCGTTGAAACCTTGAAGGAATTCCCTGAGATCATCGATCCCAAGACGGGGAAATCGCTCATGGAGCGTACGGTCATTATCTGCAACACTTCGTCGATGCCTGTCGCGGCGCGCGAAGCCTCGGTGTACACCGCGGTGACCATCGCCGAGTACTATCGGCAGATGGGGCTCGATATTCTGCTTCTGGCGGACTCGACGAGCCGCTGGGCGCAGGCGATGCGCGAAATGTCCGGTAGGTTGGAGGAGATTCCTGGCGAGGAAGCGTTCCCGGCATACTTGGAGTCGGTCATTGCCGCGTTCTACGAGCGCGCGGGAATCGTGCGGCTCTACAGCGGAAAGACCGGGTCGGTCACCATCGGCGGTACGGTTTCGCCCGCGGGCGGTAACTTTGAGGAGCCGGTCACGCAGGCCACGCTCAAAGTGGTGGGCGCCTTCCACGGCCTTTCGCGCGAGCGCTCGGACGCGCGAAAGTACCCCGCGATCCATCCGCTCGACTCCTGGTCGAAATACGAAGGAATCATGCCCAAGCGTGTCGTCGAGTACGCGCACTCATGTCTGGAGCGCGGCGCGGAAGTCGGCGCGATGATGAAGGTCGTCGGCGAGGAAGGAACGAGTCTTCAAGACTATGTCGTGTATTTGAAGAGCGAATTCCTCGATGCGGTCTATCTTCAGCAGAACTCCTTCGATCCGGTCGACGCGGCGGTGTCGGTCGCTCGCCAGAAGCGCATGTTCAAGCTTGTGCTTAAGATTCTCGCGTCAGAAATTCAATTTAAAGAAAAAGAGGACGCCCGAAATTTCTTCTATGAACTTCGCCAGAATATGCTCGATCTCAACGGCACCCCTGAGAACAGCGATGTGTTCGCGTCGCTCTTCGCGAAGGTGGAGCAGGCGCTGGGCGACAGGAAACCGGGCTTCGAGAGCCGTGGATTAAAAGTGTTGAGCGAGCTGGAGTGATCCATGAACAAGATATATTCGAGAATTGAATCGATTGTCGGCAACGTGATCGCGGTAAAGGCGCAGGACGTCGCATACGGCGAACTCGCGCAGGTAAAGACCCGCTACGGTGCGTCGCTGGCGGAGACTATCAGGCTCGACGGGGATATGGCGTACCTCCAGGTATTCGCGGGAGGACGTGGAATTTCGACGGGCGATGAAGTGCGGTTCCTCGGGCACCCCATGCAGATCTCTTTCTCGGACAACCTCATGGGCCGTATCTTCGATGGCGCGGGCGAGCCGCGAGATGGAGGCCCTGTGCTCTCCGACAATCTCATCACCATCGCCGGGCCCTCGGTGAACCCCTACAAGCGCATCATCCCTCGCGAGATGATACGCACCGGCATTCCGATGATCGATGTCTTCAATACGCTTGTGAAGAGCCAAAAGCTGCCGATTTTTTCGGTCTCCGGCGAGCCCTACAACCCGCTTCTCGCGCGCATCGCGATGCAGGCCGAGGTCGATATCATCGTGCTCGGCGGCATGGGACTGAAGTACGATGATTATCTCTTCTTCAGAGACACGCTCGAGCAGGGCGGGGCGCTCTCGAAAACGATCATGTTCGTGCACACCGCCGCGGATCCCATCGTTGAGTGCCTCATGGTGCCCGACATCTCGCTCGCGGTGGCGGAACGCTTCGCCCTCAAGGGCAAGAATGTGCTTGTCCTCCTCACGGATATGACCAACTTCGCCGATGCGCTGAAGGAAATCGCGATCACCCAGGAGCAGGTTCCCTCGAACCGCGGCTATCCGGGCGATCTCTACTCCCAGCTCGCGTCGCGCTACGAGAAGGCCGTCGATTTCTCCGACGCAGGATCGATCACGATTCTCGCGGTCACGACGATGCCCGGCGACGACGTGACACACCCGATTCCTGACAACACCGGCTACATCACCGAGGGCCAGTTCTACCTTCACGGCGGGCATATCGAGCCCTTCGGTTCACTGTCGCGTCTCAAACAGATGGTCAACGGGAAGACGCGCGCGGATCATCGCTCCATCATGGACGGCATGATCAAGCTCTTCGCGGCGTACAGAGACACCCTCGAGAAAAAATCGATGGGATTCCAGATGAGCGCCTGGGATAAGAAGCTCCTCAAATTTGGCGAGCTCTTCGAGCAGCGCATGATGGATCTGTCGGTAAATGTTCCTTTGGAAAAGGCGCTCGATCAGTGTTGGGAGACCTTGGCGGAGTGCTTCGAGCCGCGTGAAACGGGGTTGCGCTCCGATCTCATCCAGAAGTACTGGGTGGGGAAGAAATAAGACCTCCGCACGCGTAAAAGGTAGCACGGCATGGCGAAGATAAAGCTGACCAAGAATGAGCTCAAGAAGAAGAAGGACGCGCTCAAGATGTATGAGCGCTACCTCCCCACGCTTCAGCTCAAAAAGCAACAGCTTCAGGTTGAGATTCGAAGCGTCCAGACGAGGCTCGATCAGCTCGAGGCAAAGAAGGCCTCGCTCCAAAAAGCATATGAGTCGTGGATCGCGGTATTCTCGGAGAAGAGCGCATCCCGCACCATCTCGGGAACACCGCTGCTCAGCATCACCTCGGTGATGACCGACTCGGGCAATATCGCGGGCGTGGCGATTCCCGTTTTTCAGGACGTAACATTCGAACGCAAGCAGTACGACATCTTTGCGACCCCGCTCTGGGTCGACTCGGCGATGACATTCATGGAGCAGCTGCTGCGTACCCAGATGGAGCTCGAAGTGGTTTCCCGACAGCGGGATTTGCTCGCGCATGAATTGCGCATCACCACACAGCGCGTGAATCTCTTCGAAAAGGTGAAAATTCCTGAAACTATCGCTGATATAAGAAAAATTCGCATTTATCTGGGCGATCAACAGACCGCGCAGGTGGTGCGCGGGAAAATCGCGAAGCGCAAAGTCGAAGGAGCCGCGCGATGATCGTTCCCATGAAGAAATTTTACCTCATCGTTCTCGACAGCGATGTCGCTGCGATGCCTGCGCGTTTGCGCAAGCTTGGGATCGCCCACGTCGAATCGCTCCAGGGAACTGGGGAGACCTATCAGTCGCTCGAGCGCGAGAAGGCCGACGCGGATGCTGTGTATTACCTGCTACAGAATTACGTGGATAAAAAATCGAAAACAGTTCGCGCACAGAGCTCGTTCGCGTCGGATACCGGCATTGAAAGCGCAAAGGAACTCGTCGATCGCGTTTCGAACCTGAAGCGTGAGCTCGACGCGATCAGCGAACGAACCAGCCAATTGACGCGCGAAATCGAGCGCGCCGAGAGTTGGGGCGAAGTTTCTACCGCTATGTTGCCGCAACACAATACGCAACCCCGCTTCGGGCTCCTGTTCTATGAGGCGCCAGTCAAAGAGCTCTCGCGTATCCCTGAAAAAATTGAGTACTTCCGAGTGCGCGCGCCGAAGGGCAAGTTGAGGATCGCGGTGATGGTACCGCCCGAGCTGGGAAGCGCTGAGCTGCCTTCGACATTCCAGGAATTCGCGCTTCCTGAAATGACCGGCGCAGAGATGCGCCGACAGATCGAGTCGCTCAACGACAAGAAGAGCGAACTCAATGACGCGCTCAAAGCGCAGGCCCAGTCAATCGGAACGGTGAAATCCTACCTTGAGGTGCTCGACTCCGAGATAACCTTGGAACGCCTGAGATCCGGCATGCCTGCCCACGAGCGATTCTCGTACCTCACCGGGTATGTACCCACCAGGGAGTGCGAAAAATTCAAGCAAGTCGCGGCGAAGAACAGCTGGGGGCTCGCGTTCAACGAGCCTGCAGACGATGAACTCCCGCCCACGCTCGTGGAGAATCGCCCCGCGATCCGCATCATCGAACCCATTTTTGAATTTTTAGGAACAGTGCCCAATTATAGAGAATACGACATATCTGGATGGTTCCTTGGATTCTTTGCCCTCTTTTTCGCGATGATCTTCGGAGATGGCGGCTACGGCTCTCTCATTGTCCTCGCTTCGGGCGCATCGATTGTGCTCGCGCGTCAAAAAGGCAAGCGCATCGGCGACGCGCAGAAGCTTTTCTTGTTTCTTGGCGTGGTGACGGTGCTCTGGGGCGCGCTGACGGGATCCTGGTTTGGAATCCAGTTTACACACCTTCCAAGGTTTTTACAGAATATCTCCCTTCCATTTATAAATGGACAATCACCGGATTCCGAGAGCAATATAAAAATTTTCTGCTTCATTATCGGACTTGTCCAACTCTCCATTGCGCACATCAAGAACATCCGGAGAGATTTCCACAGCATCAAAGCGCTTGCGCAGGCTGGCTCCCTTCTGCTCCTGGCGGGAATGTTCGACGCCGCGCTCAACCTCGTCATCGACTCGCAGCGTTTCCCGATTCAGAATTGGGCGCTCGCGTGCATCGCGATTGGTTTTGCGCTCGTCTTCATCTTTGGAAGCTGGACCGGAAAGCTGGGTTCGAGCCTCGTCGAGAGCCTCAAGGGCATCATCCCCACCTTCCTCGGCACGGTGAGCGTATTCGCGGATATAGTGTCGTACATCCGACTCTGGGCTGTCGGTCTCGCGGGTCTCGCGATCTCGCAGACAGTCAATGGCATGGCCTCCGGAATCATAGGGGGCACCGCGGGATTTATTTTCGGTTTTATACTGAAGTTATTCATTGCGGTCGCGCTTCTTCTCGTGAGCCACTCGCTCAATTTTGTCCTCACCATTCTCTCCGTTGTCGTACACGGCATACGGCTCAATATGTTGGAGTTTTCCGGACACCTCGGCATGGAGTGGTCTGGTTACAAATATGATCCGCTGAGAGAACCACGTGATCCCTCCGCGGCTATGCGAACTACCCTTGAGGAGACTGGATTATGAACATTGCACTGATTGGCGCTGCGTGTGTCCTTGGCCTTGCGGCTACCGGTTCTGGCATCGGCGCGGGAATTGCGGGCATGGCCGCGATCGGATCGTGGAAACGCTCGTATTTGAACAACAAAACGCCATCCTTCCTGCTCGTCGCGTTTGCGGGAGCCCCGCTCACCCAGACGATCTACGGTTTCATTCTGATGGGAAGAATCATCAATTCCAGCAAAGATCCGCTGCTTCTGCTCGCCGCGGGTATCATGTCGGGTCTGGCAATTGGAATGTCGGCAGTAGCGCAGGGGCAGGCCGCCGCCGCAGGATGCGACGCATACGGTGAAACCGGGAAAGGATTCGCGAACTACATCACTGTGGTTGGTCTCTGCGAAACCGTCGCGCTCTTCGTGCTCGCCTTCACTTTCAGCGCGATCTGATACAGGCGCATCCATTATTCCATCGAAAGCGCGGGTGTTTCCATGTCCTTGACAAGAACGGTGAAGGTTGGCGATGTGCTCATGGGCGGCGAATGGCCTGTGAGCATCCAAACCATGTGGAAGGACCCGCTCCCGCATCTGTCGAGCCCCGATGATGAAGCCGCGGCATCTATCCTGAAGAGGATCGCGTCGCTGAAAAAGCTTGGATGCGGGATACTCCGGTTTGCGGTTCCGGACATCGCGGCCGCTGAATCGCTCGGGCTCCTCGCCGCGCGATCCACGATGCCGATTGTCGCGGATATTCACTTCGATTGGCGTATCGCGCTGCGCTGCATGGATTTTCCGATCTCCAAGATACGCATAAACCCTGGCAATATCGGCGCGGAGTGGAAAGTGCGCGAGGTTGTCGCCAAGGCGAAGGACAAGGGTGTTCCCCTGCGCATCGGCATCAATGCCGGCTCTCTGCCCAAAGACCTCGCGGAAGAGCGCGATCTGGTGAGCGCGGCGCTCACTGCCGCCGAGCGCGAACTTGAAGTGCTCGCCTCAATGGATTTCCACGACATCGTAGTATCGCTCAAAATGAATGATCCAGATGAGGTGGTCCGCGCAAACGAATTTTTCGCCCAGCGCTTCTCCTACCCGCTGCACCTCGGAGTGACTGAGGCGGGGCCGCTTGTGGCGGGCGTCGTTCGGAACACGGCAGCCCTCGTCCCGCTTCTAAAGAAGGGAATCGGGGCGACTATCCGTGTCTCCCTTTCGGATGCGATGGAACAAGAGGTGATCGCGGGGAAAGAGATACTCGCGTGCATTGAAGGTGGCCGGCAGGGGATCAGAATAGTCTCGTGTCCGCGCTGCGGCCGAGCGTCATTCGACACTCACGCGTTCGTCGCGCGGTGGAGCGAGCGCCTCTATTCGATCGATGCCAGTGTCTCGGTGGCGGTGATGGGCTGCGTCGTGAACGGTCCCGGCGAAGCGCGGCATGCCGATTTGGGCATAACAGGGGCGGGGAATTCGGTGCTGATATTTAAGCACGGAGAGATTGTGCGGCGAACTGACACACAGAACGCAGATCGCGCGTTCCAGGAAGAGCTCGATTCACTGCTGAACCCGACCGTGGCTCACTGAGCGAGCCACGCTTCGCGCGGCCAACGCGAGCGCACGCGCACTTTATTTTTTTGACTTCGATGCTTTTGGCTCTTCTTCATTAATTTCGCAGATCATCGAATCGACCATGCCCCGAATGAAGGGATCGCTGATCGAGTAGATGCGTCGCGTTTTCTTCACTTCCGATGAGACGATGCCGTAGCGCTTCAGAATCGCGAGATGCTGCGAAACGACTGGCTGCGGCTGATCGAGGCAACGCCAAATGTCTCCCACGCAAGGCACCTCCTGGTGCGCGATGAGGCAGAGAATTTTAAGCCGGATGGGATGTCCTATCGCCTTGTATTTCTGAGCGTATGGCGACAATTGTTCTTCATTGCAGGGTTTTGGCGTCGTTTCCATAATGTGATCATTATATAGCGAATTTTATAAAAATGCAAGTTAGATAAGTTATTCTTTCATAATGCGCTGAGCCTTCGCCACGAGTCTGCTGCCTCGATGGGCGGAGGAGCGGGAAGCGCCGAGCGCGGCTGAGGCGAGCGTGGATGGATCCCTCAAGAATTGGTCTTCGGCGATATTCGTCGTCTGTTTCAAAGCGGTTTCGCTCGATCCGATCACGAGTACCTTGCAGCTCGACAGAGCTTGATAGAAACGGACGAATCCGACGACCATCTGCGCGTGGAGGGGAAAATCGCGGCGCCGGATCACGAGGATATCCGGACGCAGTTCCTGCATCGCGTCGAGCAATCGGAGCGGGTCGCGGAAGCGAATGGTGCAGATGTCTTCAGCCATCAATAACCTGATCGCGGGATCGGCGACGGCATCTTCTTCTATTAACAGTAGTGCTAGCATAATTATTCTTGTTTTTAGCCCATAGAAAACGAAAGCATCTGCAGCTATACTTAGCCCCGCAATCGACGGAAAAGCATACGATGAAACCCGATATTCCGCAAGCATTATTCGAAACTATTTCTCGAAACCCAGCGCTCGCACCGATCCGCGCGCAGATAGAGCGGGGCGAATTCCCCCTTCACCTCCAAAATTCGGAGAACGCGCTTCTCGCCTTCAGCCTTGTTGCCCTTCTCGCGAAAACAAAGCGAAAGTGCATAGCCGTGCTGCCCTCGGACCAGGAGGCGGAAGAATTTGGGAGGGATCTCGAACTTGCCAGCGCGAACGTGCTGAACTTTCCTTCGTGGACAGGTGCGCCCTACAAATCGATACCGAGTCGATCCAGGGTGTTCACCGAACGGACATCCGCGCTCGCGCGCCTCGCCGAGGGCGACTACAGTATCGCTGTCGTTTCCGCAAGAACCCTCGCGATTCCTGTTCCTCCCCCCGCGTACGTGCGCGCCCACACCCTCCACCTCAAGGTGGGAGCCCAATTCGAGCCGACGCAGATTTCCGGCGCGCTCGCCGAGCTCGGCTACCTCCGCGTTCCCTCGGTGAATCTACCTGGCGAATACGCGATGCGAGGAGAAGTCCTCGACGTCTTCGTGCCAGGAGGACCATTGGCAACGCGCATTCATTTCGACTTCGACACCATCGAGAAAATCACGCAGTTCGACGCGGCCACCCAATCAGGAACCGCGAAGCTCGATCGCATCAGCATCCGTCCGCTCAAGGAAGTCGTGTGGGACCGTGACGCCGTTGAGCGCGTCGGGCGCAACGCCGCAGAATTCGCGGTGTCCGAAGCAGGTCTCGGGCAACTCACCGACAAGCTCCTCAATGGCGGAGAAGTTCAAGGCGAAGAGCTCTGGTTTCCTCTCGCGTTTGAGCGCGTGTACAGCCTCTTCGAGTACGCGGATGCCTCCACATTCTATGTCGTTGTCGCGAGAGAACGCATCGAGGCGCTCTCTGAAACACTCCGAAAAGAGTACGCGGCGATGTACAGGATGGCGATTCGCGAAATGGTTGTTCCGCCCCCGCAGGCAGTTCTTATAAATGTGTCAGAATTGATCAGCGGATACCCTGCGACTGTGTACTGCTACGCGTTGCGGGGAGTGGATTCCGCGAGCGACAGGATTTCGCTCGGCGCCGAGCCTCCGCGCTCCTACTTCGGCAATATCAGGCTCTTCAAAGAGGAACTCGAGGGCTTCAAGAGAGATCAGTACAAAACCTGGGTCATAGCCTCCACCGAGCCCCAGGCCGAACGCATCAGATCGCTGCTGCAAGACGAAAGCATCTCCATCGCGGTCGGTCCGGTGTCCTCCGGTTTCACGCTCCCCGCGCTGAAAGCGCGCGTCCTTGCGGAGCACGAACTCTTCGGGCGCAGAAAACATGTCCCACGTTCGCTCGCGAAGACGAAGAGCGCGGTGATCGAGAGTTTCATCGATCTGAGTCCCGGCGACTTCGTAGTCCACGTGAACTATGGCATCGGCAGATTCAGCGGCATCGAGCGTCTCACCGTGCTGGGCCTCGAGCGCGATTACATCCAAATTGAATACGCGAGCGAAGAGAAGGTCTTCGTGCCGATCGAGCAGGCGAACCTTGTGCAGCGCTACATCGGCAACGAAGGCGAGGCGCCGAGGCTCGACTCCCTCGGTTCGAAATCGTGGGAAACGCGCAAGAAAAGGGTGAGCAAAGCGGTTGAGGAACTCGCCGAGCGGCTGATCCGAATCTACGCGCGCCGAAAGGCCTCGGCAGGATACGCCTTTCCCGCCGACACGGAGTGGCAGCTCGAATTCGAGGCGACCTTTCCATTCGAAGAGACGGACGATCAAATCCGTTGCATCGATGAGGTGAAGCGGGATATGGAGAGCCCGAAACCAATGGACAGGCTTGTCTGCGGCGATGTCGGGTTCGGGAAGACCGAGATCGCGATGCGCGCCTGCTTCAAGGCGGTAACTTCGGGCAAACAGGTGGCGTTCTTAGCCCCGACGACCATTCTCGCCGAGCAGCACTACGAGAATTTTCTCGAACGTATCGGCGAGTTCCCCATCAGAGTGGCGCTTCTCTCGCGGCTGATCGATAAGAAGACTCAGACGAAAACCATCAAAGGGCTCAGCGACGGCAGCGTCGACATGGTGATCGGAACCCACAGGATTCTTCAGAAGGACATTCGCTTCAAGGACCTGGGGCTTCTCGTCATCGACGAGGAGCAGCGCTTCGGCGTCAAGGACAAGGAGAGGCTCAAGGAGATGAAGGCTGGCATCGACTGCCTCACGCTGACCGCGACTCCCATCCCGAGGACGCTCCACATGTCGCTCCTGAAAATTCGCGATATGTCGGTGCTCAAGACTCCGCCAATGGAGCGCCAATCGATCCAGACTTTCGTGGAGGAGTACGCGCCCGAGCTTGTCGCGCGCGCGATTCGCGCCGAGATCGAGCGCGGCGGCCAGATTTTTTATCTGCACAACAGAATCGAGACGCTTCCCGAGGTTGAGCAGTTCATCCGGCAGCTCGTTCCCGAAGCGCTCGTCGAGAGCGCGCACGGTCAGATGGACCCGAGAGACCTTGAGGCGATCATGCACAGGTTCATTCACGGGGCCTTTCACGTGCTCGTTTCCACCACGATCATCGAAAACGGAATCGACATTCCGAACGTCAACACAATAATCATAGACAGGGCCGACAATTACGGAGTATCGCAGCTATATCAGCTCAAGGGGCGCGTGGGGCGCTCCGACCGGCAGGCCTATGCGTACCTTCTCTATCCCGACAAGCGCGCCCTCAGCGAGCTCGCGATGAAACGGCTCCAGATCATTTCGGATTTCACCGAACTCGGCTCGGGCTTCAAGATCGCCATGAAGGATCTCGAGGTGCGGGGCGCCGGCAACCTTTTGGGACGGGAACAGTCGGGCGACATCTACGCGGTCGGGTTCGATCTCTATCTGAAACTGCTCGACGATGCCGTATCGCGGCTCTCGGGCCATGAAGAGGCGGCGGAGGAACCCTACCTCGAACTCGAGTACTCTGGATTCATTCCCGACAGCTACATTTCTGTTCCAATGATTAAAATGGAAATTTACAAGAGGATCGCCTCGGTGCAGACGCAGGAGGAGGTCGACGCCCTTCAGGAAGAGATGGCCGAGCGCTTTGGCCCGATACCGGAAGAGGCGCTCTCGCTGCTCGCTCTCGCAGAAATGCGCGTGCTCTGCCGCAGGCTCTCCATCTCAAGCCTCAGAGAGCGCAGAGGCGCCGTGAGCGTCGAATTCTCGAAAGTGTCGAAGATATCGGTTGAGAAGCTGCTACGGTTGATCCGACAGTCTTCCGGTTCCATCAAGCTCTCTCCGGAGAAGCCCAACGCCATCCTTATCCAGACGAAGGCGATTGGCCTCCACGAGAAGAGCGCCTATCTCAAGGAGCGCCTCTCCCTTCTCGCCGGCTGAGGCGAGGTCCTCGGCGCTCAGCGTCTCCTCGCGGCAGCGTCGCCGGGGCGCCGAAGCAAAAGACCGCGGGAATCTCGGGGACTTCGAGGCTTTCTTTTTTCCAGGCAGAAATTGGCGCCGAGCGCACGAGTGGCGCGTCGGTGCCGAGATTGCCCGCGACACAGAGATGCGCCGTGTCGGGCAAGGCCGCGACACACTCGCGCAATGTCTTTGAATTACGGTATGGCGTTTCTATGAAGATTCTCGAAGCGCCATCGCGGAGCGAGGCGTTTCCCTCGATGGCGAGTTTCCTGTGCAGCGCTTCTCCGCCTCTGGGCAGATAGCCGAGGAAGATGAAGGATTGGCCATTGAGGCCCGAAGCGGCGAGCGCCATGATGATGGAACTGTCGTTGCCCATGGGAAACACGCGGATGCCCGCTCGGTGGGCTGCCGCGACGAGCGCGGCCCCGGGGTCCGCAACGCAGGGCATTCCAGCCTCCGAGAGGACCGCGCAATCCCTGCCCTGGAGGAGGGCGGCGAGGGGAGCGTCCAGGTCGCGCGCTGAAGAGTGTTCATCCAGTGGGTAGAAGACGGTGCTCGAGTACCGCTCGGGACTGAGCATCCGCGAGAGAAAACGCGCCGCGCTCTTCTCTGATTCCACGACAAAATGCGTGATTTCCCCGAGCCGTTCCGCAGTCCGCGCCGGCATCGACGCCCGCAGCAGATCGGGCTCCCAAGCCTCAGGAGAATACGGAATAAGCGGCGTGGGAATAAGGTAGAGCGTACCGGTCTTCATTTTTTGCTCAGGCATACCTTGTCCTCATATTCTCGTTCGCTGGAGATCTTGGAGCGCCTGTCCGATGAGCGGGAGGAGAACGTCCGTATTCCAGAACCCGGACTTCCGAAGGCTCTCACTGTACTGCCGCGTGGCGGATTGGATCGTCTTGTTCAAGATGGGAAAGGGGGATGAGGCGATTCTCTGCTCAGCCTCATAATCTCTGAATGCGCGCGCTCCAGCGATGACAAGCTTGAAATTCGCGACCGAACGGCGGTCGATGCTCGCGGTCGATACGAGGCAACCTCCGTCGCCCTCAGGGAAGATGCCCGCGCCGATTCTTCTGATCACGAGGTGATCCAAAGACTGGAGCGGCACCCTGACTCGGCTGAGCAGCATATTCGGCTCCACATTTGGAAGCCCGTCTTGATCCGAGAGGTACCAGATATTCTTTATGGTGGTTTTCGAAGGGGAACGGAACTCGACCTCTGCGTCGAGGCTCGCGAGCAGGGCCCACAGCGCGAGAAATCGCTTCGGGTACATGATGTGGCCGCCTATCGTCGCGAGTTCGCGCACCGCGGATGTTCCGATCGACCTCAGAAGGTCGCGAGCCTGAGCTCGATCGAAGGGGTAAATGTGCTCGAGAGAGGCGAGTGTGCACGCCGCGCCGATCGAGATCATCCGCTCGGTTTTATGCAGAGATGAGAGCTCGGGAATATAGTGGATGCAGGCGATCGCGGGCTCGAACGACAGGTACCTGGTGCGCTGTTCAATGCCGAACGTGGTTGCGCCCGCGATGATCCGCAGCTGTTTCTCCTTCTCGACGAGCGCGAGGAATTCCTGGACAGACCTTGGATAATGTATTTCGCTGAGGTTCATGGCGTTTTTCTCACGGTATCGAGGCGGTGGATCGCGCTCCGCAGCGTGCGGATGTAGTGTTCGGGCGCGATGCAATCGCAGTAGGCGTTCGCGAGGGCTTCGCGGATATCCTCGTCGGAAGGCGAAAGAGATTTCTTCGCAAGGTAGACCGCGAGGAGCATGAACGCGTTTTCGCCTGCGCAGCACGCGTCGATGCCTTCCTTCTGGAATTCGCTGGAAATAATCGCGAATTCCTTGGTTTTATGGAAAGCTTCCAAGGTCTCTACCCGCCGCTCCCGGAGCAAGAAAGCAGGCATGACGCAGCTGTACACAGGATTGCCGTCGAGGAGAATGAGGCAGCCGCCGCATTTTCCGTTCAGACAGTTCGCGGAGAGACTGTGGATGTCGAACTGTCCGACAAGCACGTCGACCGCGCGCTGGGCGCTTGAAATATTCGCCTTTTGAGCGGTTCCGTTGAGGGTGAATTCAATATTCATACGCGCGCTCCCACATCCGCGGTGAGCGAAGCCGATCTGAGGGGAAGGGCGAGTCGCCGCGGCGATTCGAACTGCTGGATCACGCCGAGAAAGCACGACAGGGTAAGCGAGTATGCGAGGTTGCCTATTGGCCGCGCGATCGCCGCCTTCTCATCTTCGACGAGACTGACATTGATTTCGCTCCTGGCGAGCACTGTGTCGTAAAGCGAAACGGTGGAGCGTGACTGAGATGCACCGATGAGGCAAGCTCGGAGTGCCTCTAAGCAGGACGCACGCAGCGCTGAGCGCGCCGAGCTTAGGGAGAGTATTCTCCCGGCGTTCACTGATATGTCCAATTTGATGCTCTGAACAGTCGAGGTCAGCGTATCGTACTCGACCTCGAGAATGGCCGAACCGATCGAGGGGTGTGAGGCTGTCCTCTTAGGGGCCGCGTCTCGCTCCGATTGCTTTATGAGGGAAAAGGTGCGCACGCTGAGCGGAAGGCCTTCGCGGAAGTGCAATCGCTGGATCCGCTCTTCCGCGCGGCGCACAAGGTCGCTCACGAGCGCGATCCCCGCGGATGAGATGAGGGGAATGGCCCCAAGATGCGGTTCCTGCATCGCCTCAACCGCGACGTGCGAGAGGGGAGTCTTGGTGCTGTTCGCGATCTGCTGGCGAAGCGATTGTTTGAGGCGCTCCGAGCCGTATGCCACGTCCGATTCGAGCACCGTCTTCAAGTTCCTGTCGAGAGTGATCTGAATCTGCGCCTTTTGCCCCAGGGGCGGCATATGAATCTGCGCATCCTGGTAGGCGAGCGAGAAGGAGAGCGTGCGGAGTTTTGCCTCCTTGCCGCCCGGATTTCTTTTGAATATCTGTTCGTATGCGGCGTATTTTCGGTAAAAATCGACGCGCGTGAGGAGGGCTTGCGCGATGCGGAGCGCGGGCAGTTCTCTCTCCTGCGACTTGAGCCCGGCGTCAGGTTGCCGGTTGCCTGAAAAGACCTTTTGAGAGAGTTCGATGACGCTTATGTCCATCTCTCGAGCCGCCTGGGCCAGGTGCGCCTCGAAGAGGCTGTAGAGCGCGGCAGAGGAAAGACACTCTGTGGCACCCATGGGAATAGCCTCGGTTCTCACGGCGATACCGGTCACCGAGAGTGCGGCGTTGGGAACGCTGTCCAGCGCGAGCCGGGCGGTTTTTTCGATCAACAGTTTCGCGAAAATGGAATATGCGCCGATGGGGATGGCGAATCTGCAATCGGCGCCGAGAAGCCTGAGATGCTTCTTGGACCAGCGAGTCGCGAGGTGGATCGAGATTCCGTGGGCATAGGGTAAAAAATGCTTTTCCCTGGCGGGAGATATGAGCAGCTTGACTGGTTTCTTAAGTGCCCAGGCGGCGGCGGTGGCCCTCGCTGCGAGGAGCGAGGGGAACCAGGTGTAGAGTTCCGAGCTGTCGTGCATGTGCATCTGGATGATTTCGATGTCCTCGACCTGCGCGTCCATCAGCTTCGCGACGCAGGTGCGCACATGCTCAGGCCACAGCGTCGGACAGGCGAGTTTGAGCTTGTCGTAGTCCCACTCGGCGAGTGCGCCGATCCCGCTGTGGAATTCGAAAGGGTGCGGCTCTATGCGCAGAAAGGAATGGTGCTCGAAAATTTCTTCAGCTGTATCGCCCTGAGATGGGTTTGGACCGCGTTCGTTGCCTGATTCACGCTCCGTTGAGGAATGTCGAGCGTAATCGACTCTCGCGGCGATGTGCTCGGAGCTGAATGCGTGCCAGTCGGACCGTGGCTCTTTTCCTCCCTCGCACTCCACAACCGTCAAGGTGGCGAGCTCTTCGGCGATGAGAGGGTTGGGTCCGATGATGAGGCCGACGGCTTCGCCTCGGTACGAAACCGTCTTCGTGGCGAACAGAGGTATCGAGATATCGCCGATGCTGAGTTCATTGTGAAAGGGCAACTGGTCGGCGGTGATGAGGCTGTAGCCCTCAGGCAGCGGTGGCGTCTTTATGCCGCGTATCGCGCCGATATCCTTCCCCGAGCGGATTATGTACGCGTACACCATGCCTGCGACGGAAATCTGATCGAAAGGAAGGGGCTCGTGCCTCCTCATGATATCTTGTGGCTCCCCTCGGCCGCGTTCTCTTCTGTTTCGAGCACTTCGTAGGCGAGATCGAGGGTCATCACCGAATCGGCGATCGTGAGCCTCACTTTGGCCCGCTGCTTCCGCCGATCGACCTTCACGATGAATCCTTCGATCCCCTGCAGCGGCCCCTGAATAACGCGAATTTTCTGGTTTTCGTCGAATCTGACCAGAGAGGGAGGGATGAGGCTTCCGAAGTGGACGAAGTGGCGAATGATCTCGCTGTCTTTGAGGTTAAGAGGGCGAGGCGACTCGTTGCTCGGAAGGAATCGCATGAAGAATCTCGAGTGGCGGATCGAGTGCAGGATATCGAGAGGCAGATCCTCGCCTTCGTACTCGAAAAAGATATAGCCGGGGAATACGGGCGAGTCTTCGAGTTTCGTTTTGCCTTGCCTGCGAATGAACATTTTTTTCATTATTTTGTGGAATCGCACTCCGGGGAGCTGGTGCTCGATTCGCTTGAGCCAGTCATCCTCTCTGCGAGTTACGATCTGAATCGCAAAATACCGCATGCCACGAGCATACCATACTCATTGTTCACTCGTCAGCGGGAGCCAATTTCTTTTGAATAGGAGGCGGGTGCTTTGACAGTCCAAGGGCGTGCCGCTAGTATTGCGGTATGCCCAAAGGAAAAAGCGAACTTCAGCGCGCGCGCGGTCCACGGATTCAAGAGCTTGAGAATCTCATTAGGACGCATCAGGCGCTCTACTACAATGGCGAACCGGCCATCAGCGACGAGGAATTCGATTCGATGTGGGATGAGCTCGCGGCGATCGACCCTGAGAATGATTTATTTTCGGCGATAGGCGAGGATTCGTCGGATCGCTGGCCTAAAGCCAAACACCGTATGACGATGGGGAGCCTCTCGAAAGCGACTGATCCAGAGTCCTTCCTCGCGTGGGCGTCGAAGGTTGGCTACGCGATGTACCTCGTTCAGTTCAAGCTCGATGGCGCAAGCATGGAGCTCCAGTATGATTCGGGCGTTTTTGTGCGCGGTGTCACGCGCGGCGACGGCGAAATCGGCGATGAAATCACGAAAAATGTCGGCCGCATGCATGGAGTGCCCAGAGAGCTTCCCGAGCTCTTTACCGGGGCGGTGCGCGGCGAAGTGCTCATGTCGAGGCGAGTGCACACGGAAAAATACGCGGACAAAGCGAACTGAAGAAACGCGGCCAATGGGCTCATGAAGCGCAAGGATGGCATCGGCGCGGAGAATCTCGACATCATCTGCTACGATGCGGTGAGCCAGGACCTCGCGGCGGCGCCATTCTCGACAGAGCGCGAGAAGATGGCCTGGCTGAAGCGGATGGGCTTCGAGACCGTGACGACGGTCGAGTGCGCGACTCCAGACGAGGTGATCGCCTATCGGGCGAAAATCATGGATCAGCGGCCGTCGCTTCCCTACGATATCGACGGCCTCGTGGTGAAGGGCGACGCGATCGACCGCCAAGACGCCTCCAAATTGAGGCCAGAGCTCCAGATCGCGTTCAAATTCAGCCCTGAAGAGGCGGTGACGACCCTCCTCAACGTAGAGTGGAGCGAATCTGGAGCCACGGTGACTCCCATCGGCATCGTCGAACCGGTACGGCTCGCGGGCACCACCGTCCAGCGGGCGAACCTCGCGAACCCCGGCATGATCCGCGCGATGAACCTCAACATCGGCTCGAGAGTGGTCATCACGAAGCGTGGTGAAATAATTCCCAAAATTGAGTCGCTGGTTGAGAATCCCGAGGGCACGACGCCCATCGCGATTCCCGCGGAATGCTCGCTCTGCGGCACCACGCTCATCGACGACGACACGCGGCTCTACTGTCCCAATCCCGCGTGTCCCGGAAAATCCTTCCATAGGCTTGAAAAATGGCTCTCAGTCGTCGATATCAAGGATTTTGGCTCCTCCATCCTCACGAAGCTCTTCGAGGCTGGAAGAGTTGTCCGCATTCCGGACCTCTACACGCTGACGGTCGATGAGCTTCTGGCCTTCGACCGAATGGGCGAGAAGATCGCGCAAAAAATACTGCGCAATCTCCGAGGTCGGAGCGAGGTGACGCTTGCTGAATTCATCGCGGGTTTCGATATCGAAGGGATAGGACCGCTTATGGCGGATAAGCTTGTCGCGGCCGGTTACCGCACGCTGGACGCGATTCTGGCGGCGCAACCCCAGGATTTCGAGAACATCGGAGGGTTCGCTGAGATCACCGCGCGAGCGCTCCATGAGGGGCTCCGGCTGGTCGAGCGAGATATGCGCGAGCTCGTCGACTCGGGTTCCGTGCGCATCAGGGCGCCTCTCGAGGCGGCTGCGTCCACCTCGATGGTGGCGGGCAAGAGTTTCTGCTTTACGGGCGAGCTCGCGACGATGAAGCGCGCGGAGGCGGAAAAGATGGTGCGGGAGCGCGGCGGCTTCACGAAGCCGTCAGTGACGCGCGACCTCAGTTTCCTCGTCACCAACGATGAATCCTCAGGCTCGGAGAAGAACCGCAAAGCGAAAGAGTATGGCGTGCCGATCATCAGCGAGGCGCGGTTTCTCGCGCTCTTCGAGGAGAGTTCCGCTCAATGAGCGAGCGCGACGACGAGTATTCACGGCGGAAGGCCGGAGTGGAGCCTGCGCTGCACAGGGAAGGCGGGGCGGTGGTGCTCTCGGTCGCGGTGATTCCGCGCGCCCCGAAGAATGAGGTGTGTGGACTTCGCGGAGGGCGGCTCCTTGTCAAAGTGACGGCCGCTCCCGAGAAAGGAAAGGCTAACCGCGCGGTACTGGACCTTGTCGCCGAGCATCTTGGGCTGGCTCCCTCGACGCTGCTCGTGCTGAGAGGCGAATCCGCGCGGCACAAGGATATCTTATTGCAAAAGCTCCCATAAAACCGGTATAACTCTCTTCTGATGGAACACTATATTGATGCGTGGAAGCGCGCGCTCGCGGCGGAGTTGAACAGCCTCGCCGAATCGAAGGGTTTGGCCGAACTGAGATTCAGCGATCAAGAGATAATCGCGGAGAAGCCCCCTAAGCCCGAACTCGGAGACATCGGTTTTCCTATGTTCATCTACTCGAAGAAGCTCCGCATGGCGCCTCAGCAGATCGCGCAGGAGATTTCCGCGCGGAGTGCCGAAGGCGCGATGGCAGCCTCGCTCAAGGACTGGCCCGGGGCGATGAGAGCCACTGGTCCCTACCTCAATATTTTCCTCGACAGGGCGAGCGCGGTGCGAAACCTGCTCGAACGCGCGCGGCGCGACGAGTGGGGCAGCGGCGAAGCGTTCCGCGGTCAGAAGATCATGGTCGAATTCTCCTGCCCCAATACGAATAAGCCGCTTCACCTCGGCCATCTCCGCAACAACGTCCTCGGCGAGTCGCTCTCGCGGATCATGAAGGCCGCCGGCGCGGAAGTGAAGAAAGTCAACCTCATCAACGACAGGGGCGTGCACATCTGCAAGTCGATGCTCGCGTATCTGGCCTATGGCGAGGGGCGCGCTCCGGCGGACGAAGGCCTCAAGAGCGACCACTTCGTGGGCAAGTACTACGTGCTCTTCAACAAGCTCAAGGAGGAAGACCCCAAGGCTGAGGAGAAGGCGCAGGCGCTTCTGCAGAAGTGGGAGGCTGGAGACCCCGAGGTTCTCGCGCTCTGGAAGAAGATGAACGACTGGGCAGTGCATGGCATCCTCGCCACCTACGCGCGGCAGCGCGTGAGTTTCGATGAGTTTCACTTCGAGCACGAGACCTACAAGCTGGGCAAAACAGAAGTGCTCGATGGACTCGCCCGTGGTGTATTCTATCGCGGCGAAGACGGCGCGATCTGGATCGACCTTGAGGAGCTCGGTCTCGGCAAGAAAGTTCTCCTGCGCAAGGATGGAACCAGCATCTACATAACTCAGGACATCGGAACCGCCATCATGCGGCACGAGACCTGGCCCTTCGACGAGCTCGTGTACGTGGTTGCCTCTGAGCAGCAGTACCATTTCAAGGTTCTCTTCGAAGTGTTGAAGCGTCTCGGTTATTCCTGGGCAGAGAGGCTCTACCATCTCTCCTATGGGCTGGTGAACCTACCCTCAGGGAGAATGAAGACGCGCGAGGGTACAGTGGTGGACGCGGACGACCTCATCGATGAGCTTGCGGCACTCGCCGCGAAGGAGATCGCCGACAAGGGGAGGGCCGAGGTGGTGGGCGACCTTGGGGCTGTCTCGGAAGAGATCGCGCTGGGAGCGCTGCACTATTTCCTGCTCCAGGTTTCACCTGTCAAGGATATGCTCTACAACCCCGAAGACTCCCTCTCGTTCACGGGCGACACCGGGCCCTACATTCAGTACATGGGCGCTCGCGCGAGTTCGATTTTAAGAAAGCACGAGGCGGGCGAGGGCAACGCGTCCCTCGGGTCGATCAGCCCAGCGCTTCTCGCGGGCGACACCGACTGGATGCTCGCGAGAATCCTGCTCGAACTCTCGGCGACCATAGAGCTGGCCGCGAAAAACAAAGATCCCTCAGTGATCGCGGGCTACGCGCACACGCTCTCGAGTGAATTCTCAGCCTGGTACAGGGACAATCCCGTGCTCAACAACGAAGATCCCAGTGTTTCGGCAAGCAGGCTCGAGATGGTGCGCGTGGTCAAGAAATCGCTGCGAAAAGTGAGCGAGCTGCTCTGTGTACCTTTCCTGGAAGCCATGTGAGCTTGAGTGGAATTGACGCCTGTTGACACGATCGCGCGATAAAGTGTATAAATCTGGGCCTGACATGAACATTATATGAGGATAATGAATATGTACGCAGTAGTTGAAATCAATGGAAAGCAATACCACGCCGAAACGGGCAAGAATCTCATCGTGGATCGGTTCGACGCGAACCCCGGCGATGCTGTGGTGTTTGAGAAAGTCGTGCTCCTCGGGGGAGAGAAGACCCAGGTTGGAACTCCGTATGTCGCGGGCGCTTCGATCAAAGCCACGGTGAAAGAAGAGATGAAGGACGACAAGGTCGTCGTGTTCAAATATATGCCAAAAAAAGGCTATCGCAGGACGCATGGTCACCGCCAGCCTTACACCGTGGTCACGGTGAACGAAATTGTGGGCGCCTGAGGGCGTTCTACACAACCGGAGGAATGAGCAATGCCGCACAAAGGTGTAAATGGTCGCGATTCAAACCCTCAGCATCTTGGAGTCAAGGCGTACGGAAGCCAGCTGATCAACGCGGGAACGATCATCGTTCGCCAGCGCGGTTCGCGCATCAACGCGGGCAAGAACGTCGGCATGGGCAAGGATGACACGCTCTTCGCGCTTGTGGATGGAACCGTGCAGTTCCGCGAGTTCAAGGGCAAGAAGTTTGTCGATGTGGAGCCCACTGTTCAGGCTTGAAAACGTCGATTCTCTCACGAGTTGACAACCGCTCCCGTAGCACGAGGGGCGGTTTTTTATTATGCTGAGAACTCTACAAAGGGAGTGTTCTGTGATCAAATTCGCTGATGAGGCGACTATCACCGTGGCGAGCGGCAAGGGAGGCGATGGCTGTGTCGCCTTCAGGCGTGAGAAATTTATCCCCATGGGCGGCCCCGCGGGCGGCGACGGCGGGCGGGGCGGCGACGTCATATTCGAACTGAAGCGCAACCTGCGAACTCTCGCGTACCTCCGCTACAAGCAAGTTTTTAGAGCGCAAAACGGCCAGCCGGGCATGGGCAAGAACATGCACGGGCGCGATGGGGAAGACATCGTCGTCGAAGTCCCCCCTGGAACAATAATCAGAGACGCCAACACCGATGAGATTCTCATGGACTTCAATCCTCGCGCGAGACAATCGGCGAGCGTTTTGAACGGCGAGAACGCGCGATGGATATTTCTCAAGGGCGGGAAGGGCGGCTGGGGCAACACCCGCTTCAAGAATTCCGTCAATCAGGCGCCGCGCCACGCGCAGCCTGGTCAGCCGGGGCAAGAGAAGCGACTCAAGATCGAGCTGAGCCTCATCGCGGACATCGGCCTCGTCGGCTTCCCTAACGCGGGCAAATCAAGCCTTCTCGACTATTTCACCAATGCTCGACCCAAGATCGCCCCGTACCCATTCACCACGAAGATCCCAAACCTCGGCGTCCTCACTGTCAACGAGCGCGACCTCATCATCGCCGATATCCCTGGCATCATCGAGGGCGCGCACGAGGGGGCGGGCTTGGGGCTGCGCTTCTTAAGGCATATTTCGCGAACCGCCTGCCTCGCGTTCATGGTGGATCTCTCGGATGAGAACTGGAAAACGGCATTCCCCACGCTCCTCAACGAGCTCGAACAGTTCTCGCCCGCGCTCGCGCGCAAGCCGAGGCTCCTCCTTGGAACCAAGATGGATCTTCCAGAATCGGAGGAGCGCTTCGAAGAATTCAAGGCCGCCTTCCCGGACGAAACCATTTTTGGCATCTCGGTTTTTTCCGGCTTTGGCCTCGATGTCGTGAAGCAATCGTTCTTCGAGCAGGTTACGGCGCATGAGGCGCAGGAGGCCGTAGAGGCGAAAAACGCCGAAGAGGAGCCCCTCTTCGACGAAGTCGCGTTCGACGACCCAGAGGAGCCGCGCGCATGAAGATCGCGATCATAGGCGGCTCCTTCAATCCACCTCACATCGGCCATCTCATTCTCGCCGAAGAGGTGCTCGCGACAGGCGCCTACGATCGAATCGCATTCATTCCCGCCTTCATTCCACCGCATAAAATTCCAAGGAACGATCCCGGATCGGAGTTGCGCCTTGAGATGCTGCGGACGAGCATCGAGAGCTGGCCGAATTTCTTCGTCGATACCTGCGAGATCGCGAGGCAGGGCGTTTCCTACACTGTCGAGACCCTTGAGCTTTTTACCTCTCGCGGGGAAATCGAGGGGAAACCGGGTCTCGTGATCGGCGACGACCTCGCGCCGGATTTTCTTGAAACATGGAAAAATCCCTCGAGAATCCTGGAAATGGCCGATCTGCTCGTGGCACACCGACTTCACGGAGAGTGTCTGCCGCTTCCGTATCAGCATAGGTACCTCGACAACCTGATCGTCGAAGTGTCCTCGACCGTCGTGAGGGCGAGGGTGGCGGCAGGTGGCGCGTGGCATTCGCTTGTAACACCCGGAGTTCGGAGCATCATCGAAACCTATGGATTATATCGACAACAATAAGCTGATAGACGCAGTGGGCGCGCGTGTCCGAGCAACACTCAGCCCGAAGCGCCTTGCCCACTGCGAATCGACCGCGCGCACTGCGGCGGATCTCGCGCGCCGCTTTTCTCTCGATGAGCGCGCCTGCTATGCGGCGGGCCTCGCGCACGACATGTGCCGCGAATTGAGCCTCGAAGCGCAGGAGGCACTCGTCGCGCGGGAGCGGGACGCGATCGGTTTTCTCGAGAATCACGCATCCATGAAGGCGCTCTTCGCGGACCATGATTTTAGAGGAAAGATGATTCACGGGCCTGCCGCGGCCTGCACCCTCTATCGGGATTTCGGCGTGCGCGACAGAATGATTCTCGAATCCGTGGCCCTCCACAGCATCGCGGATGAACAGATGTCCGACTGTGCCAAAGTGGTCTATATCTCGGACAAGCTCGAGCCGCGCAGGTCGCGCCCTCAGGATGCCGAAGAAAAGCTCAGGAGCCTCGATCTCGACCATCTCTTCGCGTATACTGTCGACTGCGTCGTGCGCTGGTTTTCGGATTCAGGCAAGGCTCTGGCACCATTTACGCAAGAACTGTACCACAGGATGTTGGCAAAATGATCACCTTTAAAACGGGCATCCTCAAACGGAGCGCTGTTCCTCTGGCGATAATCCTCGCTGTCGCGCTGATCGGCGGATTCTTCATTCTGCGCCTCACTCAGCGGGGAATCGTCTCCGCCGTGATACGCAAGGATGAGGCCATGGGCATCCTCATCGTATTCGAGAAGGATAAGAAGCCCGTGTCGAACCAGCTTCTCATCTGGTATCCGTCGAGGCGCAAGGCCGCCATCATGGACATTCCGCCATCCATGGGCATCATACTCAAGAGCGCGGACAAGATGAGCAGCATCGATTCTGTGTACGACAGGAATAACCCTTCGAGGTTCGTGAAGGAAATTGGCGACTATCTGAAATTTCCCATCAACGGCTGGCTCGTGTACGATGAAGCATCGCTCGCGAAGACGATCGACCTCCTCGGCGGAGTCCAGATCTTTATTCCCGATCCGGTCTTGGGCGATGAGACCGCGAAGGGCGTTTCGCTCCCGGGCGGTTCAGTGGTGCTCGATGGCGATAAGGCCAATCAATATCTGCGGTACGCGCTTTCGGCCGACAACTACACTGAAGAGATCAACAGAAAACAGAAATTGCTGATCAGCATGCTGAGCCAACTCGCCCAGCAGGCAGACACCTTGGGCAAGAGCCACGGGTTCAAGCTCATCGCGTCGCAGCCCCGCAGCGATTTCAGTCCGGGAACGCGCGAGGAGCTTTTCAGGCATTTCGCGGAAATCGATGTCGACATGATCATCACGCAGTTCATTTCAGGGTCCTTCAGGACCTTCGAAGACCGAAAGCTGCTATTCCCCTATTACGATGGCGAACTCGCGCGCGATGTCGTGAATCAGACCGCGAAGGCTCTTGGCACCGACGACTCTGGCACCATGCAGAAAGCGGTGGTCACGATCGAGGTGCTCAATGGCTCAGGTGAAAAGGGGCTCGCGAATACCGCGGCGACGCTCTTCGAGAGCTATGGCTACAAGGTGGTTTCCGTGGGGAACGCCCCTTCATTCGATTATGAAAAAACCATAATGTATGACAACGACGGAGATAAAGGCGCCTTCCAGCAGGTTGCCGGCGCGATAAGCTGCAAGAACTTCGGAGACGCGGCCTCCTTGCCGGGGCTGCGAAAGGCCAATATCACCGTCATCTTAGGAAAGGATTTCAATGGGAGGTACTGCGTTGGACAGTAAAGCATTCGCGTATCAGGCCGCGGAAATTCTCGCGAGCCACAATGCGCGCGATGTTCTCGTGATGGATATCGCCGAGACAGCGGGATGGGCGGACTACTTCGTCATCGCGACGAGCACGAGTTCGGTTCACATGAGAGGCCTTGAGCGGCATATTGAAGAGTTTCTCAGCTCGAACGGCGAATCTCTGCTCAGCAGGCCGGCAATCGCCGACGATCAGCGCTGGCTCCTCATGGACGAAGGGAATGTGGTGATCCATATCATGAGCGAAGAGGCCCGCGTGTTCTACGATCTGGAATCGCTCTGGTTCAACGCGCCGCGTTTCTCGGTGACCGCCCCACAACCGTAAATCGAGCCCTTCACCGAGGTAATAAAAAAGGCGCAGCGGAAAAGCTGCGCCTTTTCTTTATGCGTTCGAGCTTTCACTCGTCGGTGTCGTCGTCATAATCAAAATCATCATCCTCGAAATCTTCATCTTCGAGATCTTCATCCTCGAAATCATCGTCCTCTTCGAAATCTTCGTCGAGATCCTCGTCATCCTCGAAGTCTTCATCGTCTTCGAAATCGTCATCATCCTCGAGGTCTTCGTCGTCTTCAAACTCATCTTCCCCGTCGTAATCGAACTCGTCATCGTACGCGCCATCAAATCGAACGGTTGGACGAAGAGAATATATTGTATCGGCTGAATCACCGCTGGTAGTGGTGATCAGTTCAAATTCTTCCTTCGGATCGGCGGTCATAGCGGTCTTGTAGTTCATGATGCGCTCCTCCCTCCCATGGTCTCTCTGTAGTGAAGCAAGTGTAATATTACGAGAATCATCGAGCGCGTCAATACAGAGGCATGGCAAAATCTATCGGGCAAACGAAAATCTGTCAAGGAAAAAAATTGAGAAACGCATCGAAGGCGGGACTTTTGGCACACAAGGTGTTTCACTATAATTCAAGGAAATGCGAACGATAGAAATGTTGGCTTTTGCCAAGATAAATATTGGATTGACCGTATTCGGCAAACAAGCTTCGGGTTACCACGACATCGAGGGCATTTTTCAAAATGTCGATATCGCCGATCGGATCACCCTCAGCCTCGTCGAAGAGCCAGGAGTGGTCATTCACGGCGACCTTGGCTGCCCCGCGGAACAGTCGAGCGTCCATCAGGCCATAGTCGCATTTCAGCGGGTATGGGGCGACTGCCCGGCCAATACGGGAATCGAGGCGCGTGTGGCAAAGAAGATCCCGTCTGGCGCGGGGCTTGGCGGAGCGGGGGCTGACGCGGCGGCGGCGATACTCGGGCTCGATAGGCTCTTCGACGCGAAATTGCCGTGCGCGGAGCTCGCGAACATCGCAGCCAGCGTCGCATCGGACGTGCCGTTCTTCATCTACGGGGGAGCGGCGGTAGTCCGTGGCCGAGGAGAGCTGGTGGAGCCAATCGAGCCGAGGGTAGATTTTGGCCTCATTGTCGTAAAGCCGTCCTGGGATTCAAAGACGCCTCAGGCCTACGCCGAGCTCGACGCGCTTCGGAACGCGGGCGAACTCCGCGCCCCGCACAGTGCCCGAAAGCTTGGCGAAGAGCGTTGCCTCGCACAGCCCACGGCAGTCCTCGTCGATGAGTACTCGCTGCCGGCAGCCTCATGGACATTTCAAAACGATTTCGAACACGCGCTGCGAAGGGCGCATCCGGAATACGCCTCGCTCTTCGAGATCATGATGGAGTGTGGCGCGGATTTTGTTTCGATGACGGGCTCAGGCTCCTGTTTCTATGGGATATTCCCTTCGAAAGAGCGCGCCGTCGAGGCCGCGAAAAAATTCAAGGAGCTTCTTCGGGGGAAAGCAAAACGCAGTTTACTCCCTACCACAAGAATATTTGCGACACAACCGCTTGCGCGAAGCATAAAGGTAAGTTATATTCAAGGCTGCAGCGAAGATACACGGTCAGACAAGGAGCGTCCTTGCTATGGAAGTGACTGACATCCGTATCCGGAAAGTAAGCTCTGAAGGTAAACTCAAAGCGTACGTGACTGTAACTTTCGATGAGTGTTTTGTGGTGCACAACGTGAAAATCATCGAAGGCAAGAGCGGTATGTTTATTGCGATGCCGAGCAGGCGGACCAAGACTGGAGAGTACAAGGATATCGCACATCCAATATGCCCTGACTTCCGATCCAAGCTGCAAGAGAAGATTCTTGCCGCGTACGAGTCTGACACGCCGAGTGATACCACCGTACCTGAGTTTGATTGATCTTCACATTTTTTAAATTTCCGAATATAGTGCAGGACATTCATCCGTAATTGGGACGTAGGCAAGCGGTAAGCCTCCGGATTTTGGTTCCGGCATGCGCAGGTTCGAATCCTGCCGTCCCAGGTAGATGTAAATTTCTGAAGGAGTAATTGATATGGAACATATCGAGCTGAAAGCTTCTCCCCGTGGAAAGATGACGAAGGGAGAGCTCAATCAGGCACGCAAAAGCGGAAAGGTTCCCGCGCAGCTTTACGGCAAAGAAGCCGAGCCGATGTCGATTTTCCTCGAGAGCGAGGCATTCTCAACAACCGCGAAGCATCTCACCGAGAGCATGATCATCGATGTGAACCTTGATGGCAAGAAATATTCGGCCCTCATGAAAGAGGTTCAGCGGGCAAATCTTTCGGGAGAGATCATCCATATCGATTTCAATCTCGTTGGACGCGGCCAGAAGATGCACGTCAAAGTGCCTCTCCATCTGAATGGTATTGCGAAGGGTGTGCGCGAAGGCGGAATCCTTGAGCACGCGATCCACGATATCGAAGTTGAGTGCCAGGCTGAGAATCTTCCTGAGAAGATCGAAGTTGATATCACTGACCTTGAGCCGAACCACGCGCTCCACTTGCGCGATATCGCCATCCCTGAGGGCGTGAGGCTGCTCACGAACCCTGAGACTGTCATCGCCATCATCAAGTTTGCACGCGCCGAAGTTGAGGCGGCAGCACCTGCCGAGGCAACCGCGGAAACAGCGGCGACTCCCGCACAGGCTGCGCCTGAGGGCGCGACTGAGGCTGCGCAAAAATAATTGGCGCCACGAGCTGTCGATTTTTACCAGCAATGCTCCAGCCTCTCTGCCTGAGAGGCTGGTTTTTTTATATGCCACGAACTGTTCCGCGTCGCGATGGCGCGGGGGAACACCAATGGAGAGTGTGAAGCGCGAGCTCTTGTCCTCCGTGCGCAGCGTCATTGAGGATATCTCGATGCCGGTAGGGGTCGCGTTCTCAGGCGGCCTCGATTCAAGCGTCCTCCTCGATGTGGTCGCGCGGATCGCGAAGCCCGGCGAAGCGCGGGCTATCCACGTGTGCCACAATCTGCGACCGGAAATCGAGCTCGACACTGAGCTTGCGCTCGTTCGACGCGCGTGCGGGGAACGGGGCGTCGCGCTCAGCGTCGTGACGGTGCCGCGCGGAGCGATCGAGAATTACGCGCGCGAGAAAAAATGCGGCATCGAGGCCGCAGCCCGTAGATTCAGGTACCGCGCGTTCGCGCAGGTCGCGAAAACGCACGGGCTTTCGGCGATTCTTGTCGCGCACCACCTCGATGACCAGCTCGAGACGATGCTTATGCGGCTCGTGCACGGAGGGAGCCTGAGCGCTCTCGCAGGCATGCGCCAAACCAGGGAACTCTCGGTCAACCCCAAGGTGCTGATCCTCAGGCCTTTTCTCAACATTCCGAAACATGAACTTGCCCTCTACGCCGAGCGTATTGGCTTCGCGTGGTCAGAAGACTCGACCAATGACGAGGAAATGTACCTTCGAAATAGAGTCCGGAAAAATCTCATGCCGGTGCTCGACTCGCAGTTTTCGTCTTGGCGTGCGGCCTTCGCGCGCTACCAGGCGCAGATCGAAGATCTCAGCGAGTCGCTTAGAAATCGAGCTCAGGAGATTCGCGTGGAGATCGAGCGCGATGTGAACGGCGCGCGCGCGCTCGATCTCAACGGGTTCCAGAGGCAGCCTCTGGCGCTGCGCCTCGAAATTTTGAGGCAATTCGCGGAGTCGGCGGCAAGAGCTCGACCGATGCGCTCGAGAGGGCTTCGGCACCTCGCGGAGGGAATCGAACAAGGCGCAAAAAAAATCGAAGCCTCCGGCATCGGCTTCGCGCTCACGGGCGATATCCTCGTGGCGCAAGGGCAAACGCGATACTCGTCTTCTCCAGAGAAGCGTACGCTGGCCGCTCTGGCCGCCGCGCATCCCGAAAAAATCTACTATTTAAAGGTGCCTTCGTTCGGCGAGTACGAATGCGGACCCTTCAGCGTGCGTGTCGCGCGTGAATCCGACCGGGATTCACTCCGCCATGGCGTCGCGGATCGCGAAGGGCGCGAATTTAGGATACCTGTCTCATTCCCGTTTGTTATCAGAAGCGTGAAGCCTGGCAATGCCCTGAACGGCGCTCATGGCAAAAAAAACCTGGAATCGATGATCAAGATGGCAGAACTGCCTCGATCGCTCCGCGGCGCGGTGCCCGTGATCGAGGATGCGGAAGGCGTTGCCGCGGTTCTCCCCTCCGCGCTTGGATCGAGCGCGAGCGGGCTCGACGCGTTTCGGGAGCCCTCGCTGGGCGAAAGCGTCCAAATAGTGTATATTTTTCTTTCAATGAAAGGAGATCAGTCCATCAATGTCTGAGCAGAATGATAACCGGAATGATAATCGACCTGAGCTGCCCTCGCCGCCCAGAGGAAATAAAGCCGCGCTCGCGGTGCTCTTTTCGCTCATTGTCTTGTTTAGCGCCTACATGTTCTTTGGGCAGAAGGAAAACTCTCGCGAGATTCCATACTCTTCTTTTCTCTCATATCTGGATCTCGGTGAAGTAAACACAGTCCGAATTGTCGACCAGAAGACGATCGATGGCTCTCTGAAGGGAAAGAGCGGCCAGGAAATGTCCTTCACCACGCAGATTCCCTACTTCGACGCCGAGCTCATGAACAAATTGCAGAGCAAGGGCGTGAGCGTCTCTGGGGCCATAAGCGGCACCAGCCTCCTCCAAGTGCTCTTCGAACTCACACCCTGGATTTTTGGCTTCATCTTCATCTGGATCATGATGCGGCAGATGCAGGGCAACAACAAAGCCTTCAGCTTCGGCAAGAGTCGGGCCAAGCTGTACAACGATAGCGGCAAGAAGGTCACCTTCAACGATGTCGCTGGGCAGAAAGAAGCCAAATACGAGCTCTTGGAAGTGGTCGACTATCTCAAGAATCCGAAAAAATTCGTCAAGATGGGCGCGAAAATCCCCAAGGGTGTGCTCCTCGTGGGAATGCCTGGCACCGGCAAGACCCTCATCGCGAAAGCTACTGCCGGCGAGGCCAATGTGCCATTCTTCCACATGTCGGGATCCGATTTTGTGGAGATGTTTGTTGGCGTCGGCGCGAGCAGAGTCCGCGATCTCTTTGAACAGGGAAGAAAGCACTCGCCGTGCATCATCTTCATCGATGAGCTGGACGCCGTGGGGCGCACGCGGGGCTCTGGCCTCGGCGGCGGTCACGACGAGCGAGAGCAGACGCTGAACCAGATGCTCGTCGAGATGGATGGTTTCGATACGAAGGATGGCGTTATCGTGCTCGCCGCAACCAATCGTCCCGATGTCCTCGATCCAGCTCTGCTGAGGCCGGGCCGATTCGACAGGCAGGTGGTGGTCGCGATGCCCGACGTTCAGGAACGCGAAGAAATCATCAAGATTCACATGGGCAAGATACCGGTTTCCGGGTCGGTCGATGTCGATAAGCTCGCGCGAGCCACCCCGGGGACCTCTGGCGCTGACCTGGCGAATATGGTCAATGAAGCGGCGCTCTTCGCGATCCGCAAGAACAAAGAGATCGTGGAGATGGACGACTTCGAGGATGCCCGCGACAAGATTCTCATGGGCGTGGCCCGCAAGAGCATGGTCATCGCCGAAGAGGAGAAGCGGGCAACTGCGGTGCACGAGTCTGGACACGCGCTCCTTCACTATTTCCTTCCAAACTCAGACTCGCTGCACAAAGTCACCATCGTGCCGCGCGGACGGGCGCTTGGGCTCGCCCTCTCGCTTCCGGATAAAGACACATATTCCCGCACCTACGGGTGGCTCTACGATAGAATCGTGATCTCCTACGGCGGGTACGCCGCGGAAAAGATCGTCTATGGACAGACGACGACCGGCACCGCGCAGGATATCAAGCAGGCGACCGAGATCGCGCGCAAAATGGTCCGCGAGTGGGGAATGGCCGAGGGGATAGGACCAATTTCGCTCGGCGAAGAGGAGGAGCCCATCTTCCTCGGCAGAGAGATTGCCCAGCACAAGGAGTACTCGGAACAGACCGCGCAGAAGATCGACGGCGCCATTCAGGGAATCCTCGGCTCGGCGCTCGAAAAGGCCATGGGCATACTCACGCGAGAGAAAGATCGTCTCCTGAAGCTCGCGGACAGGCTCATGCAGATCGAAACGCTCGAAGACAGGGACGTGCGCGAGCTGCTCAGCCTGCCCGATGGCAAGTACAGGGACGATGCTGCCGCGCAGGGTGTCCTCGACGGGAACGTCGCGCTGGAGTGAAGCTTAGGCGGGTGCGGACAGTCAAAATGAAGCTTTTTCATAGAGTGGTATTTTCTTCCGCGCTCCTGATCGCTTCTATGCTGTGGGGATGTTCTTCGATTCCCCCTAAGGCGACGGATTCGGCTGCCTCCGCGCCCGAAACGATGCGGGCAAAAATTGAGCCGCTCGTCCAGCAGGACCCGGAGCGCGCCATCGCATCGCTCGCGAATCTCTTCGAAGAGCAGAGAGAGCAGGGACAGCCCTTTCAGAAGAATGTGCTCGGCGAAGAGGCCTTCACGCTCTTCCAGCGCGCTTTGCAGAACATTGGGACGTCGTTCAAGGACGCGCTTCTTGCCAAAAATGTAGACGTCGCTGTACGTCTTTCCTGTTCGGTGAGTTCGATTCTCCAGTACTGCGCGCCGTACAGCGAGCTGAAAGTCCTTTTGCCGACGGACTACACCGCGATCGGCTCAAAGGAAATGAAGCTTCAGCTCGCCTTCATCGGGGCTGAGAAGGTGTTCAGCGAGCGAGGGTACGTGGCAGGAAAGGCGAAACTCTCCATGGCCTTGCTCACCGATCCCGCGCTCTCGTCTGCGAAGCGCGACCAGGCTTTCGACACGTTCGCGACCGGACTCCTCACGCCGCAAGATCCCGCCGAGTATTACTCACGCTGGGCTTCGAGAGCGAGCGACAGCGGAGACAAGGACGCGCAACAGTGGTTCTCCTCGCTGGCTCGCGGAGAAAACGACAGCGCCGCGCCGGGCTCGACGCCGAGCGAGAAATGGCTCGCCCAGGCCGTATCGAGTGTGGCCACGGTCTACGTCGATCGAGGTTTCAAGATACAGTCCGGGTACAGCGTGCCAGATCGCGTTCTGGGAACGGCGTTCCAGATCGACAAGGGCCTTTACCTCACCAATTACCACGTGATTCAGAGCGAAGTCGACCCGACCTACAAGGGCTACTCTCGGATGAGCATTCGCCCTTCTGAGAATCCTCAGATCAAAGTGCCAGCGAAGGTGCTTGGCTGGGACAAAGAGATGGATCTGGCCCTCCTTCAATCCGAGGAGGTGGCCAAAGACACGATTTTCCTCCCCTCGAACATCAAGTTTCAGGCAGGCGACCGGATTTTCGCGGTCGGCTCTCCCGTCGGGCTTGAAAACAGCGTCACCGCGGGCGTGGTGAGCTCGTTGAACAGAAAAATCATAAGCTACGGCGAAGCGGCGCAGATTGATGTGCCCGTGAACCAGGGAAACTCCGGGAGCCCGCTCTTCTCGGCCAATGGGACCTTGGTGGGCATGGTGTTTGCGGGGCTTCCTTCATTTCAAAACATTAACTTTGCCCTCCCCGTGCAGTGGCTTGTCGCATCGCTCCCCGGCCTTTTCAATGGCAAAGAGACACGACACGAACGGCTCGGACTCATGCTCGGCAAGGGAAGCGGCCAGAATCCCTTCGTGCTCGCGGACCTTGACCCCGACCTCTCCGCGTTTCGAGCGGGAGATGTGCTTGCGGCAGTGAATGGCGTTGCTTCGAAAGACATCGCCTCCATTCAGCTCCAGCTCTCAGCCGTGCCGGAAGGAGCGCTCTGTCTCATCGAGGCGCAGCGGAATTTCGGGCCTATACGAAGGATAAGGCCTCTGCGCGCGGCCGACGGCGCATCACTGATCCACCCCTGGGATACAATTCAGAGAAACACCATTCTCGAAGGATTGATGGGCGCGCGCCTGCTCCAGCTCGAAGACTCAAGCAGGGTGGGGGGCCTCTACACCGTGCAATGGACTTGCCCGGCGGAAGCGGCGGATGAAATCGGACTCAGCGAAAACGATTCCATCAAGGTGAGCAAATTTCAGATCGATCGAAAGGCGGCAACGATCATCCTCGAACTTTCAGCGAAATCGCGCTCAAGCGGATATTTCGAGCGAACCATACACCTGGAATTTTCAACGGACAGTGCTACAATCATTTAATCAACGTGAGCCGCGCATGAGTTGATGCGCGCAAGGCAGAGGCATGCAGACGATCGCGATTCTAGAACCGGATGGCATCATCGCCCTCGATATTGCCACAACTGTTGAGCATGCGAAGCTCGCCACCACTGAAATTTTCCGGTCTACAGAAGAAGCGCTCCGGCGAGTGCGGCCATCGAGCCACAGCCTCCTCATCATTGATATCGGCGATGACCAGCAGCGAGAGATTGAGACCGCGATCGAGATGCGTCGGACGCACGGCGTTCGCTGTCTCATTTTCAGCGACCATACCGTTTCCAAATCTCTGCCCAAGCTCCGCGAAGCGGAACCGCTGGGATTCCTCGTGAAACCATTTTCATCTCAGGAGCTGCTCGCGGTAGTGGAGTCGGCGCTCTATCGCGCGCGCATGGAAGAGCAACTGCGGACAAGCGAGCGAAGGTATCGAAATCTTTTCCAGTACAGCCTCTCGGCCCGGTGCGTCGTCGACGGCGATGGGCTGATTCAGGAAAGAAACAGCGTATTCGAACGGAGCGTCCCCTCGGCGAAGCTGGGCGACGTCAGAGGTCTGTTTGCGAGCGATTTCGACTGGGGACAGGCGCTCGAGCGCGTGCGGAGGGGTGAAATTCTCCAGCTCGAGCTGCAGACGAACAATTTTGGGGCGGGACCGAGGGATGTCATCTGCAGCGTGTCGCTCCTTGCTCAGTCTTTAGAGAAGCTCCAGGTGGCGCTCGAGATGGTCGATATCACCGAGCTGAAGCGAACGCGCGAGGAACTGTTCCAGTCCCAAAAACAGGAGGAAATTGGCAGGATAACGAGCGGCGTGGCCCACGACCTCAACAATTTTCTCACCTCAATGACAGGAAACCTTGAGATTATGAAACTCGATATCCCCGAGAACTCGAGCGCACGTGAGGACATCGAGGGGATAGAGAAGGCGATTCAGAAGACCTCAGCGCTCACCAAGCAGCTTCTGGGATTTTCGAGGAAGAAGTCCTTCGAGCCCAAAATTGTAGATCTTCGCGAAGTCCTCGCGGACAGCATGAAGATGCTGAAGCGCCTCATCCCGGAAAACATCGCGCTCACCCTCGCGCTCATAGGGGAGCCCGTCTTCGTCGTCGTCGATGTCGCGCATCTCGACCAGGTGCTCCTCAACCTCGTGGTCAATGCCAGAGACGCGCTCGCGCACTCGGACGATCCGCGTATTGAAATTTCGCTGGCTGCCCTTGCGGGGCATTCCAGCAGTAGAGATCGGCGTGCAGCGGCACGCAGCCCTTCGCGCGCAAGAATCAGTGTGAGCGACAATGGCTGCGGTATCGAGGAGAGCGTTCGCGAACGCATATTTGAACCATTTTTCACGACTAAGGAAGCGGGCAAAGGCACAGGTTTGGGCCTCTCGATCGTAAAATCGCTCGCCGAGATGAACGGCGGGCACCTGAGCGTGGAGAGCGAGGTAGGAAAGGGCACTACCTTCCATCTCGAGTTTCCGATACAAGGAGAGAGCGGCGCATCTGAATTGACTGCGGTTCGATCCACAGCAAGGGAGCTCAAAGACCATTCTGAGAGTGCGCCGCTCATGGGTGCACGGATCCTTGTGGTGGACGATGATCCGTCCGTCTTGGAAACCTGCGGAAAAGTGCTGCGCAGAGCCGGAGCGGAAGTGAGGCTGGCGGAGCGCGGCTTCGAGGCGCTTTCTGCATGCGCCGCCGAGAAGTTCGACCTGCTGCTGAGCGATATCGTGCTGCCGAAAATGACAGGAATGGAACTCTGGGAGCAGGTGCAGCGCGAATCGCGCATCGATCGCTGCCTCTTCATGACGGGCTACGAACCGGGCGCAGCGGCGGAAAGGTTTTCAGACATAGAAGTGCTGCACAAGCCCTTCAACCCTGCCGCCCTCGTGGACGCCTGCGCGCGAGCCGCATTGCCCAGGGGACGGCGCACAACCTGAACGACACACCGTCCTCTAACGTTCTCGGCTTCATTCCTGCCGAGTGAATCCGAGGAGCCGGTAAAGCTCCATCTCGTGCCTCGCCATCGCATCTGAAGAGAAAAACCTCTCCTCGTGAGGAATGTCGATCGCGAGGGAACCTACGATTCGGGAGGGGCGCTGACTCATCACGAAGATTCTGTGCGCGAGATAGAGCGCGTCGTGAATGTCGTGCGTCACGATGATGGTTGTCGGTTTTTCGTCCGACCAAAGTCCGAGAAAGGTGCGCATAAGGTCCATGCGCTGTTTTAGGTCGACCTCGGAGAATGCCTCGTCGAGAAGGAGCAGGTCAGAAGGACTCGCGAAGGCCCTCGCCAGCGCGAGCCGCTTCCGCATTCCGCCTGAGAGTTCGCGCGGCATGTACGACGCGAACTCCGCGAGCCCCGCTTCCTCGAGAAATCGATCGATTCTCGACAGGGTTGCCGCCTTTTCGGGTTCGATGCGCAGGCGCGAGGCGAGCGCGTAGCGCATGTTTTCTTCCACGGTGAGCCAATCGAGGAGCCGAGGTTCCTGAAAACAGTATGAGAAGCGTTTTCCCGCGAAGCCCTCGAGCGTGCCGGAATCTAGCTCCACGATACCCGACACAAGGTTGAGGATAGTGGTTTTCCCGCAGCCGCTCGGTCCGAGAATGGCGATAATCGAAGATTCCTGGAATGAAAAATCGATGTGTTCGAGCACCTGGAGCGAGCCGAAGCTCTTAGCGAGATCGCGCACCGCATAGCTCATGACGCGCTCCTGGCGGCGAGAGGACGCTTTGCCGATGGCGGCAGCGCGCGGACAGGTCTGCGTATGAGAATTCCGAAGAGGTACTCGGTCAGCCCGCAGAGCGCGATCGTCATGAGCGCCCAGGCGAACACGCTCGGGGTTTCAAGCGAAAGCCGAGCCTCCTGCATTCCAGTCCCAAGCGCGAAGCGCGGCTGGCTCAACACCTCGCCGGCCACAATGACCTTCCATGAAATTCCGAGAGTGTTCTTCGCGCCGGAGAGGAGGTGTGGCATCGCGGAGGGAATTCTGAGTTTCCAGACGATGGTGGAAAAGGGAACAGCATAGAGCTTGGACATCTGCAAGAGCTTCTCATCGGTGGCCTGAACGCCAATTTCAGCCCCTGTGTGCATGATGGGGAAGGCCATGAGCACCGCGCTGAACACAGGAACCTGCGAAGAGGGGAACCAGAACATCGCGAGCAGAATGAGGGCAAGCACCGGAGTCGCGCGGATCCCCGTCATGACCGGCGAGAGGGCAGCCCTGAACCTGGGGAGCATTCCGCTCAACGAACCCGTCAGAATGCCCAGAACCACGCTGAGCAAGAACGCTTCGAGCACGCGCAGGAACGATCCACCCACCGACAGCCAGAATGGCAGTTTTTGGCACATGTCGAGGAAGGCCTGAAGCACCGGAATCGGTCCCGGCAGTATCAGCTTGCTAGCCACGACGAGCGAGGCGACTTCCCAGGTGATGAGGAATATGGCGATGCCGAGGCTTCGCCAGAGCATGGAATACCGTATCGGATCACTGATTCCGCGTCGCATAGTAGAATGCCTGGTCCGGCATCACGCCACCGATGCTCACGGGGTCGAAGCGCATGAATACCTTGAGGAGCGCCTCGATGCTCGACCGCGCGCTCTGCGCGTCCTGAAATACAAAATTCGACACGGGAATCGACAGCGCGGCAGCCTGCGCCGAAACGCCAAGATCGAGCTTCTCCGCCAGCATGCCTGTTCCCGCCGGATCGTTGACCGCCTTCTGGATTGAGGCGCGGTACGAATCCATCAGGATAGTGATTTTGCCTGGCGAAGATTGAATCAACTCGTCGCGCGCCACAAAGAGCGACATGGGGAAGTTCACTTGGCCTGTCGATGCGCGCCATGCCTGCGTGATGTCGAAGGGAGCGCGAAGCGAGGGGTTTTTGAGGAGCGCCTGGGCTGAGAACGGCTCAGGGAGCACTGCGGAGGCGATTTTGCCCGCCGCAAGACCCGCGGCGATTTCCGGATAGCTCAGGTTGTACACCGCGGTGTAGTCCTTGCCTGAGATGAGGCCCTTCTGGGCGCAGAGAAACTGGAATACGTAGTCGGGAGTCGCTTTCTGACCCGCGATATAGACAGTTTTGCCTCTCAGCGATTCGATCGATTGGATCGAAGCGTCGCTGGTGAGGAATTTGATCATGCCGTCGCCAACGACCGCGAGCGCTCGAATGGGCGCGCCCGCGTTGTAGAGTTTTGCCGCGACATTGACCGGCAGCACTCCCGCGTCAATTTCGCCGCTCAGAAGCTTCGCGACCACCATATCAGCGCTTGCCACGGGAAGGAATGAAAAATCCTGGGGGCTCGTGCGCGAGAGCTCGTACATCATCCAGGCGCCGCTCAAACCTGACGGACCCTTCAGCATCGAAATCGTGGCATTTTCCTGAGGAGCGGCCCCGGCCGAAAGCACCGAGAACGCGAGAAGCATCGCGGCGAATGAGAGTGCGTATCGCTTCATATCTTGGTTTCCTCCTCCTCGGCTCCGGCGGATTCAAAGATTTCCCTGATTTGGGCCTCGGTGAAGGTAGTATATAAATTTTTCTCGAGATATGGAATTACCATCCCCACGGGACCGCCCTTCACTCGTCTCAGGTTTTTCGCGAACGTGGTGTGGAGGTCTCCACCGAGATTCTTTCTCGCTTTTGAATAGTAAATCGCAAGCCGCGCGGCGGCCTGCAGCACTTTGGGAGGAATCGATTTGTTTTTCTGCGCCTTCACGAAGACATAGGCGCCCGAATAATCTCGCGCGTGCAGCCAAAGGTCGAATCCCTTCGCGTAGTGGCGAAGGATTTCGTCATTCTCTTTGCCGGAACGGCCAACGAAGATGGTCCATCCTCGATACTCGAGATTCTGGAAGGGGAATTTTGGTTTCGCTTTCGCGCGCGCGGCACCGCCTACGCGGAGTTCCTTGGCTATCGCGAGAGGATCCTGCGAGGCCTCAACCCCGGCGAACCACGCGGAAAGCTGGGCGAGCGACGCTTTCGCGCGAGCGAGTTCGGTCCGGATTTCGTCGATGCCGGCCTTCGCCTTGCGGTATTTCTCATAGTAAGTCGCGGAATTCTGAGCAACCGTGGCGCCAGCATCGATTTCGACAAGAATTTCTCTGTTCTCGTAGAAATCGAAGGCGCGCGCGAAGGCTTTCTTCGCTTGGAGTTCGGGGACATAGCCTGAGAGGAGCACATCGCCAATCTGACGAAAGCGCTCAGCCTGGCCGTACTCATTCTCTTTCAAGGCGAGCTGCGAGAGGCGCACTTCGAGCGCGGACTTTTTCCGCTCGTAGGATTCGCGCGCGCTCTTGAGGAGGGCTTCGCGCGAGAGATGGCCGCTCGACTGTCCATACAGGCGTTCGATCTTTTGCCAGAATGCGCCTTCGCCCTCGATATCGCGCACTTCATACTGTTTTTGCGGAAGGCCGGGTGCGCGAGCTTGGGGAAACGAGAACGTCGCGCCCGATGTTTCGCCCCGAGAGGGCAGACGGCGTAGCGCGTCGACGATGGTTCCTTCATCCGAAACGAGCAGCACATTTCCCGCGCCGCTCCATAGACGGGCGTACAGATGAAGCACGGCGGGCGAGCCGTCTTCACTCGATCGGACCACATCGAGCTTGACGATGCGGTCTTTGGAAATTTGTGACGTGGAGAGAATGGTGCCTCCGCGGATTCTCGAGCGAAGCAATTCCATGAAGCGGAGAGGGCGCTCGTTCTTTGGAGGAGGCGAGCTTAGCGGGTGGAGTCTGCACGCGTTGTGCGCGGTGGAGATGAAGTAGTGGTGGAGCGCTCCGTGTCCATAGAGCTCGAGGACGATGGAATCGTAGGAAGGCTGAAAGACATTCTGTATCTTGAACCCCTCGAGAGGGAATTCCTTGAGAATGAGATCGATTTCTTCGCAATTGAGCGACACTGGGCTTACTCCGTTGTAACGCGGCGGCCGCGAGAGGCCAGCGCCATCACCTCATCATCTGCCGTGGCAGTATTTATATTTCTTGCCAGAGCCGCAGGGACAGGGATCGTTGCGTCCGATCTTTTGACCTTGACGGACGACGGTGGCAGATGCCGGTGCTGATGCCGCGGCGATCGCGGATTCCTGCGGCGCCTCCGACTCACCCGCGAATGATCCCACACTCTGGTGGCTTGTTTGCGCGCTTTCGATTCTCGGGGGACGCGGCGCGCTCGATTCCTGCGTCTGCGCGTTCTCCTTGATGCGCACGCGGTAGACTTTCGAGGCGATATTGTGCCGGATGGAGAGTATGAGCGATTCGAATATGTCGGAGCCCTCTAGTTTGTACTCGAGGAGAGGATTTTTCTGGGCGTAGCTTCTCAGGTAGACCGCCTCTCTAAGGGCTTCCATGGACTCCAGGTGATCGAGCCATTTTTCGTCGATATCCTGCAAATACGAGAAACGGATGAAAAAATTGAGGCTGTCGGTTCCCGCAGCCTCGATCTTGGCGGCGAGATCGGCGTCGAGCGATTTCTGGATCTCGTCGAGAAGCGTTCCAGCCTGGTGGTTCTCGGCTGCTGTCTTGGCGGGGATATCGAGACCAAAAGTGTCGAAGAGCCACGAGCAGAATTCGGGGATGGCCTTCGAGGGAGCATCTTTGATGTTCTGGGAGAGAACCCCGAGCTGGTCCTCGAGCATCTCGAGCGCAGCTTCTTTAACCCTGTCGATCAGGTTCTGGTCCCCTAGAATGGCGTTGCGCTGCTCGTAGATGAAATTGCGCTGCTTGTTGAGCACATCGTCGTACTCGAGAAGGTGCTTTCGAATTTCGAAGTTGCGCTGTTCGACTTTTTTTTGGGCGCTTTCAATCGATTTGTTGAGCAGGGGGTGGTAGATTGGCTCTCCGGGCTTCATGCCCGCCTTGCTCATGAGTCCCTTAAAGTTTTCTCCGCCGAAGAGACGCATGAGGTCATCGTCGAGAGAGATGAAGAAAGCGGATCTGCCAGGGTCGCCCTGACGGCCGCTTCGGCCCCGGAGCTGATTGTCGATGCGCCGCGATTCGTGGCGCTCGGTGCCGATAACGCAGAGCCCCCCGAGCCTGCGCACTTCTTCGTAATCGCGTATCCAAACCTGGTATTCATTCGCGAGCACTTCGCGGTACTTGTCTTCCGGCGCCTCGGTGCCCGCCTTTCGTCGCGCGCGGAATTCTGGATTGCCGCCCAGCTTGATATCGGTTCCGCGTCCTGCCATGTTGGTGGCGATCGTCACGGAACCCTTCGCGCCCGCTTCCGCGATGATGAGCGCCTCGCGCGCGTGGTTCTTCGCGTTCAGCACTTCATGGCGGATGCCGTTGCGCATGAGAAGGGAGGAGAGCAGTTCAGACTTTTCGATCGAGACAGTGCCGACGAGAATGGGCTGTCCCTTCTCGTGCATCGTCTTGATCTCCTTGATGATGGCTTCGAACTTTTCCGTCTCGTTGAGGTAGACGAGGTCGTTTTCGTCCATGCGCACGACAGGACGGTTGGTAGGAATGACGGTGACATCGAGGCTGTATATCTTGTTGAATTCTTCCGACTCGGTGTCGGCCGTTCCGGTCATGCCGGCTAGTTTTTCATACAATCTAAAGTAGTTTTGAAAAGTGATGGTGGCGAGCGTCCGGTTCCTCCGGGCGATTTTAATACGCTCTTTGGCTTCAATCGCCTCGTGGAGGCCGTCGGAGTAGCGGCGCCCGTGCAGAATGCGTCCTGTAAATTCGTCGACAATCTGAACTTGGTTCTCCTGGACGACATAGTCGACGTCCTTGCTGAACAGGTGCTGCGACCGGACCGCCTGCGTGAAGTAGTGGACAAATTCGAAGCTCGCGGGGTCGAAGAGGCTCCCTTTGATGAGCCCGCGTTTCTGGAGGAGCGATTCGATATGGTTCATGCCCTCGCTCGTGAACATCACGCGCTTGGATTTTTCGTCGATCTTGAAGTCGCCTTCGAGTTCTTCACCCTTCGTTTCGTCGGGGTATTCGCCGGTTGCGGGGTTCTTCTTCACCTCGGAGAGGGAGAGCGCGAGGCGGTTGACCTCGTTCACCTTGAACGTGTCGTCGTCGGCGGCGCCGGAGATGATGAGCGGCGTGCGAGCCTCATCGATGAGGATGGAGTCGATTTCGTCGATGATGCAGAACGCGTGTCCACGCTGTACTTTCTGGTCGAGCGACCAGACCATGTTGTCGCGCAGGTAGTCGAATCCGAACTCATTGTTGGTGCCGTACGTGATGTCGCGGCTGTATGAGATTTTTCTTGCGGCGTTGTCCATAGAGGAGAGGATGCAGCCTACGGTCAGGCCAAGGAAAGTGTAGATCTGGCCCATCCACTGGCTATCGCGTTCGGCGAGGTAATCGTTGACGGTGATGACATGCACGCCTTTTCCGGGGAGCGCGTTGAGATACACCGCCGCGACAGATGAAAGCGTTTTCCCCTCACCGGTTTTCATCTCGACGATCTTGCCCTGGTGAAGCGAGATCCCGCCGATGAGCTGCACGTCGAAAGATCGCTCGCCGAGTATGCGGCGCGCAGCCTCGCGAGCGAGCGCGAAGGCCTCGGGAAGGATATCGTCGAGCGTTTCACCCGCCGCGAGCCGCTCCCTGAACTTTATGGTGGTTGCGGGAAAATCGGCGTCGGAGAGCGAGAGAGCCCACGATTCCAGGGCGTTGATGCTATGAAGTATTGGCAGAGCCGCCTTGATATCTTTTTCTTTTTTTGATCCCAGGAGCGCTGCGAGGATGTTTCCAGACATGCCTTAAGAATACTTTCGTTCTCATAAAGGGTCAAGGAATGCTATAATCCGCGCAATGACGAAATCATCGCTTCTGACAGCGGCATTCGCGTGCGTTTTACTCCTGTTCGGATGTCATGGAGCCACCACGATATCCGAGGGGCGCACGCTCTTCGATATCGGCTACGGCAAATCGGATACGTCGCTCGATGTCTCCGCTTCCGCGAGAAACGACATCGGCTTGACGATGAACAAGGGAATTCTGTACCTGATGAGCAGGAATGAAAGCAAGATACTTCGACTCTCTTCGTATGGGCAGACGCTTGCGATGTGGTATGACCCCGAAAAGGGAAGCGTGCCGCTGGTGCTCAAGAGCATGAAAATCGACGACCTTTTCTCAGCCAAGGAACTCGGCCGCTTTGCGATCCAAGTGCGATTCACCGACCCGGCGCTGCTTGCGGTCGATTCCCGGCAGATGCTCTACGTCGAGGATGCGGGAACCATTCGGCGCTTCGATTCAAGCGGCAGCGAGCTCCAGCCGCTGGGTAAGGAGGGATTGGGAAGCGCGCCCTTCTCCGGACTGATTGCGATGACCGTGCTCGAGAATGACGATCTCGCGGTCTCCCGCATGTCCGAATCGGGTCTGGAAGTGTATTTTTTTGATCGGGCGGGAAGCTTCTTGAACAAATTGGCCCTCCAAGATCAGAGCCTGCCGACGCCCGCGCCGCTCGCACAGAAATATCCATCGAGCCCAGGGGCGAGGATCATCGCTTCGATGGAAACCGCGTACGCGAGCCTCATCGGAGGCAAACGCTCCCTTATTCTCAAAATGAACTATTACTTTGAAAAATCAGATCCGCAGTCGGGAACCGCGCTGACGATAGATCCTATCGGGAGCTGGATTATCGCGATTGACGCGGGCAACGGAGAAATTGTCGATTCCTTTGCGCTGCAGAGCACGGTGAGCGACAGCGGCATAGACCAGCAGCTTCTCGCCGTGAAATCGTACGTCGTTGTAACGGTGAAATGGGCGCCGGACGGTCTTGGCGGCGAGATGTACTGCTACAGTCCAAAGGGGAAAATGATAGGCAAACGCACTTTCATGGCGCCGGACAAAGGTGCTGAACTTGTTGCCTACACGGTGGGCGACGATCGGCAGCTCTATATTTTGAGTCAGCTGCCTTCGACGCTTCGCATGTATTCCTGGGGACTTCCTCTGCGCTAGAGTTGTCCCCGCCATCTATGAAAGTCTATAGTAGCTGAGGAGGTCCGCCAGGATGCGTCCGCTTCTTTCATCGCGACAGTCGCTCGAGCTCGATGCGCATGTCCGCCAGCTGCTCGATTTTTCCACCGAGATGCTGATGGAAATCGCCTCGGGGAAGCTGTGGGAGGCCTTACGCGCGGAATTATCAGTCAACGCGGAGGCGCGGCGCGGTGTGAACCGAGAGTGCGGCGCGCGCGATTTCCTGGGCACTTCGATTGCCACGGTATGCGGAAAGGGCGACAACGCGGGCGACGCGCTCGTGATGCTGCGCCGCGCGAAAATCGAGGGATTCAGAGACTGCGCGGCATACATTCCCGCGCAAGAAGAGCTCAAAGAATCGGCGCGGAAGAATCTCGCGAGGGCGGAGCGCTGTGGAGTCTCCATTCACCTGTACGACGCGGGCGAACACGAGGTTCTGCCGCTCGCGCGCGAACTCTCGCGCTACGATGTGCTGCTCGACGCGGTGTTGGGAACAGGCACACGCGGTCCCGCAAGCGGGAGCGCTGCGCACGCGATAGCCGCGCTCAACGAGGCGGCGGAGCTTCGTGAAGCGGGAAAAAACGTGCACCCGCGCATTGTGGCTGTCGACATTCCATCAGGCCTCAGCGACACCTGGCAGCTCGAATATCCCATAGTGCGCGCCGACCTGACACTCGGCATCGAACCGCTGAAAGAGGCCCTCTACATGCCGGCCGCGAGGCTTTTTGCTGGGCGAATACTGCCCATCGGAGGGATATTCCCTCTCTGGACGGAAAAATCGAGTTCCAAAACCTTCCTCGTGGAAGCGGCGGACATGGAACTGTACATTCCCGAGGTCTCAGCCTGGGATCACAAGATGCAGCGAGGGAGGGTAGCCATTCTCGCCGGGAGCCGCGAAGGGGCTGGCGCGGCGCTTCACTGTGTCCGGGGCGCACTGTCCTCCGGCGCGGGCTATGTCGCGCTCTTCTGCGACGAGGAACTCCTGTCCGCATATCTTTCGATGGTGGGGGACGCGGCCATCGTCCGAGCTTACAAGGAAAACGATTTTTCGCCAGAGAATTGGGACGCGATCGTCGCTGGACCTGGATGGGGTACCGATGCTCGAAGGAGCGCGACTCTGAAAAGGCTCCTTGACGCTCCGAAGCCTCTCCTCCTCGACGCGGACGCGCTGCGCCTCTACGCGAAAATCGCTCCCGATCTCATCGACAAATGCCAGTCATCAAAGCGCGGACCTCTCATCCTTACGCCGCATCCTGGCGAATTCAGAGACCTCCTGCCCCTCATCGAGGGAATCTCGACAGCCGAGAACGAAGGAGCGTCTAATATGTCTGAGACAGTGCGCCAGCTTGGCGAACTCGCGACGCGCCTGTGCGCGATAATCGCGCTCCGGGCCGCGACGACGCACATCGCGGGGCCGAGCGGATCCTGTGCCATCTACGATGGAAGCGCCTTCGGTTTGGGAATCGCCGGGTCCGGCGATGTGCTCGCAGGACTCGCGGGAGGGCTCGTCGCTCGCCATAGCGCGCGGTTGCGAGACCTGAAGAAGGGCGGCTCCGAAGCTTTTGAATGCAGCCCGGACGTGGCGATGAAGGCTGTTGTCGGCGCGGTGCTGGTACACGGCATTTCTGGGATGAGGCTCTCTGTGAAAAAAGGCTGGTTCACCCCAATGGAACTCGCCGACGAGTGTGCGATCATGACGTCGAAAATTGAGTGTGCGGACGCGGAGGATGGCCAATGAGCGCTGCTCTCAGGGATGGAACCGGTACGGCGAATGATGTAGTGCAAGCGCGCTCGGTAGCGGGTATCGCCCGGAGAGGCGCGCTCTTTTTTATCGCGCGGCGCAAAGCCGACACCACGGAGATGAGCCTGCGATGGGAATTCCCTGGAGGGAAAGTCGAGGTTGGCGAGACAGACGAGGGAGCCCTCGAGCGAGAGTTCAATGAGGAGTTCATGGCGCCTATCAAGGTGCTCCATTTTTGGGGAGAGAGCGTATTTGTGCACCGAGGGAAAAGCCGCGCGCTCGCTGCTTGGGAAATCGAGCTGGAGCCTGACTCGATCGGCGCGCTGGAGGAGCACAGCGAGGCCGCGTGGATGCCCCTCGAACTCATCGCCGAACTCGATCTCGCCGATTCAGACAAGTCGCTGCTTCCCATAATAGAGGCTCACCTGCGCGCGCAAAATTGAGCGCATGCCCTATCCGCGCGACGCCCGATGCGCAGGGTGCCCGAATCCCGGCGCTCAGCGCTCGGCGAGGTTTCCCTCTGCCCCTGAACCATCGGACTCGAACGGTTTTACGATCGGGCGAGTTCCCTCTTCAGCGCCAGCGTCCTCCAAGCTGTTGAGGAGAATCTCCACCTTTCCCTGCATCTCATCGAGCGCGCTCTTGAGCTCGCTCGCGAGGGCGACACCTTCCTCGAACAGCACGAATGATTTTTCGAGGGGGGTGTCCGGTTCCCGCATTTTTTCCGCGAGCTGTTCCAAGCGCGCAATCTTCTTTTCAAAGTCTTTCATGATATTCGCTCCTATCGTCGGAAGGCGCGATACGCTCGACGGTCGCGTCGGCTTCGCCTTGATAGAAAGAAATTCGGATGCCCGCGCCAGGGCGAAGCTCCTCAGCGGACCGGACGATCCTGAATTCTTCGATAGCCTCAGCGGTTGTCCGGGGACGCGCACGAACGACAGAGAATCCGCGCTTCATGATCTCACGCGGGTTCGAGAGTTCTATGGAGTTTTCCGCGATCGCGAGCCTCGCGCGCGAGCGCTCAAGAAGTTCTCGCATCGGGGTGATGAGCGCATCGAGCGCCGTGTCGAAGCGCTGGCTCAACTCGAGGTGGCGGCGCACCAGAAGGTCTTCCATGCTGCGCGGCGAGAGGGAGGCGAGGCGCTGCCGTTCGCGCGCCACCGCGTGCTTCATGCTCTGTGCGATGATCGCGGAGAAGTGCGAAATTTCTCGATAGGCGAGGGCGCGGTCGCCGCACGCGAGTTCCGCCGCCGCGGAGGGTGTTGGGGCGCGTAGATCCGCCGCGAAGTCTGAGAGCGCCCAATCGGTTTCGTGGCCCACCGCGCTTATAACCGGGATCTCCGACGCGGCGATGGCCCGAACGACGAGTTCATCGGAAAAAGGCAGCAAATCCTCGATCGAGCCGCCTCCGCGCCCCACGATGAGCACATCGGCAAGCTTCCACGCGTTTGCCTGATGGATCCTCGCCGCGATCGAGGTTGCGGCCGTTTCTCCCTGCACAAGGGCGGGGAGCACGAGGATATCGATTCCCGGGTTGCGCCTCGACGCCACACGGATGACGTCTCGCACCGCTGCGCCCGTAGGGCTTGTCACCACCGCGATGCGCCGAGGAAAGCGCGGAATCGGCCTTTTTTTCTCCGCGTCGAAGAGGCCTTCTCGCGCGAACCGACGCTTGCGCTCCTCGAGCATCGCGAGGATGTCTCCGATTCCGGCCTGTTTCATGCTCCGCGTGATGAGCTGGTACTGGCCGCGGCCCGGATACACCGAGATGCCTCCGCGCGCCGTCACCTTCATGCCATCCTTCGGCGCGAAGGGCAGCGACAGAAGATCGCGCCTGAACATGACAGCCTGCAGCACCGCCTCGTCATCCTTGAGCGAGAAGTACAGATGCCCCGAGGCGGCAGCCTTGCAGTTTGAAATTTCGCCTTCAACCGCGATGTCCGGAAACCTGCGCTCCAGATCGCCTCGGATGAGCGATGTAATCTGCGAGATGGTCAGCGGCCGCTCGAAGGGCGCGGATTCGGAAAACAAGTTGTCGTGCTCCACGGGCACAGTGTAGCAGAGAGGGATTCTCCGAGGAAAGCTGGATACTGGTTTATTTCGCGGCATGACGGTACACTGAAAGCATGATGAATCCTCACGATTTACCCATCTATCAACAAAAAGCGAAAATTCTTGAAGCGCTTCAGACCAATCAAGTCATTGTGGTGGAGAGCCCCACCGGTTCAGGAAAAACGACACAGCTGCCCATCATTCTCCACGAGGCGGGATACGCTTCCAACGGCATAATCGGCATCACGCAGCCGAGGCGCATCGCGACGCTCTCGGTGAGCGATTTTATCGCGAAGCAGCTCAACACCAAGGTGCCTGGCCTGGTGGGATACAAGATGCGCTTCGAAGATGCCACCACAGGAGAGACCGCCATCAAGATCATGACCGATGGCATCCTTCTCCAGGAAATGAAGCTCGATCCCTATCTCTCGAAATATTCGGTCATCATGGTGGACGAGGCGCACGAGCGCAGCCTCAATATCGATTTCATCCTTGGACTCCTCAAAAATGTGCTCGAGTCCAGGAGCGAGTTCAGAGTGATCGTGTCATCGGCGACGATCAACGCCGAGATTTTCTCCGAGTACTTCAGCGAGTGCCCCGTGGTCCGCATCGAGGCGCCGATGTTCCCAGTGCGCGTCGTCTACGATCCCATTCGTGTCGCGCCCGAATCCGCCGAGGACGCGCGCGGCGCAAACGCTCGCGGAAGAACGGGCAGAGACGGGGCACACGGACGCGGCCACGATGGTCCGCGCGGAAACGCGCCTGCGCAGTCCGAAGGCGGCTACTTCCGGTCCTCGGATGAAGCGCTCTACGATAAAATCCTCTCGATCGTGGGGAGAGTGCTCGACGGGGATGCCGGAGCCGAGCCCGGAGACGCGCTCATCTTTCTCCCTGGCGAAAAGACAATAAAGGAGTGCCTGCAGACACTCATGACAAGCCGCTGGGCGCCCAAACTGTACTGCATCCCCCTTTATTCGAGGCTGGGAAAAGATGAACAGGAGCGCGTGTTCGAACCCGCGCCCGAGGGCAAGATGAAGGTGGTCATCGCGACGAATATCGCCGAAACGAGCGTGACGATCGATGGCATTACCGTGGTCGTCGACTCAGGCCTCGCGAAAATCAACTACTACAATCCGAAGACCTTCACCGCGAGCCTCATCGAAACGCCGATTTCAAAGGCGTCCTGCAATCAGCGGAAGGGCAGGGCAGGCAGGACGCGCCCGGGAATCTGCTACCGCCTTTACTCCATCAGCGATTTTGATTCGAGGCCGCTGTATCCCACCGAGGAAATTCACCGCACCGACCTCTCCGAAGTGCTCCTACGGATGGCCGAACTTGGGATCTCGGATTTCGAGCGCTTCGATTTCATCACAAAACCGCCCAAGAGCGCGATCCACGGGGCAATCGATGTGCTCAATCTCCTCGATTCTCTCAATCCAGACCGCACACTCACCAAGATCGGCGAGATGATGTGCGAATTTCCGCTTCTCCCCAAGCTCTCGAGAATGATCGTGGAGGCGATCCAGAATTACCCCGACGTCATCCACGAGACCCTCATCGCGGCGTCCTTCCTTTCGACGATAAGTCCCTACATCCTGCCGCCCGGCGAGGAAATGGAGGCGAGGGCGGCCCACCACCGTTTCCGCGATCCGATGGGCGACTTCGCCTCTTATCTGCGCCTCTTCGAGGCCTTCTCGACCGCGCGCGACAAGACCGATTTCTGCGTGAGAAACTACCTCGACGAGCGAACGCTCCGAGAGATTGTGAGGATCAAGGAGCAGCTCGAGATCATCGTCTCCGATCTCGGCGTGCCGATCGGCTCAGGAGGGACGATTTCCGACTATGTGTGCGCGGTGAGCCGCGGGCTGATCCAGTTCGTCTGCGCGAGGCAGGGGAGGGGGCTCTTCAGCTCGCTCACCGCCGAGCGAATCCAGATACATCCCGGATCGGTCATGTTCAGGCAGGACGCCGATTTTATCGTGGCTGGAGAAATCGTCCGAACCACGAGAATGTACGCGATGTCCGTATCGCCCCTCTCGAAGCAGCAGCTGTACAAGATATCTCCAGAACTCGCGGAACAGCTCATCGCGCTTCGGCGGACAGGATCTTCCGAAGCGCCCTGGCAAAAACCGCAGGGGCAGCGAGAGAAGCGCCGCGCGCAGCCGAGCCGCCAAGCTCAGAATACCGAAGGCGACTCGGAAGTTTCGAAGAAAAAGAAAAAACCGGAGGCTGCCGCTGAAAGCGGGGTTGCCAGAACTCTCGACACTTTCACGCTCGGTGGAGAAGTGTTCCCTGTCGAGCGGTCCAAGCGTTCGAAGCGAACGGTGGTGCTCGATTGGCACAAACTTACGAAGATCATTCCCCGCATCGGAGTGAGCGATGAGACGCTCGTGGCGGGACTCAAGGCCCGTGTCGAGTACAAGAAGGGAGAGCTCTTCAGCGGGGAAAAACTCTCGACGGTGCTGAGGGCGCTCAAATTCATCGATGTCGATAAGGATCTCTCGACGAGTTGGCCGCAGAAAAAGAATTTCTCGCTCGAAGACGCGCAGTATTCCAATGGCAAGGTGCTCGCGGCCCTCGCTGAATCCTTCGATATGATCCTGCATGTCGCGAAATTCCGGAAGTCTGGAAAGTATGGCTTTTTGGGGCTCTACTCGGACGGCGCGGGCAATTTCTGGTATCAGCCATCGAGGACGTTCACGGAGGCGCTCAATCAGAGCCTCGCGAGCGCCGAGCTCCTCGTCGATTACGCGGAAAAGCTGAACAGCCCGGCTGAACTCAAAGAGAAAATCGGTACGCTCTACCGGAGGCTCAACGAGTTTTTCAGCGCGCTCTGACGCGAAGCGTGCTCTTCTCAGACGCGATGCGGGGAATCAGAGGCGGGTGTAGAGAAGCTCGAATCCGCCTCTTCCCGAATTCTTCGCGTGGCGCTCGAACTTTGTCTCAGGCCGCCATTCTTGGCGCGGCGCGAAGCCGCCGAAGGCGTTCCGGAGAAGCTCGCACCGATCCAGCGCTTCTTTCGAGAAGTGTGCGTACTCTTCGATATCGGTCACGAAGTAAAGATACCCCTCGCGGGTGAGTTTCTGAGCCATGAGCCGGATGACCCCATCCTGCATGAGCCTTCGCTTGTGGTGGCGTTTTTTGGGCCA
>Ga0172370_10000635_pt1 | contig 54909 bp, 53 predicted proteins | sample LakKiv5m_FD_114538 | JGI IMG/M metagenome (GOLD analysis project Ga0172370, IMG submission 114538) | Freshwater microbial communities from Kabuno Bay, South-Kivu, Congo - kab_022012_11.5m | ecosystem: Environmental > Aquatic > Freshwater > Lake | place: Democratic Republic of the Congo...
CCTGGGATGAATGCGTACGATTATCCCGCGAGGTTGGCAAAATTGTCGAAGAGAATTTTGCCATATATAGCCGAGCAGGGATTATACAGAAACCCCGGGCTTTAGCCCGGGGAGATTCATTGTTTTCTCTCTTTTTCTTATTGGTAATTGATTATTGGAAATTGGAGATTGGTAATTGGGAATTTAAACGAGTATCATAGCCAAAAAATAATAGATGATGTTATGAAGAGAATCAAAGTCTTGATAGTTGACGATTCATCGGTCGTCCGGAACATCCTTTCACGTGAATTAAGCAAAGATCCGGGATTGGAGATCATCGGTACCGCGCCTGATCCGTTTATCGCCCGGGACAAGATCGTCCTATTAAAACCGGACGTTATTACGCTGGATATTGAAATGCCGAGAATGGACGGTTTGACCTTTCTTGAGAAACTCATGAAATATTACCCGATGCCGGTCGTCATTCTCAGCTCTTTGACTCCGGCGGGATGTCAGACCGCTTTGAAGGCCATGGAGATGGGGGCATTAGAAGTCATGCATAAACCGAGTTTGGACGTATCTCAAAAGTTGACGGAGATGATCATTGTCCTGACGGACAAATTGAAAGCTTCGGCTATGGCGCGTTTTCGTATTCCTGAACACCGCCATGATGGAACTGCGGGCCATCCGCAAAAGATGGATTCGGCAATGATCAAGACGACCGATAAGATAGTTGCCATTGGCGCGTCGACCGGAGGAACGGAAGCGTTACGGTATATCATTCCGCGGCTTCCGCCGAGTTTCCCCGGGGTTTTGATCACGCAACATATGCCGGAGAAATTCACCAAGAGTTTCGCGGATAGTTTGAACCAGGCATCCAGTATGGAAGTACGGGAAGCCGCCGACGGGGATACTATTCATGATGGTCTGGCGTTGGTCGCTCCCGGCAATTTTCATATGATGCTGCGGCGCAGCGGTGCCCGGTATTACGTTGAAGTGAAGCAGGGGCCGCTTGTCTGCCGTCAGCGGCCATCGGTAGAGGTCCTTTTTGATTCCGTTTCTCAGTATGCCGGCGGTAATGCCATCGGAGTGATCCTGACCGGCATGGGCAATGACGGCGCGCAAGGGCTGCTGCATATGAAAGAAAACGGTTCTTACACCATTGCCCAGGATGAACAGAGTTGCGTTGTGTATGGTATGCCTAAAGAGGCAGTCGCGTTAGGCGCTGCCGGGGCCGTCGTTTCGTTGGAAAAGATCCCCGATCTGTTGATCGGAAGGATAGAGCAAGAATCGGGATGTGAGAAAGATGCCGCGTAAGCGGTTGAACGTCGCGGTATCGTAAGAGAGCACGATGAAAGAAAAAGGAGGCAGGGTAGCATGAAAAAAACTATGTCAGGTATGATACGTATTTTTTTTATGGTGAGCGCGAGTGTCGGTTTGATGTCTTCCTTGGCTTTTGCGCATCCCCCTCAGTTTGTCCGGATCTCGGTTGTCGGCTACGAGATCTCAGCCGTCGTAACGCACGTAGTCCCCACGGGTGTTTCCGACATGTCGAAACATTATTTAAACAAAGTCGAGTTTTACGTCAACGGCAATAAGGTCCATGAAGAGGAATATACGCGCCAGGTCAGCAATTCATTCTTGGTTACTTTTAAATACAACGATTTGAAGCGAGGAGATGTCATTAAGGTCAAAGCTTCTTGTAGTGAATACGGATACTTGGAAAAAGAGTACCTTGTTGATCAAGACCCTGCCAAACAGGCTGCTTCTGTTCAACAGGCAGCCCCGGTGCAACAACAAAATAATCCACAGCAAGGGGTTCAGTCCGGTTCCCCTCAATCTTCAGGCCCTTTGACGGAAGTGCAGACAGAGAAAGCCGGATCCATGAATGAGCTTGGCGAATCCGCCGAAGCTCAAGCGTATTTTCAGGATTCAGGGTCAAAAGAGCCTGCGGTAAACGATAAGTGAAGAGCCTATCCTGGCAGATCAAGTTCGGGTTCTTTTTGCTGGCGATATCGGTCGCCCTTTTCTTTCTGCATTACAGCCTTTTTCACGATGCCCGGGATATTTTCTTTTATCTGCTTCACGATATTGCTTTCCTTCCGGTGGATGTTTTGATCGTGACCCTGGTAATCCACCGTTTGTTGAACCAGCGGGAGAAGCGAGCGGTCCTGAAGAAGATGAATATGGTCATCGGAGCTTTCTTCAGCGAAGTCGGCAATCCCATGTTACGCATGTTTATTCCGCTCGATCAAAATATCGAACAGATCCGGCCTGCTTTCTCGATCAAGCCGGAGTGGACGCCTAAAGAATTCCAGTCTGCCAAGAAAGTGGTGAAACGGTATGAGAGCGTGATTTCGGTCCCGGAAGGAGGCCTGTCCGGGATACGGGCCCTGTTGATCCAGAAAAGAAATTTTCTTCTTTTGTTGCTGGAGAATCCGTTATTACTCGAGCATGAATCGTTTACCGATCTTCTCTGGGCCTTTTTTCATCTGATGGAAGAATTGGAGAACCGCCCGTCTGTCGCGCAATTGCCGGCTACGGATTTAAAACATATTGAAGGCGATATCCGTAGGGCGTACGGCGCAGTATTGCGGGAGTGGATCGCGTATATGGAACACTTAAAAGAAGCGTATCCGTATCTATATTCATTGGCAGTCCGTATGGATCCTTTTGATCCCAACGCCACGCCGATCGTTCGTTCATGATCATTAAAAGTTCCTTGAAGTTCCGTGATGTTCCGAAAAGTTCCTTAAGGTTACCTTTTTTAAGCAACTTTTTGGAACGTTAAGGAACGTTAAGGAACCTCCAGGAACCTTTTCAATGGAAGATACTTCTTTCCCCTCCGGCGATCTTACGATATAATCTCAACCGTTATGATCACGATCAGCAATCTCTCAAAACATCATGGGAAACGGGTTCTTTTCGATAATATCTCGTTGAGTATCAATGAAGGAGAGAAGATCGGCCTGATCGGCCCCAATGGTGCCGGCAAAACCACGCTTTTCTCGATCATTTTGGGTGAAACGGAGGCGACTTCCGGCAGTGTCCATATCCATAAGCACGTACGCGTCGGGTATCTTTCTCAGGAGTCCCATTTTGCGTCCGAACGTACCGTCATTCAGGAAGTGACCGAAGGCGATAAAACGTTGATTGCGCTGCATAAGGAAAAGGAGCAATTGGAAGAGACTCATCAGGCCGGTTCACACCGGTATTCGGATATTATGCATCAGTTGGACACCATGGGATATTTTCAGATCGAATATAAAGCCAAAGAGATCCTTGCCGGTTTGGGTTTTAAACAAAGAGATTTTGACCGTCCGATCACTCAGTTAAGCGGCGGATGGCAGATGCGCACACTTTTGGCGAAATTACTTATTCTTCCGTACGATATTTTATTGCTGGATGAGCCGACGAATTACTTGGATCTGAACGCTTCTTTATGGTTTAAGGATTATTTAAGCGATTTTAAAGGTACGTTTATTATGATCTCTCACGATAAAGCTTTCCTAAATGAAGTGACGAATTATACGCTTGTCATGGAAGAAGGCCGGTTGACGAAGATACAGGGTAATTATGAGCAGTACCGGCAAGCGCGGGAAGAACGCCGGCAGCATCTGTTGAAACAGTTTAAGGAGCAGGAACGGCGCAGAGAACAGTTGCAGCGGTTTGTCGATCGTTTTCACGCTCAGCCGAACAAAGCCACGCAGGTCCGCGCTAAGAAGAAGTTTATCGATATGATGGAAGAGATCGTGGTCCCGGACGATCCGCGCGAGAGTATCCGCGATTTTAGCTTCCCGCCGACGCGGCAGAGCGGGCATCGGGTTATGAGTTTGGAAAAGATCAGTAAATCATACGGCGATATCCGCGTGTATCAGAACCTTGATTTTGAGATCTTACAGGGAGAGAAAGCAGTCTTAGCCGGTGAGAATGGCGCGGGTAAGTCGACGTTGTTAAAGATCCTCGCGGGAGTCGTTGGTATCGACGGCGGAGAACGCAAAGCCGGGCATAACGTCGATATCGGCTATTTTTCTCAGACCAGAATGGATGTTTTAAACCCTGAGAATACCGTATTGGAGGAAGCTTTTACCGCGGCCGCTCAGAAAGTGACGGCTACGGCGATACGGACGATATTAAGTTTATTCTTGTTTAAGGGAAGTGACGTGGACAAGAAAGTGAAGATCCTTTCCGGCGGAGAGAAAAGCCGGCTTATTCTTGCCAAATTGCTGATCAATCCTCCGAATTTCCTCTTATTGGATGAGCCGACCACCCATTTGGATGTCGATGCTGTCGACGCTTTGATAAAAGCGCTGACGGAGTACGCGGGTACGGTTGTTTTTATCAGCCATGATATTCATTTCGTGCGGTCTCTGGCGAACTTTGTTTTTGAGGTCAAGCAAGGCCAAGTCCGGAAGTTTCACGGCAATTTCGATTACTATCTGGAGAAGGTTAGAGAAGAAAAGACCCCGGGTGAAAAGAAACAAACCGCGACCCGTCCGGTCGCTCATGGGACTGCTTCGGCTTCTCACGCGGACCATGCGGCAAAACAAGAGAAAAAACTACAGGATAAGGAACAACGGAAAGCTTTTAATATCGCTCTTGCTAATCAGATAAAAAAGATTCAAAAAGACCGTAGTGATTTGGATACCGAGATGCATGTTAAGAAGACCTTATTGGATAATCCCCGTATATACCACGACAAGAAAAAGACCGGTGCCTACCATTTTCGTATTCACCAGATCGAAGAACAACTATTGCAGCTCGACCTGGAGATCGACGAGTTGAATAAACAATTCATTAAATAGTCACCAAGTCACAAGACACAAGTCACAAGATACAAGTGTATGAGAAGCATAAGATATTAGTTTTCTACATGTGACGTTGTGACTTTGTGACATGTGACTTCTTTTTTCTAAAGACTATAGTATAATAAATAACTTAAAGGGGAAGATATGGGGAAAGGGATAAAGTCCTGGCCGAAAACTGACCGGCCTCGTGAAAAACTCTTACGCAACGGCGAGCATACACTTTCAACGAGTGAGCTTTTGGCGATCCTATTGCGTACGGGAGTGCGGGGACAGAGCGCGTTAGACCTGGCCCGTCAGATCATCGATAAGTTTAAGACGTTACGGAATATGAGCCATAGCCAGCCGAGTGTTTGGGAAGAGTTTAAAGGGCTGGGAACGGCTAAAATAGCCCAGATAAAAGCTGCTTTGGAGATTGGAAGAAGGTTGAGCGAAGAAACTGTTTTTGAAGGCCGTCAGAAGATCCAATCTTCGAAAGATGCCGCAGTCCTGCTTACCGCGCGGCTGCGCGATTTGAAAAAAGAAGTTTTTAAAGTCATTTTGTTAAACGCGCAGCATGTTGTTATCGAGATCATCGAAATAACCGAGGGGACCGTCAATGAAGCGTTCCCGATCATCCGGGAAGTCTATCTGAAAGCGCTACATCATTTCGCGGTTTCCCTTATTTGCGCGCATAACCATCCTTCGGGAAACCCCGCGCCCAGTAGTGAAGATGCCGTTTTTACCGGAGAACTCGTTAAGGCGGGGGCATTATTGAATGTTAAGGTCTTGGACCATATTATCATCGGGCAGGATACCTATTATAGTTTCGCGGACAACAAAAGGATCTAGAAAGAGTCATTAGTCCTTAGTACTTGGTACTTAGTCCTTGGAATTTTCTTTGTTGCCTACGTACTAATGACTAAGAGCTAATAACTTATCAATTATGATACTTCTCTTTATACTATTAACGCTCTTCGGCGTAGGAATGGGCATCGCGTTGTTTTTGCTCCCGGACCCTTCATCCAGGCCCGGACAGACGCGAAGTTCGCGTTCGCGCCGAATGCCGAAACCGCAAAAAGACCCGCCGCTGGACTCGCGTGAGGCGCAATTGTTTAATGACAATGATATCCTCCGCAATAATAACGCGCGTTTGAAGAATGAGATCTCTTCTTTGAAGGAAGAGATCGATAAACTGAATGCGGACAGCCTCGCTGTAAAGAAACAGCTTGATACGCAAAAAGTGCAGGATACCGCGTTGTCCAAAGAGATCGAGCAGAAGAAAGATTGGACCGTGAAAGAAGAAGAGAAACTAGAGCGGTATAAGCGCCAAAACAATGAGTATAAAGATGAGCTGGATAAGAAAGACAAGGAATTGGAGAAAGTATTTACCGAGAACGTACGGCTGGGCAAGGAACTCAATGGCATGATGGAGCAGTTAAGGGCCATTGACGCGCAGAACCAGGAAGTGGTCAAAGAAAATCGGGGCCTAAGCGCCAAGATAGAAAACTACGCTGTGCAGGTGCGCGAACAGAGTAAGACGATATTTGATTATAAAAAGAAAGAGAAAGAGAGCGAATTCGTCACAAAGAAAGAATTCAATGAAGTGCAGGCGAAATTTAATGAAGTAAAAATACTCTATGATTCGGTAGAGAATGAACTCGCGCATAAAAAACTGCAATATAATCATTTATTATTGGAAGTCCAAACCGGAAGTGTCACGCGCCATAAAGAAGAGGCCGTTCCCGCCGCCGGCCTACCGGCAGAGGAGGTGGCAGTACCAGTTCAGCCGGCTTCTGCGGTAGATCAACCGGTTATAGCAGATACTGTTGTATCTGCGGGTTCATCGGCGCAGGAGAACTCGCCTGTTGAGATTACGCCACCGGTAACCCCGCCAGTGCCGCAGGAACCGCTTGTAGAGCCTCCGGATGTGAATGAAGCGGTTGTAGCATCAATCGAAAGCTCTTTAGAGGCCCCTGATCCAGCCGAAGTTGAAAAAGAGCCTTCGGCGGAAGAGCTCGCTGCTGCTAAAGAAGCTGCTAAGAAAGATACGATTGTCAGAAAATATCCTTTAGACCGGTTACGCAATATTGGTGTTATCGCGCATATCGATGCGGGTAAGACAACGGTATCAGAACGGATTTTGTATTACACCGGCAAATCGCATAAGATCGGTGAAGTCCATGACGGGAAGGCGACGATGGACTGGATGAAACAGGAACAAGAACGCGGTATTACGATTACCGCGGCAGCGACGACTTGTTTCTGGAATAATCACCGTATTAATCTGATCGATACGCCCGGGCACGTGGATTTTACCGTGGAAGTCGAACGCAGCCTGCGCGTATTAGACGGCGCGATCGTCGTCTTTTGCGCGGTTGCCGGGGTTCAGCCGCAATCAGAGACCGTGTGGCGCCAGTCGGATAAATACCATGTTCCCAAGATCGCGTTCGTCAACAAAATGGACAGGGTCGGGGCGAACTTCTTTAACGCCTTAAAAAGCATGGAAGACAGGCTGCAGGCCGCAGTCGTGCCGATACAGATCCCTTGGGGAGCGGAAGATACGTTTAAAGGGGTCATCGATCTGGTCGAGATGAAAGCGTATGAGTATTTAGTCGAAGGTAAAGGCGAAGAGTTCGAGGTCAAAGACATCCCTGAGGAATACCGGGATACCGCGAAGAAGTATCATCATATGATGGTTGAACGTTCCGTGGCATTCGATGATGCCTTGATGGAGAAGTATCTAAAATCGGAAGACGCGATCAGTCCCGATGAATTGCGCAAAGTCATCCGTAAAGGAACGGTCGCGAATAAGATCGTCCCGGTCGTCTGCGGTTCAGCGTTTAAGAATAAGGGAGTGCAGAAATTATTGGACGCGGTTATCGATTATCTGCCCGCGCCGATGGACCTGCCGGCAGTACGAGCGCATGATGTGCATGATTATGAAAAGACTGTAGAACGGCATCCGGATGACCAAGAGCCTTTTACCGGGTTAGTCTTTAAAGTCCAGACAGACCCGCATATGGGTAAATTAGTCTATGTCCGTGTTTATTCCGGACATTTAAAAGCGGGTTCATATGTATTAAACGCGACAAAAAATAGGAAAGAGCGGGTCGGCAGGATTGTGCAGATGCATGCTAATCAGCGGGAGAACAGAGAAGACGCGTACTCCGGCGATATCGTCGGATTGATAGGGGTAGGATATTCTATTACCGGTGATACGCTTACGGATGTAGATACTCCGGTGTTATTAGAGGCAATAGAATTTCCCGTTCCGGTTGTGTCGTTGAGTGTAAATCCGCAAAGCCGGCAGGACCAGGATAAGTTGGGTAAAGCTTTGTCGAAATTGGCTGAAGAAGATCCGACTTTTAGCGTGCAGACTGATGAAGAGACGAAAGAAGTCGTATTGTCCGGGATGGGTGAGTTGCACTTGGAGATCATTATCGATCGCTTGAAAGAAGAGTTTGGCGTGGGCGTAACCGTTGGCCAGCCGAAGGTCGCTTTTAAGGAGACCGTGACCAAAGCGGTTACCGAAGAGTACAAACATGTCAAACAGACCGGCGGCCGCGGGCAGTATGGGCATGTAGTCTTTGAGTTGGCGCCGAATGCTTCGGGAAAAGGTTTTACGTTTGAGAATAAAGTCGTTGGTGGCGCGATTCCGCGCTCGTATTTTCCCGCGATTGAAAAAGGGCTTTTAGAGATCATGAATAGAGGCGTATACGCGGGGTATCCGGTTGTCGATGTCAAAGTCACCTTATTGGATGGTTCATACCATGAAGTAGATTCTTCGGAGATCGCGTTTCGTTTAGCCTCGATCGGCTGTTTTAAGAAAGCATTTATGAACGCTTTACCCATTCTTTTGGAACCGTACATGGCGCTTGAGATCACGACTCCGGAAGAATACGTCAGTAATATTGTCGGAGATATCTGTTCGCGTAGAGGAAAGATCATGGGTATGGAGGCACAAGGAAATCAAAAGATCGTTACCGCGGAAGCTCCTCTCTCGGAACTTTTTGGATACACGACGACGTATCGCTCTCTCAGTAGCGGCCGCGCTACCTGTTCTATGCAGTTTGCCGAGTATGTCGAAGTTCCCACCGAGAAGACCAATAAGATAATAGAAGAGAAGAGAAAAAAGGCAAGCTCGTGAGCTGGTAAGCTTGTTAGCTCGCTCTTCCGTAATACGTCCATTCTCTTCGTTCATTAAGATGTCCACTCACTTCGTTTGTTAGGACGTTCACTCACGGCGTTCGTTAGGATGTCCGTCCCCTTCGGGGACTAGGATGTTCATTCGCCACGCGCAGCGGGCTCATTAGGATGTCCACTCACTTCGTTCGCTAGGACGTCTATTAAACAACTATCAAACTCAATTTTTCTATCTCTCATTTTTTGGTTCATTACTTTCCACGTATTACTTTCTTTCACATCCTACATTCTTATACGTCCCACGTCCTAGTGACCGTAGGGAACGGACGTCCCAGCGCAGCGGACATCCTACATCATTTTCTTGAGCACTGAGTAGTGTATAATGCATAACCTATTTATTATCAATAAGTTGTTGCATGAGAGTGAAAACTGTCTAAGCAAATAGACACCTGTTTTAAAAATAGACCTACATTTTAAGCTTTATGGGCATTTTGTTCATAAGAATGCACAAACTCACATCGTCGTAAGTCGGTAAAAACACGTCGGAATTATTTTTAAATAACCAGTACAGCTAACATGTTGATTATAAACATATTAGAGCTATTTTCTGATAAAACAACGAAAGTGGCACGCTAAATGCTTATATCTAATAATCATGGCGGAGTACTAAAGACAGCCGTAAATAATAGGACAGACTAGGACACAGTAGGACAGACTAGGACAATATTTGTTGAAGCAGGCATTAAAAAGAGTAAAATGAATATTAAAAGAGAGAAACGGCATACTATTACAGAAGCTGCAAAAAAGATCGGAGTAGCTCCCAAAACCATCGTCCGGTGGGAACAGACCGGCAAAGTCATTAAAGCTAGCCGTGATTGGCGCGGATGGCGGGTATATTCACCCAATGAGGTCGAGCAATTGAAAAGTTACGTGGATTCTTTATATCCGGCTCTGTGAAGGCTCATCCCTTGGCCGGAGTTCCACGGGCTTTGCCCGCGGTGAACTTAGGAAGGGACACCGCCCTACGGGGCGAACAAAGAAAGGTACCACAGGTATAACTTGTGGGGTTCCAATAAAGAAGTTTAAAGACTTCCTCCTGTTTCAAAATATGGTATGAGAGAACAGGGGTAAACTTTTTGAATAAACGAAAGGAGAAGCAGATGGCAACAGTCAAGAAAATCATAGTAGCTGCGGTAGTTACGGTATCGGTCGGGGGTATCGCTTTTTCACAGGAGAAAGTCTCTGAAGCGAAAATCGTCAAGGAAACGCCGGCAGTTACTACAGCGCCGATACTACAGAGTGATGCTACCGTTTCTAACGCGAAAGTCATGCCGCCGATCGGTGGCGAGTCAGCTACGTATACATTAGGTAAAGGCGATATTGTGGAGATAACGGTCCGTAATAATCCTGAGTTTAGCGGCAAGTTTGTCGTAGGGCCGGATGGTAATATTCAATATACGTTTATGGGAGATATTAAGGCAGAAGGATTGACCAAAACGGCATTGCGCGACAAGATCACTCAACAATTAGAGAAATTTATTAAGATCCCTGAAGTCGATGTGACGATGGACGCGTATTTAAGCAAGTTTGTGTATATTCTCGGAGAAGTCGGGCGTCCGGGGAAATATCCGATGCAGGGAGATACCGTGATGCTTCGGGATTTATTGGCAGGCGCGGGTTTACCGACGCGTGAAGCCGCATTAAGGAGAGTTATTGTGGTAAAGCCGGATGTAAAAACGCCGTCGTACCGCAAAGTCGATATTTATACGTTGTTATATAAAGGTGTTTTAAAAGATGATCTGGTATTACAGCCCGGGGAAGTCGTTGTCGTCCCTTCGACCGTTCCTGCTGAGATCAATCGTGCGTTGAGCGTGCTTCTTGATCCGTTTAAGAAAGCCGCGGACGCGCGTGATTTAAAAACGACACTATCAGCTAAATAGAAATTTGTATTAAGGAGAAGACAGATAATGAACGCGAGCATGAGTTTTGATTTTCACAAGTATTTGCGCATATTCTTACGGAAGAAATGGTTCCTTATCGTCCCGTTGGTCTGTTGTTCCGTCGGGTTCTTTTTGAGCGGTTTCGTGCTCCCCAAGATCTATCAAGCTCAGGCGATGATCCTCGTGGATGATAAGACCGTAGTGAATCCGTTGTTGAATAATCTGGCGGTAACGACACCGGTCGGTTATCGGCTGCAGGTTATTAAAGAAGAGATTTTGTCATGGCCGCGTTTATTTCAGTTAGTCGAGCGTTTAGGTTTAAATAAGGATACGAGTAATGACGCGCTGCGCATGGAGAAACTTATCATGGATATCCGTAAGAACATTGTCCTGCAGATGCGCCAGAACGGGATCATCATGATCGGTTATATGGGTGAACATGCCAAGAAAACGCAGGAAGTCGTCAATACGCTGTGTGATCTTCTTATCCAGCAGAACGTTTCATCACAGTTGCAGGATACCGGTTCGGCAATCGATTTTATCAATGAACAGCTGAAGATTTACAAAGAAAAGCTGGATAAAGCCGGCGCGGAATTGACTAAATTTAATGAAATATACGGTTTGCAGATCAATCTTTCGGGTTCAGGCGATTCTAAAGGTGAGAATTCGGATATCCACGCGCCGCTGAGCCAATTGAATCAGGAGCTTGCTTCCACTGAAGCGGAATTAGTCATGGCTCAAGTTGAATTAACCGACGAGCATCCGCGTATTAAGTCGTTAAAACGCCGTATTGATTCGTTAAAAGAGAAGCGTACCGTGTATGTTAAAGAAATGGCGAAGCAGGCAGGGGTTGACTCAAAGACCTATGTCAGTATCGCGGATTCAGCTCCGCGCCAGCAGGAAGAGTTAATGCGGCTGCAGCGGGATAAAGCCATTAATGAGAAGATCTACGGGATGTTATTAGACCGTTTAGAATCGGCAAAGATCACTGAACGTTTGGGGGATTCTGATAATCGTACCAAGTTTCAGGTCATCGAACCTGCCCGGTTACCGTTGACGCCGATTAAACCCAATAAAGTAAAATTGACTTTGCTGGGGATTATTTTGGGCGCGGCAATAGGCGCCGGGTTGATATTCGGGCTTGAATATCTTGATTCTTCGGTAAAAACCGAAGAAGACCTCAAAGAATTGTTGAATGTGCCGGTGTTAGGCAGTATTTCGACGATCATGACGAAAGAGGACCTGGCAAACAGGCCGTCATTCTTTGAGAAGATCTTCGCGTTGGTACCACGAAAGGAAGCGTAATGTACGAACAGTTTTACGGATTAACGGAAAAGCCTTTTACGGTGACCCCGGACACGAAATATTTCTTTCCGAGCGAGAAGCACGAAGAAGCATTGAATAATCTTATTTTCGCGATCACGGAGCGAAAAGGATTCGCGGTCATTACCGGAGAAATCGGATCGGGAAAGACGACCGTATGGCATACGTTATTGAACAAGTTGGACAAAAGTACGAAAATCGCCCTGATCACGAATACTCACCTTACACCGAAGCAGATGATGATCGCGATCCTTGAAGAGTTCGATATTTTCTACAAACAACAATGGCCGAAGATCAAAATGCTCAACGCTCTCAATAAATTCCTTATTGAGCAGATTTCGTTAGGGTTTAACGTGGTTTTGGTCATCGATGAAGCGCAGAATCTGAATGCCAGCGTTCTGGAAGAAGTCCGCATGCTTTCCAATCTTGAGACCGAGAAAGAAAAGTTGTTGCAGATCGTTTTAATGGGCCAGCCGGAGTTGAAAGAGATACTCAAACTCAGGGAATTAAAGCAATTGCGTCAGAGAGTATCGGTGTATTATCACCTGTATCCATTAAACAAGGAAGAAACAAAAGCCTATATTTTGCATCGTCTGCGCATTGCCGGCGGCGATGGCATTCAGATGTTTGAAGATGCATGTTTTGACCGTATCTACGCGTATTCGCAAGGAATTCCTCGTCTTATTAATACGTTATGTGACCGTGCGCTCTTTACCGGATTCTTGCGTGAGCAAAAACCCGTGACTGCGGCGGCAATCGATGAATGCGCTAGAGATATGGGAAGTCTGTTAGAACAAGAAGCAAACTGTGGCTCGTCAGTTGCGAGTTTCGGGTTACAAGTTTCGAGTCAATAAATCAAGTTACAATGAGTATTAAACGCTTTGAAGATGTTGAAGCGTGGAGAAGAGCGAGAGAAATGACAAGAATGGTATATAGAATAACGTCACGAGAACAATTCTATAAAGATTATAGGTTGAGAGACCAGATTAGAGATGCGTCGGCCTCAGTGATGAGTAACATTGCTGAAGGATTTGATAGTTATTCACGAGCAGAGTTTGCGCGGTTCTTAACTATTGCACGCCGTTCAGTATCCGAAGTCCAAAGTCATATGTATGTTGCTCTTGATCAGGAGTATGTAGAACAGGATGATTTTGACAGAATATATCATGAAACTGAAGTTATACGGAAAATCATTAGTGGCTTTATTAAATATTTACGAAATGGAAAGGTTTATAGTAAAAAAGAATTGCGTGTTTCTTAATACGTAACAGGTAACACGAAATCCGTAACTGTATTACACGTAACGCGCAACTCGTAACTCGAAACTAATATAAAGGAGAAATACATGGGTAAGATTACCGATTTGTTAAAGAAAATACAGGTAGAGCGGGAAGAACAGAAGAAAAAGTCAATTCAGTCTTTGGCTGAAAAGACGAAAGAATTACTTGAACAGCAAATCCCTTCCACGGAAACGTTGCATACACTTTCAGAACAGCGGACGATTCTTGGAAAGCAGGTACCTTTGATAGCGCAGGCGTCGCGTAAAGACGCTTTTGCCGTTGACCCCAGCGGAGCAGTCATCCCCCGGGAGAAGTCCGGCATCAATCAACGGGTGGTCACGTACCACGATTACGCTTCTCCGGTATCCGAACAATACCGTATTTTACGTACCCATGTTAAATCTTTGCTCGCGCATAAAGAAAACGGCAATAGAAGGGCTTACGATAAACGGACCCTCGGCGCGGGCCCTCAGATCATAACTCTTACCAGTTCTTTAGTCGGTGAAGGGAAATCGATGACCTGCGCGAATCTGGCCGTGGCGTTTTCGAAAGATATAGACAGTAAGATCCTGTTGATAGATTGCGACCTGCGTAAAGGAGCTGTCGGCGAATACTTAAATGTCGATGGGACTCCCGGCATGAGTGAAGTATTGCAGGGTAAATGCCATTATACGGAAGCTGTTCATCATACCAGCATTCCTAATTTGTTCATGATCCCGCATGGGAAGACTCCGCTGCATCCTTCGGAGTTGCTCGGTTCCAAGAATATGCGTAAATTATTGGAAGAATTGCGCTCGGAAAACCTGAACTATATTATTCTCGATACGCCGCCGTTGATGCCGTTTACCGATGCGGCTTTGTTGGCGGCACAGACCGACGCGGTGTTTCTCGTTGTGCAGGCGCAGCGTACCCGCAAAAATATCCTTCTGAAGGCCCAGGAGTTATTGGATCAGGCCCACGCGAAATTGACCGGATGTATACTGAATCAGACCGATTATTACATCCCGGATATTTATGGTTCCTATTATTATTATCTGCATAATCGTTACTATTCCAAAGGCAATGGCAATGGAAACGGTAATGGTAACGGCGCGAGCGGCACACCGGCATCTCCTTCTGTAGCAGATCCCGTAGAGGGAGATAATACTCAAGTTTCATAGATTTGGCTAAGCTTTGTATGTGCGGATAGTATAGTGTATTCTTTACTATTCGCTACGCCTGACAAGATCGGGCGGGTAAATCGTTAAGCTCGGTATCTGACAAAGTCAAAGAGCGCATACACTAAAGGATAAAAGGAGGCTAATGTGAGCAGTACAGAACGAACAGGAAAAATTTTCGGCACCGACGGTATTCGGGGAACACCCGGTGAATATCCGTTGACCGACGGCATGATCTATAAGATCGGCAGAAGTATCGCGGAAGTGGTGCTGCAGGAAAGAAAGTCGAAGAACAAAAAATGTAAACCACAGGTCATTATCGGCAAGGATACGCGTTTAAGCGGCAGCCGCATCGAGACGATATTGGCGGACGCGGTCAATTATTATGGCCTGGATGTTTTATTGGGGGGCATTATCACGACGCCGGGTCTTTCTTATTTAGTGAAGCATTATGAATCTTCGATGGGAATAATGATCTCGGCGTCCCATAATAAACCATCGGACAATGGCATTAAATTCTTCAATAAAGACGGATTTAAACTTTCCGAGGACGAAGAAGAATGGATGGAAGATATCATTTTTAGCAATTTTATCCATGCCAGCAATGGTAAGAACGGCCATGTCCGGGGTAAAATTAAAACCTTGAAAGACGCTCAATCGAATTATATCAAGTTTTTGCTGTCGACCATAAAAGGGTATTCTTTAAAGAACATGCGCATCGCGCTTGATTGCGCGTACGGAGCGGGCTCTCCTTTCGCGGCGTCTCTTTTTAGAAAATTGGGAGCGCAGGTTTTTCCGATCCATGATAAACCATCGGGCGAACATATCAACAAGGGCGGCGCGCTCGATTTGAGCTATTTAAGAGAAGTCGTTCTTGAGAAAAAAGCCGATATCGGCGTCGCGTTAGACGGTGACGGCGACCGGGGTATTTTAGTCGATGAAAAAGGCAATGTTTTGGACGGCGACTATATTCTTGCCGTAGCCGCGCACGGTTTTATGAAGCAAAACCGCTTGGCGAAAAATACGGTCGTAGGCACGTTGATGAGCAATTACGGGTTAAAAGTATGTATTGAAAATGCCGGCGGGAAACTGCTTTGTACGAACGTCGGTGACAAATATGTCCTGGAAACATTGCGTAAGTTTGAGCTCAATCTGGGTGGAGAGCAGTCAGGGCATATTATTTTTTGTGATTATCATACGTCGCCGGATGGATTGCTTACGGCATTACAGATCCTTAAAGTCATGAAAGAATCATACGCGCCGTTAAGCCAGCTTGCCGCGTGTATGTCGAAGATGCCGCAGATATTAGTGAACGTCCGGGTTAAAGAAAAACGCCCGTTTGAAAAGTTAATGGTTGTTCAGAAGAAGTTGGCCGATTATAACGCCCGGTTGAAAGATGAAGGGCGTATTCTTTTACGGTATTCCGGTACGGAAAACCTGGCTCGAGTCATGATCGAAGGAAAAGACCACGGCATGATCAATGACATGGCAAAAGACCTGGCGGAGCATATTGAGAAGGAGATTGGGATCAATTGAGAGTAAGACAAGGAGAAAAATTTCCAATTACCAATGATCAATGTCCAATAAATTACCAATAACCAATTATCAATGAAAGAAGAGATATACTTGGTTTTAAGTTTTAAATTGGAAATTGGTAATCCCCTCATACTTCGGGGAGGGTTCCCACTTGAACATTGATTGGTAGTATTGGTATTTGGATATTGGAAATTAATAATATGAAGCAAAAAGCAAAGTTATTCGAACAGTATTCTAAGAAGGGCGTGACTATTACGGATTCGGCTACGACGTACATCGCCGCAAACGTTAAGATCGGTAAAGGCACGGTAATACATCCGTTAACGGTGATTGAAGAGAACGTGGTCATCGGAAAGGATTGTTCTGTGGGGCCTTTTGCCCGTATTAGAAAAAATGTGGAATTAAAAGACGGCGCCGAGGTCGGGAATTTTGTTGAGATCGTCCGGTCAACAATCGGTAAAAAGTCAAAAGTCAAACACCTCACGTATATCGGCGACACGGTTATCGAGGAACAGGTCAATATCGGCGCGGGGACGATCGTTGCCAATTATGATGGAAAGAATAAACATCAAACGCATATAAAAGGCGGCGCGTTTGTCGGCAGCGGGTCAATATTAGTAGCACCCGTGAATATCGGTAAAAAAGCTGTTACCGGCGCCGGAGCCGTCGTTACTAAGAAACACGACGTGCCGGATGGTTCGATAGTTGTCGGGATACCGGCGAGGATTTTAAAGTCAAGTCACAAGACACAAGTCACAGGACACAAGGTGTAAGAAAGGATGAAAATGAAAGAAAAGGGATATCGTAAATTGATCGTCTGGCAGAAGTCTGATGACTTAGCGTATCAAGTTTACTTGGCAACAAAGGAATTCCCTAAGGATGAGATATATGGAATCACTTCGCAGTTAAGAAGAGCAGCTCTTTCAATTCCAACAAATATTGTCGAGGGTTCAGGCAGGCAAGGGAAGAATGAATTAAGGCAATTTGTTAATATTGCGTTAGGTTCTTTAGCGGAAACAGAATATCTTTTAGGATTTTGTCGTAAGTTAGGATATTTGAGTGAGAAAAGTTATGAGGCTTTAGAGGAGCTTAGAGATGAAACCGGAAAACTTCTCTGGAGGTTTTATCAATCAATTTGATTTTCTTGTGACTTGTGACATGTGACCTTGTGACACTATATAAGGAGGATACGTAAGGAATGTGTGGAATAATCGGATATGTAGGTAATAAGAAAGCGACTTCAGTTATTTTAGAAGGTTTAAGGCGTCTTGAATACCGCGGGTATGATTCCGCGGGGTTGGCCGTGTTGGATGGCGGGACATTATCTATTCATAAAGAGAAAGGAAAGATCGCCCAATTGGCACACGCGCTTAACGGGCACCTTTTGTGCGGGTCTTTAGGTATCGGGCATACCCGTTGGGCAACGCATGGAGAACCCAATAAGATCAACGCGCATCCGCATACCGATTGCACCCGCAAGATCGTTGTCGTGCATAACGGTATTGTCGAGAATTATCAGGTGCTGAAAGAACGCCTGCGCGCCAATAACCACCGTTTTTGTTCAGATACCGATAGTGAAGTCATCGCGCATTTGATTGAAGACCATCTTGACGATGTCGGGGATTTTATGAAAGCCGTGCGTTTGACTTTACAGGAGCTGGAAGGAACGTACGCTTTAGCTATTCTGTATAAAGATACTCCGCACCGTTTTATTGCCGCGCGTAAAGGTTCGCCGTTGATCATCGGTATGGGGGATAAAGAGAACTTTGTCGCCTCAGATATTCCGGCGATTTTGAAGTATACTAAACGGATGCTTATTTTAAGCGATTTTCAGATCGCCGACGTTACGCCTCAGAAGATCACAGTCCAAGATCTGGAAGGCAAAGAATTACGGCCGCATATTGAGGAGATCCAGTGGAGCCTGGAAGAAGCCGAACGCGGCGGATACCCGCATTTTATGCTGAAAGAGATCTATGACCAGCCGCAAGTGATGCGCAAGCTTTTGGGAGCTTATACCAACCTTGATGATAATCGCGTTAAATTCGATGAGATTTTTTTAGAGCAACTTAAATATACTGAGCAGGATCTTCACGATATAAAACGTATCATCGTGCAGGCCTGCGGGACATCGTATCATTCAGGATTAGTCGGAAAATATCTGTTTAGTTCTTATTCAAAGATCCATTCGCACGTGGAGATGTCGTCGGAGTTCCGGTATCATCCGATCATCGCTGATCCATCGACATTGTTGATCAGTATCACGCAATCAGGCGAGACAACGGATACGCTGATGGGGTTACGGGAAGCGAGAGCGCAAGGTTTAAAGGCTTTATCTTTGTGCAATGTCGTAGGCAGTACGATTGCCCGCGAGTCTGACGGCGTTCTCTATACCCACGCCGGCCCGGAAATAGGGGTTGCGTCTACAAAAGCATATACCGCGCAAGTTCTGGCTTTTAGTTTATTAGCACTGTACTTGGGCAGAAAGAAAAACGCGATCGATGATGCTGTCATGCAGAAGATGTTGATCGCGTTACACCGCATACCTGAGCTTATGCATAAGATCCTTGAACAGGCAAAAACAATCGAAGATTGCGCGGAAATATTCTGCCGCAAGCGGGATTTTCTGTATTTAGGCAGAAAGTGGAACTATCCGTCGGCTCTGGAAGGCGCTTTGAAACTCAAAGAGATCTCGTATGTGCACGCGTCCGCGCATCCGGCCGGCGAGATGAAACACGGCCCGATCGCGCTGATCGATGAGAATGTGCCGGTTTTTTGTTTCGTCCCGCAGGACAGTGTGCATGAAAAGATGATGTCTAATATTCAGGAAGTAAAGGCGCGAAAAGGCAAAGTCATTGCTATTGCTACTGAAGGCGATGAAACAGTGCGGCGGCACAGCGATTTTGTTATCTATATCCCTAAGACAGAGGAAGCGTTATATCCGTTGCTGGCGGCGTTGCCTTTGCAATTGTTCGCGTATTATGTGGCTTTAAAACGCGGATGTGAGATCGATCAGCCGAGGAATCTGGCGAAGTCGGTTACCGTAGAATAACAATGAGGGACGATCGTACCTGCGGTACTAGGACGACCGCTCGGCATACTCGCTAGGACGAGGGACGAGTAAAACTGATGGACGATTGAATCCTGACGGACGAGAGGACGATTAAAGAAAGAAGAACGAAAAGAGAGAGTCGAAATGAAAGAAGGAAGAAAGAGTCAGATAAGAAGTGTAAGAGATTTGGAAGTGTATAAGTTGGCTTTTAAAACTGCCATGGAAATATACGAAATTACAAAGAAGTTTCCCGCGGAAGAGAAATATTCCTTAACTGATCAGATTCGTCGGTCCTCAAGATCAGTGTGTACGAATCTCGCGGAAGGATGGCGTAAGCGTAAGTATGAAAAGGTTTTTGTAAACAAACTGTCTGATTCAGCTCAGGAAGCGGCTGAAAGCCAGACATGGTTAGAATTCGCGTTAGCATGTAAATATATAAGTGATGAGCAGTTTCAAGAATTTGATGCTAAATACGAGCATGTTTTTGCGATGCTCTATACGATGGAAGAGAAAGCTGATTGTTTTTGTTTTAAATCATCCTAGTCCCGCAATGGCGGGACGGTCGTCCTAGCCCGTGAAACGGGCGGTCGTCCATCAGGATTTAATCGTAAGGAGGACTCAACAAACAATGAAATGCATCTTACTCGCCGCCGGTTATGGCACTAGACTTTACCCTTTGACGAAAGATACGGCAAAGCCGTTGTTGCCTATCCGTGGGCGGCCGATTATCGAACATATCATCAATAAAGTCGAGACAGTCGACGGCATTGATGAGATCGTCGTGGTCTCGAACCATCGTTTTTACGGCGATTTTGTCAAATGGGCGGACAATTGCCCCAGCCGGATACCGATTAAGATCGTTGATGACGGTTCGACGAACGTCAATGACCGCCTGGGAGCCATACGGGATCTGGCTTTAGCGGTAGAGAAGGCGGAAGTAAACGATGATATCTTGATCATCGGCGGCGACAATATATTTGATTTCTCGCTCACCGACTTTATCTCTCAGGCATTCCAGAAGAAACCCAATACGATCATCGGGGCTTTTAACATGAACGGAAAAACGCAGGCAAAAAAGTTCGGGATGGTCACGTTGGATAAGAACAAAAAAGTAGTCGAGTTCCTTGAGAAGCCCGACAAAGTAAAACCTGAACATCTGATCGCGCTTTGTCTGTACTTTTTACCAAAAGAGAAGCTGTCTCGATTGAATGAATACTTAGGCCATGGCCATGACCATGACGCCATCGGCAATTTCTTTAAGTGGCTGGCGCAGCACGATACGGTGTACGGATATAGTTTTGAAGGGATGTGGCTGGATATCGGCGATATCGACGCGTATACGGAAGCGGTGATGATTTTTTAAGGACGTTCTGCGTCGTGCGTATTGAGTATTGCGTTATGAAAAAGACGCAATGCGCAGTACGCAGTACGCAATACCAAATAAAAAGGAGAAAAAGATGAAGTTTTTAGTTACAGGTGGCGCAGGGTTTATCGGTTCACACATTACGGAAAGGCTCTTGAAAGAAGGGAATGAGGTTGTCGTTTTAGATAACTTTTTCTCCGGTAAAGAATCCAATTTGTCTTTCACGGCGCAATACGCACGACGCAATACGCAGTACGTGCTTATTCGTGGCGATATTAGAGACGCGGCCGCGTGTAATAAAGCTTGCGAAGGCGTGGACGTGGTTTTTCATCAGGCAGCATTGCGCAGTGTACCAAAGTCGATGAGCGCGCCGCTTGATTATAACGACGTCAATATCAACGGTACGGTCAATTTACTGGAAGCCTGCCGCGCGCGGAAAGTGAAGCGTTTTGTCATGGCTTCGTCCAGCTCAGTCTATGGCGACACGGATATTTTTCCGGAGAGCGAGGACATGTATCCTTTGTTGATCTCTCCGTACGCGTTAAGTAAATTAGCCGGAGAATTCTATTGCCGTATTTACAGCGAGAACTTTGGCGTTGAGACGGTTCCGCTGCGTTATTTTAACGTATTCGGCCCGCGCCAGGCTCTGGATGATGAATATGCCGTGGTAATACCCAAATTCATCCATTGTATCCTGCATGATGAACAACCGCCGATATTCGGTAACGGCAAACAATCGAGAGATTTTACCTACATCGATAATGTCGTTGAAGCTAATATTCTTGCGGGTACTGTCAAAGGTATAAAGCATGAAGTCATCAATGTCGCAAACGGTAAAGATACGACTGTTTTGGAATTGGTCTCATCGATCAACAAGATCGTCGGAAAGAAAATCCAACCAAAACTACTTCCGATCCGCAAGGGCGATGTGTTCAAGACATTAGCGGATACCTCTAAACTTCGTAAAGTACTTGGGTTTAAGCCGAGAATGGAGTTTGAGGAAGGGTTGAGGGCGACTGTTGAATACTTTAAAGGATTGGAGAAGTAGTGCGGAATTCCCAATTACCAATATCCAATGTCCAATAAATTATCAATGATCAATGTTCAATGATCAGAAGATTCAAAAAGAACTAATTGGTAATTGGAGATTGGAAATTGATTGGTAGTATTGATAATTGGGAATTGGTAATTTAAAACTAAACTTGAGGAGTATGTATGGTTAACAAAGAATCTTTAAAACAACGTTTGCTTAATAAGGAAGCCACCGTCGCCGTCGTCGGCCTCGGTTATGTTGGTTTGCCCTTAGCCGTCGAATTCGGCAAGATCGTGCCGACGATCGGGTTTGACCTGAACAAGAAACGGATCGCCAGCCTTAAGAAAGCCGTGGATTCAAACAATGAGACTACGAGCCAGGAGCTGCGAGCTACGAGCTTCTTGGAATATACGGATGATCCGAAGAAATTGAAAGACGCGGATTTTGTTATCGTGGCGGTTCCCACCCCGATCGATAAGAATAAAAAACCGGATCTGTTCTGTGTTATCAGCGCGTCCGAGACCGTTGGTAAGAATCTAAAAAGAGGCGCCATTGTCGTTTTTGAATCGACGGTATATCCCGGTGTCACTGAAGATGAGTGTGTCCCGGTCATCGAGAAGTTTTCCGGCTTAAAATGCGGTAAAGATCTCAAAATCGGGTATTCTCCGGAAAGGATCAACCCGGGCGATAAAGAACACACATTGCCGAACATCGTCAAAGTCGTTTCCGGCGGCGATGAGCAGACGTTGGAAGATGTTGCCGACGTGTATGGTTTGGTCATAAAAGCCGGTGTGTATAAAGCCGAATCGATCAAAACTGCAGAAGCCGCCAAAGTCATTGAAAATACCCAGCGCGATTTAAACATCGCGTTGATGAACGAATTATCGCTTATTTTTCAGAAAATGGGCATCGACACGTTAGCTGTATTGCGTGCTGCCGGGACAAAGTGGAATTTTATTAAAATGACTCCGGGCCTGGTCGGTGGGCACTGCATTGGTGTCGACCCGTATTATCTGACATTTAAAGCTGAAGAATTAGGGTATCATCCGCAGGTGATATTAGCCGGCCGCAGGATCAACGACGGCATGGGCAAATACATTGCTGAACAGGCAGTCAAACAATTGATTAAAGCCGACAAGACGGTTAAGGGGGCTACCGCGATCATTGCCGGTATTACTTTTAAAGAGAATGTCAGTGATATACGAAATTCGCGGGTCATAGATATCATCGCGGAGCTTAAAGAATATGGGATGAAGGTCCTTATTTGTGATCCTCTGGCTGATAACGATGAAGTAAAACATGAATATGGCGTTGAGCTTACTCCATACAGCCCTAAGCTTAAAGCCGATTGTTTGGTTTTAGCGGTCAATCATACGATTTTAAAACAACAGCTGAGTATGGCGGCTATTCAAAAACACCTTTCCAACGGCGGCAAAGGTGTGGTCATCGATGTAAAGGGCATGTTTGAGCCGAAGGATTTTGACAGTACGGGGATATTGTATTGGCGTCCTTAGAATCAGTTATTAGTACGTAGTCATTAGTACTTAGAAAATCAGAAAGAAATGAAGAAACAGAGATTTAGTTTTGAGAAACTGGAAGTATGGCAAAAGGCGATGGCCTTTAGTGTAGAAGTCATTAATGTCACAGAATCGATTGCCGATAGCCGGAAACACTATCGCCTTGTCGAACAGCTTGAGGCCGCAGCGACTTCGGTTCCCATGAATATTGCAGAAGGGAAAGGGCGTTATTCAAGAAAAGAATTTATCCAGTTTCTCTATATTGCAAGAGGTTCGCTATTTGAAGTACTTACTCTTACGATCCTTTTTCATCGAAAAAGATGGATTACGGATTCTCAGTTAGACAAGATTGAAACTGATGGCGAAGAAATAAGCAAAATGTTGTCATCATTAATTAATACCATTAGAGAGCGAGTTTCTTAAGGTTCGATTCTTTTTGACTAAGTACTAATAACTAATGACTAAGAACTAATTACTAGAGCTATATTATGAAATCAAAGCAAACTAATAACAAAAGACCAAACGAAGCGACTCATATTTATGCCGTAATCCTCGCCGGCGGTGTCGGCAGTCGTTTCTGGCCTTTAAGCCGTGAGCTGGAAGCCAAGCAGTTTTTAATGCTTAACGGCGATAAGTCTTTATTACAGCAGACCATTGAGCGGATCTCTCCACTGGTCAACCCGGAGAATATATTCTTGATCGGTAATCATCAACATCGTTTTCAGTTGGAAAAGCACGCGACAGATAAGAATATTCCTATAGAGAACATTGTGCTTGAGCCTGAGGGAAAGAATACCGCTCCGGCTATCGGATTTATGGCGCATTGTATCAATGCCAAAGATAAAAACGCGGTGATGATGGTATTACCCGCGGATCATTTCATCCGGGATGAACAACGATTTCTGACTCTTCTTGAGAACGCAATACGGTGCGTAGCGAAGCGGAGCCTCCCCGCAGGGGACACGACGGTGCGAAGCGAAGCAAAGCCTCCCCGTAAGGGACATGACGCACCACAGACTCTTGTTACTTTAGGGATTACACCGGCCATGCCGCATACGGGGTATGGGTACATTAAAATACAGTCACAAGTGAACAAGCGCACAAGTGAACAAGTAAAGACAAGAAAAACGCAATACGCACGACGCAATACGCACGACGTTTTGAAGGTAGAGAAGTTCGTCGAGAAACCGGATCAGAAGAAGGCGGAACAATATTTTAAGAGTAAAGAATATTATTGGAACAGCGGGATATTTATCTGGAAAACCGATACGATTATCAAAGAAATAAAACAATATCTCCCGCAATTGTATAACAGCCTGCAAGGTTTGGGAACAAACACTACTATTAATAAAGAACTCTGGAGTAAGATAACTCCTATATCCATTGACTACGGGATCCTTGAGAAGTCAAAGAAGGTCGCGCTGATTGCCGCAAAAGATATCGGCTGGAGCGACTTAGGGTCATGGTCTTCGATGCATCAGATCATTCAACCGGATTCTGACGGCAACATCATTAAAGGCGATTCGATCGATCTTGGCAGTAAGAATATCACGGTGTTTAGCCACAATCGCTTAGTCGCTACCGTGGGGTTAAAAGATGTAGTCGTTGTTGATACAGAAGACGCGTTATTGGTCTGTGACAGCCGCCAGACCGAAAAAGTAAAGCAAGTCGTTGATAAGATCAAACAAGCCGGCCGGCAGGAACATTACGCGCATAAGACCGTTAAAAGGCCGTGGGGGGCCTATACGGTTCTCAATATCGGCAACGGATTCAAAGTAAAGTCGATTCAGATCGAGCCACACAAAAAGCTCAGCCTTCAGAAACACAATTACCGCAGTGAACATTGGGTCGTGGTCGAAGGCCAGGCAAAAGTGACCAGAGGCAAGGACGTATATTATCCACGCGAAAATGAGAGTATTTATATTCAAAAAGGCGATACCCATCGTCTGGAGAATCCGATCGATAAACCGTTGCGGATCGTCGAAGTCCAGTGTGGACATTATCTGGAAGAAGACGACATAGAGAGGCTGGAAGACGACTACCAAAGAAATGTCAAATAACAAATCTCAAATATCAAATAATAATGCCGAAGCCGAGAAGAAATGACAAATAACAAATGGAAGAAAGAAAAAGAGAATAGATGAAGAATAATTTTGACATATATGAAAGGTCGTTAAGTTTTGCTGTAAGAACCGCAAGATTTGTAGATAAATTGCCGAGGACACTCGCGATCATTGAATATAGTAGGCAACTTATTCGCGCGAGCGGATCCATAGGTTCTAACATTGAAGAAGCGGATGGAACATTAACAAAGAAAGATTTTGTAAATAAGATGGGAATTTCTAGAAGGGAATCAAAAGAATCACGGCATTGGTTACGATTGATTAAAGCTCTGGAGATAGTAAGGGACAGTGTTGATCAGAAAGAATTAGAATGGTTAATATCCGAGGCTTATGAATTAGCTTTGATTCTTAGTAGCATTATTAAGAATACGAAGGCCAAACATAATATTTGATATTTGTTATTTGGAATTTGTAATTATGATTGTAAAGGTTAATATTTGATATTTGTCATTTGAAATTTGAGATTAAATAGAAGGAGTAAACAAAAAATGAAGCGTTGTACCAAATGCATATTGCCCGACAATTACCCCGACATTCAGTATGACGAGAAAGGCGTTTGCAATAAATGCCACGAGACTGAAAAAAAGTATCTGAACCGTGACTTAAAGAAACTCGGTAATGAGTTGCAGGAAATCGTCAGTTGGGCGAAGGCTCAGAACAAACGGTTTGATTGTATTGTACCGTTCAGCGGCGGCAAAGACAGTTCATATACCTTATACATCTGCCGGAAGAAACTGGGGATGAAAGTATTGGCGGTCAATTTCAACAACGGTTTACGTACGCCGGAAGCCTTGATGAATATAGAGAATATCGTCAAGAACACTGATTCCGCGTTTGTATGCTACGGGCCGAACTGGGGAACTATGAAAAAACTGTACCGGCAGTTTCTTTTAAAGACCGGGCAATTCTGTTTTCCCTGTGATATGGGTATCTGGGCAACGATTCACCGGGTAGCTGAACAGTATGATGTGCCTCTTATCGTTTCCGGGTTTTCGGCGCAGATCGAGTCGCGCGGTAAAAAGATATATTCTTACAGTAATAAGCTTTTTAGGACTATCGCGCAGGAGGTCGTTTCCGAAGCTGAATTAAAAGACTTTCTTGAAGCGACAACGATGCAGAAGATCATGGGTCGCGTAAAACACTTGAGCCTACGGCGTTTCCGCCGCCAGATATCCTTACCGGATTACATGGTCTGGGATGATAAGGTTATCAAGGATACTTGTACGAACGAATTAGGTTGGAGCCGCAGGCCGGACGGGTCAAGTGACCATATCGATTGTTTATTTGCGCCGATGAAGAACTACTTTGTTGTTCAAAAATGGGGATTTGGCGAGAAGACGACGAAATTCGCGGCAATGGTCCGTACCGGTGAGATGAAACGCGATGACGCTATCGTCAAAGCCGATGTAGAGGAACACAAGACAGATCTAAGCCCTGCTGTTGAGACTTTTATGAAGACGTTGGATTTAACAAAGAAGGATTTAGACGACGCGAAGAATAAATCGCATTTAGATTATTTGTAGAGGGTCAACATAGAAAATAGAAAAGATGGCTTATACGCATAGAACAATGACAAATGTCAAGACTCAATCAAAACGTGAAGGGCCGGCATTCGAACGTGTGCTATATATAAGCCAGTCTTGACGCGGCGGATAGTGTATGGTATATTTAGGAAACAATAACTCCAAATTAAGACCAGAAATGGAAACAATAATTCCTCGTTTATGTTCTGTCCCAAGGGAAAGTTTTTTTCTCTTTGGCCCGCGTGGGTGCGGAAAAAGTACGTGGCTTAAGCTCTGTTTTCCCCATGCGCATTTTATCGATCTTCTTGAGCCGGACGTGTTTCGTTCCTATAGCGCGCGGCCAGAGCGTTTACGTGAAGTGGTTTTAGCTGCGAAAGTCAAGACGATGGTTGTTGACGAAATACAAAAAGTCCCGGAACTGTTGAGCGTTGTGCACGCGCTTATCGAACGCAAATTAAAGATCCAGTTTATCCTTACTGGTTCAAGTTCCCGTAAAATTAAACGCTCAGGGGTCGATTTGCTGGCAGGACGCGTTATCAAACAGGAGATGCACCCGTTTATCGCGGCAGAGTTGGGAAAGAAGTTTGATTTAGAGCAGTCACTTGAACGGGGGCTTATACCGCTCGTTATGGCTGCCGTGGATGTTCAGAAGGTTTTAAGTACCTATGCGGCACTCTATGTACGTGAAGAAGTGCAGGCGGAGGGGCTGGTTCGTAATATCGGTAATTTCTCACGTTTTCTTGAAGCAATAAGCTTTTCACACGCGTCTGTCCTTAATGTCAGTAATGTTGCCCGCGAATGCGAAATAGAGCGTAAAGTTATCGAAGGGTATATTTCTATTTTAGAGGATCTTTTGCTTGCCTATAAAGTACCGGTTTTTACCAAGCGGGCAAAACGTAAAGCAATCGCTCATCAGAAGTTCTATTATTTTGATGCGGGGTTATTTAGATCACTGCGGCCAGCCGGGCCGTTAGACCGGCCTGAAGAAATTACCGGCGCGGCGTTAGAAGGACTTGTTGCTCAGCATTTGGTAGCGTGGAATGCATATGGTAGCGGAGAATCGACGCTTTATTATTGGCGTACGCCGTCGGGAACGGAAGTCGATTTTGTTATGTATGGGCCGGCAGTGTTTTGGGCTATAGAGGTTAAGAATTCCGCTCGCGTGCGGGATGAAGATATATGCGGATTGCGCGCATTCAAGAAAGATTACCCGGAAAGCAAGGCATTTTTATTATATAGAGGCAAAGAACGACTGGTTAAAGAGGGGATCTTATGCGTACCCTGTGCTGAATTTCTTTTGGCGTTACTTCCCGGGAAACCGTTGCGGATATAAATTTGAAGAGGATAGAAGATGAGCATGGAAATAAAAAACGATATTCCCAAATGGGGTTTTGGCGAGAAAACGACGAAATTCGCGGCAATGGTCCGTACTGGAGAGATGAAGCGCGATGACGCTATAGCCAAAGCCGACGAAGAAGAGCATAAGAAAGACCTTTCACCGGCGGTTGAGATATTTATGAAGACTCTGGATCTGACTAAGACTGATATAGTGAATGCAAAGGATAGGAGCCATTTGGATTATCTGTAATGAGCGCATAACTTGTGAGGTACGAAGTAAGCACATAAGTTGTAAGTGCGAATTATCCCTGAAAGGGATGAGCATTTGTATATATAAAGGAATAAGAGAATGTTTTACCAATTAAAAGATACGATTAACAGAACGTGGTTTGATTTTCAATGCCGGGGTATATTGTCTGTCCCGCCGATAGAAATCAAGAAAAACGGTTTACTTATTCTCAGCATGGTGTCGCACAAGGATGTGATTATGTACCTTATCGCGATAAAGTCATTTTACCATCACCTTCGACGAGGAGAGATCTTAGTCGTTAATGATGGTTCTTTGACAGTCGAAGATAGAACTATTCTACAACAGCATATTCCATCCATTACGCTTGTCCATATTAAGGATATAAACACCGGCGTTTGTCCCAAAGGCGGTACTTGGGAGCGACATGTCTTGATCGCGGACTATGTAAAAGATTATTACGTTATACAGCTTGACGCGGATACCGTGACCGCTAATGAGATCCCTGAGGTGATCGAATGTCTTAATAGCAATACGTCATATGCCATTAGCGGTCTTAAAGAAGAGGAAGTCCGTGAGATGAGATATTCTTGTGATCGTGCAAAGTCATGGGGTTTAAAGAAGTGGAATATGAATAATATCCAATTTCTATCAGAAATGAAGTTTGAGAATCTTAAAGATTATAATAACTTGAAATACGCCCGATGTGGGGCTTCTTTTGCCGGCTTTGCAAAAAATTCGTTCACGCGGGAGAAAGTTGAACGCTTTTCTCTGGAAATGGAGCGGATTACCGGTAAGAAATGGCACACGTGGGGTAGTGAACAGGTAACGTCTAATTTTATTGTGGCGAATTCTCCGAAAGCAACAGTACTTCCATATCCAAAGTACATTTCTTTCTTCCCTTATTTGGATATTGACTTTAATACAAGTGCATTTGTGCACTTGATTGGCGCGAACCGTTTTAAGCAGGGTTTCTATAAGCAACAAGCAAAAGAGATAATAAAACTGCTCAAGAGGGGCGCGTCGTGAAGGATATCAAAAGAAAGACAATAAGCGGGATTAAATGGCTTGTCTGTGTAAGTTTCTTACAAAAAGTTATTTCTTTTGGCGTAACCATTATACTCGCGCGGCTCTTGGGTCCTTCGGAGTTTGGCTTGTTTGCTCTTTACCTGGTAGTAGATAGTTCTTTCGAGCTTTTTAAAAGTTTAGGGATAGATTCTGCGTTGATCCAGAGAAAGAATGATGCGGAAAAGGCCGCGTATACGGCATTCTTTATCATGCCTTTCTTAGGGTTACTTCTTTATGCCGCTTTATTTATCAGCGCTCCTTATATTGGGCTATTGTTGAACAGAACTGAACTGGTCGGTATTGTTAGAATCTTAGGCTTTGTCTTTGTTATTAGTTGTTTGGGGCGGATTCCCGCGGTAGTGATGGAGAAAAGTATTAATTTTAATAAGATTTCACTTATAGAGATTACCAGCTCTTTGACGTTTTCAGCAACAGCCTTAGGGTGTGCGTTTGCCGGTTTGAAAGTTTGGAGTTTAGTCTACGCGTATATTTTAAAAACTACTGTCTATACTGTTTTAGTCTGGAGATATTCCGGTTGGCGGCCCAAACTAGTCTTTGATACAAAGATCGCGTTGGAAATGTTTCATTTCGGCAAATTTCTTCTTCTGGGCGGGATTTTCTGGTTTTTAAAGATGAACCTTGATAATTTGCTCGTCGGAAAGCTGTTGGGAGTAGCAGCGTTAGGTTTGTATGCCGTAGCGTTTAATATTTCTAACTTTAGCTCAGACTATCTTGGGGCTCAAATTCATCGCGTTATTTTTCCTTCTTTTTCAAAACTTCAAAATAATGTAGAAGATGTGCGAAAAGCGACCCTGAAAACCTTAAAATATATAAGTCTTTTTTGTGTTCCGTATGCGGTAGGTGTTTATTTTATAGGTCCTGATTTCTTAAGGATGGCTTATGGTGAAAAATGGATCGAAGCGGGCGGCGCGTTGAAAATACTTGCGTGGGCAGGGGTATTTAACGTGTTGCCTATAAGTTTTGGGACTTCGCTATTGGCGTTAGGAAAACCAAAATTGGGGTTTTGGGCGACATTTGTGCAAGTAGCTTTCTTTTTCTTATTTATCGTCCCTATGGCACAAGTCTTTGGCATAAAAGGAGTAGGGATAGTTGTGAGTGGCTCTAGTTGCGTGGCATTTGTATTAATGGTTTTCTGGGCGATGAAGCTACTTTTAATTAATATTAAACAACTATTTATCGCTTTGAGGCCAGCTCTCATGGCTTCTTTTATTATGAGCATTGGGATTATGTTCCTTAAAGCGGTTCTGGTATCGAGCGAAAATCATATGCTTATCCAGTACCATTTTGTCGTGGTAAGTCTGTTTGCTTTGATAATTTATTTGTCAGTCATTGTATTCTTAGAAAAGGAACTTTTTAGGGAGTTTAAGGAACTTATAATATAGGAGGTTATGAAGAATGGAGTTTTGGAAAGATAAAGTTGTCGTTGTTACCGGTGGCTCAGGTTTCTTAGGGTCATATGTTGTCGAGAAATTGAGAGAAAAAGGCTGCAATAAGATAGTTGTTCCCCAGAAAGAAGAATATGATTTAGTCCGTATGGAGGATATTAAACGGCTTTTTAATGAAACCCGGCCGCATATTGTTATTCATTTGGCTGCAAAAGTTGGCGGGATTGAAGCCAATAGGAGACATCCAGGCAGTTTCTTTTATGACAACTTGATGATGGGGATCCAGTTAGTTGAAATGGCTCGGATTAATAAAGTAGAGCGGACTACAATTATTGGAACAATATGCGCATATCCGAAGTTTCCCCCGGTCCCTTTTAAAGAAGAGGACCTGTGGAATGGATATCCGGAAGAGACAAATGCGCCATATGGATTAGCCAAGAAGATGTTATTAGTACAATCACAAGCATATCGACAACAATACGGTTTTAATTCCATCTGTCTGTTTCCGACAAATCTGTATGGAGCTCGAGACAATTTTGACCCGGGTACGTCTCATGTGATTCCGGCCTTAATCCGTAAAGTATTCGAAGCTCTTAAGGCGGGGAAGGATGAAATTGTTATTTGGGGAACGGGAACTGCGACCCGGGAATTCTTATATGCGGGAGATTGTGCGGAGGCGATTGTTTTGGCTACGGAGAAATACAATAAGAGTGATCCTGTTAATATTGGAACAGGAGTAGAAATCTCAGTCAAGGATTTAGTACTGCTATTATGTAAATTGACCGGTTTTAAAGGTAAGATTGTGTGGGATACATCTATGCCCGATGGTCAACCCCGTCGGTGTTTGGATACAACGAAAGCATTTAAAGAGTTTGGATTTAAGGCAACGATGGACTTGGAGACGGGCTTACAAAAAACGATTAAATGGTACAAAAGTACTATTAAATAAAGAGGAGAATATCATGAAGAAAGCGTTTATTACGGGGATCACCGGACAGGATGGCTCATATCTTGCTGAGTTGTTATTGAAGAAAGGGTATGAGGTCCACGGGCTCATAAGAAGGGCGAGTACTTTTAACACGGAGCGGCTCGATCATTTATATGTTGATCCTCACGAAAGAGGAGCTCATCTTTTCTTGCATTATGGTGACCTGTCTGATTCAGGGCAATTGACCAATTTGGTCTATAATGTGCGGCCCGACGAAGTTTATCATTTGGGCGCACAAAGCCACGTACGGGTGAGTTTTGATATGCCGGAATACACGGGAGATGTTACCGGGCTGGGGACTACCCGTTTATTGGAGGCAATCAGACGCAGTGGGATTAAGACCAGATTTTATCAGGCGTCAAGCAGCGAACTTTTTGGTGACGCTCCAGCGCCGCAGAGCGAGACAACGCCTTTTCAGCCACGTAGTCCGTATGCAATAGCCAAGTTGTATTCCTACTGGATGGTAGAAAACTATAGAGAAGCTTATAAACTTTTTGCCTGTAATGGGATTCTTTTTAATCATGAATCTCCTCGTCGTGGAGAAACGTTTGTTACCAGAAAGATCACAAGGGGGGTCGCAAGCATTGTTGCGGGGACTCAAAAAAAGATTTTCTTGGGGAATATAGATGCGCGTAGAGACTGGGGGTACGCTCCAGAATATGTCGAGGCGATGTGGCTTATGCTTCAGCAGGACGCCCCGGATACCTATGTGGTAGGAACAGGAGAGACCCATTCTGTTAGAGAGTTTATTGAGAGTGCTTTGAAGTACGTGGGGATTCAAATAGAGTGGAAAGGAAGCCATGCTCAGGAGAAGGGAATAATAAAGTCTATAGATAAGGGATTTGTTGATAAGCTGCATATCGGTGATCCAATTATTGAGATAGATCCTCGATATTTCCGTCCAACCGAAGTTGAATTATTGTTAGCGGATCCTACGAAAGTTCAGAAGAAACTGGGTTGGAAACCGAGGATCACTTTTAATGATTTGGTTACTATCATGATTGATTGTGATTTGGAATTGATTGGTATAGAGTCACCGAAAAAAGGGAGGGGGATCCTTGCGGAAAAAGGTATTCATTGGACGGATAATAAAGTGGTAAGGAGATAAACAAAGAAATGTCTATCGGCATTTTAAGAACACTGAAGCGGTTAGGTATCCGAAGAATAGTCGATAGTATCATTTTAACGTTCATTAGGGATGTCGATGGTTCTTTGGGGTTCCTTTTACGCTACCATTATTATAAGAAGAAATTTAAATATATTGGTAAAGATGTGAGAATCGACACGTCTGTATATTTTCATGGATGCGAGTATATGACTATTGGAGATGATGTCTACATTGACAAATTTTCAATTTTGGAAGCAAGTAGCCCTGATTTAGATTTATCGTATAGAATAATGAAAACGGTGGCTGATGGTTCAATAAACGTCAATAAAGGAGAACTTGTGATCGGTAATCATGTGCATCTTTGTCAGAATTCAATGATCTTTGCATATGGTGGAATCAAGATCGGCAATAAGTGTACTATGAGCGCGGGATCTAAATTGTATTCATTATCAAGCTTACCATATAATCCTTTCAATAAAAGTGAAGTTGTTTCCATAATGCCGTATTCTGATAAATCACCGAGCATTATTGGAAAAATAGAATTGGAAGAGAATGTATGGCTTGGATTACACGTAGTTGTTTTTCCTGGTGTAAAAATCGGCAAGAATTCATTTATTCGAAGTAACGCAGTGGTGCTTGAGTCTTGCCAAGAAAATAGTTTCTTGAGTGGGGATCCGGCTCAGAGGATAAAAAAAAGATATGATTATTGATAATTGATTGGGAATAGGAAGTTTTATGCGAATTGGAATAATGCCTAATTTAGATAAGAATGCCGGAGGAGTTTATCAGTACAGTATTACTATGATGGAAGCATTGAGTTTGTTACAGAAAACAAGCTTGAGTGAAGACGTTTTTATTGTACTTAGCCGGCTCCTAAATAAGGATGACCTAAGCCGGTTTAACATTATGGGGTGGGAATCGTGTCTATTCGATATCGCATCTCCCCGGAAGGACGACCAGTTTAAAGAATATTTTATGAATAAGTTAAAACGATTCCTTGCCTATGATGGTATATATCGGATATGGAACGTGTTGAAGTCGGCACCTTTGATTAGATCGTTAATGAAAAAAAGTTGTTCTGGACCGGATGCTGACAAAATCCTATACCGCAATGATATTAAAGAGTTCATCATGAGTAAGCAGGTGAGATTTATGGTCTATCCGGCGCCAAGTCCGGTTTCTTTTGAATGTGGAATACCTTTTATCACTGCGATCCATGATTTGGAGCATCGTATTCATCCTGAGTTTCCTGAAGTTTCAAGAAAGGGGGAATGGGAATGGCGAGAATATCTTTTTCGAAACTGCAGCCGGTATGCTATTTTTGTTTTGGTCGATTCAGAAATCGGGAAAGAAGATGTGCTTGAATACTATGGCCAATACGGTGTTACTGCAGACAGAGTGAAAGTCTTGCCCTTTATTCCGACTTGTTATCTTTCAGGTCGGGTTCCTGATACCGAGCAAAAAGAAGTTCTTCGATTGTATAATCTTCCTGAACAATTCTTCTTCTATCCGGCACAATTTTGGCCGCATAAGAATCATGTGGGGATTGTTAACGCGCTGTATATTCTTCATAAAGAATATAATTGTAATAGCCATGTCGTTTTTGTCGGATCACATACTGGTGAAATCCGTCAGAAGGAATTTAAGAATGTTATGCGGCTTGCAAAGCGACTCAATGTTTCTCAACAAATTCACTATTTAGGATATGTTTCAGATAAACATATTTCTTCATTGTATATGAATGCTGTGGCTTTAATCATGCCGACTTTCTTTGGCCCTACGAATATTCCGGTGCTGGAGGCATGGTCATTAGGATGTCCGGTGATTACTTCCGATATTCGAGGCATACGACAGCATGCGGGAGAAGCTGCCGTATTAGTCGATCCCCATTCTGCTGAAGCCATCGCTCATGGCATGTATACTGTGATGCAGAGCGCGGATGTAAGAAAACGATTAGTCGCAAATGGAAAATATCGGCTATCGATGTATAACCAAGATGAGTATCGGCAGATTTTAAGTAAAATTCTTCAAGAAGCTAAGGCGATCGCAGTTGCTATATAGATAAACAAAACGGAGCATGATATGGAAAAGAATAGTGTTGAGACTATATCGTCGGACGGTAAGGTTTATGCGTACCTTATTTCTAAAAAAATTAAAATTGATAAAACGACCTTTCTTGTTCCTCAAGAATTAAACTTGCAAGTTGGTTTTATTGTGTATTCGGCTGGCGGGAAAGTGGTCCCTCATATTCATTGTCCTCTTCGGAGACAGATTGTTGGGACTTCTGAAGTTTTGATTATCCAAAAAGGACAATGTGAAGTCGATGTATATGATGATGGAAAACGGTTTATTGGTACGAAGCGGTTGTCGAAAGGGGATATAATAATTTTTGTTTGCGGTGGCCACGGGGTTCGCATGCTTAAAGATACAGTGCTTTTAGAAGTTAAACAGGGTCCTTTTACGGGGCTACCCGAGAAGGAACGGTTTTAGTATGATTTATGTAAATGAACCGGCATTAAATGGGAAAGAAATGGAGTATGTCGCGGAGTGTATTCGTACCGGATGGGTTTCTTCCGCGGGAAAATTTATTACTGATTTTGAAGAGAAATGGGCACATTTTTGCAATCGAAAATATGGGGTGGCAGTTAGTAATGGAACGGTTGCTCTTCAGTTAGCGGTAGCTGCTATTGATCTTAACGCGGGCGATGAAGTAATAATACCTACTTTTACTATTATATCGTGTGCCTTAGCCGTAATCTACAATGGGGGCATACCAGTTCTTGTTGATTGTGATCCGCAGACGTGGTGTATGAACGTTTCTCAAATAGAGGCAAAAATTACATCGCGGACTAAAGCTATTATGGCAGTGCATATTTACGGGCATCCGGTAGATATGGATTCAATATTGAAATTGGCAGAAAAATATAAATTGACAGTTATTGAAGATGCTGCAGAAGCTCATGGTGCCGGATATTTGTCAGGACGGGGTAGTTCTCATGCGTCATGGCGTTTGTGCGGTAGCTTTGGGACTATAAGTTGTTTTAGCTTTTACGCCAATAAACTCGTAACAACCGGTGAGGGAGGGATGGTGTTAACGGATGATGCTATTTTGGCTGAAAGGTTTCGCTCGATGCGCAATCTTTGTTTTCTTTCTAATCCGAGATTCCTTCATTATGAATTAGGCCATAATTTTCGTATGACAAATATTCAGGCTGCTTTAGGAGTAGCACAGTTAGAAAGGTTTGAGCATATTGTTGAAAGAAAACGATGGATGGGAAACGAGTATTTAAAAAGGCTGTCGGGATTGAAAGGAATACATTTGCCAATAGAGCATGTGTGGGCAAAAAATGTATATTGGATGTTTGGAATCGTTATAGATGAATCGGTTGGATTAAATGCAAAGGAGTTCGCCGAGCGTTTATTAAAAAGTGGAATTGAAACACGTCCATTCTTTCTGGGTATGCATGAGCAGCCGGTATTTCATAAGAGAGGTTTGTTTATCAACGAGCGTTATCCTGTGGCCGAGAAAATAGCGCAACAGGGGTTATATTTACCATCGGGTTTGACTCTTTCTGAGGAACAAATAGTGGAGGTCGTGCATGCAGTAAAACAAGTAATCGATAAAGAGGAAGGGTGATTTGACATGAGAGAGCGCGGTTATTTAGTTTCGGCAATAGTTTCCGTATATAATTGTGAACGTTTTATAAGAGAGTGTCTTGACGATTTGTTACGTCAAACAATAGCGGATCGAGTAGAAATCGTTATAGTAAATAGTGGGTCTCAACAGAATGAGGAGCGAATTATAGAAGAGTACCAGAAGGAACATGATAATATTGTGTATGTTAAGACAGACCGGGAATCTTTGTATCAGGCTTGGAATAGAGGGATTAGGCTTGCGTCGGGGAAGTATATAACTAATGCTAACGCTGACGACCGTCATCGTAAAGATGCTTTTGAGGTTATGTCAAAAGTTTTGGAAGAAGATTATTCCATAGATGTTGTATATGGGGATGACATTATAACGGAAAAAGAAAACGAGACTTTTGAGAAGCATACGTTTGCCGGAGAACTTATTCAAGACGATTTTAACCGAGAGCGGCTTTTATATCGTTGTTATTTGAGCTGTCATCCAATGTGGAGAAAATCAATTCACGAAAGATTCGGATATTTTGATGAGACTTTAGATGTGTCCGGAGATTATGAATTCTGGCTTAGGATTGCCGAGGAATGCAACTTCAAGCACGTGAGAGAACATCTAGGACTATACTTTAAGAGTTTGCAAAGTGTTGAAAGACGGAACCCCATGGTAACTCTTTTAGAAAAAGAACAAGTACTTAATAAATATATTTCGAGAATTAAGCATAATAAGAAACTAATCTCTGCAGTTTATAAGAAATTAAGCTCAAATTGGTCAGAAGCCGGGTACATATATATCGGCAAAGATTCACTCAAGTCGGCCCGCCAATCATTTGCAAAAAGTATTAGATATGATTGTACAAATTACAAAAGTTACTTAGGGTTTATTGTTTCCTGTTTGCCGAATGTAATGATAAGACGGTTACGCTTAACCAAAAGATTTATACAGAACACAACTTCTATTGGATCGATCTTTGATTTTTAAAATAGAGTGCGCACTATTGAGGATGAAAAGGCGAAAGTCTCTATTGAGCAGGCAGCAATATCTATTTTTTGATGTTTTGCAATGTTGGATTGGATTGCAACACGTTTGAAATATTTGTTTTTCAAAGCGTGGTTTGGCGTTAGACGTGGCAACGGAAACAAGTCTATTTGTTCAAAGACCCTTATGTTTTGACGATTGCAGCTTGTCCGTCGGAGATCAAAGTACAAAAGGAGTAACCATGAATATCCTATTTTTAATTGACGTTGTCCCTCCTGTGATTTCCGGGATGACTGTCCGTATTGTTTATATTTTTGAAGAACTTGCGAAGCATCATAGTATCCATTTTCTTTACGTGGGCAACGAGCAAATGGAACCTTGCCATTATGAAATGCTTAATAAATTCTGTGTTTCCGTAAATACAGTGAAGTTGTCGCGGAAGCAAAATCTTTTGGGCAAAATCGCCAATGTAATAAGTTTGAAGCCGGGGATGTATGCTCCTTATCGATTTGCTGAAGACTATGGGAATGTGCGATCAACTATAGAACGATATATCGCACAATATAAGATAGACGCTATTCACGTGTACGGTTGTTTTACAGCGCAATATATAAAAGGAATAAATTCTGTGCTGCGAATATGGGATGTTGCCGATTCTTATTCATTAGATATTAAAAGAAAGATCCCTAATGCTTCAATTTTTAAGAAGTTTGGCTTGTGGCTCTATATGAAACGTTTATTTAATTATGAAAAGGAAATAATCAATGAATTTCCCCGGACTATATTGGTTTCTGATATCGATGCGGGGATGTATAAAACAGTTAAGGGACGCAGGAAGATACAAGTAATCCCTAATGGTGTTGATCTTGAGTATTTTGCGCCGCAAAACGCGATAGAAGAAGATTATCCAAGTCTTATATTTACAGGTCATATGTCGTTCCCGCCTAATATCGACGCGGTAAATTATTATGTTGAACGAATCCATCCGTTGATCCGAAAGGAACTTCCCCAGATTCGGTTTTACGTGGTTGGGGCGCATCCGACTGATGAAATCAAGCGATTGGACCGTAAAGACGGCATTGTTGTAACGGGTATGGTCGAGGATGTGCGGCCCTACATTCAGAAATCAACGGTTTTTGTTAATTCAATGATCAGTGGTAATGGAATAAAGAACAAAGTCCTTCAGGCTATGGCGATGAAAAAGGCGATAGTCTCGACTTCTTTGGGGGCAGAAGCGATCGCTGTTAAGGATAATGAAGACATCATGATTGCGGATCAGCCGGCTGCATTTGCGCGAAAGGTGCTTATGTTGCTTCAGGATAAAACGATGCGTGAGGAGATAGGAGTTAATGCGCGAAAAACAGTTGAACAGAAATATAGCTGGGAACAAGCAATTAACGTTTATAAAGAGATATATATGAAGGCAGGGGCAGAAAGAGGGCGGTCACTTCGTTAGAACGAAAGAAGAAACAAAAGCTGGGAAGCTCGATAGCTGGTGAGCTCGAGAAAGAAGAGTTAGATGCTGACAGAATGTGGGATGTCCGTCCCGCTACGGCGGGACTAGGACGTGGGATGTGAGGACGAAAGTTAAGAAAATAGATAAAAGATACGAGATGCAGGATGCAAGATGGAAAACAGGAGAAGAGAGATGATGAATATAATTGAGAAAATACGGGATAAGATTGAGATCTTAAAAAGCAATGAGTTTACGATCGAGAACTATTTTAGAAGAAAAGGGATGAAGATCGGGAAAGGGAACAGGATCTATATCCGGTATTTTGGGACTGAGCCGTATCTTATTAGAATCGGAAATCATTGTACGATTACGGATGGCGTTAAGCTTATTACGCATGACGGCGCAGCTTGGGTCTTCCGGCAAGAGATGCCTGAATTGAATGTTTTTGGGATGATCGATATTAAAGACAATTGTTTTATTGGAATGGGTAGTATTATCATGCCGAACGTGACGATCGGGCCGAATTCTGTGGTGGGAGCAGGAGCGGTGGTGACCAGAGATGTGCCGCCGAACACGGTAGTAGTCGGTGTCCCGGCACAGGCTGTTTGTTCACTTGCTGAGTACAAAGAGAAGTGTATTAAACGATGGAACTCTTTAGGCTTGAACGGCCAGCGGCATACGTGGAAGGGACAGTTAGTGAAACATTTTTGGGGGGGTAAGTAGAGTTTTATGGGCGGTCTTTTGGAGAGATTAAGAGGTTTTGGCTTTGGGCTTTCAGGACTTGTTCCTTTTATTGTTTATTACATTAGCGGGGTGATAGCTATTCTCGCGGCTTTTGTTAATCCGATTATTGGGATTTATTTTCTCTTTCCATTACTGCCGTATCAGGCGATTTTTACTAAAATGAACCAGCTGCCGCTTGGGAAAGATGTCTATATGATCATTATGGCAGCTATCGCTATTGGGTGGTTTTTTCATAAAGGAAAAGGGACGATAAGATCCAATCAGAAAAGAATCCAGCCGGCTGAATATAATTCTTTAAAAGCGGCAATTATCTTCCATTGTGTTGTTATTACGATAGGTCTTATCGTCGCATTATTGAATCCTTCAACACCGGAGCCGTTGCCGGGACGTTCATACTTGGGGGATTGGAAGAATTACATGCTATTTCCTTTTATTTGGTTTCTCACGACAAATGTTATCAAAGACCGGAAACAGGCTTATACGCTTACGCTTCTTCTTGTTTTAGGTATATTTGGAGTTGATCGATATTATTATAGTAACCTTGGATTTATGAATACATGGCATTATTCGGAAAAGACCAAAGATGCGATATCCGGGCTTTTTGTATACCTTGGGGCAAATCACTACGGTTCATTTTTCGCGCACTTTATTTTTCCCTTGGTTGGATTAATGCTTTTTGTACGCTCGAAATTTAAGAAGATTATTCTGTTTTTAATCATATGGCTGACCGGTTATTGTTTATTGTTTACATATTCTCGTGGAGCTTACTTAGCCTTAATTCTGGGATTGTTATTTATTGGTTTAGTGAAGGATAAAAAGATATTAGTGCTCGTAATTCTTTCTTTGATCTTTTGGAAAAGTTTAGCTCCGATTTCTGTCCGAGAGAGGATTGAAATGACCCAGAATCAAGAAACGGGAGAACTCGAAGAATCAGCGGCAATTCGAATTCAACTTTGGGAGCATGCAAAGGGCATGTTTAATTCTTCACCTATTATTGGGCAAGGTTTCAATACCTTTCAATTCTCGGGTTTGCGGGATGCGCACAATCTATATATGAAGATGTTGGCAGAACTGGGAATCTTAGGCTTAAGTAGCTTTTTATACCTATGTTTTGCATCTTTCATGATAGCGTGGAAACTTTTTAGAGAATCCACAGAAAATTTGTATAAAGGACTGGGTTTGGGCTTTTGTGCTTGTGTGCTTTCAGTAATGGCTTCAAATGGTTTCGGCGATCGCTGGAGCTATTTGCCTTTGAGCGCGTATTACTGGGTATTCTTGGGGCTAGTGACTAAAGCACTTCTTTTGACGATGGAGGAAAAGTCATTGCTGCTGGATAAAGAGAAAAATAAGCCGAAATTTGCTCGTTTTAAAAAAACGGGACTGGCGGAACAGCAAGAATGAGGAAAGAAAAGAGGCTCGTCAGCTGGTGAGCTCGTTAGTGTAAAAGGAAGATGGAAGATAGATGATGGAAGATGGTTTTTAGATTCAAAGGTGCAAGATTCATGATGAAATCAATTATAAGACTTCAACAGATAGGCTGCAGGTTTTCCAGTCCTCATAGAGGTTTTATGGAAATAAAAGAAATGGTATTCAGAGATTCATTAAAAATGATTTTAAATTTATCAAAAATATCCAATCGTCCTAAGAGAAGAGGAACTTCTTCGATGAGTGCCCAAGCAAGGCGTATTTTTAGTTTCTTTTTATTCATTATAAGAGACGCTTCTCTGATTAGGTATGGGACGCCGCCGCCGGAGACCCCTCTTATTTCAAGGATTTTATCGTCAGGGCCTTGTTTGAAGCCAAGCGCATGCCCTAATCCAAGAGGAATCATAGTCAGATCAGCGCCGGAATCAATATATAATAACGCTTCAATTTTAGCTGTTTCTGTTTCGATGATTATGTCAGCTATAGGACGTTTGATGTACCCAAAGGGAGACGCTTCTTTATGATATTTAAAGGTAATCACAGAACTAATAGTTCAGAAGAAGGCACTTTAGCGACAAAAGGTGTTTTCGTGGGGTATTCTTTCCGTGCTTTTTTAAGCAATTTCTGGATGTCGTTGCCTGTTTCAATAACTTTTCCGTCAATGATCACAACATATTTATTGGTCAATTTTGAGGTATCCAGTTTTGTGAAGGCTAGTAAATTCTTTGTCATAAAATACTTATTTATAGTGTAACAAATCTGTCCGAGATAGTCAATGGCTGATACAGTGGGTTTTGAGAGCGACAAGAGAGCAAGTAATAAAAAAGTTCGGAAGCTCGTTAGCTGGTGAGTTCGTAAATGTAAGAGGAAGATGAAAATCCGATACACGTTGATATACGCCCCGCGTTGCGGGGCGAGACACGTGGAGATATATTGTAGAACATAAGCCAATGAGAAACAAATTAGTTATTGTAATCGATGTTATAGAAAATATAACTGGGGGAGCAGAGCATAGAAATCAGATATAGATTGATATATGTCCCGCGTGCGGGACGAAATACAAGGATATACATTGTAGAGACATGTTTAGTGCGTTGAATAGATGACCTATGAGCGCGCAGTGACACGGATTTTTTCGAAGAGACAAATATTGGCCTCGGATAGAGCTATACGAAAGCGATATGGAAACAGACCATTGATTAAGTGTAGGAAAATAGAAGAGAAAAAAGCTTTATTGGTGAGAGGATTTTATGAGTTTAAGGCAATCAGTAGCGGTTAGTATTTTAAAGGGAAGGTTTTTCTGCCTCGTCAGGAAATGGCGGTTTTCTGTAACTAGGACATCCGCGCCGGTCCATTCTGTGTACGCGGCGATCAGAGCGTCTGCTGGTTTAAGTCCTTTGTTTTCATATTTAGCCCCAAGTTCAAAAGGAATGAGGAATTCTTCATCAATGTTGGTAAGCTGGATGATAAAGAGAATAAATTCCTTGAAAAGTTCGCCGGTTAGATGGTTCTGTACTTCATTGATAATGAAACGAGATGTCCTGAAGCTGTTGATATCAGAAGTTTCAACTAATGTATCAATCAGAAGTTTAGATGATTCTTTTCTGAAGTTTCCAAACGCGAAAATGTATTCGTTAGAATCAAGAACGAGAAGCAAGCTTTTTCTCCCAGAGTTCTTCACGTGTTTTTCGAAGTGCTTTAATAACTCCATCCTCACTCATGCGAAATATTGGGGTGGGATTCTGAGCAGTCAATTTGCGTATTCTTTCCAAACTCTTTTTCGCCTGTTCTTTGCGGGATTTAACGTTTTTTTTCATAACTATTCTCCTTGTTTAAAGTTTACAGTGATAAAAAGCAGATGTCAAGGAGATCCTATGGAGATGTTGATGAGGTGATGCGCTTATGAGCAATAAATTAGCCATAGTGATCGATGTGTTAGAAAACATTACCGGCGGAGCTGAAAGGCAGGTTTATGAGCTGCTGAAGGCTGTCGATAGGGAGAAGTTCCAGGTATGGTTGTATGTGTTGCACCAAGATTCCGTCCCTGAAGAAATATCTCGTATTGCGTCCTCTTCGGGGAGGCTTCGCTACGCTTCGCACTCGTGCGTACCGCGTATTGCGCCAGAAATGAAGTCTGACTCGAACTCAATACGCAATACGCAGTACGCAATGCGAGTAGAGTGTTTAGGTCTCAAACGCATCTATGATTTGAAAGGCATTGCTGCAGGGATGCGCTTTGCCAAGTTTCTAAAAAAAGAAAAGGTCGATGTTGTGATGACGTTTCATTTCGGGGCGGATATCTGGGGAACGTACTTTGCTCATAAGGCGAAAGTCCCGCTTATCATATCAAGCCGGAGGGATGAAGGTTTCTGGCGGAACAAGACACATATTAAAGCCTATAAATGGGTTAATAAGTGGGTTGATAAGGTAATAGCCGTATCGCAAGCGGTCCAGAAGATGGCGATAGATGAAGGTGTTCCGGAAGATAAGGTTGAGTTGTTGTACAGCGGAGTCGATTTGTCGCGTTTTGAGACAAAAGTAGATACTGCAACCAAGAGAAAAGAAATAGGAGTTCCGGTTGACGCAAAGCTTATAGTCTGTGTTGGGAATTTCAACCCGATAAAGGGGCATGAGTACCTTATAGAAGCGATGGCAGTTGTTATAAAACATGTACCTAATGCGCATTTGATTCTTATTGGTGATGGGCAACTGAGGGAAAGTCACAAGACACAAGTCACAAGTCACAGGTTGGAGAAGAACGTTCACTTTTTAGGAAAGAGGAGCGATGTTCCGGAGATTTTGCAATGCGTGGATGTTTGCGTGTTGCCGTCGTTGAGTGAAGGGTTGTCGAACGCTTTACTTGAATATATGGCTGCGGGAAAGCCGGTTATTGCTACAAATGTGGGAGGGAATCCGGAAGTCCTTCTTGATGGGGAGAATGGGGTGTTGGTCGAGTCTAAAGATGCTGACGCTTTAGCGAGGGAGATAGTTTATTTGATCGCAGACTTCCGATTAGATCAGGATGGACGACCGTCCCGCCACGGCGGGACTAGGACGACCGCTTCGCTTGGACGAGAGGAATTGGGAAGGAATGCGAGGAAGACGGTTGAGGAGAGATTCGACCTGCGGAAGCAGATAAAAACGTTGCAGGATTTTATTGAAATAGAGATCCAGAGGGCGAAGAATCCGAGGATCCTGCATTTGATCAGCAGTGGCGGGTTATTCGGCGCGGAAAGAGTCATGCTCAGCCTGGGAAAAGCGATGAATATGAATGGGGCCGCGGTGTGGCTGGGCGCTCTGAATAACACGCATAATCCGCATCTGGAAGTCATCGATGAAGCAAAGGTATCGAGAATTCCCTGTACTATTTTTGATTCGAAGGGGCAGATCGACTTTTCTACGGTTAAAGGTATCGCGCGTTTCGCGCGTGAAAGAAAGATCAATCTGTTCCATACGCATAACTATAAAGCCACGGTGTTAGCCGCGCTGGCTTCTTTAAAGACGGGTATCCCGGTGGTGACGACCAATCATTTATGGACGCGGGCGGGAAAAAAGTTGCGTTTTTATGAGTTTATTGAAAGCCTTCTGTTGAAGTTTTTTGTAAAGCGGGTTGTCGCGGTTTCGGATGCAATCAAGCAGGATATGAAAACAGCGGGAGTGCCGCAGAGCAAGATAGAGGTGATATATAATGGGATAGAGATTCCAGAGGATAGATGCAAGATGATAGATAAGAAGACAGAGATACAAGATAATAAGTGCCGGATACTAGATAAAGAAAGGGGTCTAACGCAATACGCAATACGCAGTACGCAGGACGTCCGAAGAGAATTCGGGATTCCCGATAATGTCGTGGTAGTAGCGACGATTGCGCGGTTGAGCCCGGAGAAAGGGCATACGTTTTTATTCCAGGCGGCACAGAGGCTTCTTGCCGAAAAGAAAGATATCGTATTTCTGATCGTCGGAGACGGAGCTTCCCGGCAGTTTTTGGAAGATGAAACAGCCGGTTTGGGTATAAGAAAAAGTGTTATTTTTACAGGATATCGGAAAGACATGGATAACATTTACGCGGCCGCGGATATTATCGCTCAGCCGTCTTTACGTGAAGGTATTCCGATCACGTTATTGGAAGCGATGGTACGATGTAAACCGATTATCGCTACCGACGTAGGTGGCGTTGCCCATGTGATAAAAGATACGCGGACAGGGCTGCTTATTCCCGCGCAATCGGTTGATAGCCTGTATACGAGCCTCAAACGCGTCATATACGATGCCGAATTACGTCAGCGTTTGGGAAAGCAGGCTTTCGCGTTTGTTAAAGAGAATTATTCGGTGGAGAAGATGGCGAATAGATATCAAGAGATATATAGAGAAGTTGTTTCCATAAATACACATATTTAGGTATTCATGGATAATAAAATCTGTTGCAATAAGTTAACAAATATGTTAAATTAATACTATGGATTTTGAAGAGTTCGCAAAATCAGTTAGAAATCTTTCAGTAATCGATACTGAGTCACTTTTAACGGGTGTGTCGAAGCCTGAGTCGATTCTGGTTCAGTTGAGCCGATGGCAGAAGGCACGGCGGCTCATTCAGTTAAGGAGAGGCGTATATCTGCTTTCTGATGCGTACCGTAAGATCGAGCCGTCTGAATTCTTTTTGGCAAGCGTGTTGGAAAAGCCATCCTATGTCAGCCTTCAGAAGGCCTTGGAGTTTCATGGTTTGATTCCGGAGGCAGTCGGCATTTATACGTGTATTACGACTAAACGGCCGCAGAGAGTGAAGACTCCCATGGGAGTTTTTGATTACAGGCATGTTAAAACAACGTTATTTTGGGGCTATAACTCTGTTAAGTTTGGCAAGGACATCGCTTTTATCGCTTCACCGGAGAAAGCTCTGCTTGATCTTTTTTATTTCTATTCCGGCCGGATTACTCAGGAGTACCTGTCGGAATTGAGGCTTCAAAACATACATAGTCTTAACGTACGTAAACTTTTTGCGGCTGCTCGCCGTTTTAAGAAGCCGAAGATGCTTGTTGCCGCGAAAATATTAATAGAGTATGTAAGGGAATTTAAGCGGGGGATACGAAAAGTATGAAAGATTATTGTTTAGAGTTGGCCGCGTCGCGTACCGGATTTAACGGTAAACTGAATAGTATGCGGGAGTATTTACAGGCGTATATTTCACGGATTTTGCGGGACGCGGGTTTTTTCAGAGGAGCGGCGTTTGTTGGAGGAACGGCGTTACGTTTTCTCTATGATCTGCCGCGTTTTTCCGAAGATATGGATTTTTCATCGATGACAAAAGAAAGAGTGCCTTCTTTTGTCGAATTAATCGAAAAGATCGATCGAGAATTAAAAGCGGCCGGCTATACGGTGAAAACTACGCATAAGTCTGAAAAGACTGTACAGAACGCGATGATCAAATTTGAAGGCTTATTGTTTGAAGCTGGGTTAAGCCCCTTGCCTAAGCAGAATTTTTCGATCAAGATCGATCTTGATACTCGTCCGCCGGAAGGGGCAATAGTAAGGACACAAGTAGTTAACAAGTTCTTTCCAGTTTCTTTTTTGGCCTATGATACGTCTTCGTTATTTGCCGGAAAGCTGCACGCTCTCTTGACGCGTCAGTATGTGAAAGGAAGAGATTTTTTTGATTTAGGTTGGTATCTATCGCGGTGGAAAAATATCGTTCCCAATATAATTTTATTGCGGAACGCGTTGACGCAAACAGGTTGGAGCCATACTATGCCGTCGGAGAAAAACTGGCGCCCTTTTGTGCGTAATGTTGTCGAGAAAGTAGACTGGAAATCAGTCCGTAAAGATGTTGAGAGTTTTTTAGAGAATCCGTCGGATATGGATATATTTACCAAGGAAAATGTCATCAATCTATTGGCGGAAGAGTGAAAGCTACATATAAAAGGTGGTAAGGATGCATAACAGTTTTGTTTCAATAATCATTCCGGTTTTAAATGCCGAGAAGTATATGGAAAAGTGCCTTCAGGCGTTGCGAAAGGTGGATTATCCGAAGGACATGATCGAAGTCATTGTCGTGGATAACGGCTCGATCGATAAGACTCCCGTGATCGCCCAGAAGTTGAACACCAAGCTTTTTGTTAAAAAGAATTGCACGATCTCCGCGTTACGAAATGCCGGAGTGGCTCAATCAAAAGGCGATGTGATCGCTTTTATAGACGCTGATTGCATTGCGCCGGCTACCTGGCTGCGCAGCGCATTAAAATTGTTTGAAAGGCCGTCCGTGGGAGCGGCCGGATGTTGGTACGCGTTGCCGAAAGAGCCGGTATTCTGGGAAAAAGTCTGGGATCTGCAGATGGGGACGCGCCGGCAAATACGGGGCCCGATAAGCTGGGTCCCTAGCGGGAACTTGATCGTAAAACGGCCTGTATTTGAAGCGATAAAAGGATTTAATGAAGCGTTGACGACCGCGGAAGATGTTGATATCTGCCAGCGTATTATTGAGAATGGTAAAGAAGTGTATTCTCATCCGGCGCTTGCCGTCGAACATCTGGGTAATCCTAAGACGGTCAGGGACTTTTTCTTTAAAGAATTGTGGCGGGGGAAAGGCGTTATTCAGAATTATGCCAAAGGAATTGCCAAGATAGCTTTTTTAAAAGCCATGGGATTTGCCGTGGTGTACGCGGCCTTGTGGATAGGTATGGTCGTAGGGATATTATTGGGAATAGCCAATGATTATTGGCTATTAGCTGTTCTGTCGATACTTGGGTTTGCCGGGATTCCCTTTTTGTTGGCGTTGAAAGTCATGGTTAAGGGACGACGGATGCGGTATTTGCGGGATTTTTTCCCGCTTATGTTCTTATATTTCATTTTTGGAGTCAGTAGAGCTTTATCATTATATGATGTGACTTTGTTGAGCGGGCTTTTCAAGAGAAGAGAGGGCCGATAGGTAGTATGGATAAGAAATTTCCCTGGTTTGGCGTTGGGTTAGTCTTCGGAGTCTTGTTTTGTTGCGCGGTAGGTGGCTTCGGATTGGCTTTGTACCGTAACAGAGCGCAAGTGAAGACATTAGTGAAGGCGCAGTATTGGAAATATCTGGTAGACAGAGGGAATAAACAAATTGGAAGTACGGTCAGTGATAAAGATATTGATGAGTATCCGGAAAAACCGATAACGATTTCCGTGGATTATTCCAAGGAGATCACAAAAATAAGCCCTTTGTTATATGGTTCGAATTTATCGCCTCAGATCGAGACTGAAGCTGATGTCATCGAATTTGCTAAAGACACCGGGGTGACTTGCTTTAGATATCCCGGTGGTGGTTCTCCGGGGTACCATTGGAAAAAGGGTGCTTTCGATTATGAAGGACGTTATGTAAACGTTCCACTACGGGATCTTTCGAATGTACTCGATTTTTGCAAAAAAACAAACGCGAAATTAGTGATCCAGGTCAATGTGGAATCCGGAACAGCACAGGAAGCCGCGGATTGGGTGACGTACATGAATAAGACCGTGAAATTTCCTGTTGCGTATTGGGAATTGGGAAATGAAGTATACTCGGGTGAAGATAGAGGGCATATGAGTGGAGATACATACGCGAAGGTGATCAAAGAGTACGCGATTGCCATGAAAAAAGCCGATCCGAATATTAAGATCGGCGTGGATTGGGCTACGTCGCGCAAGAATTTCTTCAATACGGCTGTTGTCAAGAATGCCGGTAAGTATATCGATTTTGTGTCGTACCACTGGTATCCTAACCAGACCAGTTCACAATACATGTTTGATAAACGGATCCATCCGACACCTAAAGAAGTCATGGCTAATTATTTGGAGATCCCGTTATTAGTCGAACGAATTAAAAATACCTTCAATAGATATGTCCCGGGAAAAAAGGTCGAGATCGGGATTCTTGAATGGGACGGGGCGTGGGATGGGCCGAGTTGGGATTGCGCTCCTTTTTCCCAGGGGATCTTGCAGTGGTCATTGGCTGACGCGCTCTTTTTCGCGGACAGCCTGGGGATGTTTGCTTCGCAGGGTATCAGTGTTGCCACACAGCATACATTTCAGGCTCTCGGTTTTGGGATGATCCGGGGGTGGGATAAGAATGCCGATGGCTATGGTTCACGTTGGGATGGCAAGACGATCCGGCCGAAAGCACTAGCTCAAAAACTTTATTCACGATATTTCGGGGATATTTTACTGGAAACGCAGGTCGAGAACCCGCCTTCCTATTATAAGAAAGCCGATTGGTGGCCTGATTCGTATACCGGAAGAGTCCCATATATCAGCGCGTATGCCAGTAAGTTTTCAAATAAGAAAACGACCGCGCTTATTATCATTAATAAACACGCGGACAAGGAATATAAGGTGAAGATAGAACTATCATCTATGCGTCCCAAAAAAGAAGGGACTCTGTACGTATTGACCGGGCCGGAGTTGATTTCAGAAAATGAAGGTACGTTAGGGAACGTGAAAATCGAGGAATACAAGATGTTGGATATTCAAAAAGAGTTTATGTACACTGTTCCACCGCGTTCGGTGAATCTGATCGAGGTCCAACAGGAAGAATAGAGCACTGTAATAGTATGAAAAAGCTTTTTTTATTTATCGGCGGTGTTATTTGCGCGGCCATCTTACTGGTCTGCGGCGGGGTCACCGGGTATCTTTTTTACAGTAAGGGCGAACATCTCATTGAGCAGGCGACGTCGATGTTTGAGCACCGCGGGACAGAACGGTTCGCGCGAGTCGGCAATGATTTTAACTTAAGCTTTGAGAGTGAACAGGATGTCGATCTTTTTCAGGCAAACGGCGTCAGCATGGAATTGTCCGAACAGTTCGCGACCGCGGGAAAGAAGTCTTTGCTGGTCGAGTTTCCGTCTGGCACGGATGTCGTGGGGATCATGTTCGATATCATCGGTAAGAATTGTCTTAATTGGAGCGGATTAAAAGAGTTCTCTTTTGATATTTATAATTCGACCAATGCCTCTGGGGTGCTTATCATCCGTATTAAGAGCGGAGAAAAATATCCGAAACGGCTTTTTAGTAAGGAGATCGGGATCCCGGCGAATGGGAAAACAACGATTAGTATCAGCCACGATGAATTAGCCGCGATGGTCGATCTAAGTGCCATTTCACATTTAAATATCTATATGCATGATCCGAGCACGAGTTTTCGGGTGTATTTTGATAACATGAGAGTCACGAAGTGACCAGTGATATTAGAGAACAAGAGAACAAGTGAACAAGTGAGTAAGAGAAACAGGAAAGAAGTAACAGGATAGGAAGAAAGGGAGGCCGATATGGAGTTGTATGGGTATAAGAAGTTGATCGTGTGGCAGAAAGCAGATGAGCTCGCTTATATGATCTATACCATTTCGAAGGAATTTTCTAAAGAAGAGATATACGGGATAACTTCTCAGTTGAGAAGAGCAGCATTATCCGTACCGATAAATATTGTTGAAGGGTATGCGCGGAGTAATAAGAAAGAATTTAAGAATTTTTTGAGGATAGCAGTGGGTTCCCTATCAGAAACTGAATATATTTTATCTTTCTGTTTACGCTTGGGCTATATAAACGAGGCTGTTTTTAAGAGTATTGAAGAGAAACGATTAGAAGTTGGTAAAATTTTATGGAGTTTCTTTAAAAGTATATGAATTTGTTCTGTCTTTACTTGTTCACTTGTAACTTGTTCTCTTGTTACTTTATAGGTGTTTGGTATGCATAACTCATTAATACTGACATATCATAACATCGTCGACGGCAAGGAGAAGGATTTGCTGTTGTACGATGTCAGTCTTGAAGACTTTCGACAACAGATGGATATTGTGCGCAATACACAATGCGCAATACGCGCGACGAATATAGTGCTGACGTTTGATGATGGATATAAGAGCTGGGCGAATGAGGTTTTCGAGGTATTGAGCCAATATCGATTAAAAGCTATCTTTTTTATTTGTATAAAGCATCTTGAGGAAGGAAAGGTCAGTTGTGTGGATATCCTTAAACTAAAGAACGCGGGCATGGAGATCGGGTCACATTCAGTTTCACATAGCTATTTGAACACTTTGTCCGAGACTGAACTTTTCGCGGAGTTAGGCGAATCGAAGAAGGCCTTGGAAAGTATCATTCAGTCAGAAGTGAAATATTTCTCTGTTCCCTATGGCAATTGTTCGGAGCGGATCGTAAAAATAGCGCAGGCAGTCGGTTATCAGGCGGTTTTTACTTCAGTGATCGGGATCAATCACCGCGCAGGATATACGCTAAAGAGAATTTCCCTGAAAAGAGATACTTCGTTAAAAGAATTTAAAGCGATAATCGCCGGTAAAGGGCTTGGCCGTATGGCGTTTGAGCAAGGCGTAAAAGATACTTTTAAGAATATTGTGGGAGTGAAAAACTTTCATTTTTTAAGGAATTGTGTAGTGAGGAAAGCGGAGTAATTAAGCATTTAGTACTTAGTCATTAGTTTTTAGCTAACGACTAAAGACTAAGTACTAATAACTAATGACTGTTTTAGAGGAGGATAGAATGTTAATGATAGAGATACTATTTTGGTTTTTTATTTTATTATTGTTGTATACCTATTTTGGATATCCGCGGGTGCTTCATATCGTTGCGGCTTTGAAAAAGGCTAAGCCGATAGATAAAAAAAGGATATATCCGGCCGTCACTATTATTATTCCCGCGTATAATGAGGAAAGATCTATCGCCGATAAGCTGCGTAACGTGCTTGAGCTTGAGTATCCTGCGGAAAAGTTAGAGATCATCGTGGTTTCGGATGTTTCTGTCGACCGAACGGATGAGATCGTCAAAGGTTTTGCCAAACAGGGAGTTAAACTGGTACGGTTAGAACAACGCAGCGGTAAGATCAAGGCGTACAGGACGGTAGTCCCGATGGCCAAGGGCGAGATCGTGATCTTTTCCGACGCGACCAGCCTCCTTGACCGCAATAGTGTCGTTGAGATGGTCAGTAATTTCAATGATCCACGGGTCGGTTGTGTCGGCGGGTTATTGGCATATGAAAATCCCAAAGAAGCGATCGAGGGCAAGGGTGAACATACGTATTGGGATTATGAACGAAGAATACGGGTCGATGAGAGCGGTGTCGCTTCTTTGACGTCGGTATCCGGTACTTTATACGCGGTTTATAAATGTTTATACCCGCTGGATATGAAAGATGACCTCGCGGACGATCTGATCGTTCCTTTTACGGTAGTAAAAAACGGTTATAAAGCTATTTTGGAACCGGCGGCGCTCTGTAAAGAATATACCGTGGTCGCCGCGGATGAAGAAATATCCAAACGGTCACGTATTACCATTCAGAATCTGCGCGGGCTGGCCGAATACGCCCGGATCATGGATCCGTTGAAATACGGAGCCTATGCCTGGCTTGTGATCTCGCATAAATTATTCCGGTCAATAGTGCCGTTTTTCCTGTTGACGGTATTCCTTTTGAACGGTATTTTAGCGCCCTATTCCGTGCTATACGGCGCCATTTGCCTGTGTCAGGTGCTGTTTTATAGTTTAGGATTTGCCGGGTATCTTTTAAAACGTGCAGGGAAACTACGGGTGGTTAATTCAATTTATTATTTTTGCCTGTCGAATCTGGCTATCGCTGTGGGGATCTTTCGTTTCTTTAAAGGCCGAAGGGTCGCGACGTGGGAGCCGGTGAGGACGTAATGAACACATGTTTAGCGCATCGAAAAGAGGCGATAAATATAGTGTGAATTATCCCCGAAGGGGATGCACGATGAGAACAAGTGAACAAGAAAAGCTCGTGGAGCTTCAAGAATAGATGTCGGGCTGATGGTTTGACAAAGTGTACACTTTAGTGTATACTCGTATCCAAGGAGGACTATAGACATGGTGAATACAATAACGTTAAAAGAGTTAAGGCCCGCGTTACCGGAAGTCATAGATGATATTGACCGCAAGTTTGACCGGTATATTATCACGAAGAGGGGAAAACCGGTCGCGATAATGTTGAGTGTTGACGATTATGAGTCATTTCTGGAGACCGTCGAGATTTTATCCGATAAAGACGCGGTAAAACGAATAAAAAAAGCTAAAGCAGAGATTTCAGCCGGTAAGACAATCTCATTGGCGGAGTTGCAGAAAAAACTGGGCCATGTATAGTATCGAATTCGCGCATACGGCTGCCAAAGAGTTTGAAAAGATCTATCGTTGTGATAAATCTCTTTATGGACGATTATACAACGCGATTCAGTCTCTTGCGAAGGATCCTGGTGTCGGAAAGAGGCTGAGCGGTAGATTAAAAGGAGACTGTTCGTTACGAGTTGGATCGTATCGGATCATCTATACGGTGTATCATCAAAAGTTGATTGTGTATATTATTGATGTCGGGCATAGGAAAGAGATCTATCGAGAGAAGTGAACAAATAAGTGACAAGTGAACTAGTAACAAGAGCACAAGTCACATGACACAAGTACGAATAGATGAGAGAGATGCAAGATATCTAGGATCTTTGATCCGGCATCTATGAAGTGAAAATAAGAACGGAGGAGATATATGAAAGTCTTAGTGATCGGAAATTCGGGTTTCGTCGGAGGGTTTTTGACGAAGAAGCTCGCGGAAAAAGGATATGAGGTGCGGGGTATGGATGTGAATCCTCCGGCAACCGGGGAAAGTGTGAGTTCTTTTGTAAGAGGGTCGATCGTTAATTATAAGGATGTGTTGAATGCCGCGGTCGGTTGTAAGTGTATTATTAATCTGGCAGCGAAGCATCACGATTTCGGGATAACCCAGGAAGAGTTTTTTGCGGTGAATGTCAAAGGGACCAAGAATATGCTGGACGCGGCCAGTGAACTCGGTATTAAGAAGGTCATATTTTATAGTACCGTGGCAGTGTACGGCAATTTAAAAGGCCCCGCGGTAGAAGGGAGCCTGATGCATCCGGTCAGCGTTTATGGAAAATCAAAGCTTGCCGCGGAACAGCAAGTGCAGAGTTGGATCGTCAGAGAAGCAGCCCATGAAGCAGTGATCATCCGGCCGGCAGTCGTGTTCGGGCCGAATAATTTTGGGAATATGTATAATCTGATCAATACTATTTATCGGAAGCGCTTTATGTTCGTCGGGCCGGGGAATAATGTTAAATCTATCGCGTATGTCGAAAATCTGGCTGACGCGACCATTTTTCTTCTCGAGCGTATGAAGCCCGGTGTGGATATCTATAATTATACCGATTATCCGGAGATGACGATTTCGAAGATCGTCGAGACGATCTTACAGAGCCTTTCCTATCCATCACCGAAAATCCGGATACCTTTGAAGCCCGCCTTGGCTTTAGCGAGTATTTTTGACGTTTTAGGGAAAATGACCGGACATAATTTCCCGATTACCGCGTACCGGATCAAGAAATTTAATACGCCAACGCATTTTAAGTCGAATAAAATACGGTCTGAAGGGTTCTATCAGCATGTGAGCCTTCAGGAAGGATTCCAGCGGATGGTCGATTGGTATCTGGAGAATAAGGATAAGAAGATTGAGAAAACCGACGGAGGCGAAGAATAAAGCCGATACACTATTGATACACAGTGGATATACAGTTGATACACAATGGATATTCATTGTTGGAACCTGATATACAGTAGATATACTATTGATATACAATCGATACGCGTTGTAAAAGCAGTAAAAGGATCGACAACGTATATCGTCCCCTGGAGCCCCCAAGAGTAGAATCCGTGGGTTCCTGTCGTTTATCCGTGTGGGGGCGACGTCTCGCTCAGCTATTTATCCACGGGCATAGCCCCGTGGCAATCTGGAAAAGA
>Ga0172370_10000637_pt1 | contig 54835 bp, 50 predicted proteins | sample LakKiv5m_FD_114538 | JGI IMG/M metagenome (GOLD analysis project Ga0172370, IMG submission 114538) | Freshwater microbial communities from Kabuno Bay, South-Kivu, Congo - kab_022012_11.5m | ecosystem: Environmental > Aquatic > Freshwater > Lake | place: Democratic Republic of the Congo...
CGATCGGGCAGCGGCTCGCGCACGACCGTCGGGACCAGCCACACCAGACCGACGTGCAGCAGGATCGAGGCGAGGACGCCGAGCGCTATTTCGGCCCGTCGGCCCATATCTCCTGCTCTTCGACGTTGATGGCGAGGTTGCCGATGCCCGTGAGCTGCAGGTAATCGATGACGCGCGTGACCTGGCCGTAGGGCAGGTCCTTGTCGGCCGAGAGCACCACGTCGGGGGGTGCGCCGGAGGCCTTCTTGCCCTTCACCGCCTCGCCGACGGCGTCGAGGGTCGAGGCCGCGCCGTTCAGGTACACGCGCCCCGCGCGATCGAGGATGACGTTCAGGGGGCTGGCCTCCTTGGCCGGGTCGTTACCGGCGTACGCCTTGGGCAGCGAGAGCGGGATCTCCTTCTGACGCTGCTGCTCCTCGATGAAGAACGTGGCCGTCACCATGAAGATGATGAGCAGCACCAGGAAGACGTCGACCAGCGGCGTGATGTTGATGTCGCTGATCGGCCCGTCGTTGTCAGAGATGCCGCCGGCCATGGCCGCCCTCCGCGTCGGTGGTCTGGGCCCCGTTCGAGGTGGGCAGGTGCAGCAGTCGGTGGGTGGCCACCTCGCGCGTCTGCTCGCAGGCCGCCGTCACGCGCTTGCGGAAGATGTTGTAGAAGAGCACGGCCGGGATGGCGACCAGGATGCCCATGGCCGTGGCCACCAGCGCCTCGGAGATGCTGCCCATCAGGAACTCGTTGCGGGCCGCGGCCTCCTTGACGTTGGCCAGCTGGTAGAACGCCGCCATGATGCCGATGACGGTGCCCAGCAGGCCGATGAAGGGCGCGTTGTTGCCGAGCGTGGCCAGGAACGTCAGGCCCTTCTCGTAGCGTTGGCGCTCCTTGCGCAGCTCGATCTCGATGCGCGCCTGCAAGTCGTCGCGGGAGAGGCCGCTGGTGGCGAGCTGGCTCACGCGCTCGGCCATGCGGCGCTCCATGGAGTCGACGGGCACGCCGTCGACGCGGCCCTGCACCAGGTCGGTCAGCAGATCGCCGGCCACCTTGCGCCGCACGTAGAATACGTAGCGCTCGATGATGAGGGCCACGGACGCCACCGACAGCGCCACGAGCAGCCAGAGCACCCACTCGGCGCCCGTCCCCAGGAACAGGCCGCGCAGGATCTCGTGGAACTTCAAGGGAGACTCCTTTCGTACGGGCGCAAAGAGCCGTTCACCGGGCGCGCGGGAAGACCCCGATGGCGTTGGCGACGGGAGAGAAGCTCTCGAGCGCGACGCCCGCCCCCGGGTAATAAAGCTGCGAAGAGGGGCCGCCGTCAAGGTTCAGGGCAGCGGTCACGCCCTGTGAGATCAGGAACTCGGCGGCCTCGGACAGGAGCAGCGGCATCACCGACACCGCCAGCACCACCCGGCCCTGCCCGTCGACGCCGATCAGGGTACGCCGCGCGCGCTGCGGCTTCAGCCGCGTGGCCTGCCCGTCGACCACCAGGCGCGGCCCGGCCTGCACCGCGAACTCCATGCCCTCGGTGTCGGTCACGTCGCGCACGTGGACCAGCGAGGCGCGCCCCTGGCGCACGAAGAACACGCCCCAGTCGACCTTGCGCGGCTTCTGCAAGACGCGCCCTCCGCTGATCAACAAGCCGAGCGGCGTGTAGTCGGCGAGGAAGTACGAGGCGTTGACCGCCAGGATGGCCCCGGCCGCGGCACCCATGGCCGAGACGCGCGCCCCCTGCCCGCCCGGGGGGGCCGTCAGAAGGCGCAGCTCGACCTGGTCGAGGGACAGGCGCAGGACGTGGACGTCGACGCCGCTGGCGGTTTGCGCCACGACGTGGTCGATACCGGCAGGCGGTGCGGCGAGCGCGAAGCCGGAGGACAGGACGCCGATCAACAGGACGAGGAGCCGTACGCTCCGCATCCCTATTCTCCGTCGTCGCCGATGGCCTCGACAGGGCAGCTCTCGAGGGCCTCGTGGGCGGAGTCTTCGTCCGCCTCGGTCTCGGGCTGCTTGGCGACGTAGGCGAACCCCTCGTCGTCGTTCGTGGCGAACACCGCCGGGGCGATCTCCATGCACACGCCGCAGTTGATGCACTGATCGTCGACGTAGAACGCGCCGGGTACGTTGTACGCCAGGCGCCTGCTGCGGTCGGCCATCGACTTCTCCTTCGGTCGGCTCGTGACGGCGCAGATACTAGGGACGCCAAACCCGGTGTCAAGCCTGGAAGGATCGGCCGCGAACGCGACTACGGACCGTCGCTTCCCACGGGCGACTATCGGACGCGCGCTACGCGAGCTTCGCGAGGTACTTGTGCATGCCGTCGGCGGTGGCGGTCATGGTCTCCTTGCCCTCGTCCCAATTGGCGGGGCAGACCTCGCCGTCGTGCGACGCGACGAACTGGAAGGCCTTGATCGTGCGCAGGAACTCGTCGACCGAGCGGCCCACGGGCAGGTAGTTCACGGTCTCGTGGACGACCGTGCCCTCGGGGTTGATCAGGAACAGGCCGCGCAGCGCCACGCCGTCGGGCAGCAGCACGCCGTAGTCGGCCGAGGTGGTCTTGTTCAGGTCCGCCAGCAGCGGGTAGCTCAGCGAGCCACCCAGGCCGCCGTCCTTGGCCGAGCTGTCGACCCACGCCTTGTGCGAGAACTTGCTGTCGACGGACACGCCGAAGACCTGCACGTTCAGCTTCTTGAACTGCTCGGCCGCCTTCGAGAAGGCCAGCACCTCGGTCGGGCAGACGAAGGTGAAGTCGAGCGGGTAGAAGAGCAACGCCACCCACTTGCCCTTGTAGTCGCCGAGCTTGAACTTGGCGAAGTCGCCGTTGACGTAGCCGTCGAGCGCGAAGTCCGGCGCGGGCTTTCCGACCATGCTCATGAGATCCTCCAGAATCTGGTGAGGGGGCTCCCGGGGCCCCGACCTGAGGCGTACCGGTTCGCACCCGCTAACTTCTGAGGACCAAGCTAGGACTCCTCGGCGGACTGTCAACCCCGCCGCCCGGAGCACCCGGGCAGTTGACGATCCGTCGGTGGCCACTAGGATTCAGGTATACTCTTCATCCCACCCACGGGAGGCGCCCATGTCGTTGCTGGAATCGGTCGAGGTCGCCCTGGGCAGCCCCATGCCAGCGTTTGCGCTGCAGGACCCCTTCGGCAGGATCCACCGCCCGGCCGACGTGGCTGGCCGCGAGGGGACGCTGGTCGCCATCACGTGCAACCACTGCCCGTACGCCAAGGCCATCTGGCCCCGTTTCGTCGAGCTCTCGCACCTGGCCGCGACGCTCGGCGTCGGCGTGGTGGCGATCAACCCCAACCTGAACCCGCGCTACCCCGAAGACTCGCCCGAGGCCATGCGCCGGGCCATCGGCGACTGGAAGATCCCCTTCCCGTACCTGGTCGACGAGGCGCAGCAGGTGGCCCGCGCCTTCGGCGCCCAGTGCACGCCCGAGTTCTTCCTGTACGACACCGACCAGAGGCTGGTGTACCATGGCCGCTTCGACGACAACTGGAAGGACCGCGCCCACGTGACGCGCGACGAACTGCGGGAGGCGCTGGAGGCGCTGGCCGCAGGGCGCGAGGTCGACGAGGTGCAGCACCCCGCGCTCGGCTGCTCGATCAAGTGGCGGGACGAGGGATAGTCACGTCACCGTGGTAGACGACGCCCGGCAGCGGCTCCGGCGTCAGGAACTCGAGCTCGGCGCTGTCGGTCTCGACGACGCGCTCGTGCTCCCCTTCGGTGATCACGAACCGGGCCCGCGCATACTTGCTGTTGGCACAGTACGACAACGTGCCGTCGGGGTGCAGGTAGTGGAGCCCCGCCGCGTCGGCGGGATCGAGGCTCCAGGTCGACTGCAGGCGCACGCCGTGAGCCTGGAAGGTGGCCTGCCACTGCGGGAAGGCGACGGTGACGCGGCGGTTCCACCAGGTGCGCGGAACGTTGAACGGGACCTCGCGTTCGCCCTCGCGCAGCACGGCCGCGCTGAGCAGCGGGGAGGCGAACGGCCCGAGCCGGATGGACGCCGAGAAGGCGTCGACGAGGACGCGGTCGGGGCCGTCGCCGGCCAGCGCGTTGCCGTAGGCGTACCGCAGGGCGTGCTCGGAGCCCCAGTTGTGGCCGCGGAGCCCCTTCCAACCCTGCACCACGATCTCGCGCCCGTCGACGCGGATCACGCCGTCGAGCAGCAGCTCCGGCGCGGGCGTCACGATCTTCTTCCGGGGGAAGCCGAGCCGGTAGAGCGCTCCATAGGGAAAATGGCAGAGCGGCGGCTGGAGCGACGCGAGGTGCAGGCTCCAGGACACGCGGTGCCCGAGGCCGCGGCACGAGCCGAGCGCCTCGGTGGGCGTGAGCAGGCAGCCGTTGCCGGCCACGTGGAGCAGCTCGGCGTGGGTCGAGAAGCTGGAGAACGGCAGGACCTCCTTGACCACCACGGGCGCCTGGCCCGGAGCCGCCCAGACGATCGCCCACAGCTCGGCCACGGGCTCCAGGTTCCGATCGGTGGGGACCAGGAAGTTGTACTTGAGCCAGAAGGCGGGCCCGCGCCCGGGCGCGTTGCCCATCAGGTAGTGGGACTCGTAGAGCGCTGGTCCGTCGGGGCGTGCCTGGACCTGTTCGTAGGCTTCGTCACCCATGCGGCGAGCGTATCGGACGAACCGGGCACGCGCAAGTAAGTTATCGAAGTCACGACCAGATTCCGAGAAGGGCCTTCACGTCGGCGTCGGCGTCACGGCGCGGATCCCAGGGCGGGTCCCACACCAGATCGACCACCGCGGTCTCGACGCCGTCGAGGGAGAGCACGGCCTCCTCGGCTGCCGTCACGATCTCGGGGCCCAGGGGGCAGAAGGGGCTCGTGAGGGTCATGGCCACGTGGACCGCGCGCTCCTCGGCGTCGACCTCGATGTCGCGCACCAGGCCCAGGGCGACGATCGAGAGATCGAGCTCGGGGTCGGTCACGGGCACCAACGCGGCGCGCACGTCGTCGGGGGTGGGCAGGGGCATGGGGACCTCCGGTCAGGCAAAGAACGAACGCGCCGTCACCAGGGCGTCGATGAGCGCGTCGACGTCGGCGCGGTTCGAGTAGAGGGCCAGCGAGGCCCGCGCGGTGCCGGGCACACCCAGCAGGCGGTGCAACGGCTGGGCGCAGTGATGCCCGGTGCGGATGGCGATGCCCTCGGCGTCGAGGAACGCCGCCAGGTCGTGCGGGTGCACCAGCGGGTCGTGGAACGCGGCGAGCCCGCCCCGCAGGCGCGGATCGGTCGGCCCGAACAGCACGAGGTCGGGCACGCCCGCCAGCCGTTCGAGCAGGTAACCCGTGAGCTCGATCTCGTGGTCGCGGACGCGCGCCATGCCGAGCGACTCGAGCAGGTCGAGCGCGGGGGGGAAGGCGGCGGCGGCGGCGACGTTCGGCGTGCCCGCTTCGAAGCGCAACGGGGGGGGAGCGAACGAAGCGGAGTCGAGTGTCACCTCGTCGATCATCTCGCCGCCGCCCTCCAGCGGTTGCATCTCGGCGAGGATCTCGGGGCGGCCCACCAGGAAGCCGAGGCCCATGGGGCCATAGGTCTTGTGCGCCGAGAAGGCCAGCAGGTCGGCTCCCAGGTCGAGGAACGACACCGGCAGGTGCCCCACGGCCTGGGCCGCGTCGACCACGACCAGGGCGCCGGCGCGGTGGGCAGCCTCGGCGATCTCGGCCACCGGGTTCAGCGTGCCGAGCACGTTCGAGACCAGCGTGAGCGACACGACGCGCGTGCGCGGGCCGAGCAGGCCGGGCAAGGCCGCCAGGTCGAGGGTGCCGCCCTCGGTGAGCGGCAGGTGGCGCACGGTGAGCCCCGTACGCTTCGCCTGCAGGAACCAGGGCACCAGGTTCGCGTGGTGCTCCATGGGCGTCAGCAGCACCTCGTCGCCGGGCGCGAAGCGGTGCGCGAGCCCGTGGGCGGCCAGGTTCAGGGCGGCGGTCGCGTTGCGCGTGATGACCACCGACGACGGACCCGGCGCGTCGACGAACCGCGCCACGCGGGCGCGGCAGCCTTCGTAGGCCTGGGTGGCCTGATCGGCCAGCGTGTGCAGGCCGCGGTGCACGTTGGCGTTGGACGTGCGGTAGTAGTCGTCGAGGGCGCGGAGGACGGCCTCGGGCTTTTGCGTGGTGGCCGCGCTGTCGAGGTACACCAGCGGCTTGCCGTTCACGGTGCGCGCGAGCAGCGGGAAGCGCTCGCGGAACAGCCCGGGGCAGTCGCCGTAGGCGCACGAGGCGTGCTCGGGGCGCCCGGCAGCCCGGAAGGCCTCGAGAGATGGCGCCGCGTGGGGAGCGGTCATGCGGCCTCCGTGGTCAAGGTGGCGAGCCGCGCCTGGAGCGCCTCGGCGAAGCGGAGGCGCACGCCCTCGGGCAGACGCGCCTGGGCGTCGGCGAAGAAGCCGTCGACGATCAGGCCCTGCGCGTCGCGGGGCGAGAGCCCGCGGCTCGAGAGGTAGAACAGCATGCCCTGGTCGATGGGCCCGACCGTGGCGCCGTGGGTACACGCCACCTCGTCGTTCAGGATCTCGAGCTCGGGGATGGTGTCGACGCGCGCGCGGTCCGACAGCATGAGGTTGCGGTTCTCCTGGTACGCCTCGGCGCCCCGGGCCTCGCGCTCGATGCGGATGAGCCCCGTATACACGGCGCGCGCGGCTCCGGCAAGCGCGACCTTGGCGGCCACGTGCGACCACGTCCGGCCCGCCCGGTGGTCGTGCACCGTGTGGACGTCGACGTGCCGACTGCCGTCACCGGCGACCAGCGACACGATCTCGCTCCGCGAGCCGGGCCCGGCCAGCACGACGCCCGCGTCGACCTTGACCAGGTCGCCGCCGACCGAGGCCAGGGCCGTCACGCCGTGCGCGTCGCGCTCGAGCACCAACCGCGACGTGAGGTGCGCGTGGGTACCGGGACCCCACCGGTGGGTGACGGCGTGGGTCACGCGCGCGCCGGGAGCGGCGAACAGCTCGGTCACGCCGATCACCACGACCCCCTCGCCGCCGCCCGTGTGCTCCTCGTGCAACGTTACCTCGGAGCCCTCGCCCGCCAGGACGACGACGCGCGGCAGGTAGGTCCGCGCGCCCGCGTCGAACACCAGGCGGAGCGGCTCGGCCAACGCCACGTTCCGCGGGACGAGCACCGCCACGCCGGTGTTCCATTCGGCCAGGTTCCGCGCCTCGAAGGGGCCGTGATCGGCCGGCACGGCCTTGCCGAGCCGATCGAGCGCCACGGGGCAGTCGTCGAGCGGCAGGACGAGCACGCCGGCCCGGAGCGCCTCGGCGGAGACGCGGGCGTCGATCGGTGCGGCCGGGGCGGCGACCGGGGCCAGGAAGGCCTCGGGGTTCGTGTAGCGCCACAGGTGCGTCGTTCGATCAACCAACGGATCCCTCCATCTCGAGCTCGATGAGGCGGTTCAGCTCGACGGCGTACTCCATGGGCAGCTCGCGCACGAACGGCTCGATGAAGCCGTTGACGATGGTGAGCCGCGCCTGGTCGGGGTCGAGCCCCCGGCTCTCGAGGTAGAAGAGTTGCTCGTCGGCGAGCTTCGAGACGCGCGCCTCGTGCTCGACGCGCGTGTCCTCTTCGGCCACCTCCATGGTGGGGTAGGTGTCGGAGCGGGCCGCGGCGCCGATGAGCAGCGCGTCGCACTCGACCGACGTCTTGCAACCCGTGGCGCCCCTGGCCACCTTCACGAGGCCGCGGTACGACGAGCGCCCGCCGCCCTTCGAGATGGACTTGGACAGGATGCGCGAGGTGGTGTTCCGGGCCACGTGCACCATCTTGGCCCCGGCGTCCTGGTGCTGGCCGTCGCCTGCGAAAGCGATCGAGAGCACCTCGCCGTGGGCGCGCTCGCCCATCAGGAAGACCGCCGGGTACTTCATGGTCAGCTTGGAGCCCAGGTTGCCGTCGACCCACTCGACCACCGCGCCCTCGTGGGCGTGGGCCCGCTTGGTGACCAGGTTGTACACGTTGGTCGACCAGTTCTGGATGGTGGTGTAGCGGATGTGGGCGTCCTTCATGGCCACGAGCTCGACCACCGCGGCGTGCAGCGAGTCGCTGGAGTACACCGGCGCCGTGCAGCCCTCGATGTAGTGCACGTAGCTGCCCTCGTCGGCGATGATCAGCGTGCGCTCGAACTGGCCCATGTTGCGCGTGTTGATGCGGAAGTAGGCCTGCAGCGGGACCTCGACGCGCACGCCGGGCGGCACGTAGACGAAGGAGCCGCCGGACCAGACCGCGCTGTTCAACGCCGCGAACTTGTTGTCCTTGGCCGGGATGATCTTCGAGAAGAAGCGCTGGACGATCTCGGGGTGCTCGCGCAGCCCGGAGTCCATATCGGTGAAGATCACGCCCTTCTTCTCGAGGTCGGCCCGGATCGAGTGGTACACGACCTCGGACTCGTACTGCGCCGACACGCCCGCCAGGAACTTGCGCTCGGCCTGCGGCACGCCCAGGCGGTCGAAGGTGCGCTTGACGTCGTCGGGCACGTCGTCCCAGGTCTTGCCCTGCCCCTCGGTGGAACTGACGTAGTAGTGCAGGTCCTGGAAGTCGATGGCGTCGAGCATCTCACTGTCGCCCCAGCGGGGCATGGGCTTCGCGAGGAAGATGTCGAGCGCCTCGTGCCGGAACGCGCGCATCCAGTCGGGCTCGTTCTTGTGGCGCGAGATCATCTCGACCACGTCGTGCGACAGGCCCTTGGGCGCCTTCAGGACATAGTCTTCCGGATCCGAGAACCCGTAGCGCGACAGGTAGTCGCCGTTCAGGGTCAGGAGGGATGCGTTCGCCGTCATGATGGCCTCCATCACGCCGCTTCGGCCAAGCCGTCGTAGCCGTTGGCCTCGACCTGCAGCGCGAGCTCGGGGCCGCCGGACTTCACCAGGCGTCCCTTGACGAACACGTGCACGTGGGTGGGCTGCACGTAGGTGAGGATGCGCTGGTAGTGCGTGATGAGCAGCACGCCGGTGTCGTCGGTCGCCGCCAGGCGGATGCCCTCGGAGACCACCTTCAGCGCGTCGACGTCGAGGCCCGAGTCGGTCTCGTCGAGCAGCGCGAAGCGCGGCTTCAGCATCAGCATCTGCAGGATCTCGAGGCGCTTCTTCTCGCCGCCCGAGAAGCCGTCGTTCAGGTAGCGGCTGGCGAAGCCGGCGGGCACGTCGAGCGCCGCGAACGCCGCCTGCATCTCCTTGCGGAACTCGCGGATGGGCACCTCGTGCCCGCGACGCGCGTTCACGGCGGCGCGCAGGAACGTGGCCACCTGCACGCCGGGTACGGCCACGGGGTACTGGAAGCCGAGGAACAGCCCGGCTCGCGCGCGCTCGTGCGGAGGCAGGTCGTGGATGGGCTGGCCGTCGAGGTAGATCCCGCCGCTCAGGTGGTAGCTGGGGTGGCCCATGAGGGCCGAGGCCAGCGTCGACTTGCCCGAGCCGTTCGGCCCCATCAGGGCGTGCCGTTCGCCGGCGTGCACGTCGAGCGTGACCCCCTTGACGATCTCGGTGCCCTCCACCCTGACCTTCACGTCGCGAAGCGAGAGCACCACCTTCTTGTCATGGCCCTGGTCGCTCATCTCACCGCCTCCACGAGCCTCACGGGCTCGGCCTGGTTCGTTTCGTCACCCTCGGAATCGCCTGCGTCGCGCCACACCGTGTCGAGGTGTCGGCGCACGCTCTCGTCGGTCTCGAGCAGATCGGCCAGCGTGGTCTGATCGAGCACGCGGAAGAGCTGGGCCTCGAGGTACTGCCACACGTTGCGCAGGCGGCACTGATCGCCGCGCTCGCAGCCCGCGCCGCCGTGCTTCACGGACTGGCAGAAGCGCCCGGTGAAGCGCGCCGGGCCCACCGCCTGCACGAGGTCGGCCACCGTGATCGCTCCGGGCGGGCGCGTCAGCTCGTAGCCGCCGTTTCGGCCACGGATGGCGCGCACGAGCTCGGCGTCGCGGAGCTCGGCCAGGACCTTGGCCACCGTCGGCTCGGGGATGCCCTCCTCGGCGGCGAGCTCCTGCAGCGTGCGCTGGTCGCCATCGCGCGCCAGGCGCATGGCCAGCCGGATCGCCTGTTCCTCCGCCCTGGACACTCTCATGCGCGCACCTCGAATGTTCGGCCCCGCTAATGTGGAGCCTTCGTTCAAGTATTATGCTAGCGTTGGGTCTAGCTTTGTCAAGCCGTGGTGGCGGACCGACCGTCAAATGTGGAGCTTCGACTCAATGAAACGTGGCGATCTCGGCCAACGGCTTGCGGAGGCGGGGCTGGGCGGCGCGCGTAGCGAGGTCCGGCGGCAGCCCGGTCGGATCGCCGGGGCGCCCGACCGCGAGCAGGACCACGACCCGCACGTCGTCGGCCAGGGCGAACGCCGCGCGGACCGCCGCCGGATCGAAGCCCGCCATGGGGCGGCACACCAGGCCGCGCTCGGTGGCTGCGTGCATCACGTTCATGACCGCCATCCCCAGGTCGAACGCCGCGTACTCTCGGCCGTCATCGGTGCGGCAGTCGTCGGCCGTCCGTACCGTGGCCGCGATCAGCAGCGGCGCCCGATCGGCCCAGGCGCGGTTGCCCGCCGCGAGCGCCGGTCGCAACGCCTCGAGCGCCTGGGGGCTGGCGGCCAGGTGGAAGCGCCAGGGCTGGTTGTTGCGGCACGAGGGCGTCCAGCGCGCGGCCTCGATCAACGCGGGCGCGTCGTCGGTGCGCAGGGGGGCCCGGTCGATCGCGCGACCGGCGGCGCGCGCGTGCACCAGCTCGTCGAAGGTCATGGGGGCACCGGGGCGGTGGGACCGGGGCGAAGGATAGGCGTTGACGGGGGCCGGGGCAAGACCCGCGGACGCCAGGGGGTGATTGCGCGCCGCGCGCGATCCGGTGCAGAATGCGCGCGGAGGTGCCCGATGTCCGCTCGCGAGCCGTCCTCGGTCAGCACGCTGGTCGTACGCCCCGGCGAGGGCGCAGGCCTGGCGTGCCAGGCCTGCGCCCTCGCCGGGCCCGGTCGCGCGGCGCCGGTGACGGTGGCGGCGTGGGAGAGGGCGTGGCGCCGCGCGGCCGGGCGCCAGGCGCACGACGTGCGCCTGGCGGGCGTGGAGCCGTTGCTCGCGCCGGGGATGATCGAGGCCCTGGGGGCCTCGACGCCGGCGCCGCTGGCCGTGACGGTCGAGACGCACGGGCTCGCGTGGGCCGACGTGCCCGCCGCCACGTCGGCCGCGCTGCCGATCGCACGCTGGGAGCTGATCGTGCATACGCTCGATGCGGCCACGGCCGCGTCGCTGCTCGGGCGGCCGGGCGAAGGCGCCGCTCTCGCGAGGGCGTGGGAGCGCGGCGCGCCCGCGGGGCAGGCGGTCGACGTGTCCTGGCAGCCCGCACCCGGCGACCTCGCCACCCCCACCGCGCTCCCGGCCTGGACCGCCACGCGCTTCGGGGACGCCGCCGGCCTGTCGGTTCGCCTGCCGCCGGGCGGCGTTCGACCGGCCCTGCTCGAGCGCCAACTGGCGACGCTGGCCGCCGCCAACCGCTCGACACGGCTGCCGCTCCGCCACGACCGCGCCCTGCCGTGCTGCGTACGCCGGCACCTGCCAGGCGCCGAGGCCGAGCTCCCCGGCGGAGCGACGACCGGTCCCGCGCCGGCCCTGCACCCGGTGCTCTGCCGAGGCTGCCCCCACGCGAAGCGCGAGCGGTGCGCCGGGCTCCCTGCCGGCTGGCGGCTCGAGGGCGACGACGTACAGCGCTTGCGCTCCCTCGCTCGAGTGCCGGCCTTCCGCACCGCCGCCGACGCCGAACTGGTCGCCCTGCGGCTCGGGCTCCGGCAGGTGGTGCGCCTGGCCCTCCCTGCCCGGCAGACGGCCATGGCGCGCCTGGCGCTCGAGACCGAAGGCTTCACGGTGGTGATGGGTCGCGTTCGCGAGCTGGATGCCGAGGGCAACCTGTTCGTGCCCGGCGCGCAACCGAGTACCGGTCGCTTCGCGCCGGGCGGGCACGCGGCCACGGTGCACGTGCTGTACGTGGCGCACGCCGAGGGCCCGGCCCGGCGCGCGCGCGACCTCGAGGCGCGCGTGGCCGAATCGCCCCGCGCCGACGCCGACCCCCACGCCCACCGCGAGCTGGGCGCGCTGCTCGGCTACCCCGCGTGTTGCGTCGAGGCCTTCGTCGCCGATCTCGTCGCCCGCGCCCGCGAGGCCGAGGACCCCGCGTCGCACTTCGATCGCGCACGCGCCGCGGCGGCCCGGAGCGCCCGGCTCGACCCGCTGGCCAACCCATTCCTGGTGGCCCGCGACCGTGCGCTGATCTCGCACGCCCCGTGCGCGTTCGACTGCAAGGCGACGGTCGCGCTGGCCTCGGCCGTGCTGGCCGAGCTCGGCCGAAGCGATCCGGTCGGGGCCGACGCGCGACGGACCGCGCTGGGCTCGGCGGTGGTGCTGCACCACGACGGATCGGTGCTGGTGACGACGGCCGACGAGGCCGCGGACGGCCCACGCCTCCGCGAGATCCTGCGCGCCGAGGGGCGCTTCGAGGTGCTCCACCGGGGCGACGCGTTGCCCCGCGACGACGAGCGGACGCTGGTGTTACGCTTTGACCTCACCCCCGGAGGGTGAGGTCTCTCAGGGTTTCGAGATGATCAGATCACTGTCGAAGCGCGGGTTCACGAGGTACTTGCCCCACGAGTACTCGACCACGCCGGTGACCGAGTCGACGAGGTCGCCCACCGCCTTGGCGCCCCCATCGTTCAGGTACGCCAGGTCGAACTCGTTGGCGATGCGCCACGTGTCGTCGATGACGATCTCGCCGTAGGCGTCGACGAGCGTGACGGTGCCGCCCTGGATGCGCACGAGCGAGCCCTCGTAGGGCTCGCTTCCGGGCCCGGTCGCGGCCACCTGCCAGCCCGAGAGCTGGATGGGCGCGGGCTCCCAGGCGACGCCGGTCTGCACGGCCGACGAGGCGTAGACCTCGGTCATGCAGTAGTACTCCTTGTAGTCGCCCTCGACGGTCACCACGTCGCCCACCACGAAGTCGGTGGCCAGCGCCGAGGGCACGACCACCAGGATGCCATGGTACGGCCCGAGCGAGCCGGCGTCGGCGGCGTAGTAACCGTCGAGCGCGGTCGAGGCGACGAAGCGCGGCGAGGCGATCACGAGCCCCTCGAGGCGCGCCGGGCCGATGGTGACCGCGGCGTCGGTGCCGCACGCGACGCTGGCCTCGCCGGTCTGCACCTGGAAGGCGGTCTGGGACGGCAGGGTCGTGTCGGGCGTCGTGTCGGGCGTCGTGTCGGGCGTCGTGTCGGGCGTCGTGTCGGGCGTCGTGTCGACGACCTCGGGCTGCGGCTCCGGTTCCGTGATCTCGGGCTGCGGCTCGGCGTCGGGGCTGACGGTCGTGTCGGGCCCGTCAGGTCCCGCCACGTCGGCCGCGTCGGGCTCGGGCTGCGGCCCAGGATCGGTCGCATCGAGCGCGTCGTCGGGCCCCGGCGCGTCGGGGCGGACCACCGTGTCACCGGGAGCCGCGTCGTCACCCGGCGCGCCATCGGCCGTGGCCTCGATGCCGACGAGCTCGACGGTCGCGAGGTCGGCGCCCGACGTGTCGGCATGACGCCGCCCGCGCTCGCTCTCGTCGACGGCGCACGCCAGCGTCACGAAGAGCAACCACGCCACGGCGGCCCGGACCATGCTACGCGACCTTCTTGACTTCTTTTTCGGTGAGCGTGACCGACAGCTTGCCCAGGAAGACCTTGAGGCGACCGCGGGCGTCGACGTCGGTGACCGAGCCTTGCTTGCCCGAGAAGAGCCCCGCCGTGACCTGCACGCGGTCGCCCTTCTTGAGGTTCAAGGCCACGTCGGCGGCCTTGCCCGCGCGCACCAGCTTCTGATGCTGGCGATCTTCCTTCAAGAGCTTCTTGATCGACAGCCAGTCGTTCTCGCGGTCCCACGCCGCGTACCGGTAGACCGGCAGCAGGCGGTTCAGCGCGTCGAGCAACACCTCGGCCGACGAGGCGTCGCACAGCGTGGGGTCGTCGCGCTTGAACGTGCGCACGATGGTCAGGCTCTGGTGACCGCCGTCGAGGTGCGCCTTGAGATCGGAGCGGCACTTCAGCAACTCGCCCGCCGGGTGCACGTCGCCGTTCGGCCCGCGCAGCTCGAAGCCCTCGGGGATGGCGTCGAGGATCAGGCGCAGGTTCTCGCCTTCCCAGGTGTCGACGGACTTCTCGGCCAGATTGCGCACGTCGAGGATGGCGTGACGGTGCAGCGTGAGCGCCACGTCGACGCCCCCGTGGTGTACGCGCACGCCCAGGCGGAGGTGCTGGTGCTCGGGGTCGGGGTCGGACACGCGCTCGACCAGCGGAATCTCGCGCTCGATGAAGCGCGCCAGCTCTTTCCGCTGGGCCTCGGTACGCGAAAACGCCAGGGCGATCGACGCCACGCGCTTGTTGTTCAGGATGGTGGGATGATCGAGCCCCACGCTGCTCTCGATGGGCACGCCGGCGGCTTCGAAGGCAGTGGCGTACATCTTCTGTAGCGCCACGAGCTTCTCGCGGACGCGCATGCGCTCGAGGTTGAAGCGGTTGCTGGACCATTTGTGCTCTTCGAACGCGTCGAAATCCTTCGCGTCGAAGCCGCTGAACTCGCTGCCCAGGATCCCCATTTGCCCGTCCACCCTCGCCGTGCCGGGAACGCTGTTTCTTAGCAGAGTCGAGCTCGGCGCGCAAGCGTGGTGGAACGAGCCGGGCGGATCCGGTACACTCCGGCCGCCTGGACGAATCGACGGTCGGCTCTACGGGACGCACATGGCGATCGACCTGCTGCTGCTGCACGAGTGGCCCTGGGATCAGACGTTCGTCGCGCGCGTGCTCGACGCGGCGCACCACGCGGGGATCCACGCGGTCGCGGCCGGCCCGGACGAGGTGGCGGCCGAGTTGGCGGCGGTACGCGCGGGTCAGATACCGAGCGTGCTGCTCGACCGGGCCTCCGACGTGCTGCCCGAGGCGGCCGAACTGGCCGACCTGGTCAAGGCCGCGGGCGGCCGCGTGACCAACGATCCAGACCGCGCACGCGCCGCCATCGACAAGGCGCGCATGCACCTGGCGCTGATGTCGACCGGCGTGAACGTCCCGTACACCGTGGTGCTGCCTTGCGACGAGCCGGAGCCGGCGGGGCTGGCCGACATCGCGGCGCTCGGCCTGCCCTTCGTGCTGAAGCCCGCCCACGGCTGCGGCGGCGAAGGGGTGGTGCTCGACGCAACCGGCCGTACGTGCATCGACCGGGCGCGCGCCGAGCGCCCCGACGACACGATCCTGGCTCAGGAGCGCCTGGAGTGGACCGAGATCGATGGACACCCCGCGTATTTCCGTGTGCTGTGGTGCCTGGGAGACATACACGCCTGCTTCTGGAATCCCGACACGCGGCGCTACACGGCCGTCTCGCCCGAGCACCGCGAAGCGGCGTGGCACGGCGAGCTGGCAGCGGTCACGCGGTCCATCGCCGCGGTCGCCCACATGGACCTGTTCTCGACCGAGCTCGCGCTCACGACCGACGGGCGGCTGGTCTCGGTCGACTACGTGAACGACATGTGCGACCTGCGGCTGGCCAGCGAGCACCCCGACGGCGTGCCCGACGCGGTGGTCGGGGCCATCGCCGCGCGGCTGGTCGAAGTCGCCAGGGAGGCGCGAGTATGAGCCAGGGAGGGAAGCGCGGGGCGCCCCGGCTGGTCGAGGCGGCCTTCCGCAAGCAGGTGGTGCGGGTGCTCTCGTACCGCTACCTCGTGGCGGTGCCCGAGGGCGACGGTCCGTGGCCGTTGCTGCTGTTCCTGCACGGCTCGGCCGAGCGGGGCGCCAACCTCGAGCTCGTGAAGCGACACGGCCCGCCGAAGCTGCTCGCCGAGGGCCGCAATTTCCCGTTCGTCGTGCTGTCGCCCCAGTGCCCGCGCGGCCAGTGGTGGTCCGCCGAGACGCTCGAGGCGCTGCTCGATCACGCCCTGGCGGCCTACCCCGTCGATCCCGACCGGGTGTGCGTCACGGGCATCTCGATGGGGGGCTACGGCGCCTGGTCGCTGGCTGCCAGGTGCCCGCGGCGGCTGGCGGCGCTGGTGCCCATCTGCGGGGGCGGCAGCCCGCGCGTCGCACGCAACCTGCGCGAGGTGCCGGTGTGGGCCTTCCACGGCGCCCACGACGACAGCGTGGCGCCAGACGAGTCGGTGGCCATGGTCGAGGCCCTGCAGCGGGCCGGCGGGAACGCCCGGCTGACGATCTACCCCGATCTGGGCCACGACAGCTGGTCCCGCGCCTACGCCGAGCCCGAGCTGTGGGCCTGGCTGACGGCCCAGGTGCGCGGGTCCGGGCGACGGTGATCGGCACGCCTCCGGCCCCGAAACTTGCGACAGCGACTGATCTTGGCTACGGTACGCCCCAATTTTGCGCCCGGGAGCTCCCATGCCTCGTTCCGCCTCCCTGCTGCTCGCGTCGCTGGTGCTGGCCCTGGTCGCTCCGGCGACCGCCGCCCCACGCGCCGGGCGCTTGAGCCTCGACGACCTGCGCCGGATGCACCTGTTGCGCGCCGCGCCCGCCCCCAAGGCCGCGTTGGTCCCCCCAGCGCTCACGGCGCACCTGGTGGGCGACCCGCGCAGCTTCTGGACCTACGACCTGTCGGTGATGCCGCCGAAGAACAAGCAGGTGGCAGCCACGTGCCGCGCCGTGGGGACCACGGTGGCCGTATTCGTGGCCGACACCGAGTGGCCCCAGAAGGTCGATCCCACCGACGTCGACGCCATCGTGGCGGCCTTCGACACGGCCTCGCCCATCGACGACGGGATGGGCATCTCGGCCCGCAACGCGGCGCTGTTCGGCCAGCCCTCCGACATCGACGGCGACGGGCAGCTGATCGTGTTCATCTACCCCATCGCCGGCTACCAGGGGAACACCTTCGACGGCTTCTTCCGCGCCGAGGACCTGGGCGCCTTCCAGGCGGGCTGCGCCACGAACCCGCAGCTGTATTGCTCGAACGAGGCCGAGATGGTGCACGTGAACAGCACGAACCCCGGCTCGCCCTACATGATCGGCGTGATGGCGCACGAGGCCCAGCACCTCACGCACTTCGTGGCCGACCCGAACGAGGACAGCTGGATCAACGAGGCCATGAGCGAGCTGGCCATGTCGGCCGGCGGCTACGAGGACACGGGCAACCTGCACGCCTACCTGGCCAACCCCGCGGCCCCGCTCGAGACCACCGAGTTCGTCGACTACGGCGCGGTCCTCTTGTGGGGCACTTGGCTCTACGAGCGCTTCGGCGCCGACTTCGTGCGCGCGCTGGTGGCCGCGCCCGCCAACGGCAAGGCCGGACTGGCCGCCGCCTGGGCGAGCCTCGGGCAGGCCATGACCTACGAAGAGACCTTCGCCGACTGGGCCCTGGCCACGGTGGTCGACGGGCCGGGCGCGCTCGGCTACCAGCTGCTCGAGCTGCCGCACTTCGCGGCCAGTGGCGCGCTGCCCGCCCTGGTCGACGGCCAGGCCAGCGGCTCCCTCACGGTACCGCCCTCCAGCTACCGCTGGCTGCAGGGCGTGGTGCCCACCCCCGGCGCGCTGGCCGTGTCCATCCCCGCCGACGCCAAGGTGGGCCTGCGCGTGGCCACCTACGTCGAGGGCGCCTCGACGCTCGCGACCGAGATCGACGTTACCACCTTCACCGTCGAGGCCGACGCCCTGGCGAACCCCGTGGTCGTCGTGATCGCGAACCCCACGCTGACGTCCCAGACGGTCACGGTGAGCTTCAACCAGAACCTCGCGCGCCCCGAGCCCGAAGACGAGCCCCAGCCCGAGCCGATCGTCGAGGTGGTCGAGCCGAGCCCTGATTCCACGACCTACGACGGCGTCGCCCCCGACGCGACGACACCCGACACCACGACGCCTGAGGTCGCGACCGCCGACGTCACCGACGACGCGTCCGTCGATGCCGAGCCGAACGACGGCGCGGGCGGCGGGTGCGCGATCGAAGAGATCGCGAGCCCCGGCGCGTTGCCCCTGCTGCTGTCGGCCCTCGCGCTGCTGCTCGTGCGGCGGGTGCGGCGGTCCTGAGCGCCCTTTGTGTCCAATGGCTCCACACCGACCCTTGAACAGGTGCTGAAGTCCGACTAGAATTCGGATCGGAACCTGAGTGGAGCCCCACCTTGCGAGCCCTGCAGATCGCCAACGACATCGTCTCGGTGGGTGAGCTCAAGGTGCACGCCTCGCGCCTGCTGCGCCAGATTCACGATGGGCAGCGGCCCCTGGTGGTCACGCAGCACGGCAGGCCCGCGGCAGTCATGCTGTCTCCCGAGAGCTACGATCACCTCACCGCCCGCCTGCGCTTCGTCGAAGCGGTCGAGGAGGGCCTGCGCGACGCCGACGCCGGTCGCTGGATCGAGGACGACGCCCTCGATGCAGAGTTGGATGCCATCCTGCATCCGGCCGACCTGAAATGAAGCTGCGCTGGACCGACCGGGCCCGGCGCGACCTGGAAGAGATCGCGCGCTTCATCGCGGCGGACAACCACGAGGCGGCCCGACGTTGGCTCAACGTCCTCAGGGTCCGGGCACGTACCGCCGCCGAGTTCCCGCGAGCGGGGCGCGTCGTTCCCGAGATGGCTCGAGAGAGCCTACGCGAAGCCCTGGTCGGGGTGTACCGCATCGTCTATCGCATCGAGGGCGACGCCATCTACGTGCTGACGGTCTTCGAGGGGCACAGGCAACTGAACCCCGACGACGTCACGTAGCCAGCCGCTCCGCCGAGGGCGCCTCACGCCTGCCCGGTGATCAACGCCCAGATCGAGCCCCCGTTCCCCGTGGTCGCGTGCAGCACCGACAGGCGCTGCAGCGTGCGGCCGTCGGGCGCCTGCGTCATCCGCTGACGATCGACGTGGTAGTGCAGCACCGCGAACGTGCGGGTGAGGTCGCCGAGGCTCAGGCCCTCGAAGGGGCGCTCGCGACGCAGGCCGCGGCGTCGCGTGATCTGGAGCATGCCCTCCTGAACGCCCGCGAGCATGCGCGGCGTCCAATCGGCCGGTGGCATGGTCCAGGCGTCCGCCAAGCGGTAGGCCCGCGGACCGAGCTCCAGGTACCGGCGGGCGCGGACGATCAGGAATTCGTTGGTCGCGGTGACCATGGGGTGCTCGGGCCGCTCGGCCTTCAGCGCCGCGATCTCGCCATCGAGGTCGTCGCAGCCCGCCACGAACACCTGGTCGAGCACGCGGTCGAGCGCGCCGTGCAGGCGCTCGCGCAGGCGCACCGCGTCGAACGCCTTCAGCAGGTCGTCGGTGCCGGGCTCGGGCTCGGGGTCGTACGAGAAATCAGGATCCATGCTCTCCTCCAACGGCCGAATGACCTTACGGACTCTCCCTCACGCCAGCGACAACCCATGTCGCACCGCGATCGTTCGGAATGCGACACCATCTGTCGCAGACCCGTGATGTACTGCCCCCGGACAACGAAGGAGAGCCTCATGAAAGACCTGCTGACCGCGCACCTGGCCTCGTTGACGCTCGGCGAAGCGACCCTCCACGAAGGCCTCGGGGTCTTCCCGCTGCTGGCGTCCGAAAGCCCGCCGCCCGACTACCTGCTGCTCGACGCGGCGCTGACCGACGGGCTGGTCAGCATCTCCGAGGTCTCGGAGGGCGGGCACGTGCCCGAGCTGCGGCTCGAGAATCGCGCGCCGAAGCCGCTCCTGCTGATCGAGGGCGAGGAGCTCGTGGGTGCCAAGCAGAACCGCGTGTTGAACACCACGCTGTTGGTCGCGGCCAAGGCCACGGTGGTCATCCCGGTGTCGTGCGTCGAGGCGGGGCGCTGGCGCTCGATGGGCGCGCACTTCGGCTCCAGCGGCGCCATGTTCCACTCCAGCGCGCGCGCCCGCAAGGTCAGCGACGTGACCGACGCCGTACGGGGGCACGGCGAGTACCGCTCGGACCAGGGCGCGGTGTGGGACTCGGTGGCGGCCGCCGCGCATCGGCTCCAGGTGTCATCGCCCACCCAGGCCTACAGCGACGTGGTGCGCGAGCGGCACGCCGACCTCGACGCCTTCCGCGCGATCTTCCGCGCGGGGCCCGGCCAGGTGGGCCTGCTGGCGACCCTGCACGGCCGCGTGCTGGGGCTCGACCTGTTCCAGGTCCCCGCCACGCTCGAGACCCTCCTGCCCAAGCTGGCCACCAGCTACGCCCTCGACGCCGTCGACGCCGAGCCCGCGAAGGGCACGCCCGGGCAGGCCGCCGAGGCCGCGCGTGGGTTCCTCGACGCCCTCGGCGGCGCCCCGGTCACGACGCACCCTTCGGTCTCGTTGGGCCAGGCCTTGCGCCTCGCCAGCCCGCACGTGGTGGGCGCCGCGCTCATCTTCGGCGAGCACCTGCTGCACCTGTGCGCGTTCCCGGCCGACGGCTCGCAGACCGATGCGTCGCACCCGATGGCGCGGGCCTCGCGCCGACGCGAGCTCGTCAGCTGACGGTCGCGCCGGCTTGACCCGGAGCCGCGCCTCGGCCACCATCGCGGCATGAACACGCGCGCATCCGCCGAGATCGTCTACCTGTGGCTAGCGGGCCTCTTCGTGGCGTCGCTGCTGATCGCCGACCTCACGGGCGTCAAGCTGTTCGAGCTCGACGTCGGCCTGTTCACCGTGCGCCACACCTGCGGCATGGTGGCCTTTCCCATCACCTTCCTGCTCACCGACCTGATCAACGAGTACTACGGCCCGCGCGGCGCGCGACGCATCGTGTGGCTGGGCCTCGCCATGGGCTTCTTCGTCTTCCTGGTCGTGAACGTGTCGCTCGCCCTGCCCCGCTGGGAGGCCCCCTTCAACATCGCCGAGGGCTCGTTCGAGGCGGTGTTCGCCAACTCGCGCGTGATGTACGTGGCCTCGTTGGCCGCCTACCTGGTGGGCAGCCTGCTCGACATCAGCGTGTTCGGCTGGCTGAAGCGCCTGACCGCCGGGCGCTACGTGTGGCTGCGCGCCACGGGCTCGACCGTGGTGAGCCAGGCCATCGACAGCTTCCTCGTCACGTGGCTGGCGTTCAGCGTGGGGCGCGCCCTGTTCCCCACCGACGCGGCCCCCATGCCCATGCCCGAGGTGCTCACGACGGCCCTGACCGGCTACACGCTGAAGTTCGCGCTGGCGCTGGCGCTGACGCCCGTCATCTACCTGGGGCGGGTCGTCCTGTCGCGCGGCTTCGGGCTCACGCCGCTGCCAGCCCGGTAGCAGCCGTGAGCGGTCGCCGGCCCGCTGGACCGACGATCCGACTTGCCACGGACCCTCGACTTGCGATAGACGGCAGGTATGCGCAATCTCTCGAGGAAGAGAGGGTGACCACGTCGCCAGGGCCCCAATCCGCTCCAACGGCTCGCGAAGCGCTCGACCCGGCAGCGCGCCTCCGCGACCTGGAGGAAGAGCTGGCGCGGGCGCGGGACGAAAAGGCCGCGACCGAGCGGAGCCTTCGCAAGATCAAGGCCGAGCGCGACGCCGTCGTGCGTGACGCCCACCGCCGGGTGAAGAACAACCTTCAGGTCATCGCCAGCTTGCTCGACATGCAGCGCCGGCGGCTGCGCGCCGATCTCGATCCGGACGCTGGGGCGGCCCTGGTCGACAGCCGGAACCGCATCGAGGCGATCGCGGCCATCCACGACGTCTTCTTCCGCCTGCGGTCCTTCGACCGGATCGACCTGGGTCCCTACGTACGGGCCATCCTGACCGACCTGCTCCAGTTCTACGGCACGGTGTACGCCAAGGTTGGCGTGGAGACCTTCGTCGATACCAAGCCTCGCAACCTACGCCTGGATCCGTCCTTCGCCCTTCCGATCGGCCTGATCGTGACCGAGCTCGTGTCGAACGCGTTGCGGCACGCGTTCCCAGGTGAACGCAGGGGGCGCATCGACGTCCTGCTCAGCCGACGCGGCGACGTCATCCTGCTCGAGGTGTGCGACGACGGCGTGGGCCTGCCCGCCGACTTCGAAGCGAGGGCGCGCGCCACGCTCGGGTTCACCATCGTCACGACCCAGGTCGAGCAACTGGACGGCGAGTTGGCCTTCGGCCGAGGCCAGGGGACGCGTATCCGCATCGCGTTCCCGGTGCGGCGGCGGTGACGCCATGGCCGGCAAGGGAGCCGTCCTGGTCCTCGAACGAGAGACTCTGGTCGCGAGAGACCTGGCCGAGCTGCTCACTGCCGAGGGGTACGAGGTCCCCGCGTGCGCACGCTCGACCGGCGAGGCCTGGACGCTGGCGCAGCGCCACCGCCCCGACTTGGCCCTGCTCGACGTCGATCTCGAGGACGACGATGGCCTGGCGACCGCGCGGCGGCTGCGTGAGGAGCTCGGTGTGCCGGTGCTGCTGCTCTCGGCCCGGGTCGCCGAGGCGACCATCGAGGCGGCGGGCGCGCCCGAGCCGCTGGCCCTGGTCGTAAAGCCGTTCCGCGCCCGCGAGCTGCTGGCTGCGCTGGGCGCGACCTTGCAACGCGGCCGCCTCGAGCACCGCTTGAGCCACCTGAACGCGGTCTTGCGGGCCATTCGCAGCGTGAACCGCCTGATTGTCCACGAAACCGACCGGAAGCGCCTGCTGGCCTCGGCCTGCCGCGTACTGGTGACGACCCGCAGCTACGAGTGGGCCTGGGTGGCCGAGGTCGATCGGGAAGGGCATCCGACGTCGTTCACGGACGCCAACGCCAACCCGCGGGCGCGCTCGGTGGACGACCTGCGCGAGATGGTGTCGTCGCGGCGGCTGCCGGAGCGCGCGCGACAGGCGCTCGCTAGCCCCAGCCCCATCGTCGTGCGCGAGCCCTGGGAAGACGGCGCGCGGGCCACGGTCGGCGAACCCCACGCGAGCACGGGCGGGCTGATCGCCCGGTTGGCCCACGGCGGGAAAAAGCGGGGCGTGCTCTACGTGGCGCTGGCGCTCGATCTGCTCGACGACCTGGAGGAGCAGGCGCTCTTCCAGGAGCTCGCCGACGACCTGGCCTATGCCCTGGGGGGGATTGAGCAACGGGCGGCGCGCCAGCGGGCCGAGGAGGCGCTCGAGCGCTCTCGCGACGAGCTGCGCGAGCTCGCCATGCACCTGCAGGTCATCGCCGATGAGGAGCGCAAGGCGGCGGCGCGCGAGATCCACGACGAGCTCGGCCAACTGTTGACCGCGATCTCCCTCGACGTCAGCAGCGCGAAGCGAACCCTCGCGACAGGGGTTGGCGAGCCGCGAGCCCACCTGGACCGCATGGGCGACCTGGTCAGCGATGCCCTGCGGGTCGCCCGCCGCGTGGCGATGGATCTGCGCCCGGTCCTGCTGGACGAGCTCGGTCTGTGTGCAGCGCTGCGCTGGCAGGTGGGCGAGATGGAGAAGAGGTTGGGCATCCGCTGCAAGCTGGTCGTGCCCGATCAGGAGCCTGTCGTCTCGGAGGCCCAGGCGCTGGGGATCTTCCGCATCTGCCAGGAGGCCCTGACGAACGTGGCGCGTCACGCCCGGGCGACGCGGGTCACTGTGCGGTTGGCGATGACGAGCCGGCGCGTCGAGATCTCGGTGAAGGACAACGGGGTGGGGCTGGTGGAGTCATCCACGCCCAGGGTGTCCCACGGGCTGCTCGGCATGCGCGAGCGTGTCCGCAGCCTGGGCGGCGATCTGACGATCGACGGGCACGCCGGCCGCGGAACCCGCGTAACCGCCCGCATCCCGCTGACTCGAGAGGAGCACCATGACACGCGTCCTCGTGGTCGATGACCACGCCATCGTCCGCAAGGGGATCTCGCAGGTCGTCTGCGACGTGGTCGGCGAACCGCCCGCCGGCGAGGCGTCGTCCGTGCCCGAGGCCGTCGCGCGTCTCACCGCCGAAGACTGGGACCTCGTCATCCTCGACCTGACGCTACCCGGTGGCAGTGGCCTCGACGTGCTCGAGCAGGTACGGGCGTTGGCCAGGAGACCTGCGGTGCTGGTGCTCAGCATGCTCCCCGAAGGCCCCATCGCCATAAGGTGCCTGCGCGCCGGAGCGGCCGGCTTCCTGTCGAAGGAGAGCGCCGCGGACGAGCTGGCGCAGGCCATCCGGAAGGTGCTCGACGGCGGGCGGTACGTGTCGTCGAACCTGGCCGAGCAGTTGGCGCTCGAGGTGGCCCGCTCTGATCCGCGGGCACCGCACGAGCGCCTGACGGATCGCGAGTTCCAGGTGATGCACCTCCTGGTGGACGGCCGCACCGTCTCGGAGATCGCGGCCGAGCTGGCCCTCAGCGCGAAGACCGTGAGCACCTACCGGACCCGGCTGCTCGACAAGCTGGGCGTTCGCAACAACGTCGAACTGGCTCGCTACGCCCTGCGCGCCGGGCTGGTCGACCACCCGGTCGTGTAGGCGTCGTCCTACACGCGTCCCGCGACCGTCCTACCCGAGAGCGGGGTGCCCTCCGACCTCGCGATCCGGCGCGGACCGATTCCGCTTCTCCCTGGCAAGGACTAGCTTCCGCATCATGGAGATCCTCGTCATCGACCCCGACCGCTCGGTAGGCGAACTGGTGGCCCGCGGGCTGCGCGACGTGCCGGGTGTCGAGCGCGCCCAGGTCACCGACATCGTCGACGCGGTCGGGCGCCTCGCCAAGAAGCCGCCGCGCGTGGTCGTGATGCGCTCGCAGCACGGTCGCGTGTCGCTGGAACGGGCCGTGAAAGCAGTTCGGCAGGTCGGCGGCGGACTGCACATCGTCGTGTACTTCGCCAAGGCGGACGAGGTCCCGTGGCAAACCGCGGCCGAGCTCGACGTCGACCTGATCCTCGACCTGCCGCGCGAAACCGCGCAACTGGCCAGCTTCGTCATGCAGTACGTCTCCCTGCGCGTGCAATGGGTCCAGCCCACCACGCGACGTCGGGACTGATCGTGATGGGAGCGACGACGCTGCCTCCGCCGCTCGACCCGGCGGAGACCGCCTCCCGCCGCGGCGTGTTCCTCGCGTGTCCCCAGTGCGGCGCCAAGCTGTTCACGTCGGTCGACGGCATCCCGGACACGGGGCGCGAAAAGCGCTGCGTCCGATGCCTGAGCCGGTTCCGCGTGCTGCGCACGCCGGACGAGATCGTGGTGCAGTTCCGCCGCGACGGCGGGGGTTCCCTGGGCGTGAGCGCGATGGTCGAGACTCGGTACCCGCTGAGCGGCGGCCCGGTCGCGTTCGACGCGCCCGACGACGTTCACGTCGGCGCGTTCCAGGACCTGGTGCAGAGCGCTAAACGTCCGCCGGTCGCCGAGGACGACCCCCTGGCGATCGACGAGGTCCCGATCGAACGCCGGCTCCGCATCGACCAGGTCTTCGGGGAGCTCTCGAAGGGCATGCCGGGGCCTCTGCGCGAGCCGCGAGCCCCGCGTGTGCTCACGGCGAAGGACCTGCACGCGCGCCAGGCCACCCACACGCCACGGAAGGCAAGGCTGTCTCCTGCGCGCGGCCCGCGGATCGAGACCGGGGCGCTCCTGCGCGTATGGCAGATGGCCGGCCGACTGACGCGCCTGGACCTGGCGCTGATCGTGTCGTTCGCGGGAGTGACGCTGGGCGCGCTCGTGGGCCTGACCGACGCGGGCTTCTTCGGGGTGCGCGCGTGGGGCCGTTCTCCCGCGATCGCGACGGCGACCGCCGGGGGACGCTCCCACGAGGGTTTCTCGGCCGACCAGGTTCGTGACCTGGTGAACGCGGCGGCCGCGGGTCAGGCCAAGCCCAGCGCCGAGCGCTACCGGGGGACGCGCGAGTTGCTCCCGGCCGGCGACTACGAGAACCTCTTCGTGGAGGATATCGAGGTGACCCTGCGCTCGACACCGGCCGGGGCGCAGGTCCATCGCGGACTGCAGGTCCTCGGCGAGACACCCCTGGTGCTGCGACTCCGAGCGACGGAAGACGTCGTCGAACTGGAGGTCGAGAAGGACGGCTTCGCCCCGGAGAAGCTACGCTTCCAGGGCACGGCCAACCGTGCGTTCGATCTCCCGCTGGTCGCGCTCGGGCGCTCGAACGCCAACCGCGAGAAGAGCCCGGTCCATCCCCGGCCGACGGCGTCTTCGCCGCGCCCCCCGACGCCCTCCGGCCGCGACCAGGTGCCGCCTTCCGGCGACTTCGTCATCTACTAGGATGCCGCTTGTCCGCCTCTCTGCCGTGGGCTAGCATCACGGGTCGAGGCCGATGACGACCGTGTCCCGCGCCCGCGCGCGCTCGAGGAGGCCCATGTCGTACGCCATCAGCGAATACCCCGACGCCCGGGCCATCCAGGCGCGGCTCGACGCCCTGGTGAAGCTGCCCCCCATCGCGCTGCGCCGCGACGCCATGGAGCGCTGGCTCGCGAAGCTCGAGACCGGCTGTGCGCGCTCGAAGGCCATGACCGACGAGGCCAAGACCTTCATCCCCGGCGGCGTGCAGCACAACCTGTCGTTCAACTACCCGTTCCCGTTGGTGATGGACCGCGCCGAGGGGCCCTACCTCTACGACCTCGACGGCAACCGCTACCTCGACTTCCTGCAGGCCGGCGGGCCCACGGTGCTCGGCTCGAACCCGCCGGCGGTGCTGGAGCCCGTCATCGAGCTGCTCCGGAAGTGCGGCCCCGTCACGGGCCTGTTCCACGAGTTCGAGCTGAAGATCGCCCGCGAGATCGCGCGCCACATGCCGGCGGTCGAGATGTTCCGCATGCTGGGCAGCGGCACCGAGGGCGTGATGGCCGCGATCCGCCTGGCTCGCCTGGCCACGGGCAGGAGCGAGATCATCAAGATGGGCGGCGCCTACCACGGCTGGTCCGACCAGGTGGTCTACAGCCTGAAGATCCCGGGCACGAAGCGCTTCGAGGCTCACGGCATCCCGCGCACCTGCGTGGCCCACACCCACGAGGCCGCGCCCAACGACCTGGGCTCGCTCGAGCGCGTGCTGTTCCGGAACCGGCTGCTGGGTGGCACGGCGGCCGTGCTGGTCGAGCCGGTCGGCCCCGAGAGCGGCACCCGCCCGGTCGACCGCGACTACAACGCAGGCGTACGCAGGCTTTGCGACAAGTACGGGGCGCTCCTGGTCTTCGACGAGGTGGTCACGGGCTTCCGCGTGGGGCTCGGCGGCGCCCAGGGCTACTTCGGCGTGCGCCCCGACCTGACGGTCTTCGGCAAGGTCGTGGCGGGCGGCTACCCGGCGGCGGGCGGCCTGGGTGGCCGACGCGACCTGATGGTACGCCTGGCCGCAGGGCTCGAGAGCGGCAAGAAGCGCGCCTACGTGGGAGGCACCCTGGCGGCCAACCCGCTGTCGGCGGCGGCCGGGTACTTCGCCATCCAGGAGATCGAGCGTACCGACGCCTGCCGGAAGGCGGGCCTGGCCGGCGACCGCTTGACGCGCGGGCTGTTGGCCGTGATCGAGCGCCTGGGGCTGCCCTTCGCGGCCTACAACCAGGGCTCGATCTGCCACCTCGAGACCGCCGCGGCCATGTTCGTGAAGCTCGACTACCTGCGCATCCTGTCGGTCCTGAAGGAGATCAAGGCCCGCAAGCACGCCATGGAGGAGTACGGCGCGGCCTACGCGGCCGAGGGCCTGGTCACGCTGGCGGGAAGCCGCCTCTACACGAGCGCGGCCGACACCGACGAGGTGGTCGACGACGCGTTGGCCCGCTTCCTGCGGGTGCTCTCCGAGGCCGAACTGGGAGGGAAGCGATGATGGACGACCTGCCCGCCGCCCGCGCCGCCGTGCGCGCCATGGGCCTGAAGCTGCTCGAGACCGGGCTGGTCATCGGCACCTGGGGCAACGTGAGCGTGCGCCTGGGGCACCAGATGATCATCACCCCGACAGGGGCCGACTACACGAAGCTCACCGACGACGACATGCCGCTGGTCGACCTGGCCACGGGCGAATGGGAGGGGCCGAAGCCCTCGAGCGAGCGCGGCCTGCACCAGGCCATCTACCTCGAGCGGCGCGAGATCGGCGCCGTGCTGCACGTGCACTCGCCCAACGCCTCGACGCTGGCCGCCGCCCACGTCGAGCTACCCCCCATCCTCGACGACCTGGCCCAGATGGTGGGTCCGAGCGTACGGGTGGCGCCCTACGCGCTGTCCGGCACCCGGAAGATCGTGAAGGAGACCGTGAAGGCGCTGAAGGGCCGCATGGCCGCCCTGATGGCCAACCACGGCGCGGTCTGCCTGGGGCGCAACCTCGACGAGGCGCTGCTGTGCTGCCAGGTGCTCGAGAAGGGCTGCAAAGCCTACATCGAGGCGCAGTTCCTGGGCGGCGCCAAGGAGATCAACACGTTCGAGGCCTGGGCCATGCACCAGGTGTTCCTCAAGAAGTACTCCCGCCAGTACAAGGGGTTGTAGGGACCATGACGACGGCCCCCCTGGTCCTCGGCTACGACATCGGGACGACCGGCGCGAAGACCTGCCTGTTCCGCCTGGGGGCCACGACCGAGCTGCTGGGGCGCGCGCTGGTCCTGTACCCGCTGACCATCACGCCCGACGGGGGCGCCGAGCAGGAGCCCGACGACTGGTGGCGTGCCCTGGCCCGCGGCACGGCCGAGGTGCTCACGACGTGCGGCGTGGCCGCCTCCGACGTGCGCGCGCTGTCGTTCTCGGCCGGCATGCAGAGCTTCGTCCCCGTCGACGGCCAGGGCCGCGCCCTGCGCCCGGCCATGACCTACATGGACCAGCGGGGCACCGCAGAGCAGCGGCGCGTGCTCGGCCGGCAACCGCGCGTGGCGGGGTTGAACGCCTTCCTGCTGGCCACGTCGCTGCACGTCACGGGCGGCGTGTCGGCCAGCGTCAAGGACCCGGTCTGGAAGTACCTGTGGATGAAGGAGCACGAGCCCACGCTGTTCGCCCGCCTGGCCTGGTGGCTCGACGTGAAGGACTACCTGGCGCTCCGGTGCACGGGCCGCGCCACCATGACCGCCGACTCGGCCAACGCCACCTTCCTGTACGACACGCGCGAAGGCCACAGGGGATGGAGCCCCCTGCTCTGCCGCTGGCACGGGGTCGACCCGCGGCACCTGCCCGAGGTGATCCAGGCGCGCGACGTGGTCGGGCCGCTGACGGCCGGGGCCGCGCGCGACCTGGGGCTCGAGGCGGGCATCGCCGTGGCGGGCGGCGGCGGCGACCTGACCATGCAGGCCCTCGGGGCCGGCTGCGTCGAGCCCGGCGACACCCACGTCTACATCGGCACGTCGGGCTGGGTCTCGACGGTCGTTACGAAGCGTACGCTCGACCTGGACCACTTCATGGCGTCGATCCTGGGCGCGCGCCCCGGGCACTTCAACTACATCGGCGAGCAGGAGACCTCGGGCAAGTGCCTCGAGTGGGTGCGCGACCACGTGGCGCTCGACGAGATCGGCGTGTACCTGGCCAAGAAGCACGTGGCCGAGGACGCGGACGCCCGCCACGCGTCGTTGCTCGGCTACCTCGGCGAGGTGGTGGCCGAGACCCCGGCCGGCGCCGGCGGCGTGCTGTTCGCGCCCTGGCTGCACGGCAACCGCTCACCCTTCGAGGACCCCAACGCGCGCGGGATGTTCTTCAACCTCTCCCTCGACACCGGCAAGCGCGCCCTGATCCGCGCGGTGGTCGAGGGGCTGGCGCACCAGAAGCGTTGGTACCTCGACTGCATCGCGAAGAAGACCCCCATCCACGAGCCCCTGCGCTTCGTGGGCGGCGGCGCGCTCTCTACCGCCACCGCGCAGATCCTGGCCGACGTGACGGGCCGCACGGTGGCCGTGCTCGCGAACCCCCAGAGCGCCGGGGCCGCCGGGGCCGCGGCCTGCTGCGGGCTCGCCCTCGGCGTCACCTCCGACTACGACGCGATCAAGGCGTCGGTGCGCACGACCGGTACGTACCGCCCCGACCCTGCGACACGCGAGGTCCACGAGCGCCAGCACCGCGTGTTCCTGCGCCTGCACGCCGACAACAAGCAGAGCTTCGCGATGCTGAACGGCGGTCGCTGAGACGGGATCCGGTCCGTCCTTGACCCCACCCCCGCGCTGTGATATCCGCTGGCGCGTTCCCACGGACGAGGCTCAAGTCCATGCAGATTCAGCGTTTTATCACGTTCTTCGCGCCTGTCGCTCTCATCGTGGCACTGGCCGCCTGCGGGTCGGGCGAGTCCGATCGCTTCCGTGACACGAACGAGCCCGAGGCCAGGGCCGACGTGCCCGTGACACCGGGGGACACCGTCGACGTGTCGCCCGACGGCAAGGACACGGTCGAGCCCGACCAGCCGGTCACCTGCCGCAGCGACTGCGAGGTCGAGTCGGCCATCGAGTGCTCGGGGCTCGGCTTCCGCCAGTGCGCCGACCTGAACGACGACGGCTGCCTCGAGTGGGGCGAGGTCACGGCCTGCCCCGCCGGCCAGAAGTGCGTGACAGGCGCGTGCGTGGCGGCCTGCGAGACCCAGGCCTGCACCGTGGCGGGTGCGCGGCATTGCCTGAACGGCACCACGCCGGAGTCGTGCGGCGACTACAACGGCGACGGCTGCCTCGAGTGGGGCAACCCCGAGCCCTGCGACGACGGGCTCATCTGCTCCAACGGCTTCTGCGCCACGTCGTGTACCGACGCCTGCACCACCGTGGGCGCCCGCAAGTGCGAGGCCAACGCGGTCGTCACCTGCGGCGACGGCGACGGCGACGGCTGCCTCGACTGGGCCGACGCGGCGCCCTGCGGCGCCGAGGTGTGCGTGGGCGGCTTCTGCCAGGCCACCTGCTCGAACGAGTGTACCACGCCGAACGCCCGCAAGTGCGACGGCAGCGGCTACAGCACGTGCGCCGACGCCAACGGCGACGGCTGCCTCGAGTGGGGCACCGTGGTCGCTTGCCTGCCCGACGAAGCGTGCTCCAGCGGCTTCTGCGCCAGCACGTGCTCGAACGAGTGCACGTCGCCGAACGCCAAGAAGTGCGAGGCGAACGCGGTGGCCACCTGCGCCGACGCCAACGGCGACGGCTGCCTCGAGTGGGGCTCCCCCGTGCCGTGCGGCCAGGACCTGGTGTGCTCGAACGGCGCCTGCGCCTCGACGTGCGCCTCCGAGTGCTCGGTGCAAGGCGCCAAGAAGTGCAACGAGGCGGGCGCCGTGGTCGTGTGCGAGGACGCCGACGGCCAGGGCTGCCTGAAGTGGGGCACTCCCTCGACCTGCGAGCCGCCGCTGGTGTGCAGCACGGGCTTCTGCACCCTGGGGTGCGCCGACGAGTGCGACGGCCAGAACCTGAAGCAGTGCGCCGAGGGTGCCGCCACCAAGTACCAGGTGTGCGACGAGTGGGACGGCGACGGCTGCCTCGAGTGGGGCACCCCGGTCGCGTGCGCCGACGGCCTGGTGTGCAGTGGCGCCCAGTGCGTCGTCTCGTGCGACGACGAGTGCGGCGCCGACGGCCTGAAGGAGTGCGTGAGCAACGGCTGGCACCAGTGCGGCGACTGGGACGGCGACGGCTGCCTCGAGTGGGGCACCACCAGCTTCTGCGGCGACACCGAGGCGTGCTCCGGCGGCGCGTGCGGCGAGCTGCCGCCTCCCGCCACCGTGCTCATCTCCGAGCTGGTCTTCGACTCGCCTGGCAGCCCCGACAACGACGCGTTCGTCGAGCTGTGGGGCCCCGCCGGCACCGACCTGACAGGCTTCAGCGTGGTGGGTGTCGACGGCAACGACGGCAAGGACTACAACGCCATCTCGCTGACGGGCCGCCAGATCGGCGCCGACGGCTTCTTCGTAATCGCGCACCCCAACGCGGTGGGCACCACTCTCACCGAGGGCGACCTGCTCAGCACCAAGATCGACGTGCAGAACGGCCCCGACAGCCTGCAACTACGCTGGGGCGCCACGAAGGTCGACGCGCTGGCCTACGGCACCTTCGCCGTCGACGACTTCCCCGCCGGCGAGGGCACCCCGGCCCTGAAGACCACCACGCCGGGCCACAGCCTGGCCCGCAGCGAGGACGAGTCCGACACCGACAACAACGTGGTCGACTTCCACGAGCGCACGGCCACCCCCGGCGTGGCCAACGTGGTGCCGAACGCGGCGCCCACCGCGCAGCTTCAATGCCCGCCCAGCGGCACCGTGGGCGACACGATCTCCTTCAACGGCGCCGCCTCGACCGACGCCGACGGCAGCCTGGTCGAGTACGCCTTCGACTTCGGCGACGGCGCCAGCGACGCGGGCTCGGCCTCGTCGACCGAGCACGTGTACACCGACGCCGGCAGCTACGTGGTCACCCTGACCGTGACCGACGACGCCGGCGCCCAGGACGAGACCACCTGCAACGTGCCCATCGAGTCCGTGGCCGGCAACCAGCCGCCGGTCGCCGTGCTGGCCTGCCCCAGCCCCGCCACGGGCAAGGTGGGCCAGCAACTGGCCTTCGACGGCTCGGGCTCCAGCGACCCCGACGGGAATCTGGTGCGCTACCTCTTCACCTTCCCGGATGGCACGGTCGACGGCAACCAGCCCACCGCCACCATCGACTTCTCGGAGCCCGGCACCTTCACCGTGACCCTGCAGGTCACCGACGACGACGGCGCCACGGCCGAGGCCTCGTGCCAGATGGTCATCGCGCCCGCCGGCGCGCCCAGCTTGACCATTTCGGCGAACACCGAGCTCTGCGGCGTCCAGGAGCTCAACAAGCTCACCATCCAGGGCGGCGCCACGGTCACGTGCGCCACCGGCCTGCTCGACATCCGGGCAGTCGAGGTGCTGATCGACCCGGCGTCGTCCATCGACGTGAGCGCCACCTCGAGCGAGGGCTCGGGGCAGTCGTACAACATCTGCTCGGCCGCCTGCGTCTGCGACTACGGCTACACGGGCGCCTCGGGCGGTGGTAACGGAACAAAGGGAGTCGACTCGCTGAGCACGGCCGGCGACGCGCGCTCGCCGGAGATGGGCGGGTGCCTGGGCAGCTGCGTGCAGTTCGGGTGCTCGGGCCGCACCGGAGGCGCCGCTCGCGGCCTGGCCAGCGAGCTCGACGCGCCCAAGGGCGGCACGGGCGGGACGGGCTGCGCGTCGGGGTTCTCGTCGTGCAGCACGCCCTGGTCCGGCGGCAAGGGCGGCGGCTCGGTACGCATCCTGGCCACGACCTCCATCACCATCCAGGGGAACATCCTCGCCAACGGCACGACCGGCGCCACGGCCAACGACAACGCCTGGATTGGCGCGGGTGGCGGGGCGGGCGGCTCCATCGTGCTGGCGGCGCCCTCGCTCACCATCAGCGGGGAGCTGTCGGCGGCCGCCGGTACGGGCGGCAAAGGCACCAAGCCCAGCTCGTACTACACCAGCAACTACGCTCACGGCGGCGACGGCGGCAAGGGCTGGATCAAGCTGGCCCACGGACCGACCTTCACGAAGACCGGCACGCTGACCGGCGCCACCGTGGTCGAGTCGGTTCTACCGCCGCTCACCGTCACCTCGTCGACCCACCCCGACACCACGCTGGTCTACAACGACACGTTCACGGAGCTCGACGTGGCCTGGGAGTCACCCTTCGCGGCAGTGACCGGCTACTGGTACGGGCTCAGCAGCTCTTCCTCGCAGGTCCTGTCGCCCGGCAACGGCGTGTACACCACCGCCACCGAAGCCACGTTCCCGGCCCTCCTGCTCTCGCCGGCCGGCAAGTGGTACGTGCGCGTGCTGGCGGTCGACGGAGCGGCCGTGGCCGGCACCATCGCCGCGCGCTTCGACGTGCACGTGAACGCCACGCCGCACACCATCGCGTCGAGCAGCCACCCGAGTCCGACCGCCTGGTACACCGGCACCGCGGTGGCCCTGGCGTGGACCCCGCCCAACGGTTCCTCGCCCGCCAGCTTCCCGGCCTTCTGGTACCGCGTCGACCGCTCGAGCACGGCCTCGCCCGCCAACGCGAAAACCACGTGGACGCGCACCACCAACCCGCAGGTGGTGGTGACCACCGACGCCGCCGGACAGCCCCTCTCGACCTTCACCTACTACGTGCACCTGGTCTCCGAGGACACGCGCGGCAACCTCACGCAGGAGGCCTCGCACTTCCGCATCCAGCTGGGCGCCGAGCCCACCAAGGTGAGCTTCTTCGGCTACGTGAAGGATGGCAGCGGCACTGCCATCCAGAACGCCACCGTGCGCCTCGAGCCCTACGGCCACGAGCAGACCACCGACGGCAACGGCTACTTCCTCTTCACCGGCGTCTACACCGGCACCTACGCGGTGAAGGCCACCAAGGCTGGCTTCGCCGACTTCACCGCGTCGCTCGACGTGAAGGCCGACACGTCGCCCTATACGGCCACCATGGTACCGTAGGTCGGATTTCGCCCGGGTCTCTGTTTCGGATCAAAGAAGAGCGGTCGAGAAGTAACGCTCGGCGCGGTCGGGCAGCACCGTGACCACGCGATTGTGGCCGTTGTCGAGGTGCAGCGCGGCCCACACGTTGGCGCCCGACGACGTCCCCACCAGCAGGCCCTCGACGCGCGCCAGGCGGCGCGTGACCTCGATGGCCTCGTCGTCGGACACCGTGAACGCGAAGTCGATGAGGTTGCGGTCGACGACCTCGGGCACGAAGCCGTCGCCGATGCCCTGGATCTGGTGCAGCCCGGGCTCGCGGCCGAGCAGCGCCGAGTTGGCGCGCGGCTCCAGCGCGACGATGCGGACGGCCGGGTTCTTCTCTTTCAGGAACTTGCCCACGCCCTGCAGGGTGCCGCCGCTGCCGATGCCCGCGACGAAGATGTCGATCTGCCCGTCCAGGTCGCGCCACAGCTCGGGCCCGGTGGTCTTGTAGTGCACCTCCGGGTTGTCCTGGTTCGTGAACTGGTTCGGCACCCACACGTGCGGCAGGCTCTCCTTCAGCTCGGCCACCTTCTTGAGGCAACCGTCCAGGCTGTCCTCGGCCGGCGTCGGCACCAATTCGGCGCCGAAGGCCGCGATGATCTTCTTGCGCTCCTCGCTCATGTTCTCGGGCATCACGCAGATGACGCGGTACCCTTTCTGCACGCCCACGAGCGCCAGGCCGATGCCGGTGTTGCCCGACGTGGCCTCGACGATGGTCGAGCCGGGCTTCAGGTCGCCGCGGGCCTCGGCGCGCTCGACCAGGTACTTGGCGATGCGGTCCTTGATGGAGCCGCCGGGGTTCAGGAACTCGGCCTTGACCCACACGTTGCCCGACGAGAGCCGCGTCAGCGGAAAGACGGGCGTGTTCCCGATGGCGTCGAGGACGTTCGCGTAGCGCATTTCCCCCTCGGAGCATGGACAATCGACAGCGATCTAGTCCAGGCCCGGCCCTGCGTCAACGATCGTCGGCGGAGAAGCGACCGACGGATCCGGGATCCTCGGCGCCGAGGAGGTGCCCGGGCAACGCCCTTGACCGCCCACCGGGCCGGGGAGATACTCCGCGCCGATCGCCTCCCGGTAACTTCCGTTCGGATGGTCGACGTGCGCCTCGACGAGTTCGCCTCGCAGCAGATCGCCTCGGGCTACCCCATCCACGAACACCAGGGGGTGTGGTGGCAGCGAACCGCCCCCTTCTTCCACAAGCCGGTCTTTCCGTTCCAGGTGCTGACGCCGGGCTCGGCACGCCCGTCGCGGTTACGGTCGGTGCTCGGCTACAGCCACGTGTGCGACGACGCCGCAGAGGCCACCCGCGCGTGGTCCATGCAGGTCATGGATCGCGAGACGCTGGCCGGGTTCGACGTGGCCAACCTGATCTACGCCAAGCGCAAGAACCTGAAGCGCGCCCTGGCCACGCTGACGTTCTCGCGCCTCGACGACCTCGAGCCGCTCTTGCCCGAGCTGCAGCAGGTGTGCATCTCGCAGGCCACGCGCGCGCGCCACGGCAAGCCGCCCGAGTACTACGTGGACCATCACGACGAGTGGCGCCGCTACATGCTCCGCGAGTTCGCGAGCCCGCACCGCGAGTGGTGGGGCGCGTTCCACGAGGGCAGGCTGGCCGCCTACGTGTACGCCTACGAGGTCGAGGGGGTGATGGTGTTCGGCGCGTTCAAGAGCCACACCGACTTCTTCCCCATGCGCCCCAACGACGGCATCGTCTACACCTTCCTGCAGCACTGCCGCTCGCTCGGCACCGTCGACCGCATCATCTTCGGCGACTGGTCCCCCGACGACACCAACCTGAACGCGTTCAAGGAGAGCTTCCTGTTCCACCGCGTCGACATCCCGGTCTACGCGGTGTACCACCCCGCCGTCCGCGTGCTGCGCAGGCTGCGGTGACCGGGGAGCGTCGGCCTCGCTACGCCTTCCACTCTCCGGCGCCGATCGCCGCGACGCAGGCGTCGACGCAGGCCGCGTCGTAGGTGACGTCGCGGTCACGGAGCAGGCTCTGCAGGGCCTTGTCGAGCCCCAGGGCCGCGCGGTAGGGGCGGTGCGACGCCATGGCCTCGACCGAGTCGGCCACGGCCAGGATGCGCGCCTCGATCCGCACCTGGTCCCCCGTCAACCCACGCGGGTACCCGCTCCCGTCGATCCGCTCGTGGTGCTGCAGCACGATCTCGGCCACCGGCTCGTCGAAGTCGACGCCTTGCAGGATCTCGAAGCCCGCCCGGGCGTGGGTCTTGATCAGCTCGAGCTCGACGGGACTCAGCCGAGTCGGCTTGGCCAGGGTCTCGGCGGGGATCTGCAGCTTGCCGATGTCGTGCAGCAGCGCGGCCAAGCGGACGACACGCGACGTCTTCGGGTCGAGGCCCAGGCGTCGCGCCATCACGACAGAGAGGTCGGCCACGCGGCGCTGGTGGCCGGCCGTGTAGGGGTCCCGCCCTTCCATGGCGCGCGTCAACGCCGCCACGACCTGCTCGAGCAGATCGTTCAGCTTCTTCGTGCGCGCGAGCACCTGCTGCTCGAGCCCCTCGCGGTAGCGCCGGTTTTCGTCCTCGAGCGTCTTGAACGCCAGCGCACGCTCGACGGTGGCGATCAGTTGCGCGCGCGCGACGGGCTTGGCAAGGTAGTCGAAGGCTCCGGCGCGCAGGGCCTTGGAGGCCGTGTCGACCGACGGCTCGCCGGTCAGCAGGATCACCTTGGTCTCGGGCGTGCGCTCCCTCACGCGGCGCAGCAGCTCGAGCCCGTCGGGACCCGGCATCACGATGTCGGAGAGCACCACGTCAAAGGTGGTCCCCTCGAGGTGGCGGAAGGCCGACGCGACATCGGCGGCGGCCGCCACGTCGTGCCCGGCACGGGTCAGGAACTGGCCCAGGGTGCCGCGGATCATGGGTTCGTCGTCGACGATCAGCAGGTGTGCCACGGGTCACTCCTCGCGGGCTGGGAGATCGAGGCGAAGCCCGACTGCAGCCGGGACGGCATCTCGAATCTCCGGGGGCGGCAAGCTCCCGGGCCCGTTCATGTCGGTGCAGCCGGCAACAGCACCACGAAACGCGCGCCCCCGCCCTCGCGGGGCTCGTGCCAGATACGGCCGCCGTGCTCCTCGACGATGCCGTGGCTGATGGACAGCCCGAGCCCCGTACCCACGCCACGCGGCTTGGTGGTGAAGAAGGGGTCGAAGAGGCGCGACCGCGCCGTGTCGTCGACGCCGACGCCGTTGTCCTCGACGCAGAGCCGCACCCACGTTCGCCCGTCGCTCTCCGTGCGGCCCACGCGCACCGCCACGTGCTTGTCACCGTGGCCGTCGGGGCACCGCTGGTTCACGGCGTCACGCGCGTTGGTCAACAGGTTCATGAGCACCTGCGCCAACTGGCCGCTGCGACCCTGCACGGACGGCAGGCTGGCGTCCACGTCGACCTGGCACGCGATGCGATCCCGCTCGAACAGCTTGCGGATCAACGGGATCGTGCCGTCGACGACCTGCTCGACGCGTACCTCTTCCATGGGATCGCGATCCTGGCGCGCGAACGAGAGCAGGTTGCGTACGATCTTCCCGACGCGCCCCGCCGCCTCGACGATGACCTGCGCGGTGGTCGCCGCAGGCGAGCCGGTCGGCACGTCGTCGCAGATGAGCTCGGCGCTGCTCAGGATGATCGCGATGGGGTTGTTGATCTCGTGCGCCACCCCGCCGGCCAGCGTGCCGATCGCCTCGAGCTTCTGCTGGTGCTTCAGGCGCGCCTCGAGCTCCTCGCGCTCGCGGGCCTGGCGCAAGCGCTCCGAGATGTCCGTGAACACGCACGCGAAACGATTGGGTGCCGGCCGGAACGCGCTCACCGAGAAGTGCCGGTCGAGCGCCACCGAGTAGTCCTCGAACACGACGGGCTCGCCCGTGAGCGCGACCCGGGCGTACGTGTCGACCCACGACCGCTCGGTCTCGGGCAGGAGCTCGAGCACGGTTCGCCCCACGACGCGCTCGGCGCTGAGGCCGGTCATCCGCTCGAAGGCGGGGTTCACCGCCACGAAGCGATAATCGACCGGCCGACCCTCGTCGTCGAACAGCAGCTCGTGTACGGCGAACGCCTCGCGCATCTCGCGAAACAGGGTCTGGTAGTCCTGCTCGACGCGGCGGCGCTCCTCGAGCTCGTGGGCCAGCTCGCGCGTGCGGGCCTCGACCATCTCGGTCAGCCGCTCGCTCTCGCGGCGTCGCCGGACGACGGCGGCCTTGATCTTGGCCATGGCGCGCACCTGTGCCTCGAGCTCCAGCGCGTCGACCGGTTTGGCCAGGAAGGCCTCGGCCCCGACCGCGAGGGCCTTCATGCGGTTGCGACGATCCGCCTGGACGGACGTCAGGAACACGACCGGGATGTGCTCCAGCCGCTCGTCGGCCTTCAGGCGCCGACAGACCTCGAACCCGTCCATGCCGGGCACCACGATGTCGAGCAGGATCACGTCGGGGTCGGCGGCGCCGGCCAGCTCGAGCCCTAACCTTCCGTCACCGGCCGTGAGCAGGCGCGCCCGGGGCATCACCTCGGCCAGCAGGGCCGCGAGGGTCGCCAGGTCATCGGCGCGACCATCGATGGCCAGCACCACGGGGTCGTGCCGGTTCCGTTCGCCCCGGTTCATCGCAGCACCTCGTCGCCGTCGTACTCCGGCTCGTGAGCGTCCGGGGGCCCGATGGGCAGGTCGAGGAACACGCGCGTCCCCTCGCCCTCGGTGCTGTCGATCGTCACCTGGCCGCCCAGCTCGCGGACCACGGCCTCGGCGACCCACAGCCCAAGACCGGCCCCCTGCTCGCGCGGCTTGGTCGTGAAGAAGGGCTCGAACACGCGCTCGCGGATCGCGGCGGGGATGCCGCAGCCGTGGTCGGCGATGGTGAGCCGCACGACGTCGACGCCCTCGTAGCGGTACGGCTCGGCGCGCACGTCGAGGATCTTGGAGGGGTGGGGCTCCGGAAAGCGCGCGTCGAGCGCTTCCCGCGCGTTCACCAGCACCCCGAGCAGCGCCTGCGACAGCTGCCCGCGTCGGCATACGATGGGCGGGAGCTCGACCGGGACCGACAACGACACGCGCACACCCGCGCGCTCTAGACTCTTGGCGGCCAGGGCCAGCGTCTGGGTCACCACGTCGACCAGCCGCACCGGCGCGGGCGGCGCCGGATCGACCGTGGCGTGTGCCAGCAGGCGGTGCGTCACGGTGGCCGCGTGATGGCTGGCCTCGAGCATGGCGCGGGCGTGGAGCGGGATGTGCGGATCGCCGGGCTCGGCGTCGAGGATCAGCTCGGCGCAGCTCATGATCTGCTGCAACGGGTTGTTGATCTCGTGCGCAGCGCCGCTCGCGAACGTACCGATCGCTTCGAGCTTCTTGCGGTAGCGCAGGCGCTCCGCCAGCTGGTGCTGCTCGTCGCGCAGGCGGTCGAGGGTGGCGCCGATGTACCCCCCCACCCGGACCATGAGCGCGAAGTCGATCACGGTCGCAACGATGACCACGCCTGCGAAACCATAGGCCCGGAGCGGCCCCGACAAGCGGAAAGCGACGCCGATGGCGATCTCGAAGGCCACCAGCAACAGGGTCAGCCACGGAACCCCGACGCGCAGGAGCACCGCGCGCGACGAGTCTCCCGCGAGCAGGCGGAGCGGCCAGCCGCGGACTCCCGCCAGGGCCAGGAGCGAGAGCCCGTTGAACGTCAGCCCCACCCCGGTCAGGAAGGCGACGGGGATGGTCGGGCCGCCATAGAAGAGCGGCGCGTCGGCGATGTAGCCGGTCACGATCATCCACCCGAGCAGCATGCCGAGGAGCCCGATCACGGCCGGCCCGGACGTCCGCCGGCGGACCACCAGCAGGAAGCCCGCCCCCTGGGCCAGCAGCGCCAGGGCCGTGATGGGCGACATGTGCCCGTTGCCGCGGGGGCACGTGAGATCCGGGGGCACGACCAGCCAGTGGTCGACGCGCAGGGCGTGTCCCGCGACGTTGTCGACGACCGTGAGGAAGGTGATCGACGAAGCGAGCACGGCCAGCGCCACGGCGATCCCCCGAACGCCCTGCGCCCTCCCCCTCGTCGCGAGCAGGACGCAGGCCAGCCCCAGCGTAAACTGGCAGAGCGCCGTGTTCGGCGAGATCGAGACCATGGCCTGGCCCGCCTCGAGCACCTGCTGCCAGGCCTGGGGCCCGAGCCAGCCGCTGAAACCCACGGCGGCGGTCGTCGCGCCGAGCGCTCCGGCGGTGAACGAGAGCCGACGGAGGACCCGCGCGAGGTCGGCTTCGTGACGCGGCGCCTGGATGGGGCTGCGCGCGGCGTAGTCGCCCGATCGCGTCACCGTCATGGGACCCACTCCCCGGCCTCGACGGCCGCGACGCAGGCATCGACGCAGTCGCCGTCGTAGGTCCGGCCGCGCGCGGCGCGCAGCTCGTCGAGCGCTTCGACGACGGGGCGCGCCGGACGGTACGGGCGGTGGGACACCATGGCCTCGAGCGAGTCGGCCACGGCCAGCAGCCGCGCTTCGAGCAGGATGGCGCCGTCGGAGAGCCCGCGCGGGTACCCGCTGCCATCGAGGCGCTCGTGGTGCTGCAGGACAATGGCCGCGATGGCGTCGTCGAAGTCGACCGGCGCCAGGATCGCGTGCCCGGCCTCGACGTGCTCCTGGACCAGCGAGCGTTCGAGGTCAGAGAGCCGCGAAGGCCGGGCCAGGATCTCGGCAGGGATCTGCAGCTTGCCCAGGTCGTGCAGCAGCGCCGCCATGTGTACGGCCCCGATCTGTCGGTCGTCGAGCCGCAAGCGCCGGGCCGCTGCGGTGGCGATGGCGGCCACGCGCCGCTGGTGACCGGCGGTGTACGGATCGCGGCTCTCCATGGCCAGCGTGAGCGCCGAGACGATCTGGTCGACCAACGCGGTCAGGCGCGCGGTACGGGCAACGACCAACTCCTCGAGGTTGGTGCGGTAGGACCGGTTCTCGTCTTCGAGCACCTTGAAGGCGACGGCTCGTTGTACCGTGGCCACCAGGTCGTCGCGGGAGAGCGGCTTGGCCAGGTAGTCGAACGCGCCCGCGCGCAACGCCTCGGTGGCCGTCTCGAGCGACGGCTCGCCGGTCATCAGGATGACCTTGGCCTCCGGCAACCGCTCGCGAACGTGCCGGAGCAGCTCGACCCCGCTGGGCCCGGGCATCACGATGTCGGAGAGGACCACGTCGACCGGGCCGTTCGCCAACTCGGTCAGCGCCGCGTCGACGTCGTCGGCGATCCGCACGTCGTGCCCCTGCTTCTCGAGGAACCGGCGCGACGCCTCGAGGATGGCGCGCTCGTCGTCGACGATCAGGACCCTGGCCATCGATTCCCCCTGCCTCGCGAGCGAAACGGCACGCCCCGCGGAGGACGTCCCGAGCCTGTATCCATGCAATAATTCTACGGATTTCGAACGACGTGTGCTTGTCGGCGCACACCGAAGGGCGCCGTCAGCCAATCGCCCGACAGACGATTTCCCACCCTCCCCCGGAGCAGCCCGGGAGGCTCACTCCACCAACCCCGCCTTCAACGCGTAGCGCGCGATCTCCACGCTGCTCGACAGGCCGGTCTTGTCGGCCACGCGGGCGCGGTAGGTGCCGACGGTCTTTTCGCTGAGGCCCAACTCGGCCGCGATCTCCTTCTGCGACATCCCCACCGCGACCCGCTTCAGCACCTGCAGCTCGCGCGCCGAGAGCACCTCGTGGAGCGGGATGACGATGTCGCCCCCCAGGGCAGCCGCCAGGCGTTCGGCCGACGCCGGCGACACGTAGCGTCCGCCCGCCAGCACCTTCCGCACGGCAGCGAGCAGCTCGTCGGAGGCCTGCTGCTTGGTCAGGTAGGCCGCGGCGCCCAACGTGTAGGCGCGCACCGCGAACTCCTCCTCGGCGAACACCGTCAGCACGATGATCGGCGTCTCGGGTCGCTCGCGACGGCTCTCCGTCAACACGTCGAGCCCGCCGAGCCCCGGCATCTTCAGATCCAGCACGGCCAGGTCGAAGGGCTCCGCGAGGAGCCGCGCCAGGGCCTCGTCACCGTCCCGCGCCTCGACCAGGCACGCGGCCGGATAGGCGTCGAGGAGCAGGGCCTTCAAGCCCCGTCGGACGACGTCGTGATCGTCGGCGACGAGGACCCTCATGCCCCCCTCCCCGCGCCCGCCTCGGGGACGCGCAGCGTCAGGATCGTGCCTCCGCGCGGAGAGGCCCGCTCGAACGCGATACGCCCGCCAAGAGCCCGGGCTCGCTCGCGCATGCCGAGGACGCCGAGCGACTCGGGCTCGTCGAGCGTTCCGGGGGTGACGCCCACCCCGTCGTCCTGGACCTCGAGCACCCATCCTTCGTCGTCGCGGCCGAACGTCACCGACACGGAGCGGGCGCGCGCGTGCCGCTTGACGTTCGTGAGCGCCTCCTGGAAGACCCGGAAGACCGCCGTCGACATGGCCTCGCCGGGCGCCGGCAGGTCGGGCGCGACGTGCAGCCGGCACGGGATGGACGTCTGGGCCTCGAACTCGCCGGCCTCGTGCTCGAGCGCCGCCATCAGGCCCAGGTGGTCCAACAGCCCCGGGCGCAGCTCGTGCGCGATGGTCCGCACGGTCGTCAGCGTGGCCTCGGCCAGCTCACTGGCCGCAACCGCCTGGTCGAGCAGCTCGTTCGCGCGCACGTCCCGACCCGGTGCGTCGAGGCTCCGCTCGAGGCGCCTGAGCCCCAGGATGAGCCCGGTGACCATCTGCCCCAGCTGGTCGTGGATCTCGCGCGACAGGCGGCTGCGCTCCTCTTCCCGCGACGTCTCGAGGCGGGCCGACAGCGCCCGCAACCGGGCCTCGCTCGCGAGCACGGCGTCCTCGGCCTCCTTGCGCGCGGTGATGTCGTGCAGGGTGACGAACACCTGGAAGGGGCGTTCGTCGCCGGGTCGGTACTGCGGCGTGGCGTTGATGGCCAACCAACGCCGGTGGCGGTGCGTCCGGTCGCGCAGCCCGACGACCAGGTTGCGCAGGGGCACGCCGGCCTCCATGGCCAGGATCGACGGGCGCGCTTCGAGGCCGAGGGGCGTCCCGTCCTCGGCGATCACGTCCCACCGGCGCTCGAACCGGTCGGCGTCCATGAACTGCTCGCGCGTCACCCCCAGCATGTCGAGCGCGGCCTGGTTCACGACGATCGGCGCGCCGTCGCAGTCGCGGATGAAGGCGCCCTGGACCATGGTCTCGAAGAGCGCCTGGAACTTCTGCTTCTCCTCGGCCAGGGCACGCTCGGCGTGCGTGCGGTCGGTGATGTCCTGCAAGGCCAGCAGCATCCGCGGGCCCTCGTCGGAGGGGAGGGGGGCGGTGGCACCCAGCCACACGACCTCGCGACGCTGACCGTCACGCACGACCTCGGTGGCGTGCTCCACGTCCTGGTGGCTTCGCCCGGTGACCAGGGTGTCCTGCAGGGCCATCCGCAGGCTGCACGACGCGCAGCGCGGCCCGAAGCCGCAGCCCCGCGGGTCGTCGAGCGCGCGCACGCAACCCAGCGCGCCGCAGGCTGCGGCCGTCACCGTGCAGTCGGAGGGGCAACCGGCGTACTCGAGGAAGGCACGGTTGGCGTAGGTGACGCCGCGGTCGCCGTCCACCACGGCCAGCAGGAACGGCGCGTGGTCGTAGATGACCTGCAATTCTGCACGTCGAGCCGCTACCTCCTGCTCGAGACGGATCAGGCGCGCCCGCTCGGCGTCGAGATCCGCCACCCTCCGCCGGAGCGCTTCGTTCTCTCCCCGCAGGCGTTGGACCTCGTCCACCCGTTCCCCTTACTCGAGGTGGAAGCCACGTTCGCGGAACAGGCCGAGGCATGCTCCGACGACGCAGTCATCGTAGCTCGTCCCACGGTGCTTCTCCAGCTCTTCGAGCGCCGCGTCGAGCCCCAGCGCGGGGCGGTAGGGGCGATGGGAGGAGATGGCCTCGACCACGTCGGCCACGGCCAGCACGCGCGCCTCGAAGCGGATCGCGTCACCGGCGAGGTGCAGCGGGTACCCCGAGCCGTCCTGGCGCTCGTGGTGCTGGCGGACGATGTCGGCGACGGGCCACGGGAACTCGATGGGCGCGAGGATGCCGTACCCGATCTCGGCGTGCTGCTCGATCAGGCGGCGCTCGATGGCCGTGAGCCGGGTGGGCTTGGCCAGGATCTCGGCGGGTACGCCGATCTTGCCGACGTCGTGGATGATGGCGGCCAACGCGATCGCCTCGAGGGTGTCGACGTCGAGACCGAGCTCCCGGCCGATGGCCCCGGCGATGGACGCCACGCGCCGCTGGTGGCCGGCGGTGTAGGGATCGCGCGACTCGACCAGGCGCGCCATGGCCCCCACGGTGCCGTCGAGGGTGTGCTTCAGGCTGCGGTAGGCCCCCTCCAGCTCTTCGTGGGCCGCCCGCAGCTCGCGCGTGCGGTCCGCCACGATCCCCTCGAGCTCATCGTAGTGCCGGCGCAGCTCGTCGTCGAGGCGCGCGTTCTCGTCGCCCAGCGCCTTCACCTGGGCGGCCTTGGCCACCACGCGCACCAGGGTCTCGCGGCGCACCGGCTTCGGCAGGTAGTCGAAGGCCCCCAAGCGCAGGGCTTCGGCGGCCGTCTCGACGCTCGGCTCGCCGGTGACCATGATCACCTGGGTCGACGGACACTCGCGGTGCACGTAGGCCAACAGCGCCAGGCCATCCTCGCCGGGCATGATCAGGTCGGCCAGGACCACGTCGAAACGACGCTCGGCCAGCACCGCACGCGCGTGCGGCACGTCTTCGGCCAGGGCGGTCTCGTGCCCCTCCCGTTGCAGGAACAGCGACAAGGTCTCACGAAGCCCTCGCTCGTCGTCGACGATGAGCACGGTCGCCATCACGTCACCTTCAAGTCGACACGGAAACGCGTCCCGCCTCCCGGCACGCTCGAGAACCCGATCTCGCCCCCGTGCTCGCGCACGATGCCGTAGCTGATCGAGAGACCGAGCCCGGTGCCCTTGTCGCGCGCCTTGGTCGTGAAGAACGGGTCGAAAACCCGCCCGGCGACCTCGGGGGGGATGCCCGCGCCGTGGTCCTCGACCTCGAAGCGCACCCACAGGTCGGCGTCGACGTGCAGCCGCGTGACCCACAGCACGATGCGCTTGTCGGGCGAAGCCGCGGGGTAGCGCTCGTTCAACGCGTCGCGGGCATTGGTCACCAGGTTCGTCAGCACCTGCTGGATCTGCTGCGCCCGGCACGGGACCGCGGGCAGGCCGGGCTCGATCAGCACGTCGAGCAGGATGTGGTCCTTGCGCAAGGACGCCTGCGTCAACGAGACCGTGTCGGCGACCAGGTCGGTGACGTCGACGGGCGCCGAGGCCTCGCGATCGGGCCGGGCGAAGCGCAGCAGGTCGCGCACGATGCGGGCTACGCGCTCGGCCTCGCTCGTCACCTGGCGCGCGTACTCGCGCACGGGCCCCTCGGGGGCCTCCTCGGCGACCAACTCGGCGTAGTTCAGGATCACGTTGACGGGGTTGTTAATCTCGTGGGCCACGCCGCTGGCCAGCGTGCCGAGCGCCTCGAGCTTCTGCTGCTGGCGCAGGTGCTCCTCGAGCGCCGCCTTGGCCTCTTCGCTCTGCCGCAGCGCGCGCTCGGCCTCGAGGGCGCGCTGGGCGTCGGTCAGATCCCGCGCCACGACGCCAGCGCCCAGCACCACGCCGTCGTCGCCCCGCAGCGGCACGTAGGCCACCTCGAACGCGCGCCTCGTGCCGACGCCCTCGTCGGTCAGGAAGCGCTCGGTCACGGGCTCCCCCGCCAGGGCACGGCGTACGTTGGGCAGCATGGCGTCGCGATCGGCGGTCACCGTCATGGCGTTCAGCAGGCTGACCCCGCGCTTGATCTCGGTGCGGTACAGCGTGCGGATCACGGCCGCGTAGGCGTGATTGAAGGCCACGTAGCACAGGTCCGCGTCAACCGCGAACATGGGCTCGGACAGGTTGTCGAGGAAGAACTGCAGCACATTTCGGGTGAGGCCGCTCGAGATCACGACAGACTCCCGGGGCTCGACGGTACGAAAGCGAACTATTCTTCAAGTGTACGAAAATGCGGGGGGAAGGGAACGGGAAATGGCACGGAAGGAGATACGGAGCGCTACAGCAGCTTCATCGGGTCGACGTACTCGAGGCCGAGCGACGACGCCACGGCGGCGTGCGTGCACTTGCCCTTGAAGCAGTTGAGGCCCAGGCGGAACTCGGGGTCGGCCTTCAGGGTCTCGAGCGCCCCGTGCTGCGCCATCTTGACGAGGTAGCCCAGGGTCGCGTTGGTCAGCGCGAAGGCCGACGTACGCGCCACGGCGCCCGGCATGTTGGCGACGCTGTAGTGCACCACGCCGTCGACGACGAACGTGGGGTTCTCGTGCGTGGTGGCGTGCACGGTCTCGATGCAGCCGCCCTGGTCGATGGCGACGTCGACGATGACCGAGCCGGCCTCCATCTCGGAGACCAGCTGGCGCGACACCAGCTTGGGCGCCGAGGCACCGGGGATGAGCACGCCGCCGATGAGCAGGTCGGCCGCGCGCACCTGGTCGCGGATGCTGACGGCGTCGGAGAAGACGACCTTGCAGCGCCCGAAGAAGATGTCGTCGAGGTAGCGCAGGCGATCGAGGCTGCGGTCGAGGATGGTCACGTCGGCGCCGAGGCCCATGGCCATCTTGGCCGCGTGCGTTCCGACGATGCCACCGCCCAGGATCACGACCTTGGCGGGCTTGACGCCCGGCACGCCGCCGAGCAGCACGCCCTTGCCGCCGTTGTGCTTCTCGAGGTACACGGCGCCGACCTGCACGGCCATGCGGCCGGCCACCTCGGACATCGGGACGAGCAGCGGGAGCGAGCCGTTCTTCAGCTGGATCGTCTCGTATGCGATGGCGGTCACCTGCCGGTCGAGCAGCACCTTGGTGAGCTCGGGCGCCGGGGCCAGGTGCAGGTACGTGTACAGGACCTGGCCCGCGCGCATCAGGGGATACTCGGGGGCGATGGGCTCCTTGACCTTCACGACCAGATCGGACTTGGCCCAGACCTCTTCGGCCGTGTCGACGATCTGGGCGCCGAACTCGACGTAGGCCGAGTCCGGGATGCCGCTGCCCACGCCCGCGCCCTTCTGCACCAGCACGGTGTGGCCGAACTTCTTGACCTCGCGCACCCCGGCGGGGGTCAGACCGACGCGGTACTCCTGGATCTTGATTTCCTTCGGGCATCCGATGATCACGACAGCCTCCTACGGCGTTATGGCGCGGCGAGGCATACCGCTTTTGACGCGGGGGGTCAAGGGCCCAAACGGAAGCACGAAACCGGTCGGTTACGGTCCTTCCGTGGAACGTCGCTAGCGGCCGCCGATGCTGGCATCGAGCGCGTCGAGGAATGCGATGAAACGCTCGAGATCGGCCCGGCACGCTGCCATCACATCCGGCAAACGCGTCGCGAGCAGATCGAGACGGAGCGGATCGAAGCGGAACGAGTAGACGTTCCGAACGACATGGCGGAAGCCGAGGTACTCGGCCAAGGCGTCGGCCGTCGCCCGGGAGATCACCGGCGGACGGACCTCGGGGACGTCCGTGGCGACCTGATCGAGCAGAGACCTGTGCCAGCCGCTCCCATCCGGAACCTCAGCGTCGACGGCTTCGGCGACCAGCTTGAAAACGCGCTCGTACCCCGAGTACACGTCGTGAAGGTTCAGGGCGACGGAGTCAAGGGAGACGTCCTGCTCATCGCCAGCCCTTCGGGCGATTGCCACGGCCTTCTCGACGCGATGCCGGACGCGGTCGAGGTCATCGAGCTCGGAACGGATTCGGGCAGACAGCACGGCATACGATCGGCTCAAAGCGCCCTCCCCTCGCTCTCAATCGCCGCCAGCAACTCCGGCGAGCACGCCCCCACGTCGACCAGGTTCACCTCGATCTCCGAATCGAGCCCCAGCAGCGCGGCGACGGCCGCGAACGTGTCGCGCGGCTGCAACCCCCACGCCGCGATGTCGACGTCAGACCAGGGCGTGAACGCGTCGGGACGCGCCAGCGATCCGAATACGACGACGCGCGTGGCGCCGAAGCGGGACACCAGCAGCGCGGCCGCCCGACGCGCGACCTCCCAGGCGCGGGCTTCCCGCATCGCTAGCGCCGTGGAGCGAGCCTCGCTCCGCCGAACCGCGGAGGCACGGTATCGCGCCAAGTCGAGCGCCGGCGGAAGAGTGGGCTGCGGTCGGGACATCGAAGGCCTTCGACTAGCGGCTACGTCGTTACGATACCCGCGTTCCAGCGGCCTCGCAACTGCAACGCCTGGGTGCGGAGACACGCCTCGCAACGGGTCGACCGGCAAGCGCGAAGTTGAACCAGCAGAAGAGCTTCCTGTTCTTCGGGAGGGAACTCGGGCTCATCGGCGTCGACGAGATCCCTTCGTTCTCGGGCGCGCAGGCCCGACGCGTCATAGAACGTGTTCAGGCGATCGTTGTCGAAGCCGGTGAGGTGCGGGATCCGGACGTGCAAATCGCCGAGCGACGGGTCGGCCGCTGCCTCGATCGTTCGCTCGAAAGGGGAGCGGTCTGGAACTTAGGTTCGTCCCGCAGATCTGAAAGCTCAGGACCGTTGCGCTTGGCCTTTGCGCGAGCCGGATTGCGCCACGAGGCCCCGAGGGCTTAGCCGCGGCGTTGCCGGCATCGGGAGTTGGCCCTTTCGCCGCCCCACGCCTGTCAGTCGCAGAACTTCCATTGCAGCCACCACGCGCGCGTCACGGCGCTGGTGGCGTCGCCCGTGCAGTGCCCTCCGGGCTGCACGCCGTCCATCAGAACCAGGTCGCCGACGCGTCGAAGGGCCGCGCCGCCTCCAACGGGACGCAGGGCACGCGTCCACTCGACCTGGCCGTCCCAGCGAAGCGTCAGCAGGTCGAAGCCCGCCCCGGCGGCGTCGGTGACCGGGATGGCGAAGCCGTTGTCGGCGGTCTGCCAGCCCCCGGGGTCCTCGAGGCCCGGCACGTCCAGCAACCGGGTCTCGCGCAGGGTGCCGTCGTCGGGCTGCAGCACCCATTCAGCCATCTGGAACGGGTCGTCGGTCGACACCAGCAGGACGATCGCGGTGGCCCCGACCACGAACTTCTCGCGGGCCGCGTGCAGGCGCGTGCCGGGCTGTTCGCCGAGCACGTGGTTCCAGGTGACGTCGAGCCGGGCGTCGAGCTTCATGAGGGTGCGTGGCAGCGCGCCGGCGCAGGAGGCGTCGGCGGGCGTCAACTCGAACAGGCAGCCGCGCACATCGCCGAAGAACGTCTGCGACTGGCCGTCGTAGCCACGCCAGCCGTTGACCGGCCGCATCGGCGCGGCGCCTTCGCAGGTGCGGAACGTGGCGAGCGCCTGCTCGTGAAACGGCTGGAGCACGCCATCCAGTTGCACCAGCGTCAACGTGCCGGGCTGGCCGCCGGCATCGGACAGGTCGGGGGTGGCGACCAGCACGCGCGTACCGGGCCCGCCTTTGGCCACTGCCACCACCTGCCCCTGCACGCCGCCCAGGGAGGCCAGCGTGAGCCGACGCCCCTGCTGCTCGTTGATCCAGTCGTCGACGGCCAGCCCCAGGCGCGGCGCGCCGTCGGTGGCGTCGGACCAAGTGAGCGGCACGTAGAACGTGCTGACCGCGAAGTCGACGCCTTGCACCTGCGCGAAGGGCGGCGACACGGACGAGGGCCAGCCGAGCTGCTCTGCGCTGATCATGGTTACGGCGTCGGACCGCGCGTCGCGTCGCGTGAGGGCGTAGCTCCAGGCCGGATGGCCGGCCGCGACGTCGGCGGGCGCCACGGCCACCCGCCGGGCGAAGAAGGCCGTCGTACCTTCTGGCACAGCGGCCCAGACCCAGGCCTCGTGGGGCGCGTCGGCTGGGCCGTGCGCCACGATCACGTCGGACCAGGGCATGGAGAACGACGGCGTCAGCAGGAAGGCGGCGCTGACGGTCGTGTCGGTGCAGCAGGCGTCGAGGGTGCCCACACCGGCCCACCCGCCGTACCCGTCTCCGATCCCCCCCCACAGGGGCCATGGCGACTGGGCGCAACCACGGTTCGATGGTGCAGTCGCCGGCCGCCTCGGCCACGTCCAGGCGCAGCGGCTCGCCGCCCAGCACGTCGGGGCCGTCATATGGGCAGGAGCTCTGGTTGGGCGAGAGCCCGCAGGCGGAGATGAGCAGCAGGAGGACCCACGCCGCGATCTTCCCGTTCATGCGCACTCCCGATGCAGGCAACGGACCGAGCATAGCAAGAAAGAGCGGAGAGTTGAAATTCGACGGACGTCGTCACTTGCCGTCGATCAACGCGATAGCATTCCGGCTCGGGCCGTGGTCGCCGTGCACCGCGAGCTCGGCGAGGAACAGGGCGCGGGCCAGCTGGGGTCGGCCGCCCGCCAGCGCCCGGCAGCCGAAGCCCCAGGCCCAATGGGCGTCGGGGGACAGGCGGCGCAGCTCGTCGATCAGCCGCATGGTCTCGTCGGGACGCGCCAGGGCCTGCCGCGCGCCGCGCCACAGCAGAAAGCGCTGGTACTCGAAGCGCGACAGGCCGGTCTCCATGGGGCGCACGTCGCGCACCCACAGGAGCCAGCGCACCTTGACCAGCACGCGCAGCAGGAAGCGGCGCCGGGCCTCGCCGGCGGTGTCGTCGGGGTCCTGCGCGAACAGGTCGCTGCCGGCGGCGTACGAGAGCAGGTCGCCGGCCTGCTCCTGGAACGAGATCACGTCGGGGTCGGCGGGGTGGCGCAGCGCGAAGCGCGGCAGATCGAGCCCCTCGTCGGCGCCGCGGGCCTCGAGGCGCGCGACCACCGCCAGCAGCGCCTCGACCTGCACCAGCCCCAACAGGCGCCAGGGTTCGAAGCCGGCGTCGGCCACGTAGGCGGCCATCTGCCCGGCCAGCTCGGTGTTGCGGGCGGCCAGGCTGCCGCCGTCGCCGGCCGCCGCCTCGAGCCGGTTGGCGGCCTTCCAGGCGTCGACCAGCGTCCTCGCGACGGCGTCGGAGGGAGCCCCGGCGGCCTCTGCGGCGTCGCGGGCCTCCTGCCGCGCCACCTGGTCCAGCCGCAGCGGGAAGGGGTCGGCCGGGCACACGGCCGCGTCGAGCCGGGCGCCCTCGTCGCCCTCGGCCGCCGGGCCCCGTCCCCACAGCACCAGCGCGCCGATCGCCAGCGCAAAGAGCGCCGTCACCAGGAACGCCACCAGCTCGCGGGCACACGGGTTGGTCTCGACGTCGTCGGGGGGCTCAATCGTCTTGCCGAAGGCGTGATGCAACTCACTCACGGAAAGCACACCCCATGCGAAGCGGCCACGGTCGACGCTGTTCGAAGTGTAGGGCAGCCCGCCGACGTTCGCCATCGAATGTGGCGGGAGAGGAATCGGCCGGCGATGAAAAGCGATACCGGGCGTTCTCGCTTTTCGGGCGCGCACGCGGCGTGATAAGATAAGACATTGTCGCACTGTATCAGGCGAAATCCATGAACCGTCATGCGCTCCGAACGTGGGCCGGGCTTTGCCTGGCCGCTCTGACCGGCCTGGGTCTGCCGATGACGGGTCACGCCGCGATCACACCGCAGGCGATCGCGGTCGCGGGGCGGCAAGCGACCGGGTTCGACCTGGGCGTCACGCACGCGTTCCGGGTGGCGCCGACGCCGTCGACGGCTACGCTGGCCCTGGGTCACGGCGGCCACGCCCTGTTCTCGGCCAACGTGTCGGGGCCTGGCATCGTGGTCGACGGGAACGACGCGGTCCTGTGGCAGCGCGATCCCGCCGGCGGCCTCAGCCTGGTCGCGCGCATGGGCGCCGACGCGCCCGACCTGGGCGCGGGCTACCCGCTGCGTTCGTTCTTCGCCACCGGAGTCGCGCCCACCGGCGCCTCGGCCTTCCGCGCCAAGCTCGGCCCACTTGGCACGGGCCTCGTGACCGACCAGAACGAGTTGGTCGCCTACCTTCGTGGCGCCGACGGACACGTCACGCTGCTCGCCCAGGAGGGCCAGCCCGTCCCCGGCAAGACCTGGTTCCCGCTGGGCTACGAGCAGCCCGAGGGCACGAACCTTCTGCCCTTCCTGAACGGCGCGGGTCAGGTACGGTTCTGGCACACGCTGCGCATGTACACCGACGAGTGGTTCGCCCAGTTCGGCCCCCTGCCCGGCGAAGAGCTCGGCCGCGTGCTCGAGAACGGTACGTGCGTACCCGGCTTCGACTGCACACGTGAGTACCTGTGGCTGAGCGAAACGGCCATGAACGACCTCGGCGACTTCGCCGGCCACGCCAACTGGAAGACCACGGGCGCCGCCGGCTATGGGTACTCGGCGGTGGTGGGCCCTGGCCTCCACGGCCCGCTCTCTCTCCTGGCCTCCCAGAGCGACGTGGTCCCGGGGTACGTGGCGCCGGCACAGTGGCTCGAGTTCCTCGACAGCGACGACGTGTGCCTGACCGCCGCCGGCAACGTCTTCTTCACGGGCGAGTTCTATGACCAGGATCTCTGACGCCGCGAGGCGATCGCGCTCTCGGCCGAGGGCGTCACGCAGGTGGTGCTGAGGACCTGGGACCCGGCGCCGGGCTTCGAGGCCCTGGGCTACCTGCTCGGGTACGTGCACTTCATGGTCTGCAACGCGTCGGGTTCGCTGACGTTCGGAGCCACCGTCTACACCGCGTTCGACGAGTACGGCTACCCGACCGATCAGATCGACGCGATCTACGTGCGCACGCCCGACGGCACCGTCACGCCCATCGCCGTTGGCGGCCAACCGGCCCCGGGCTTCGACGGAAACCCCTACGAGGTCCTGGGCCGTCCCACATTGAACAACGCCGGCCAGGTGGCCTTCACGGGCCAGGTGCTCCCGGGCGGCGACATCGGCCTCGACAACGAGCAGGCGTTCTGGCTCTACACGCCGGGCTTCGGCACCGAGGTCGTGGTCCGCCAGGGGCAGGGCCTCGAGGCAGGTCCGGGAGACGTCCGCACGGTCAAGTCCTGGTCCGGGACCGGGCTCGCCCCCTACAGCGGCGGCGCCGACTCGCGGAGCATGAACCTGAACGATCGCGGCGAGATCGCACTCCGCGTCAGCTTCGCCGAGCCTAGCGGCGACCCGCTCTACGCCAACGCCGGCGTGTTCCTGTTCCAGCACGCCGAGGACGATGGCGACGCCTGCACCGAGTGGCGCTGCACCCTCGGCGTCGGCTGCAGCCAGCAGCCCATCTCGTGCGACGACGGCGATTTCTGCAACGGCGACGAGACGTGCGATGCCCTGGCGGGCTGCCAGCCTGGCGTCCCGCCCTCCTGCGACGACCTGAACCCCTGCACCGACGACGACTGCGATCCGGCGCTCTTGTGCGTGCACGGGAACAACGCGTTCTCGCGTGCGTGCTACACGGGTCCCGAGGACACGCTGGGTGTCGGCGACTGCGCCGCGGGCGTCGAGACGTGCGGCGACGGCGCCTTCGGTACCTGCGAAGGCCAGACGCTGCCCGACGCCGAGACCTGCGACGGCCACGACGAGGACTGCAACCACCAGGTCGACGACGGCCTCGTGCCCGCCCCCACGACGTGCGGGGCCGGAGCCTGCGCCAGCGTCGGTGAGCTCGCCTGCGACGCCGGCCGCCTGATCGACACGTGCATCCCCGGTCGGCCGACCGGCGAGATCTGCGACGGCCAGGACAACGACTGCGACGGCCGCACCGACTCCCTCGATCCCTACGACCTCGTGGCCAACGATCCCCGCCCCTGCGAGAAGCAGGCCGGCGTCTGCGCCACGGCCACCAAGACGGCCGCGTTCTGCAAGAACGGCGCGTGGAGGGCCTGCAACGACAGCATCTACCGCTACTGGAACGCCGCCTACGCGGTCCCCGAGCCCGCGGGCTGCGACGGCCTCGACAACGACTGCGACGGCGTAGCCGACGAGGCCTTCGTGTCGACCCCCACGCCCACCGTGTGCGGCCAGGGCGAGTGCACCCGCGCCGGCGCGCTGACCTGCGTGGCTGGCGACGTGCAGGACGTCTGCCTGCCCGGGGCGCCGAGCGAGGAGGTCTGCAACAACCTCGACGACGACTGCGACGGCGAGATCGATGACGCGATCCCGCCCCAAGCCGCGTCGTGCGGCACCGGTGCGTGCGTCGCCACGGGCACGCGAGCGTGCGCCGCGGGCGATTGGATCGTGACCTGCACGCCCCTGGCGGGAGCCCCCTCCGACACGACGTGCGATGGCGTCGACGACGACTGCGACGGGCTGACCGACGACGACGTCGCGCCGCAGCCGACGGCCGGGACCTGCGGCAACGGTGGGTGCAAGCGCTCCGCTCAGCTGGTCTGCCAGGACGGAGCGCTCGTAACCACGTGCGTCCCGGGCGCACCGCAGCCCGAGATGTGCAACGGCGTCGACGACGACTGCGACGGCCGCACCGACGCCGCCGACCCGGTCGATCTGGTGAAGAACGACGTGCGGCGCTGCGAGAAGCAGCAGGGCGTCTGCTCCGTGGCCACCAAGACGGCGGCGTTCTGCAAGCTCGGCGCGTGGCGGCCGTGCAACGACTCGATCTACCGCTACTGGGCCCCCGATTACGCCGTCCCCGAGCCCGCGGGCTGCGACGGGCTCGACCAAGACTGCGACGGCGTGGCCGACGAGGGCTTCGTCTCGACACCCGCAGCCCTGATGTGCGGGCTCGGCCTGTGCGCCCGACTCGGCTACACGACGTGTGTGGACGGTTCCATCGTGCCCGCATGC
>Ga0172370_10000644_pt1 | contig 54650 bp, 49 predicted proteins | sample LakKiv5m_FD_114538 | JGI IMG/M metagenome (GOLD analysis project Ga0172370, IMG submission 114538) | Freshwater microbial communities from Kabuno Bay, South-Kivu, Congo - kab_022012_11.5m | ecosystem: Environmental > Aquatic > Freshwater > Lake | place: Democratic Republic of the Congo...
ATTGTATCTCAATGTGCACCGGTATTGCCTGTGATGAAATTCCTAATTGGTGCCTTGACCGTTTTGGGCTTGGTATATGCTGTTCACCTGTTCATCTCTCACGGAGTTAGACATTCCCGTTTGCCTGAGTTGTGGGAGAAAATCCGCCAAGGAGCCAATCGAATGCACGTTATCATGGGAATCATCGCTACTGCTATTGTCTGCCTCTACCTCCTACGCCTAGGTATTTATCTTGTTGGCTCCTGGTAACGCCGGTTACCTCGGTCGAGCTGTGCCGAAGACCTAGAGCTACCGGTACAATAGTCCATAGCCCTTTCTTCCAATCCCTAGGAGACAGGAAATCCCATACAAATGCGGTCCCCTCCCTGCCCGATGCACAATTAGAAGCAAAAGTGCGGCTACCTTCCTCTCTCCCGCACGTTCCTCAGAAGATTCATCAAGCAACCGTACGAGATACCGGGCCTACACTATCTCCAAGGCGCAGGCCATGGAGACGCCACCTCCTCCGCATAACGTGGCCAGCCCGAGAGTTTTTCCTTGCTTCCTCATGGCATAAATGAGAGACACAATAATACGAGCTCCGGTGCATCCCACAGGGTGTCCCAATCCAATGCCCGAGCCGTTGACATTAGTGATCTCTCGATTCAGTCCAAGTTCTCGCTCGCATCCCAAATACTGAGCTGCAAATGCCTCGTTGAGTTCAATGAGTTCAAAATCTTCCAGCTTGTATCCGGAGTTCTTGAGCAAGTTCTTTACGGCAGGTACAGGACTCAGCCCCATCACCGTGGGGTGGCACGCTCCCATGCCGACTGCCTTGATCTTAGCCAGAGGCTTCAGCCGGTCAGCTTTGGCGCGCTCTTCGGACATGATGATCATTGCAGCGGCGCCGTCGTTTATGCCACTCGAATTCCCCGCTGTAACTGTCCCTGTCTTGGGAATGAATACGGGGCTTAGTCTTGCAAGGGCCTCCATAGTGAGGCCTGGCCTAAAGTGTTCGTCTTTGTCAAAAATTTTGGGATCTCCCTTTTTTTGAGGCACGGAAATGGGTACTATTTCGTCTGCGAACGAACCGTCCTTGGTAGCCCGCTCTACGTTGTTGTGGCTCCTCAGAGCGATCTCGTCCTGCTCCTGCCTTGTGATACCGTATTTGGCAGCCACAAACTCGGCCGTATGGCCCATGATATAAGGTTTGCCTCTAAAAAACTCGATCGGGCCGTCTTGGGGATATGGAAGAATGTGCGAGCCGCAGTGTAAGCCAGTTTGCATAGCATCCGTAATGACGTCGTTTCCCATCCGAACGCCCCACCGAGCCTTTTCCATGGTGTAAGGTACGCCGGACATATGTTCGACTCCGCCGGCAAGGATGACACTGGCAGCACCTGCACGTATCATGGCAGCACCTGATAGAGTGGCTTCCATACCCGAGATACAGACCCGATTGATGGTAACTGCTGGAACAGTAGCAGGGATGCCCGCTATCAGAGCAGCTATTCTGGTGACGTTCATGGCGTCGGTTGGATTGAGGCAGCATCCAAATCTCACATCATCGATAATATCAGGCGAGATCCCTGCTCTTTCAATGGCTGATTTCATGGGCACCCTGGCTATAGTTGATGCGTGCACATCTCGAAGGGTACCGCCGAATGCACCGATTGCTGTACGACACGCAGAAACAATTACGACATCAGACATATAAAATCCTTCCTCTTAAAAAATGTAAGCTGTCGAAACGTGCTAGATGTCATGTTAAAAGCACATCCGACATTTTAAGATCGCCCTGCGTCTCTCAGTTAATTGCTTCTATCCCGTCTCAGAGACAGCCCCTTGCGCAGCGAATCTGTGGATGACTGGGACGCAGGCCCTATTTAATAATGGCAGCTTCCTCAATGGTTAACTTCTTCTCGAAGTCCTGCCAGAATGCCTCTTCGGACTTGCGCCAATCAGACCCGAATTTCTTGTTGAACAGCGTTCCAACGTGGTCGAGCGCCTTGCTCCACACTGACTGGTAACTCAACTTGAGGACATCCTCTAGGAACGGAACCAATGAACCGAGTTTCTCTTTAGGCAGGAAAGCTCGTGCGCCCAACTGGATTGACTTTTTCAAGGCTTCGGGGCTGAATGCATGCGCCGTTAGCATAACCACCGGAAAACCAGCATTCTCGGCTATCTGCAATAAATCGAAACCTCTAACCCCCATGATGTCCAAAATCACAAGGTCGTACGTGTAAGATACCAAATACTGCTGAGCCTTCTCAAAGGTCGTGGCAGTGTGGAGGGTCACGTCCGCAGCATCCGTCAACTCTTCCTCGATAATCTCAAGGACGTCTTCTTCATCGTCAACGGCCAATATCAGCTTGTCTCGCAAGATTTCAGAGCGTGCCATCGGAAATCCTTTTCTTCAGGGTAACGCTGGAGCCGCGTCCCCTAAGGTGGTGTGGTTGATGTCATGTCAAGCAGACAAACGTCTTTAAACTCTGCAACGGGTGCCTGTTTATTCAGTTTATTGTCCCATGGAAGTGAGACGGCACACATTCATGGTGTGCGTCAATACCATGCTTACCTATACAAGAGCTCGAAGTCAACTTTTTCCGTTATCATCATAGCAAATCATCCTCCATAAAAAGGCAAACAAGGTTTCCCGGGCTGCGTCGTCACGGCCCGAACCTCCACACACTCAAAAAAATGATCCTTGAAGCATGGCACTTTCAGCGCTGGGACAAATTGTGATAAACTCCATCACGTTCCCCTGGGAGACTAGCGGACTCAGAACTCCACAGACATAAAGCCGCCATTAGAGAGGTAACGATGCCGTTAAGGAAATACATAGTGGTACCCCCCAGCGGAGGAGGCCTTGAAAGCCTGAGAGAAATTGCCGGGAATCTCTGGTTTTGCTGGAATCCGGATGCCCTAGAACTCTTCGAATATCTAGATGACGAACTCTGGCACGATAGCAATCATAACCCCTTGCAAACTCTTGTTCGTCTCTCCAGCAATAGACTGGCTGAAATAAGCAAGGACGAGGGATATCTGGAGCATGCGGAGAGGGTTCGGAACAAATTCCGGGCCTACATGGGCCGCACAAGGTCCTATGACTATCATCTCCTCAAGCCTGTGGATTTTTTGACGGCGTACTTCTCTCTAGAATTCGGTCTCACAGAATCCCTCCCTCTCTATTCAGGGGGGTTGGGTGTCCTAGCCGGAGATCATCTCAAATCGGCAAGCGATCTCAACCTCCCCGTCGTAGGGGTAGGGCTTATGTACAGGCAGGGGTACTTTTCTCAGCGCCTCACGCCAGATGGCTGGCAGCAGGAATACTACCCCACTACTGAGTTTGATACGCTTCCCCTAGAGAAGGTCACTGACGAAGAGGGTGCGCCGCTTATCGTCGAGGTGGACCTGGCCGGTGAAACAGTTAGGTGTCGAGTGGCCAAGATCAGCGTTGGCAGAGTGTCGCTGTACCTGCTGGACGCAGACATCCCCGAAAATAAGCCTCAACTCAGAACGCTCACTGCGCGGCTATACGGCGGGGATGTTGAGATGAGAATAAGACAGGAGATACTCCTGGGCGTTGGAGGCGTCATATCGCTGCGACTCATGGGTATCGACCCCGCCGTCTATCACCTAAACGAAGGGCACGCGGCCTTCACTCTGATCGAACGGGTAAGGTCTTTTGTGGAAGACCATGGACTATCTATCGACGAATCTCTAGAGATCGTGAGGAGCCAAAGTATCCTCACGATACATACACCGGTACCTGCGGGCAACGACGTTTTTGATCGCGGACTAATGGAAAAATACTTTGGAAGTTTGTGTAAACGCCTCGGTATAGACTTCGACGCGTTTCTGGGCCTTGGACGAAAAGTTCCAGGTGATAAGTTGGAAGGATTCTGGATGCCTGTCCTCGGACTTAGACTTACATCTCGAGCCAATGGCGTGAGTCAACTTCATGAAAAGGTTACGAAGGAGATGTGGAGTCAGGTCTGGCCCAATGCAGAAAGAACAGACGTCCCTATCCTGCCTGTAACGAACGGGGTACATATACCCTCGTACATTTCACGTGAACTGGGAAAATTGTATGACAGGTACCTCGGGCTTGGTTGGACAGAAGACCCTGATAACGAGAAGATCTGGCAGAGGGCAGAAAAGATTCCTGATACCGAGCTGTGGAGGACCCACGAGCGCTGCCGAGCGCGTCTTGTCTCGTTTGGACGCAGAAGTCTCGTGCGTCAACTCAAAGCCCAAAATGCATCCTTCGAGCAGATAGAGGCCGCTGAGAGCGCACTGAATCCAGAAGCACTCACCATATGCTTTGCTCGGCGTTTCGCGACATATAAGAGGGCCACTCTGATATTCCGAGACCCCGAAAGGTTGGCAAGAATCTTGTCTTGTCCTGAACGCCCTGTCCAGCTTATCTTCGCCGGCAAGGCTCATCCGGCGGACGACGCAGGTAAACATCTAATTCGTAGAATCATCGAGCTAAGCAAGCGAAAAGACTTCCGCGGCAAACTCGTGTTTCTCGAGAATTACGACATCAATATTGCCAGATACTTGGTGCAGGGAACGGACGTATGGCTAAATACACCCCGGCGGCCTCTTGAGGCGTGCGGTACGTCAGGTATGAAGGCATCAGCCAATGGAGCTCTCAACCTAAGCGTACTAGACGGTTGGTGGGACGAAGGTTACCGAGGAGACAACGGATGGGCTATCGGCTGGAGGGAACAATATGACAACCCGGATTATCAGGATGACATAGAGAGCCGGGCCCTCTACGATCTCTTGGAAGAGAGCGTCGTCCCGCTCTTCTACGATCGGGCTGCCGATGACATTCCCCGAAACTGGATAAGGATGATGAAACGATCAATCCAGACTATCTGTCCCTTTTTTAACTCTCATCGCATGGTATCAGACTACGTAGAGACATGCTACGTGCCAGCAGCTCGAAACTATAGGAACTTAAAGGCAGATGATTTCTCAGCCCTAAAGGAGATGGTCGCATGGAAGAAGCATATTAAAGAAGAATGGGATAAAATTCATATAATCGACGTAACCACTCCCAGTGGAGACGTTCCGTCCAAAGGGAAAAATCTTGAAATGAATGTGGTCGTGGATACCGCAGGACACAATCCGAATGAATTTCGCGTTGAGTTGCTGTATGGCCCCATCGACCTCAATGATAACTTCAAAGTCCGTTATTCCACGCTGCTGTCGGCAAATGAATCTCCGACTGACGATGGCAAAGTGCTCTTCCAAGGGAGCATCCCCTTGGATCATACGGGCTTATACGGCTACATGGTACGGATTACGCCCGAGCATCCAAATCTGTCTCTAAGTCAGAGGTTTGAGCTTGTCCATCGCGGCTGAAATGCCGCGGTTACCTCAGACGCAGCTTCTATAATCATTGCTATAATTACTGCCGAGATTGCTTGCCTTCACTCCCAATGACCCCAAGAATGACTTTGTCATTTTCAGGAGCCGGAGGCGACCTTTCAATCTCTCTGGTGTTCCACCCATTGGGACAAACACGAGAGAAATCCTACAGTATTTTTGAGAACCGCTATATGGAATGTTAAAATAGGCAAGGTTCTTTTAGCCTCGGTAGTTACTTTTCATCCAAGTCTATCCTTATTTAGCAATGTAGATTACATGTAGGAAGGGCCGCTGACGTCGAACCATAACCCCGCCTTCTATCATCGACCATCGGACTATCTTCGCAAGTTGAAGCCGCTAAAAGCAAGGTTGCCTAAAGGGCACGATTCGATGCATTTGCCGCAATTCACACAAAGCAGGTCCCCTGCCTCCCGAAAAGGTGACAATCCCATGGGACAAACAGATGTGCAAGTGTTTTCCCGACAGCACGGCCCCCCGGTCTGTCTGGCGCGACAGATCACTCGAAATCCAAAAGGGCTTCGAACGAGGGATATGACCGCGCCGGTAGGGCAGAATAGCCTACACCACATCCTCGGTACAACGGTCAGCTGAAGCAGGAATAGCATCACTATGAATACAAATTCTATAGAGACAGTCCTCTCCTTTATGAATATCATGGCCTCTGTGCTCAGGATCCCCGGGGCGTTCACGTAATTGAGCACCGGTACGGCGACGGCTCCTGCCAGAGCCGTACCGCCAAGCAAAAAAGCGTACCGTGTAACGTTTGCAGCTAATGGGCCTTTGACCAATAGGCCGCGCCCAAAGATGCCCGGCATGTATTTAGAGCCGATCTTGTTTCTCAGCCAATCAGCGCCTTCTGCGAGAAAAAGGAAAGGACAAAACCACCCGCACCAGATTCGCCCAAATAAGAACGCAACAAATAGGGGAAACAATACTGCGGACAAAAGAGGTACGGTAAGTTCGCCAGCAGCGAAAACGGCCTGCAGAATTACCGCCGGGTCCGCCACGCCGAGGCCGCCGAAGTTGAGCGCATACAACGTCCCGGTGATTGTATAGACCTCATAGATATTTAGAACGGGCACAGCAAATATCATAACCATGACTAGCGATTGTAGCACCCTACGACAGCGTGTATACATTACTCCCAACCCTCTAAAGACGAAGGCTTCTCATATGGAAATTCAAAAGTTGGCTGTTTGCCAGAAGCATCGATCTTCAACTTCTCGTCCAAAAGCCTTTGTCCACTCAAAGGCTTGTCCGGTTGATGGCCGTTGGAAAAGCGACTCTTATCGAAATGTGATTTCGCCTTCCGGAAGTAAAAGCCTGCTTCATCGATCCGCCCCATGCCAGTAGGTATAACCTCGACGGCCCGTATAGGCCTCGTTGGGCATCGCTCTACGCATACCCCACATCCCACACAGGCATCTGTCACCACGGGATAAAGATTGTCTTTAAGTATGATTGCAGCATCTTTCAAGGGGCACACATTGTAACAGGTGTTGCACAGTGCTCCGATCTTCGTAAGTGACGCTCCTGGCACTACGTCGTGTTCCAGGAACAAATAACTATAGCATATGCCCGGATCGATCTTCGCCTTTCCCATTCTGACTTGCTCAGGCTTGTCCAACTCTCGATCTAAGGCACCCGTTGGGCAGAGTCTGCAACACGCCATGCAAAGGTAGCAGGCTTTCGACTCCGAAAAGATGTAAGGCGTGCCAATCTTGTCCCCGAGACCTGCTCTCTTGACCGAATGATAAGGACAAACCTCTAGACACCGGTTGCACCGAATACAAAGCGCCATAAAACGCCTTTCCTCAACCGCCCCTGGTGGGCGCGAGCGGTTAACCTTGAAATCATCGGAAGATGCTCGGCGCAGGTATTCTAGAAAACGTTTTAGGAGATTAATCATTTTCTCAAATGATAATTGTACTTAACAGGAGTCAAGTTTTACAACCTGCTCTAGGACTGCCCAATAAAGACGTACGCGCGAACCTATTCTCGTTCAACGCACCCCGCCAAAGAATCCACATCATCTTCAAAGTTGATGTAAACATGTCCAATGTCAACGATCTCAGGGATCTGCGTCTTGAGCATCTGGCAAAATGGCTCAAGTTCATCCTGACTCGGTACCTCGAAGTTGACAATTAGCTCAGAACCATCATCCGACCCCACATGAAACGTGATTTGCGGATAGTCAGTTAATTTGCGTACTACAGGATCAGAGTCCTGTGGTCTTACGTATATGACGCTACCCGTTATTACCAATTGCTGATCCTGTCCGGTTTCCTTTGGCATAGGGCAAAAGCGGGTCTAGTTTCACTGTCGCTAGTTACAGTTTACCTGGAAAAGGCTCGTTTACTTCATGAATGACTTTCATATCTGCAACGTCTTTTGGATCAGAGACTCGTTCAAGCTTTACCGCGCAGATTTTGAATTCGGGCTGTTTGGAGCCTTCGTCAAAAGCATCGATGGTGACCCGGTTGATCATTCTATCCCATTCTTGATCGAACCACGGGACGAAGAGAATTCCCAGTAGCGAGTTCTTTACCACGTGGGCCGGCAAGATGTTAAAGCCTCGTCTGCTGGTTATCTTCACGAGGTCACCGTTCTTGATCGCATAAGCTTCGGCATCCGCTGGGTTAATTTCCACATAGGCATTCGGTTTGGATCGTGCTATTTCCGGGACTCTCATGGTCATGGTGCCGGTGTGCCACTGTTCAATTGTACGGCCTGTGGTAAGAAAGAATGGGTAGTCCTTGTCCGGAGGTTCTTCCGGTCCTTTATAGGGTCGGAGAAAGACGTTTGCCTTTCCCTCATGCTTCTTGTCTCCATAGAAATAAATCATAGCCGATGAAGGCACCTTGACTATTTCTGGCGTGTCCATCAGAGGGTCCTGCCCTCTCACGTAACGTCTCGCCGTTCCAGGACTTTTATCATTGGGGCAAGGCCATTGGAGCCCCCCATCAAGCGCAGCGAGGCGCTCATAGGTGATGCCGTAGAGCGTGTGTTCGGTCATCTTCACGCACTCTCTGTAGTCGTCCCAGGCCATCTTGTACGCTGTGGGAGCATCATCCATATTCCAAGGGATCAGGCTCTCAAATCCCATTCTTTTGGCTATTTGAGCTGCTATCCATAGGTCCGACTTCGCTTCTCCAGGTGGTTCGACGCACTTCTGGGTCAACTGGCTCCTTCGCTCAGAACAGCCGTACACACCGCCTTTTTCATAGATGAAAGCACCAGGTAGGATGACGTCAGCCAATTGGGCTGTTCTCGTGGGAAAGATATCCAAAACGACCATGAAAGCATCCTTCATCCCTTTATGATATTTTGTTGCATAGGGCAGCGACTGAGCCGGATTCGTAGTGCAGGTCAGCACTGCTTTCAGAGGTTTTGAAGGGTCATTTTCCGCTCCGAGTTTGGAAAACATTTCCATGGTGTGAAAACCTGGTTTGGGGTCTATCGATCCCGGAGGCATTTTCCAGGATCTCTCACAGTCTGCTCGCGCAACCGGGTCAGCAACCAATCGCGTCCCCGGTAACAGATGGCATAGTGATCCAGTTTCTCGTACGCCTCCGCAGGCATTAGGCTGGCCCGTAATCGAGAAGGAGTCCGCCCCTTCCTTACAGATATTTCCTGAAATAAGATGAAGATTGTGGATGAGATTGTTTGCCCACACTCCCCTTGTCCTCTGGTTCAAACCCATTGTCCAAAGACTCATGGTAGGGCCATGGGTCCCAAACAATCGAGCAGCCTCCTTGATATTGGTCGCCGGACAGCGCGTGATTTTTTCAACCGCGGCAGGAGTAAATTGTTCGAGAAAATTCTTGTACACTGTGAACTCCACCACGTCTTTTCCCGTGTGAAACCTACAAAGGTTCTCAATAAAAAATTTGTCTATCCATCCATTATTGATTAGTTCTCTTGCCATACAGTGGAATACCGCCAGGTCCGTGCCCGGATCTGCTGGCAACCACACATCTGCAATTCGTGCTGTGGCGGTCAGACGAGGCTCACATACGATGATCTTTATGTTCTCCGGGTCTTTTAGCTTCTGTCTTGCGATCCTGCGGAAGAGAATGGGATGGCATTCTGCTGTGTTTGAGCCGACTAAAAATATGGTTCTTGCCTTTTCAATGTCAGCATAGGATCCGGCGGGTTCATCAGTCCCGAAGGTAGTCATGTATCCGCCAACAGCAGATGCCATACAGAGTCTGGGATTTCCGTCAACCATGTTTGACCGGAAGCCCCCCTTCCAGAGTTTATTAAATGTGTAACTCTCCTCGGTCATGGCTTGACCTGATCCATAGTAGGCTACGGAATCTTTACCGAATCTCTGATGTAGTTCCTTAAATTTATTGGCCACCGTGTCTAAAGCTTCGTCCCACGTGACTCGTTTGAACTTACCGTCTTCACCCCGTACCATGGGGTATTTAAGTCGGTCTGGGTGATACATACTTGTGTAACCTTTGAAACCTTTGACGCAGAGAAATCCAAAATTCGTAGCAGCCTTAGGATTTCCACGAATTCCCACGATCCGACCCTCTCTCACACCGACAAAAACCCCGCAGCCGGTCCCGCAAAATCGGCATGTCCCCTTAATCCATTTATCCACTTCTATTTCATCTTGAGCAGCGGCCGATCGGGCAAAAGGTATGTTCAAAGCCGAAGCGGCAAATGCTGCCGCTGACAACTTGATCATCTCTCTTCTTGTAATTTTCATTAAAGCTTCCTCCAAGGCATCATCAGAGTTTGGCAAATCTAGAACCCAGGCACGTTGAAACGATTTGCGCGGCCAGGAGAGAATTTTTCATACTGTTGAATCTTGTGGATGGTGAACCAATGAGCTTTGTGACAGTAAGAGCAGTTTGTTACCAGGGATGCAGGCGGCAAGTTGTTCACCTGCTCAGAATGGCAGCCAATGCACACTGTTTTATCCGGCCTTGCACGATAGTTTAATGCGTCCCCGTGACAAATTCCGCACTTGACATTGTTGATTCCGTGCCTTGATATCAGCCACTGGTTGTAAGATGCAGGCGTCTCCTTCATGTGACATTCCATACAGTCCTGTTTTCCGAATTGCACACGATGAGCGTCAGGTTTTTCACCAGGGGCTAGCGGGGGCGCTGTAAACTCGCGCCATTTCGGGTCCAGAGCCCCCGGCTTCTTGCTGTCGCTCTGCATTCCTTGGTTCAGCGGAGCCTGAGCCTTTGCTGAGAAAAAGACGCAACATGTGACGACTATGATCAACAGAAAGTAGAGGGCGCTTTTCATATTCCGTTCCTCTCGACTGTTAGTTTTCTTAATTTCTAGGGCAGAATCCTCTCTGATTCATGTTGCCACACGGTCATGGCTGGGACCGCAAAGTCCTAATTAAGCCCTCTGTGGCGGCCGGGCCAATAGCGATTAAGATCTCCTCACTTTTTTTCGATACTAAGGGATTAGGGTCGTTCAACAGTTTGATTAAGGGCTGCACCGCGGGCCTACCGATAGCCAGTAGGGCCTTGGCCGCATTGTCAGAAGCTGGGCCAGGACTCTTCAGACTTCCGACGAGAGGCGCTACGGCAGGAGCTCCTATGCGGGCAAGTGCCTCTGAAGCCGCTGTCGATGCCACCGGCCCACCGGTCTGCAAAATATTCATGAGCTCTGCGATCATGTCTTCCCCAAAGCCTGCCAAAGCACTAACCGCTGCATCCCTAACATTCTTATGATCATCCTTGAGGAGGGGTAGGAGCCTTGCGGCCTGACCTTTAGCGGCGGATCCGACTGCGAGTAGAGCAAGGGCCGAGGCCTCCCTGACAAGGGAATCAGGGTCTTTCAACGCCTTTGCCAGAAGCGAGATCGTATCCCTGGCTTCCGCCCCGTACCCAGCGATGGCGTTAATAGCCTCTAACCGAACAAATTCTGAAGAATTAGTTGCGCATACTATCAGATGAGGCAATGCCTCTGCCGCCGGAATGTTAACCTGTTTAAGTCTGGATATGGCTCGGGATACTACCGCGGGGTCTTGGCTGCTCAGATCAGCGAGGAGGCTTGACGCTCGAGGCGCATCAGGATTGGCGCGGTTACTGCTGGACAAGGCAGCCTGATGCCAGAGCAAGCCAAGACTCGCGGTCAGCGCCGCCGCCAATAAAATGCGGGCGACAGACTGGTTGAAAGGGACCACATATGATTCCTTCAACGATTTCATATCACGCCCCTTGGGCCACAGCTCTACGAACGGGGTGTGTGTATCTTGTTAATTCACCAGTCTCTATCGGCAGGATGATCCTCAGCGCTATCGTCAAAATCAAGAAGCCGATAGACCATATCCCCACGCTCACGATGATCTCGAGAGTCGTCGGCGCATACTCCCACACCTCGCCGAGAGTAGCAGGAATGAAGCCCGGCACTATGAGACCAATGCCCTTCTCTATCCATATTCCAATGATGATCAACACGCACCCTAGATTTAGCGTCACAAAACTCTTCCGAGTCCATGGAATGAGAAATATTGCGAACGCCGCCACGTTGAATCCAAAGGCGGTCCATACCCATGGCACAAGACGGCCCTTTCCCCCGATACCTACGTACAGATATTTCAAAGGCGAGAGGTGATGTGTATCAGAATATAGTTCCTTGAAGAATTCCGCTCCCAAAAGGAACAAATTCAATGCCATAGCAATGGATATCATTTCCGCTATTTTGAAAAGGGCCTCGTCTTTCACGTGAAAGCTCGTGTAATGACGAACTAGCTGATAAAGTAAAATGATCAACGCGGGGCCGGAGCAAAATGCAGAGGCCAGAAATCTAGGCGCTAATATGGATGCATTCCAAAAAGGTCTCGCAGCAAGTCCGTTATAGATGAATGCCGTTACGGTGTGGATGCTGACCGCCCAAGGGATTGATAAAAGAATAAAAGGCAGAAGGAATCTATAATTGACCTCTTTCTCATTGTAAGCCTTGTAGATGATGTAACCGGGGATAAAGAGATTCAGAAACAAATATCCGTTTAGGACGACGATGTCCCAGGCGAGCATGGACCTGGGAAGGTTGAGGATCCCCAAACCTGGGAAAAGATGCCACAAACGATCCGGTCGCCCCAAATCAGCTGTCACGAACATCATGCACATAAGCAAAGCAGTGACAGCGAGTATTTCTCCGACAATGACAATCTCCTTGATTGGGCCGAAATCATAGAGATAAGCTGGGATTATCAGAAGCACTGCCGCTGCAGCGACGCCAACCAGAAATGTGAAGTTCCCAAGATAAAATCCCCATGACACGTAGCTGGTCATGCCCGTCACGATGAGACCTGTTTGGAGTTGCTTGACGTAGGCCGAAATCCCGACACCAGCCAATACAAGCAGAACGACCAGCCATGAGTAATATAGCGGCGACCCTGAGAGGATCCTTTTGACGGCCTGAGTTGCAAAACGTTTCATCTCGCCCCTCGCCTATCAGCTTGCGAAGAAGTAATAAAATTTAGGCTGCGTGTTCAGTTCCGACTTCAAGCGGAAAACTCTCTTGGTGCGAATGATCCTGCTAATCTCGCTGTCAGGGTCCAGTAAATTGCCGAATTTTCGAGCCCCGACGGGACAGACTTCCACGCAGGCTGGGTACTTGCCCACCCGTACCCGCTGGATGCAAAAAGTGCATTTCTCGACAACATTTCTCATCCGGGGCCTATTGCCAAGATAGTGTGTCACCGTGTTGATTTTGTCGGCAGGAATAACAGGATCCGTAAAGTTGAACCATCGCCCCATGTAAGGACAGGCAGCCATACAATATCGGCATCCAATGCACCAATTATAATCTACTACTACGATGCCATCCGGTTCGGTCCACGTGGCTTTAACCGGACACACTTTGGTGCAAGGCGCGTTGGCGCACTGCTGACACTGGACAGGCATGTAGTAGTATCCTGCTTGTGGAACTTCATCCGGATCGTAATAAATCGTCGAGTGCTCGAGATCCATGTCTCCATCCTTAAATCTCAGCACCCTAATGTACTGTATCTGGGGGTCTCTCGACTGATTGTTCTCTTCCACGCACGCATACACGCATCTTCGGCAGCCGATACACCTTTGGATGTCTAAGGCGTAGCCGAACAAGGTGTGGTCCACGGGACCCTCTACTCCAACGACGAAGTCTCTTCCATATTTTGCCTTGTATTCCTCACCAAGCCGCTCGATGGTGTGTTCCATCTCTTCCTTAGTCATTCTTTGGAAATTGTTCTGTATAAACTCCTCCCAGGAGCAAGCGCTGACCGCAAGCATACCGAGGACGCTTGCGGCTCCCACTAAAAAAGTCCTTCGATCCATTACTGGGCCCTCTAAAGACGAATGGGAGATCTCCCCGTCATACTTGAGGGGGCTCACTTCTGAATGATTTAGTCGTGATATGATTTCGTCCGACATTCCAGCACCTCTAATGCTTAGCTCGCACTTCCGGAGGAGTCCATGGCTTTTTCGGCGCAGGCATGGGAACTAGAGGTTTGAACCTCGGGTTGTGAGGGTCGTGGCACGTGACACACAGGTAATAGCTCTTAGCGCCATTCCAGAAGCCGGTTCTCTTCCCGTGTATGCCGTACCTCCAATCCCTATAAATCGTACCGTGGCATTTCCCGCACAAAAGATAGGATTGTTCGAAGGAGATATTTTTCCCGTCGCTCAGAGGTAACAAGTAATTTCTGTTTTCGGGGTGATGGCAATCCAGGCACCACAGCCTTATTCCGCCATGATTAAGCCGTATATTGGTATGAACAAGCAGATTTTCCCGCCTGCGAAAATTTACAGGAAAATCCTTTTCCGGCCCATGGCAAGCGCGGCAAGGTGTTATAGTCTTCGGCAACGGCGGCACTGGTACCGGGAATTCCTTGTCGGAAGTTGGCGGCCGGATGTCCTTGGCTGCCTCTGAGTCTTCCTGAAGCTGGGCCTCAGTCAGCCCACCGCCGACATCCAGAGAGAGCGCCAGAATACATAAGACTAGCGGAACTATGACAAGCGTCCATTTTCGTGACTTCATACGCCGACCCTCGTTTCGCTACCTCTGAGCGACAGCCTCTGTCTATTTCACTTCTTTTCCACCGTACCTTTGTTGGTAATATGACTCAATCTTCTGCAATTCTTCTTTACTCATTCCCTCCTTGTACCATCGATGCAAGGGGTCTTTGAACACGTACTCGTTGAGAATTGGCGCAGCTTGATCTTTGCCGCCCATGACCTTTTCAACCTCAGGAAGGAATTTGAGGTAGAAATGCTTGGCCACTTCGTACATGCCATGCCACCACGCATAGTCCGGACCCATCATGGCCGCACCGTGGCGACCACGCCTCCCTTCGTGATGCCATAATTCATAATACGTCCAGTCCAGCTTGTCGTCGAAATCAGCCTTTGTCAATTTGCCGAGGTTGATCAGCTTTTGGCGCACGTTCGTCGCCGGTATAGCAAATTTGTCATTGTAAAGGCCGACTAGGTCATCGAACTGTGTGTAGAAGGAGTTGATCATAAGATCACCATGGCACTGCTTGCATACATCCTGCATTCGATCACGTCGTTCTTTCCATTGGGACAGCTTTTTGGAAATAGCTGGTCTAAGGGTCCAGGATATCCTAGCGCCTACCTCATGGGTGGAAGGCTGATTCGGAGTGGCGCTTATATGGCATGTGGCGCACGTCGCGGTGTCCTGATAATCAACACCCACTACCCATTCCATCTTGTCCATGTTCATTTTGTCACGAAAGGCTTGATAGAGTATCCCGTGCTTAGATTCGTCGTACACTTCTTTCTGGGGGTGGTCGGGCCCAAGATGACACTTTCCGCACGCATCCGGCCTCCTCGCCTGCTCGCGAGAAAAACGGTGCCGGGTGTGGCATGCCGCACAGCTCCCCTTGCTGGCATCTGGATTTATTCTTCCGATGCCTGTGTTTGGCCAGGTCGATGGATCAAGTTTGCCATTTGCCAAGACTTTCACATTCGAGCCGTGGCATTGACGGCACCCAGTTGAAACCGCGGCAGGTCCCCCGACTACCGAACCGAGATAATTGTCTGATGAATTCAGAATGTCGGCCGCTTTTGCGTGGTGGGATCCCTGCTGCTGATCAAACTGCTCCTTATGACACCTAGAGCAGTCCTTGGGGGAAACAATGGTAGCTATCCAAAAACCTCTGTGGTCAAATCCATCCGGGTCGTCCGGCGTCTTGTCTGTCTTTCTCTCAGCCCGGTGGCAGTCGTAACAGTTAACTCCCGCCTGACCCATCCGGCCGGACCGCCACAGCTTATAAAGGCCCGGAGTCTTGAGTTCATGACACTTGATGCACACTTGACCCTCCGGCGCCCCATAGAGTTTTGGATCAACTCTCACCGCAGACAAAGCCGGCCCCTGGCACACCCACCATATTAGCGCCGCCATGAATACTAGTCTCGCCATGTTCCAACTCCCATAGTGATGAATGAATCACGTCTGTTCATTTCAAGCCTTCAGCCCATATCAAGCGAGCTGATCGGTTCGGTTGAAAACTGAGACATGAAGGAGCAGTTCCTAAAACCCCACGCAGACACCATCCCATGAAATGAAGTAAATGTGCTGTAAATGTGTGTAAAGATGCTGTAAAATTTTTGGCTAGAAGGATGGAAGGATGCCAAGTTGTGGCCCGAAATATGGCGTTGTAGGGGCGTACATTGGCGCGTGACCTAAAAGGGCGCGGCCGTATAAATTTTGTCGCAGTCCCTTCTGGCGATAAAAAATGAGCGCGCTCAACCTGAGATTTGAAAACGAAAATTTTCCTTGCATCATAGGATAAAATGTCCATTGATATGAGTTTATAGGTATATGCCATGTTAAAAAAGACGTTTTCTGTCTTCGCTCAAAGGCTGTCTCTAAAATTCTTTTTCGTCACTGGCATCGCGGTAACTGTAATCTTCGTTTGTATATTCCTTTGGTTTGCCTGGCATCAAGAGCGTCTGGTTCGGGAGCAACTGGAAAAACAAGCGGTCATTCTCCACAAACAGATAGTACTGACTAGGCAATGGGCATCGAACCAAAGTCCTGTCCTAGTGCGCAAGGAAACGGAAAAACATCCAGAAAATCATTCAGATGAGGAAGAAATTACAGATACCGAAGGCAACAGGTACTTGAAAATCCCCCCCTCATTGCTGACTAAACGCTTGTCAGAGCTTGCCTCAAGGGATGGTCTCTATTCATTTCGTATTGCCAATTCCACGCAACTGAATCCGGAAAACGCGCCCGATGGGTTCGAGGCTGAAGCGCTGAAGCAGTTTCGGGAAGGTAGGAAAACAGAGTTCTTCAGAACGGAGAAGGTCCAAGGTCAAACAGTGCTCCGCTACGCCGCCCCCCTATATGTGACAAGCAGTTGTCAAAAATGCCATGCACGGCAGGGATATTCCCCCGGCGATGTGGGAGGCTGTCTAAGCGTTTTCATACCCATGGATAAGGCCATTGATTCTGCTTCCCGCAACCAGTCGATACTCCTGGGCGTCGGATTACTGATGGGCGGCAGCCTGCTAGGGCTCCTTTTCCTGTCCTCCAAATTCCTCCTCTTCAAACGGATAGCGGAGATACGTAAGACCATGGCAACGTTGACGACGAGTGAGATTGGAGATATCCACAGCAGAGGCGGGGATGAATTGAAGGAGATCTCATACCTTTGCACTACCCTAAATGAAAAAATGAAAAATTATCATCAAGAGCTTGAAGAAAAAATTGCTGAAGCCACCAAAGACCTTTCGGAAACCAACAAAAGACTCAAAGTAGCCAACAAAGAACTTCAAAGACTGAACAAAGCTAAATCAGATTTCTTTTCCAGTATATCTCACGAGTTGCGTACGCCGCTTACAAGCATTAAGGGAGCGGCTGATCTCATGTATCGAAAAGGAGGAGTTTGCGAACCGATTTACCTTGAAATCATCAAGAGGAATACCGAGCACTTGATGAAATTTGTTCTCGATTTTCTAGACTACTCCCGCATCGAGTCAGGGCAATTCGACCTTAAGAGAAAGGAAAGCTTTCTAAATGAAGTGATGAGGGAGGCGATCTGTTCTCAACAAGTGGAAGCGGAGGCCAGGCATCTCGTTTTTCGCCCGGACGTGAAACAAGAACTGAGATTCTATTTTGACGAAGAGAGGATCTACCAAGTTCTGACCAACCTCCTTTCAAACGCTGTTCGATTTTCTCCTGACGGCGGAGAAATTCTGGTGGCCGCTCAAATGACTGACGATAGCGTTTACGTGTCAATCTCGGACCAAGGTCCAGGAATTGACCCGAGATATCACACAGCGATTTTCGACAAATTCTTTCAGGTACCTGATGACGGAGATGCTCTCCTCCACAAAGGCTCAGCCGGCATCGGCCTCGCCATCTGCAAGGGCATTGTAGAAGCGCATGGGGGAAAGATATGGCTGGAAAGCTGTCCTGGAAGTGGAAGCACTTTCGTCTTTTCTATCCCGTATCGGAGAGATTCATGAACAGCGATTGGATACTCCTCGTGGATGACGATCCGGATATATGCACCGTCTTAAAAGACAATCTAGAGCTCGATGGCTACAAAATAATAACCGTATCCACTGGTCGAGAAGCCATCGAAGTTGCAAAAAGCAAACCGTTGGCACTCATGATTCTCGATTTGTCTCTACCTGATACCGACGGCCTGCAAGTATGTCGTTTTATACGCAATTATTCTCAACTTCCTATTATTATGCTCACCGCCCGGGATAGGGTGTCAGACAAGGTTCTCGGCCTCGAATGCGGCGCGGACGACTACGTGGTAAAACCCTTTGATTATCTAGAACTTGCCGCCCGGATTCGAGTTTGTTTGAGAAGGACGGGTCGAAGCGACGTCGGAACGGCCATCATGCGGACAGGTCAACTCACAATTGATATAGGGAGAAAAAAGGTGTTTAAATCAGGAAAGGAAGTGGATCTCACACGCAGGGAGTTTGAGCTACTTGTTCTATTAGTGAAGAATACAGACCGGGCACTCACGAGGGGAGAGATACGGCGTGCAGTGTGGCCAGAGGGACGCATTTACGAAGACAGCAGAGTCATAGACGTGCATGTCCAACACTTGAGACAAAAGATTGAAGACGACACGGGTCAACCTAAATCCATCGTAACCGTCGGAGGCGTAGGCTATATGTACAGCTCTAATAAAGCAGATTCTCCTTGACGTCAGCCCCTTGCTCGGCTCCAAGGCTTTTGATAAGGTACTTAAATATCCATCCCTTTAAGGGGCCGCGCGGCTAAGGTTCATAATATATGTTCCTCGACACAATTTCAGGCTTCTTTTCCAATGACATGGCAATAGACCTGGGCACGGCGAACACTCTTGTATATGTTCGTGGCCAAGGGGTCGTCTTATCTGAGCCATCAGTCGTAGCCGTAAAAACTGATCTCAGGCGCGGCCCGCGAATTGTTGCGGTAGGCGCTGACGCAAAAAAAATGCTGGGTCGCACTCCGGATAACATTAAGGCCATACGCCCCATGAAAGACGGTGTAATAGCGGACTTTGAAGTCACGGAGGCAATGCTAAAACACTTTATTTACAAGATTCATCGCAGACGATTCCTCGTCAAACCGCGCATCGTTATATGCGTACCCTCAGGCGTGACTCAAGTAGAGATGAGGGCAGTAAGGGAGGCGGCCGAAAGTGCGGGAGCTCGAAAGGTTTACCTCGTGGAAGAACCGATTGCAGCAGCGCTGGGTGCTCGTCTTCCTATTACAGAGCCGACGAGCAACATGATTGTGGACATCGGTGGAGGGACCACTGAGGTGGCCGTGATCTCCATGTCTGACATTGTGTACTCAAAATCTTTGCGAGTAGCCGGCGACAGGATCGATTTGGCCATCATGAGGTACGTTAAACAGAAATACAGCCTCCTAATCGGAGAAAGAACGGCTGAAATGATAAAGATGCTTATAGGAAGCGCTTGCTATGAAAGTGAGGAATCTGTCGTCGAAGTGAAAGGCCGAGACCTCATCGCCGGCGTTCCGAAAGTTATTGCCCTCAGATCCCACGAAGTGACGGAAGCCATAGCCGCGCCCGTCAGGGCTATTGTAGAAACCATACGAACAGCCTTGGAACTCTCCCCACCTGAACTAGCTGCTGACATAGTTGACAATGGTATCGTGCTAACAGGTGGGGGCTCGCTGCTCAAAAACCTTGATGAGATTATTCGCAGGGAGACTAGCCTACCAGTCATTATCGCTGATGATCCTCTGTCCACCGTAGTCGTAGGGTCCGGGGCAGTGTTTGAACATTTTAGCCAGTTAAAAGACATACTCATCAAGGACTAGCCCTGGTGCAGCGAGTGTTGGAAAGCGCGTAAGAATGCCTCGATCCATTCGCGATATAGCGCTAATCGTCGTGTTATTGGGCCTTTGCCTTGTCCTCATTTTTTCGTATGGGAAGAAGTCGCAGACAGGAATTACTGAGTCCGTGGTATACAGGTTTTTTAGGCCTCTAGAACAGGCGGTGTCCACCCTAAAAACCAGTGTCGGAGACGTGTGGCGCAATTACGTCTATCTAGTGGGGGTTAAAAAAGAAAATAGAGAACTCAAAGAGGAGTTGAGGCAACTTAGACGCGAAAAGGGCGAGCTTTTAGCCCGAGAGGCCGAAAACATCCGGCTCAAGAAACTGCTGGACGTAAAGACTCGGCTCGAACATCCCTCGGTGGTGGCTCAAATTATTGGAGAAGACGCTTCGGGCTGGTTTCGTACTTTTTTCATCGACAAAGGCACTGACGACGGCGTATTTGCCGGCATGCCTGTAACCGCTACCGAGGGCCTAGTCGGAAGAATTTCCCGGAGCGGAGCCAATATGGCACAGGTCTTATTAATCACTGATTCGGCCCTTGCAGTCGATTGTCGCATCGCTCGAACACGCGATAGGGGCATCCTGAGAGGCGCCCTAGAGGGAGGATGTGCCCTAAGGCACGTTAACCCAAAAGTGCAGTTAAAGGAGGGGGATGAAGTCATTACTTCAGGGTTGGGTGGCGTTTTTCCATCGGGGTTTCCAGTAGGAAAAATAAGTGCAGTCCGAATGGGTGAACAAGGGTTGTTTCTAGAAGCCCTGGTGACACCCAGCGTCAATTTCTCAGCTTTGGATAAGGTACTCGTCATCTTGTCCACCCTCGGAGGCTTTGACGTCCAGACATGGTCGGAGGAGCGGCGTTGAAAGGGTATCTCTTCGGGTCCCTGATGGTCGTGCTGGCCTTGTTCTTTCAGGCGACGACCCAATTCTTTCTCTCCAATCCGGCCCACAAACCCGAAATCGTATTGGTCATAGTGGTGTGGGCGTCAACGAGGCTTGGCTTCAACGAGGGTCTGCTTTTTTCCTTTTCGGCAGGTCTCTTGACAGACAGTATGAGCGGCGCTCCCACCGGGCTGTTTGCCTTCTTGTATTGCGTTGCCTTTCTCGTATGCGGTTATTTAGACGCAACAACCGATCTTGAGACTTACGGAGCTCGTTTCTTGGTGGCCTTTCTTGTGTGTATTTTGGAAGGTCTATCTATCATCGGAAGTAGGTACCTGGCCGGGCCATTTAGCCTTGGTGCCGGCGTTGGCCTGTCTATTCTGGGCAAGGGGTTTTTCACTGGCATTGTGGCCGTCGTGCTAATGCCGTTACTTGATCGGCTATGGGTGGAACGCCCCAGACTGTCAGGACTCCATTGATGAAAGACATGGCTGGTCTGAGGATTGTTGGCAACATCTTCTCGAATCGCGTGAAGATCGCCGGCGTAATAATAATGGCCACTATCGCGATCCTCAGTATAAACTTGTGGCGACTCCAAGTCTTGCGGGGAGAGTTTTACGACGAAAAATCGCGTAACAACAAGATTAGGCTCATGCGGCTCGCAGCGCCCAGGGGAAGTATCTTGGACTGTAACGGACAGGTGCTCGCTGAGAACAGACCGGGCTTCCAATTCTCGGTGGTGGCGCAAGAGCTTGATAATCCGGGAGAATTGATCCAACGGTGCTCCTTCGTGACGGGACTTCCACCCGAAAAAATGCGGTCACTGGTAGAAAAAAGCAGGTCTCTTCCTCGTTTTACTACCTATCCTCTGAAAAAAAATCTTAGTTTCGAGCAGGCGTCCCTGCTTGAATCTCTCACATCCGATCTGAGAGGGGCTACGGTGGAGGTAAAGCCATATAGATCATATCCTCTCGGAGACACCCTCTGTCATGTTATCGGTACCGTCGGCGAGTTAAGCCCCGAAGAATTGGTAAAATCGGCTAAAGCCGGGTATCGCATCGGAGATGGGGTGGGAAAATCTGGCCTTGAAAAAGAGTATGAGCACTATTTGAAAGGTGAAGAAGGGTGGGAGCGCATAGAGATAGATGCCAGGGGAAGGCAGCTCGCCGAAGTGGTGAGGAATCCCCCAAAACGAGGTGCCGATACCCTTTTGACGGTCGATTCGGCTTTTCAAAAATATGTGGAGAGTATTTTTCTTCATAGAGCAGGCTCTGTAATCGCTATTGATCCCGATACCGGCCAAATACTAGCTATGGTCAGTAAACCTGGTTTCGACCTCAACATCTTTTCGCCTGCAATCACCGAAAAGGAATGGAAGAACCTGAATAATGATCCCCTTCACCCTCTCGAAAACAGAGCCATACGGGGCCTGTATTCGCCGGCGAGCACGTTTAAGATAGTGACCGCTGCCGCCGCTCTATCGGAAAGAGTCATCGGTCCGGAGAAAAAATTCCTATGCACTGGGCAGTTAGACGTAGGGGGGATTGCCTTTCGATGTTGGAACCTCTATGGGCATGGCCTAGTGAATCTCCACAATGCCATCGTAGAATCCTGTGATGTGTATTTTTATGAAGTAGGACGTCGTCTCGGAGCTGATCGCATGGCCAAATGGGCCGCTCTGTTCGGCCTTGGAAAACCTTCAGGTGTTGCACTACCCCAAGAATTACCGGGACTCGTACCTACAAATAGCTGGAAAACGCGCACGTATGGCGAACCCATCAAAGATGGGGAAACAGTGTCCATAGGCATTGGTCAAGGGTTCTTACTTGCGACCCCTCTCCAAATGGCAGTCATGGTAGCCGCGTTTGCCAACGGCGGAAAGATCATGAGACCTGCCATTGTTAAACAAATAAGGTCTAGGGATGGCGATATTATATATGAACATTCGCCTGTCGTGAGGTGGCTTCTCCCACTTGCCGATGACTACCGGGAAACGATTCGAACGGCCATGATGCACGTAGTACGAGACCGGAGGGGAACTGGGAAAAGGGCGTTTATCCCCGGATTGAATGTGAAGGGCAAGACAGGCACTACCCAGGTGATCAGCACGCGAGATGAAACCCTTTCCCCGGATCAAATCCCTTATCACGAACGCACCCATGCCATATTCGTGGCATTCGTGGATGATAGGCCAAAAAAAATCGCGTTGGTAGTCGTCGTAGAGCACGGGGGAGGCGGTGGAAGCATGGCTGCCCCTATAGCTCGAAAAATTCTTTGCAAATATTATGGAATAAAGGACGCGGGCGAACCCAAGGATTGAGTCTAGTTCGACAATGGTGTTGCTCGAGGCTTAACAGGAAGGAGAAGAAAGTCAGCGGTCTGATATAGACGTTGCCAAAATGAATGACCAGCTAGTGTAGCTTTACCCTTAATACCAACTGTGATGCGTCATTGGAATGATGCGTCGCAGTGGAGTTGGCTTCTGCAGTCCGCGCTGATAAAACGGCGGATCACAGGCTTATCTGCTGTCAATAACGAGGGGGACCTCAGATTACTCGGTGATCTCAGTTAATATGGCCTCCAATCAGTTGATATACTTACGACGAGACATTTTCTTGACAATGGCTGTATAGTTGCAGAGGCCACTGATGGGCCCCATCGTGAAACACCTTTACTGAGGAAGTATTTCATGCGAGCAGCCTCTTCGTCACTGTACTCAACCGCGCCTGCCTCCATCCTGTATGAGTGGCAGCTTGTATTGCTGAGTCTCATGCTTAGTGGGCTAGGGGTAACCATAATCTATAGTGCAACCGCTCCGATGGGAGCCATCGGAAAGTCGTTCGTCGTACGTCAGCTCACTTGGATCAGCTTAGGTATAGTCATTGCAGCGTGCGTCCTCTTCTACGATTACAAGTTTCTTGAACAGTGGGGTTTGTGGTTTTATGTGCTTGTGGTGTTGGTGTTGATTTTTGTGTGGTCCTTTGGAAGAGCTACGTCCGGTTCGAGGAGATGGATAGACCTGGGGTTGATGCGACTTCAGCCGTCAGAATTTGCAAAACTCGCCATAATTGTGGTTCTGGCTCGTTACTTTCACGCCAAGGTCGGGCTCGGGGGGTTGAATTTTCGCGATTTAGCCACGCCGTTTACATTGACGATTATACCAGTCGTTCTCATACTGATTCAGCCGGATTTAGGTACTGCTGCCGTGACTGTTCTTGTGGCGCTCTCCATGGTGGTCTTCATCGGTATTGAAAAAAGAACTCTTCTGTGGATAACCGGGGCGTCCATCACCCTCGCGCCGCTCGCCTATTTTGTTGGGGAGCACGCATTGCTAGATTATCAGAAAAAACGTATTCTGACTTTCTTGAACCCGGAATACGATCCTGTGGGGGCAGGTTATCATATCATTCAGTCGCAAATCGCTATCGGTTCGGGGGGACTTTCGGGCAAAGGCTTCTTGCAGGGGACTCAAAATCAGCTCATGTTCCTGCCAGTGAAACACACTGATTTTGTATTCGCAGTCCTGGCAGAAGAATGGGGGTTTATAGGTTGCATGGTGGTTCTCCTGTTGTTTTGCGGGGTTCTACTGCGGGGGCTGGCCATAGCAGGCAAAGCCCGTGACAATTTTGGCGCGTTGATAGCCTTTGGCTGCGTAGCTCTGCTCTTCTGGCATGTAACAATTAATGTTGGCATGGTAACGGGTTTGCTCCCCGTTGTAGGGGTGCCGCTCAGTTTCTTGAGCTACGGAGGGTCGTCACTCATTTCTTCCTTTCTGGCGATATCAATCTTGGTAAATGTAAGCATGCGGCGATTTGTTTATTAGTGTGAAGAAAATTACGAAAAGTATGGCAATTTTTGGAATAATGCCTTGAACCCCCTGTAACTCTATGGTATGCAGAGTCCGGTCGGCTCTCGATGTGGAAGTCAAAGAATGCCCGTGCATACAGGAGGACGCATGCTCCGTTTCAGAAAACCCAAGACAGACGTAGTGACAGGGTTTCTTGGATCCCAGACGGAATTTGAAGGAAAATTGTCCTTTTCAGGAGTTGTGCACCTGGATGGGGTCTTCCACGGGGAGATCATCAGCAGGGGGACCCTAGTCATAGGGAGTGCTTCAGTAGTCCATGCCCAAGTGCACGCAAGCGTGTTAAAAATAGCCGGTGAGATCCACGGAGATTTGACGGCAACGGAACGCATCGAATTGTACCCTCCTGCTCGGGTGTACGGGAATATTCGCACCCCCAGTCTTGTGGTGGAGGAAGGGGTTATATTTGAGGGAATGTGTAGTATGTCCTCGGTTCAAGCCGAGATTCCCTCGTTGGAGACCAGCGAAGAGAATATCCAAGTAGAGGATGAATCCATAGAAGCTATATCCGCGCAGGCCTGGCCTCCTCCCTATGAGGAGATGGAAAACGCAGATCAAGAAGAAGAAAAGACTCCGATTCACAAAGAAACTCGTTAGTCTTCCACCAAGCATACACCTGAGATGAAAAAATGTTGACACCTAAGATTTCAGGTGCTAATTTACACACTCATTCTAAGTTTGGATCCTGAACAATATCCTTATAGACAAAAGCGTAAGTTGCGAGTGAGAAGCCCTGGGCCCCTGACAGGGGACGCACATGGGCGTAACCACATTTTTTGAATCGGGAGAATAAGCCAGTGATCAATGTAAACATAACCCTCTTAGTTCAAATCGTCAATTTTCTTGTTCTTCTGATTATCCTGAATGCCATCTTATACAAACCCATCAAAGCAAAAATGAGGGAGCGAGAATCCAAAATCAAAAGAGACCTGGACGAAACGCTGCAGCTGGAAAAGAAGGTTGAGGATCAAGAGCGGAAGCATCAAGAGGAATTGGCGCGAGCCAGACAAACAGCAGCTCAGGAGAAGGAAGTCCTCATGGTTGACGCCAAAAAGGCGGAGACAGACCTCCTCGAGCAGGCCCGAGCCCGTGCATCCGCTATCGTGGATGAAATGAGGGGTTCCATACAGAAAGAAGCATCCGAGGTCAGGAAAACCCTCAAGGAGGACATGACACCCCTTGCCAAGTCGATTTCAGAAAGAATCCTTGGGAGGGCCGTATGATGAACATAAAGAGATTGATACCAGTTCTTGTCGCTGCCGCATCGACTATAATAGCCCCGGATGTGTATGCGTCAGGGGGTGGTGAAGGTGCCAGTCCTTGGGACGCCTGGATGCTTTTATGGCGCGTTATTAATACACTAGCCTTAATAATTCTCCTCGCTTACGTCCTAAAAAAGCCTCTGAAAAATTTCTTCTCTGAACGCCGAGCTCGCATTGCTAGAGAGCTTGAAGAGGCGAGAGAACAGCGAAATAGGGCAGAACAGATTATCGAAGAATACAAAGCCAAGCTCGCAGGCATGGAAGCCGAACTTGAAAAAATGCGAGCCGAACTCCGGAAGTCGGCAGAGACTGAAAAAGAAAAGGTCCTAGCCAATGCTGAGAGAATGGCCAACGCCATGGTCGAATCAGCAAGGGTCGCGGCTGAGCAAGAACTCCGCAACGCGAAGGTCACGCTAAAAAACGAAGCAGTTGAATTGGCTGTACAACTTGCAGAAGCCCTTATACGCGAGCGAATCAACGAAGATGATCGGAAAAGAATTGTGGAAGACTATCTAGTAAGGGTCGGGGGTATGAAGTGATAGATACCACGTTGGCAAAACGTTATGCAAAGGCTTTGGTAGAGGTCGGTGAGGAAAAAAACGAACTCGAGCGTTACGGACAGGATCTCTCGGATCTGTGCGAGCTGGTGGAGCAGTCGCGTGACTTGAGAGAGGTTTTGCTGAATCCAGTGTTTACCAAAGAGGACAAGAAGCGAATAGCAGACGAGGTGCTCCAAAAAATCGGGACGGACCCCATGGTGATGAATTTCGTAAATGTCTTAATTGACCGCAAGCGTATCGACCAACTAGCTGGCATTGAAAAGGCATACCGAGAAAAGGTAGATGAAATAAAAGGCATCACAAGAGGCGAGGTCACGAGCTCAGAGCCTCTCACTGATGATATTCTTCATCGGGTGACCGACACGCTATCGAAGATGAGCAATAAACAGGTCATACTGACCAGGGAAGTGGATCCGTCGCTTATCGGCGGGCTTGTCGCAAAGGTAGGGGACATGGTATTTGATGGTACAATACGCACACAGCTCAACCAGCTTAAGGAAAGCTTGAAGGGATAGGGACAATGCAGATCAGAGCAGAAGAAATCAGCCAAATTATCAAGCAGCAAATTCAGGATTATGACAAGAAGGTCGAGGTCAGCGAAACCGGCACGGTCATCAGCGTAGGCGATGGTATCGCGAGACTCCACGGCCTCCAAAACGCCATGGCAGGGGAACTCTTGGAATTTCCCGGCAACATCATGGGGATGGTGTTGAACCTCGAGGCCGATAATGTCGGCGCAGCCATTCTGGGTGAAGATGTTCACATCAAAGAAGGGGACACGGTTAAGAGGACTAATCGTATCGTCCAGGTACCTTGCGGCAAGGCTCTCCTTGGTCGAGTAGTAAATGCCATCGGCCAGCCCATAGATGGAAAGGGACCCATTGACGCTACCGAGTACCGCGTGGTCGAGGTCGTCGCGCCTGGTATCATTAAGCGACAGCCGGTGAAAGAACCCCTTCAAACGGGCATCAAGGCCATAGACTCGATGATCCCCATTGGTAGAGGACAGCGGGAACTTATCATCGGCGACCGACAGACAGGCAAAACCGCAATCGCCGTGGACACCATCATCAACCAAAAAGATGGCGACGTGGTGTGTATATATATTGCCGTGGGGCAGAAAAGGTCCACTGTGGCCCAGGTGGTTGCTACACTCGAACGTTTCGGCGCAATGGATTACACTACGGTCATTTCAGCAACTGCGTCAGATCCAGCGCCTATGCAGTACATCTCCCCCTATTCAGGTGTTACAATGGGCGAATATTATAGAGACAATGCCCAGCACGCTCTCATTATTTACGACGATTTGAGCAAACAGGCCGTAGCATATAGACAATTGTCTTTGCTGCTCCGTCGCCCCCCGGGTCGAGAGGCGTTCCCTGGCGATGTCTTTTATCTTCATTCACGGCTCCTGGAACGTGCAGCCAAGTTGGGCGAGGCGCACGGCGGTGGAAGCCTCACGGCACTGCCCATTATCGAGACTCAGGCGGGTGACGTTTCTGCCTACATCCCCACCAACGTCATATCCATCACTGATGGGCAGATATTCCTCTCCACAGACCTGTTCTATTCAGGTGTCCGGCCCGCAGTGAACGTGGGTCTGAGTGTCTCCCGAGTTGGTGGAAACGCCCAGGTCAAGGCTATGAAGCAGGTCGCAGGCTCATTACGGCTCGATTTGGCGCAATTTAGAGAACTGGAAGCCTTCGCTCAGTTTGGCTCCGACTTGGATAAGGTTACCCAGGCTCAGCTCGCCCGCGGCACTCGACTCGTGGAAATATTGAAACAGCCTCAGTACGAGCCCATGCCGGTTGAAAAACAAGTAGCCGTAATCTTTGCAGCTACAAACGGTTTTGTAGATGAATACGATGTCAGGGCGCTTGCCGAATATGAAAAACAATATCTTAGCTATCTCGAATCCAATCACCCTGATGTTCTCAAGGAAATCAAAGAAAAGAAAGTGATTTCCGCGGAGTTAGAGGCAAAGATGAAAAACATTTTACAGGAGTTTAAGGGAGTGTTCAATCCACCTGCGCTGTCCATAGTATAGCAGGTCTCTTCGGACGACAGATTTCCCGGCGAAACAGCAAGTTTCGCATAGATTGAAACACAGAGGTCGATATGGCAAGCCTCCGCGACATACGTAAACGCATCGCAAGCGTTAAAAACACGCAAAAAATAACAAACGCCATGAAGATGGTAGCTGCCGCTAAGTTGCGGCGAGCAGAAGAAGCCATTAAAGCAGCTCGTCCTTTCGCCGACAAAATGAGAGACGTGCTTCAGTCCCTGGCCGCAAGGACAAATCCCAGTGTACACCCCATGCTAACGGTGTCGTCGCCCAAGAAGATTCTTCTGATTCAAATTACGGCAGACAGAGGATTGTGCGGCGCATTTAACGTCAACCTAAACCGTAGAGCCGAAGCATTTATCCGAGAGATGCGAGACAAGGGCATCGAAGTGGACCTCATTAATATAGGCCGCAAGGGAAACGATTATTTTCGCAGACGGCAGGTGGCCATTATAGAGCGATTCGTCAATGTTATGAACAAGGTGAGCTTTGAGCTTGCGGGTCAAGTCATCGACGTGGCCACTGAGAAGTTTGTGTCCGGTGACTATCAGGAAGTGTACCTGCTCTACAACAGTTTTAGGACTGCCGTGACCCAGGTCGCAACTCTGAGGAAACTCCTGCCCATTGCCCCTGAAGAGGAGGGGAAGAGGAGACGGGAATACCTGTACGAACCCTCAGAAGAAGAGCTATTAAGGGAAATCCTTCCTCGGTACGTTCAGGTCCAGGTATATACAGGGCTACTCGACTCAGTAGCCAGCGAACATGGTGCTCGAATGACGGCTATGGAAGCGGCTACATCCAATGCAGAAGAGATGATCTATAAGCTCACGCTGAAGGCAAACCGTATGCGTCAAGAAAGCATTACAACGGAATTGATGGAAATCGTTGGTGGCGCCGAGGCCCTGAAGGGTTAAGCTCCACTGCGGCAAGTGGCGTATATAAGACCATTCGAAAGTGGTTTCAGGAGGACATCCTAATATGAATGAGGGAAAAATTGTACAAGTAATCGGCCCCGTCGTTGACGTGGAGTTCCCAGAACACTGTTTGCCGGCAATTTTTAACTGCCTGCTAATCTCAAACCCAGCGATCAGCGACGAACCAGATAACCTTGTCGTCGAAGTCGCTCAACATCTTGGCGACAACACGGTGAGGACTATCGCCATGGATAGTACGGATGGACTTGTTCGGGGGATGAAAGTAAAAGATACCGGCGGGCCTATCGAGGTGGCAGTGGGCAAAGGAGTCCTCGGGAGAATAATGAATGTCGTTGGACGTCCAGTGGACGAAGGCGGCCCCATAGTCACCGAGGAATCCAGACCCATTCACAAGCCGGCCCCGTCCTTCGAAGAGCAAGTGACCCAGATATCCATTCAGGAAACTGGGATTAAAGTTGTAGATCTAATAGCCCCGTTCATGAGAGGCGGCAAGATCGGATTCTTTGGGGGCGCCGGCGTAGGCAAGACGGTGTTTATGATGGAGATCATCAATAACATTGCCAAGCAATTTGGTGGGACTTCCGTGTTTGCAGGCGTGGGTGAGCGTTCTAGAGAAGGCAATGACCTTTACCTGGAGATGGGTGGGGTTTTACCCGGTCAGAAGAAGCCGGAGGGAGAGCGAGTCATCGATCGCGCTGCGCTGATCTATGGGCAGATGAATGAACCACCGGGTGCACGGACGAGGGTGGCTTTGACGGCCTTGACTGTTGCCGAGTATTTTAGGGATGAGCAGGGCCTGGATGTTATGCTCTTCATCGATAACATTTTCCGGTTTACCCAGGCCGGTTCGGAAGTGTCGGCTCTTCTTGGTCGAATGCCGTCTGCCGTGGGTTATCAACCGACTCTCGGTACTGATATGGGTGAATTGCAGGAGAGGATCTGCTCCACCAAGAACGGTTCCATCACCGCCGTTGAATGTATTTACGTGCCTGCAGATGACCTGACTGACCCTGCTCCAGCCACGACTTTTGCGCACCTAGACGGAACGGTTGTCCTATCTCGTCAGGTGGCTGAACTTGGAATATATCCGGCTGTTGACCCCCTAGACTCGACATCCCGCATCCTAGACCCTAGGGTCCTCGGTGAGGAGCACTATCTGGTAGCCCGACAGGTCCAGTTGGTCCTTCAAAGGTATAAAGACCTCCAGGATATTATCGCCATTCTTGGAATGGATGAATTGTCCGAAGACGACAAACTAGTGGTTGCAAGAGCCAGAAAGATTCAGCGATTCCTCTCACAACCGTTCTTTGTGGCTCAAGAATTTACAGGCACGCCCGGAAAGTATGTGAAAATCCAAGATACAGTAGCTGGGTTCAAGGAGATTGTCGAAGGCAAGTGCGACGACATCCCGGAGCAGGCTTTCTACATGGTCGGCGACCTGAGCGAGGTAAGGGCCAAGGCGGAAAAACTCGCAAGCGCAGCCGCTTAGTGAGGAGAGATACATGGCCGAAAAGTTTAAGGTCGAGTTAGTCACCCCTAGAGGTGTGGTGTTAAATAAGGAGGTCGAAGAGGTTATTGCCCCCGGAGTTATGGGAGAGTTCGGTGTTCTCGTTGGACATACGCCTCTTCTGACTTTTATAAAGCCCGGCGTACTCTCTTACCTCGAAAACAATACGTTTCACAAATTTGCAGTGGGTTCAGGTTTCTGCGAAGTTCTAAAGGATTCAATGACGATCCTTGTGGAAGAAGCCTCCGGGACGGATGAGATAGATCCGGCGGAAGCTGCCGCAGAGATGAGTTCCCTGGAAAAGGAATTAGCCCAGATAGATGCAGCAGCAGATCCAGAGAAGCATAAGCGCCTTGCGGACAAACTGGCCACAGCAAAAACTAAAGTTGCGCTTTCTAGTAAAGGCTGAACTGACAAGACCACTTAATTGCACTTCCAATGATTATGAGGCGTTTGCTATAAGCGTAGGCCGGCTAGCGACGCCTCTTTTGCTTGTATCATGACTCCTTTTTCCAACAGGAGGCGCCTTGGGATTCTTCAGTGAACTTGTGCGCGCCAAGACGCTTCTTGAAGAAGGTCAGATCGAATCCTGCCTCGAGGTATTGTCTGCAATAGGAGCTGAGTACAAACGAGGATCCTATTTCTTGGATCTCTTGGGCGATGCATTCCTTAATAAGGGCGACATACTAACAGCCGCCCGGTACAAGACACTGTTCGAAATTCTAACAAAAATTCTGGATTCCATAGATCACGAATCGATTGCGCCTAGAGATAAAGGCGACCGTGCGCCTTTATCTCCTGGACCACCCTTAAAGCATCCATGTCAACTGCGCCCCCCCATGTTATCGCTCATCGAAGACGAAGCAACGCTGGCGGCCGAGGGGGCGGAAGCCGTCTCGCATGACATAATGCCGGTGACTCTGGCCATTGGCAAACAATACCTCGCGCAGGGGCATCCCGATCTAGCTATTGCAGTTCTTGAGAAACTGAGGGAGCAAAATCCCATGGATCGCGAACTAAAGGACCTATTAAGTAAGGCAAAAACGAACAAACGACGAGACACAGCTGTGAAAGTTTTACAGAGTTGGCTCAAAAAAGTCGAAAAACTTAAGGCTGAAAGAAACACACTCACATGACTACTGGGATGGAACACCTGGTACAATACATGACGCAAAAACATCTAGATGCAGTGTTAGTTAATTCTTCCGAGCATCTTCTTTCCCACAACATGAGATATATCACCGGGTTCAGTGGTTCCGAGGCAGCGGCGTTGATCACACCCAAGGAACGCCATTTTATCACGGACGGGCGCTACAAGCTTCAGGCTGCCCAGGAGGTAGCGGGTTACAAGATACACGTGGCGAGGGACAAAGTGGGCACTTTGGCGCGACTATTGCTCACACGAAGGCTCTTCCGGATTGCCGTAGAGCCTGCTCGAGTCACTTACGAGCTAATAGCTGAGCTCAAGAACAAGGTCAAACAACTCATCGTCCACCACATAGAAAAGAAGTTCTTGAACGATTTTCGCACTCGAAAAGCGCCTGCGGAGATTCAGCTCGTGAGGACCGCTGCAGGGATTGCCTCGGAAGCGTGCAGCCGCGTCGTTAAGGAAGGTCTTATAGGGAAAACAGAGTTGGAGATTGCCGGCAAGCTGGAATTTTTGTTTCGGACTTTGGGCGCCGACGGCCCTTCTTTTCCCACGATTGTAGCCTCTGGTCCTCGTAGCGCGCTGCCCCATGCCTCGCCTACAACCAAGAAGATAAGGCCCGGCGATCTAATAATATTAGACTATGGCTGTACCATTGGAGGATATAATTCTGACGAAACAGTGACTTGCATCGCAGGAAAGCAACCCACCTCACTGCAAAGAAAGATGCACACCGTAGTGAGAAAAGCACAACTTATTGCAGTGGAGAGCCTGCGGGTAGGGGGCACAGTAAGTGCGGTGGACAGCGTAGCGCGTAAGTTTATTGCTGACTCCGGTTTTGGGAAACATTTCGTGCATGCCCTGGGACATGGGGTAGGACTTGAGGTCCATGAGCCGCCTTGGCTATCGTCCCGGGGGCGAGGGGTGCTGGAACAAGGCATGATAATGACCATTGAACCAGGCATTTACATCGAGGGGGTTGGGGGCGTGAGGCTTGAAAGCCTTGTGGCAATGGAGACGGACGGCCCGGTAATCTTGTCGCAGATGACCAAGGACTTGATTTCGGTCGACTGATTGCTATAAACTAAAAAGCTTGCGAACCACTTAGCATTCATACCAGCCGCTGCATCAAAAACGATCACGGTATCGTTCAATCTATCTCGGAGGATTGCATGTATTCAACTCCTGATTTCCGGAAGGGCCTCAAGATCGAAATCAATGGAGAACCTTTTATTATAGTTGACTTCCTGCACGTAAAACCAGGCAAAGGAGGGGCGTTTATCCGCACGACCCTCAAGAGTCTCACAACTGGAAATGTCTTAGAAAAGACGTTCAGGTCCGGGGAGAAAGTGAATAAACCTAACCTGGAAGAAAAGCAAATGCAATATCTGTATGGATCAGACGGTGAATTCCACTTTATGGACAGTGAAACATACGACCAACTTTTTCTCGTGGAGGATCAACTGGGGGAGGCCCGGAATTATCTTCAAGAAAACGTAAATGTGACCGTCCTTTTTCACAACGGGGAGCCTATCGGAGTCGAGGTCCCGATATTCGTGGAACTTACGGTGACCTCAACGGAACCAGGCGTCAAAGGAGACACTGCCGGCGGCGCTACAAAACCTGCCGTTTTAGAGACTGGCATGACCGTTCAAGTACCTTTGTTCATAAACGAAGGTGATGTGTTGAAGATCGACACGCGTACCGGAAAATATCTGGAACGACTTCGGTAGTATCGCAAGAGCTTTTTGGGGTTTCCCACCGCAGTAAAGGTAAGGTCATATGGACTCGTTCGGGTTAGTGGTGAGAGATGACCAGAACTTCCTCAGCAAAGTCGTAAACTTGGGGATGGAACAGGGCATTTTCACCCGAGATAGGGCCGATGAGATTATACGCATATCGGTTGCCATGGCGAATAAATACGTTCTCGACAAGGAAATCGACTTTCGCTCTGAAGACGAACTTGCCAAGGTACAGGAAACAATTCTCCAACTTATAGGTATAGGACTTCACATAAAGAGCCAAGGGGAAATAGAACAAGGCATACACCTCCTTATGGACATGTCCCCTGTCTCTCTTTTTCGCCTAGCATACACCCGTGTCGAGAAACTGAGGAACCGGTGGCAGCAATTACTGCTCAATCACAGAATTGAAGTACTTGTAAGGCCAGAGGAATTCCAGTGTCTCAACGACATCGCATGCCAGCGTTTGGCGGAACTGAGCATTTTCAATGAGACAGAACTCTATGCCGTCAAGTCGCTGACGCTTGGAGATGAACTTTTCAGCACATTGGAGACCCTAGAATATTATGAAGCGGAACTGGCACGTTATGAATTTATCCTCAAGCTAAAGGATATTCTGCCATTCAAGCTCCTTAATCGCTCGCCGCATGTGCGGGCTGAAAATCTTGCCGAAATAGACTCAATAAGGGAAGCGCTTTGCAACACCCTTGTTATATCGACCTATCTAGACGCCCGGGACCCGGTATCGCTGTCGATGCAGGAAGTAAGAGATTTCCTCGGCAGACTCGAGGGGACAGAACTCTCGGACATGTTGCCCGAAGAGTTTGAAGACGCAGTCCTCGAGGTTATACAAGAACTGGGTGAAGGCTTGCAAGAGAAAGAAGTATCACTGCTTACACGAGAAATCCTTCATAGCTTTGAGAAACTACTGGCCACGATAAGCGGCGAGTGGGACCATTTGAGCCCGGCTTCTGAAAGCTTCTTCAAGAGATGGTGCCGGATGGTCATTCTTTCCGACGCGCCTGACCAGTTAGACAGCATACTGAGCGCATCCGGGTTGCTGGATGAATTTGATTTCGAGGTATTAATTGATCAGCTCCTTAATCGTCCTGAGGCAGAAGCAGCTGAAATAATAAACAGCATTAAATGGGATAGAGTAACTTCCAGTCAAATCGTCAGGCTTTTCCACGAATCGGAACGAATCCAAATCCTCTTCGCCCCTAAGATCCAGCTTGGGGCATTCACGCCCGGTGATCTCATAGACTTTCTGGAGGGACTGGATGCTCGGGTTGTGTCGTTCATGAGTCCCGCACTGGCCCATGCATTGCCAAATATGCAATTTTCACTCGATGAGATGGCCTCGTTGGTGGAACTCCTTCACGCAAGCGGCATGCATCTACTCAAGGCCGTTCAACTCCCTGAAGACTACGATGCGAAACGCCTTACGAGGGAATATAGAGAGGGAGGAACAAGGATTCGGAAGGCGTTATTCTATGCATGTATGGGAACTGACTTTTTCCCAGATTTGTTTATCGAGGCCTGGTCTGACGATCCGGGCTTCGTCAAAAAACTGACAAAGCACATACCTGCTTCTGAAGTGGGCGAAGTTCTCTTCGAAGCCTGTGGTCGCTGCGCACCTGATACAATCAGTACAATGGACAAAGAGGCGAAGACGTTAAACTTCCCATCTGAGGCCCTGAATGCCTTTTTCAGGTCCCTGCCAGCAAAGAAGAAGAAAGCAGCTCTTCAGTACTTTGGCATAAACTGATGTCTTAAAGGTTTCTGACCACGGATTTCCGCCTTTGAAAACGGCTTGTGTAGAAACGGGATGATATATCCCTGATCTATGGCGTGAGAGAGAGATATGGCAGCCGAGCTTTTTGGGCCAGCCAAAAGCGTGGAAAAGAAGGACACGGGCCGAGCGCTTCAGTACCTAATCCTCGTTGCCGTTGTCCTCACCTGTATCCTGGCTTACGGGCCCATGCTGGAGCAATTTTTCACCGGCACTGACACCATTACCCTCATTGAAACGGGCCGAATCAATAACTTTCAGGACTTCCGGCACATCCTCACCCAGCCGTTAATGGCAGGAAGCGATTTCCTGCGAATTGCAAAGTTTTACAGGCCGGTCTCTACGATATCTTACAGCATAGACTATTGGTTGTGGGGGATGAATCCCGCTGGCTTCCACTTGGCTAACCTGGTGTTCCACACGCTCACCTGTATATTAATCTTCGTGATGATGCGATCATCTTTCGGTCTTCGTTCCATGCCCGCTGGCTTTGGGGCGATAATTTTTGCTATTCACCCCATTCTGGTAGAAACAGTTCCATCCCTTGACCGAAGACACGACATCATTGCTGGGCTGTTGGTCGTCCTCTGCGTAATCTTCTGTGCGAAATGCCTTTTCTCCCAGAACCAAAGTAGGCGATATCTGTGGATCTCCGTCGCGTGTCAAATCGGCGCTATCGCAAGCAAGGAAACGGCTTTCTTTGTTCCGGGTCTTATACTAATCTTTGTAAGTTTGTTTGCTCCTCCAGGAGACGAGCGGTCTCGTCTCAGGTACATCCTGAATATATGGTGCCCTTACGTCTTTTCAGCCTTCTTGTATTTGCTGTGGCGGATGTATGTTCTCGGAGGCGTTGGCGGATACGCAGCCGCAAATCATGGTTCATGGTCAGAAAAGGAACAGTATGTCGGTAAGATGGCGGTATCGTACCTTTATGATCTCCTCAGCCCCGTGGACAGCATGTGGCAGCCGGCCTTGACCACTCCCCTTGGTATTACTCTCCTCGGGGCCGTCATAGTCATTCTGCCGCTCGCAACAGAATTTCTCCTGGATGCTACACGTCACACCAACTCGGGTCATAGCGATCACGCGCTGCCAAAAATACGGGTCTTCTTGATGTGCTGGCTGCTTCTGCCGCTGGGTGTTTACTCTTTGACGCTTACATTCGGACATAGGGGCATGTATATCCCCACAATCGCGTTTAGTTGTCTCATAGGATTGAATTTTCAGGGAATAACACCGGCCATTGAAGCGGCCTATCCAAGTGTGAAGAAAACACTGTTATCATGGAAGGGAAATCTTTTCCTCGCGATGTTGCCGAAGACAGTAGCAATAGCTGCCAGCGTGTGTGTCGTATGTATTCTGGCCCGATATTCGCCTGTCCTGTGCAACTACGGCGCGTGGCAAGCAAGCGCCGATTTAAGTTCTAACCTGTTGCGTCAATTTATCATCTCAGCCTCAATCTTGCCGGACAAGGGTTGTGTATTCGTAAACCAGGTCCCTGATTCTATGGCAAACACCTCCGATGGAACCCCGCAGCCCAAGGAAGTGGCCTTTCCTCAGGATTATAGCTTTACTTCCTGGCTCAAACTATATTTGCCCCGTTGCCACGCTAGAGTGATCCTCGGTAAACGGTCCAAGGCAAAATACTTCTCTGGATTCGTTAGACTCACCAACTGCATGTGGACCAAGAGGACTCTGGTCGTATTTGTATCCATGGGAAAATCAGACAAGGTAAGGTAAGGCAACGTTTGCAATGCTCCGTAATCTGTTTAAACCTCACGAATTTCTCTCTAGCCGACAAGCCCTGCTCCTGACAGTTGCGGCGTTGATTCTTAACCTATTGTTCTTACTGCCTCTCATGAAAACGCCTTTCCTCGGAGATGATTCCTGGTGCGAATCGACTATCAGGGGCTTTATGGAACTCACCAATACCAGCCTGGGACAATTGTGTTGGGCTGTCGAAAAGGACTACCTCAAAGGAGGTCGATGGTACCCGCTTGTCACCTATTATTATCCTTTATTCTATTTTGCATCGCGAGAGACCTACAAGGCTTTAGTAATCGGGCTGATTCTAGTTAACGTTATGCAGCTTGGGGTTCTCGTGCGATCTATCACGCGGTCTCAATCAATGGCAATAATGGCCATGCTGATGCCCCCTCTTTTCTTCCAATTGCGTCTCTATCACGACCCGATTCTCTCATACTATGGACTCATGCAGCTAGAAACAGCCTTCATTCTCGGGTCGCTTTCATGCTTTCTCCGCTATCTCCTTACCGAAAAAAGAGGCTGGTTATGGGGGAGCGCTGCGCTGTATGGCCTCAATCTCCTGACATACGAGGCCTTTTATGGTGTCATAGTAGCGTATCCCCTCTTGGCCTACTATCAGTGGCGGAAATGGATCTCTTCAAAGATGGCCAAGGCGCTGATTCCTTTCATCGGGCTGGCAGTGGTGAATGTTCTTGTCATGATGACGCTTCGGTCCCTTTACACCGTGAGTTATGAAGGGAATCATCTGAACCTAACTGCATGGACCTGGGGATTGACATTTGCCAAAGAAGCCCTGGGAGCCCTGCCCTTAAGCTATTTCACAACATTTCCTGAAACGGTCAGCGCGATCTTTGAGGCGCTGTCTCCCGGTGCATTGGTGTTCATAAGCGTTGCATCGGTCGCGTTGTACTTGTGGGTGTGCCGTTGGTTCAAAGCGGACCGTGGAGCTAAAGTCGAGTCGGAAAGACTCTCAACCCTTGCCCTCCTCGGACTCACACTCTGGATTACACCCTGCATCATAATCTCAGGAGCCGTGAAATACCAGCAGGAGTTAAGATGGGGGTTGGCCTATTTGCCGGTCTACGTTTCCTATTTCGGGGTCATGATGCTGGCCGTGGCCGCAATACAATCCCTTAGCCAACTGATCACGCAGCATCTACGACTTCGGAGTGTCGTTTCGATAGCATCAGCAGCATTACTGGTCTGCGTCTTCACCTTGAACTGTGCGACCAATCTATACGTCATCGATGCCTATCGAACCGCTGAATTGCGGCCGCGACTCCTCGTGGAAACAGCAATGAAAAATGGTCTGTTTAGATCAATGCCCCAGGGATCATATCTCATATGCGGCCTACCCGTAAGACCATGGGATACCCCCGCTTTCTACAGGATGCACTCGGGACTCAGCCTACAGATTGTGCGTCCGGTGGCTTTGGATATGGACGACCAACTGTGCACACTCCATATTGGCACTGCATTCGGTTGGTTGGGGCATGGGGACGGCCCAACAGTTCTTGATTTTGAGAAGAAGACACAAGCTAGGCCCCTGTTTGCCGGTTACAAGTCGCGCTTCGATGGCCGACAGGGTCCGATACTTGAGTTCAATAAAACATCGGCAGTGACCTCGGCGTCGCCAGATGTATTCTTATTGACTTATTCGTCTCCCCAAGAACGTTCAGGACTAGTCGTGCTCGGCAGGGTGAAGAAGTTGAAAGCGAATAATCAACAAGTGCTGTCGGCTGCGGCAGAAAAACTCTCTATATTCGTTGCATGCCAAGATCACAGTCCGACTCCAGAACTAAAATTGCGCGCCCAGCTCATCGATCTCCGTTCTTTAGATCCTGGCCCCTGGTTCGTAATTGAGGCAAAAGGGGTGCTCCAGACATCCCAACATATCTCTGGCATAATGCTGACATTGGAATCAGACCAGCCAGGCTATGGCATTGAACCGCGATCCGTGACGGTCCTAACGCCACACGCATCAAAAGCTAAGTTAGTTTCTCAAGATTAACCCCAGGTTGACGATCTTAGGCGACGGGAAGGAAAGCCCCAAGCCTGGTCAAAATGTATTGATTCCCATAAAGTACGCATGGTTCAAGGAAACTAAAATCACTTGGGACTCCAAGAACAGAGATTGACGTTACAGCGATTCTCGGAATAAACGCGCATTGCATGCATGAGTCCATCTGCATTCCCGTGAAAACGAGAATCCAGGAATCCTGGATTCCCGATCACGTCGGGCATGCCAGGCGTGACCTGAAGCGTGAATACAGTAAAGCGCCAATATACTCCAGGTCACTTGAACAGAGATCACAGTCCAAGAAACAGTTCTATATTCCGACTCCTCTCAATAACAAAGTGGCGCCCTGTGTCATTGCGAGCTAAGCTTTCTAGTTATTAATTCAGGCAACGAATGTAATAGGAAGTGTCTCAATCCACTATTCCGCCTCAGTTGGAAATTTCAAGAAGTCATATAATCACGAGTCTGGCGGAATCGTCTGGTGTTACATCAGGTGGTTCCCCCGAAAGAGGCAACCCAACCCGATAATCTTTATAAGGTAAAACTAAACATAGTGACTTTAACTTGACAAAACAGATTGCTCTTCATGGCCTCCTGCTTGCTAAGACCCCAGCCAAAAAGTTGACAATGGCAAAAACGGTGCCTATATTGTGACTCTAAAGAGTAAAACCAGTTTATCCCTGAGCGTTCGTAGCAAGCCAATGGGCGGTCACGGAAATGTGCCTTGGGGTTAGACAAATCAGATGCGAGTGGGTCTGGGGTGACCCAGACAACCTATCGAGTGCTGATTTTTTTATCCGTAAACCTGGACTCCTAACTACAAATCCTTTCAAACGGTTCACAAGATTTCACAATACATTCCCCATCCTTTTCCCCCGTGAGAAAAGTTTATTGCGAGCCATACGCGACGGGCCTGTGACGCAGACAATAGAATCCTCTTAAGCTGTACGGTGACACATCTGTTTTCCAGCACTAGACGGTTTTTCGATGTCGGATAGGAGAGGAGGATCGAGATGGAATTCGTAGAAAAAATCAAGAACATGACCAAGGAGCAAGTCGCCAATGCCATGATAGCGTTGTTGCCTCACGTGTCTCCAGATACATTCCTGAAAATGAGCCTCATGGCCGGTCGTCTTGCCGAAGGGGAGTCGGCCAAAAGGGCCATCGATGGGGTGATAGAGAGTCTCCAGGAAGGCGACAAAGGTCAGGCAACTCGGATGTTTCACAGAGTTATGACGGAAGTTTCTCCTCATTGTCTGCAGAAGATTGCTCGCACGCTTTTCATCAATGGTCTGCTAAGAAGTTCTGACATTAGGGCTAGTTTCGAGAAAAAGCATGGATTTGCTCCACCTTTTACACTTCTTATCAGCCCCACAATGCAATGCAATCTGCAATGTCTAGGGTGTTACTCTGGTAAATATGCACGAGAAAAAGGTCTCCCTTATGAAGTTATAGACCGGATTATTGCCGAGGCGAGGGATATGGGAATCCTGTTTATAGTTTTCAGCGGGGGAGAGCCATTGACAAGAGCCGATGATCTATTTCGTATTACCAGCAAATATCAAGATCTGTTCTTCATGTTCTATACTAACGGAACTCTTATCAATGACAAAATTGCTGACCAGCTCTATGACGCGGGCAACACTGGCGCAGTAATCAGTCTCGAGGGGTTCCAGCAAGCGACCGATGCGCGGAGAGGTCATGGAGTGTACCAGAGGATAATGAATGCCATGGATCGGCTCAAGAAAATAGGAGTACCATTCGGAACTTCCCTTACAGTAACAAGCAGGAACATCAATGAGATTACCAGCGACGCATTCTTCAGTCATCTGACCGATAAGGGAGTGATGGTATGCTGGTTATTCCTATTCATGCCAGTGGGGAAGGACCCAGACGTCTCCCTTATGCCGACGCCTGAACAAAGAGAATACCTGCGTCAGCGGGATTCACATTTGCGGGCTCAATATCCCATCTTCATAGCCGACTTCTGGAACGACGCCCCATACGTAGGCGGCTGTATAGCTGGAGGACGCAACTACGTGCATATCAACGCCAATGGCGACGTCGAGCCCTGTGTTTTTACACACTTCGCAGTGGATAGCATCTACAACCATACCCTGCTAGAAGTGTTGCACAGCGATTTTTTCACAACCATTCGATCCAAACAGCCGTACTCGGAAAATCTCTTAACCCCGTGCATGATCATAGACAACCCCGAGGTCTATAGGGATGTGGTAAGATCCTGCTGCGCGTATCCGACACATGACGGGGCAGAAGATGTCATCACCAAGATCAAAGGAGATATAGACGACTACGCTCGAAGATTCAGGGCAATCGCTGACCCTGTTTGGGACAAATGCAAGACCGAATATGGGTACGGTGAGAACGCTGAGCAGTGGATGAGGCCACACCAATCGCCAGCAGAAATGACTCATCTAAGGCGCGCGAACTGATATGTTTTTTTAAGAGAGGCAAGTACCACTGCGGTTGCATCGGCTCCCAATGACAAATATAGCGGTTATCGAAAGTATCGGCTGCTTTCTCTTATGCTTTTCCGTTGAGGAGAACGCGATGGAGATTGCCACGTCGCCCTCGGCTCCTCCCAACGACAAGACTGCCGTCGGGACGTCCTTGAAGCGAAGCTAAGCAATCTCGTGATAAGTATCAAGAATGTTGATACCAGCGCCCACCGCCACGCCGGCGATTTGTCGATAGCGGGGACAGAGGTTGGCCCCCGTTATGATTAACTGAAACCTACTTTGAGATTGGTTTCGAAAGCCGCTGCACAGAAAAAGCCACACGTCACGCCACAATTTCGACGCGTCCTACTGTATCTTTGTCCAGAACCTCCCCGATCTCGGATGCTTCATGAATCCCTCTTTCATGGAGCGTATCGATAACCTTCCTGGCCAAAGCCTCCGGGATGCCTAGTAAGAGACCTCCTGATGTCTGGGGATCGAACATGAGGTCGATCCGCTCGAGGGGTAGTTGACGCGACAGATCTATCCATGCCCCGAAATGCTTCCTGTTGGCGTGGGCACCTCCTGGAAGCAGACCCATGGATCCCCACTGCAACGCCCCTGGCAGGGGTAACACACGATCGGCGTGTATAAGTATCTTGCACCGACTTGCAACCGCCATCTCCACCACATGGCCTGCCAGACCGAAGCCTGTTACGTCTGTGCACGCCCGCACACCAAACGAAACCGCAACCTCTGAAGCGGTTCTGTTCAATGTGCAAATAGTACGCACCATCTCTTCAACCTCGTCTTGGGATGCAAGCCCTCCCTTGAGGGCAGAGGCGATAATGCCAGTCCCCACTTTCTTGGTGAGAATGAGCCTGTCTCCAGGTCCGAGGGCGGCGTTCGTCATGATGCGGTCTGGATGTACAACGCCGGTCACGGCGAGCCCATATTTCGGTTCGTCGTCCTCCACGCTATGCCCCCCCACCAATACGGCTCCAGCTTCCTTGATGACTTCTATACCCCCTTCTAAGATTGCACGCAAAGGCTCCAATCCGAGTTTCCTCGTCGGAAAACACACAATGTTCATGGCGGTCAGCGCCCTACCACCCATGGCATACACATCGCTCAAACTGTTCGCTGCAGCGGCGCGCCCGAACGTTCGGGGATCGTCCACTATGGGTGTGAAGAAATCCACCGTCTGCACCAGCGCAAGTTCAGACGTGAGCCGGTACACACCTGCATCCTCCGAACCTTCAAGTCCGGCCACGACATTTTCATTTACGGGCACATCTAAGCCGCAAAGTGCTCTTGCTAGGTCACCCGGACCTATTTTGGCAGCTCAACCTGATGTTTTGGACAATGTGGTGAGTCGTATTTCTTCTGGACTCATGTGAATGCAATCCTTTGGATAATTTATGAAAATTCCTATCAAGATAATAGGACATTCCTATAAGCATGGCAATCTGTTCTGCAAACATGCACACAGCCCGCAACTTGAAGCAGCGGCTGCTTCACCTTATAATGCTTCTCAATGCCGACAACGACTTTCTCGCATGTGATTTATTCAGGAATGGTGTTGCGAGAACCGCAACGTGGAGACGAGGTGAAAAGTGCTCCGTCAATGCCTACGTACCGTTGATGACCCCGAAGGCCAAGATGTTCCTGGTTCCCTACCCTTTATTGTTGATAGCCATGTTCATGTTTTCCCAACCTATCTTTTTGCGGCTATCAGAAAATGGTTCGACGAGTTCGCATGGGAGCTCAGATACACCATGGACTGTGAAGATATCACGGACTTCCTCATCCAACGTGGAGTAGCTCATGTAGTAGCTCTCCACTATGCACATAAACCAGGCATATCATCCCAACTAAATGATTTCATGGTTGATTATTGCGCCCGACATAAACGCGTCTCCGGGGCAGCCACGGTATTTCCAGGCGAAAAGCACGCGGGGAGAATTCTGGAGAAAGCATTTGCCAATGGCCTCTGCGCTGTGAAGCTCCACGCCCACGTGCAGTATTTCGACATGAACAGTAATGAAATGGAAGAGATATATGAGGTATGCATCCAATACAACAAGCCTCTGGTCATGCATGTCGGCCGAGAACCGAAGAGCCCTGTGGTAGCGTACCAAGTGGATCCCCATTTGATATGCAAAGCGGATAAGCTTGAGCGAGTCATATCGGAGCACCCGAAACTCAAGGTATGCGTCCCCCATCTCGGAGCCGATGAATATGAAGCGTATGCGAGGCTCGCAGTAGATTACGACAATCTTTGGCTGGACATTGCCATGGCCATAGCCAACTATCTGCCCGGACCGAAACCCTTACCCCTGGAGATTATGAGACCCGACAGACTCCTTTACGGAACAGACTTTCCTAACATACCTTATGCATGGGACAGAGAATTGAAAATCTTATGTGAGTCCAACCTAAAACCTATTGTCCTCAATCGTATATGCGGACAGAATGCCATAGACTTGTTCGGACTTGATGGGAGACATTGACTGTTGTCCTAGTCTTACGAGGGAATTCGGCATGCTCGCGTGGGCTCTCCAAGCCTTCCTAGAATGTAGGCGCTTATGTTTAAGCTGCTGTAATTGCAACAGCCGGAGATCCTGTCGCAACTTTGGCTTCATCCATTGGGCTCAAAGGATGAAGACCGCCAATACGTATAGCTAAGTACAGGCAGAAGGCTGAAAATGACCAGAGACAAGGCTTCCCAAGGACATGGCTCGATCCGATAATATGAATTTTTCCTCATTGGTCGAAGCCATCCCACAGGTGCACAGGGACTCCGCTGTTCAGATGACCCGAACGGTAAATATGGGGCTGACCACTCGCAAATGGATTCTCGGCTGGTGTATCCCAAAGGAGAACAACACGGCGATGACCGAGCCCGTTATTGGACACGTTCGCTGGAAACGATGCCGAGACTCTCCCGAAGGTTCTTGATCCCTACTCGACAGGACGCTACTCAGCGCTGCCGACAGCTTTTCAATGTACGTCCTGAAATTGGGGAATCAGTGATTTTCAAATTTCGATCTCTAGCACAGCGAAACCCCAAGAAATTTAGAGGTTGGATAACTTACTTCCGAGACGGAAGATTCCTCTGATAAAGGATCCGCAATCCGTCCATTGTTAGGTTCTCGTCCACCTCGTCCACAAATTGCGTTTGGGTGGTTATAACTGCGGCGAGCCCGCCCGTCGCAATTACCTTGGGTCTAAAGCCTAGTTCATCAAACATCTTGCGAAGTACCCCATCGACTAGAGAAGCGTATCCATACATGATCCCAGACTGAATTGCTGAGGAGGTATCTTTGGCTATCACCTTTGCAGGGGCCGCAAGTTCTACACGAAAAAGCTTACTCGCCTCATGGAACAAGGCCTCTGCCGCGATCTTTACTCCTGGTGCAATCGCGCCGCCCTCGTATTCACCTGCCTCATTGATGTAGTCAAACGTCGTCGCCGTCCCGAAGTCAACTGCTATAAGGCTGCATCGATGTTTTTCGTAGGCAGCTACCGCATTTACGATCCTGTCTGCACCTACTTCTCTTGGGTTGTCATATCGTATGGGCATTCCCGTCTTGATCCCAGGTCCCACAAAAAGCGGTTTTATACGAAGGAATCGCCTGCAAAGTTCTTCGAGGACGCCGGTGATCGTCGGTACGACGCATGCTATGATGGCCCCGTCTATCTCCCTTGGGTGCACTCCATCCAAGGTTGCCATGCTGTGAAGCATCAGCCAATATTCGTCGGCGGTGGCGTCTTCGAGGGTTCGAATCCGCCAATAAGCTTTTCCTTTGTTTCCATCGAAGAGCCCAATGACCGTGTTCGTATTTCCCACATCAATCGCCAACAGCATATTCGCCTCCTGGAACACCTCGACCTGCTACGGCGGTGACTACCCTACCACTTTATTGAATGAGTCTTATACTTATCGACTGACGTCACCTATTATGAATAGAGTTCTCTCCTTTTGCAATCACAGTCTGCATGCTGCCCCCAACGAGCACAGGAAGCACTTGTGATATGGAAAAAATTTGACTGAAGCCGCTGCAAGTGTTAGTGTTTTTTGTGAAAATGCGTCTCCCTAGGCCGCACGCGGATAGCTCCTTCAACTATTTCGTCGGAAGCTAGTTCAAGGGATGAGGTTCCTAAAACATGAAGCCCTGCGGAATTGTGAAAGATGAGACATACCTGAAGCACGACATGGGGATGTACCACCCAGAGAGTCCTGAACGCCTCCAGGTAATCTACGACATGATAGAAGAATTCGGCTCTACCCTCAACTTAACTACGATTCCGGTCCGTCAGGCATCTGTGGATGAAATCTCAGCCAACCACGATGTTCGGTATGTCGAGTATATTGCCGCCACCGCAGGCGTTAGAAACACGTACCTCGACCCAGATACCACAGCTTGCGCTTACTCATGGGATGCGGCCTGCCGAGCGGTGGGGGGCCTACTCTCTTTAGTCGAAGCGGTTGCTGCAGACAACATCCGCAACGGGTTCGCCCTCGTACGCCCACCTGGGCATCACGCTGAACGCAAGAGAGCTATGGGATTCTGCTTCTTCAACAATATAGCTGTGGCGGCCCGGTATGCGCTGAATAAACTCGGTATGCAGCGAGTAGCCATCGTTGACTGGGATCTCCACCATGGCAATGGAACGCAAAATGCCTTTTATGAAAGCGACAATGTGATGTTCATTTCCACCCATCAGTACCCTCATTACCCAGGTTCAGGTGCGATACGGGAGGTAGGCATCGGGGCAGGGGAGGGGTACACGGTGAATGTCCCCCTGGCTGCCGGCGCAGGAGACGCAGAGTACGTCACAGTCTTCCACGCGCTTGTCGCCCCCGTTGTCGAGGCTTACCATCCAGACCTCATTCTCGTATCGGCAGGCTTTGACGCCCACGAAAGCGACCCCCTCGGCGGCATGAACTTAACGGAGAGCGGATATGAGCAAATGGTGCAGATATTACTCAGCCTAGCTGAAGAACTTTGCGGAGGCAGGCTAGTCCTGACCCTCGAGGGTGGCTATAATCTGGCCGCACTGAGGAACTCGGTTAAGCGAATATTGCTCCAACTCTCTTACTATGATCCTCATAACGAAAGCCTTCCCCCGCGGCCCGCGCTGGACGGTCTGCAGCCAGGCTTTAGGAAGCGGCTATCCGAGATCATAGCAATCCATTCCAAATATTGGTCCGGCATTTCTGACGTGTGACTTGGACTCGTGTTTGGCGTTTACAAGGAGTTGTTGCTTCCGAATGCCGTGGACTTCTTCCCCATAATCTCACAAATTATGAGCTGATAATAAAACACCGCCGGACGTCGCCCCATGAATGGCATTCTCCTTGTAGATAAACCCGTTGGCTGCACGTCCCACGATGTCGTGCAACTAGTAAGAAAATTAGTCAGGCCAGAGAAAGTTGGACACTCGGGCACCCTCGATCCTGCTGCGTCCGGCTTGCTTATCTTGGCAATAGGGTCCGCTACCAGGGCCATCGAATTCCTCGACGACACACGAAAAACGTATGTGATGACCATACACCTGGGAGAGGAGACTGACACTTGGGACGGAGAAGGACAGGTCGTCTCTGTGGCAGACGCTTCGAATGTCAGTCTGGAAGAAATACAAGAAGTGCTGCCAAGGTATCTCGGTGTTGTAAGGCAGACGCCGCCCCATTTTTCGGCCCTAAAGAAGAACGGGATCCCGCTCTACAAGCTAGCTAGGAAGGGCGTATTTCCAAGCCTCGAACCGCGTGAAGTAGAAATATTTTCCCTTGAGATTATCTCCTGGAATAATCCTTTGCTGGCTCTTCGTATGAGCTGCTCTCGCGGGGCCTACGCCAGATCCGTTGCTCACGACGTAGGAAGAGAACTTGGCGTTGGAGGACGACTCGACTCCCTCCGAAGGACCAACTCAGGTCCCTACGACGTCCAACACGCTGTCGGGGTTAACCAAATAGCCGTAATGGGAGACGAAATATTGGCTGAAAAATTGATGACCCTAAAACAGGCTCTGGCCCACATCCCCACCCTGTCTTTGACTCCGTCAGAAATTGGGCGCCTACTCAATGGATCCGTTGTGTTGAGAAAGTGGGGAGAAGTGGAGGGCTCTCAGGGACCGTGTTGGCGCTCAGGATCGTTTTTCAAGGCCTTAACATCACTCGAAGACTATCTCATAATAACTGTGCTCGAAGGACACAATGATACGTTCGTTATAAGACCCAAGAAGGTCCTCAAAGTGGCGTCCTGACAATAAGGTGTTGTTTGACGCAGGATGCACCTGATCGATGGGCTGCGTCAGTAGATTATTAATAAATAATATTATATCTAGGGGTTGGGTCCAGTAGTATAACTTTTTTGTTTACTTTTTTCTGTATTTTATGTCATTTTATACTTGTTATTGATCTTTTGGATGATGAGGAGTTCCCAGCCTGTGATGGTGTTAATTAAACAAGCTGTTCTAATCGTAGCTACCGCACTTATGTGGCTATGTCCTTTCCTCGGTCTGGCCCAGGAAGAGAAAGCTGCTCCCGAACAGACAGATCAAGTGACCAACAGAGGTCCACTTGGGCTTTCGTCCGTGTGGGTAGTTGTCAACCTGTTTTCTGGTCCCACGTCCAAACAGGCCGTCATCGTCCGCGATAAAATGATACGCGCGGGAGCTGAAGGCCAAGGCATTATTGTCCCATACAAGGACGCCACAGTGGAAAATATTGCTCGCATTAAACCAGCCTTCATCGCGCTGAGTCCCAACGGCATTCCGTGGTGCAAGTATAGGGGAAAGTCGGGGGCTGAACTTCAAAATTTTTTGCAGTCGCTCAAAGTGATCATTGAGGAATTTCAGGTACCCATTTTGGGAATCTGCGGCGGGCATCAAGCGCTGGCTCTTGCGTTCGGCGGCAAGGTTGGACCTATAAAAGGCGGAGAAGATGATTGTTTTCCTTACGGTCACAACCCTACGGAACGTGGGAGGCACAACGTGTACGTGCTCCAAGACGATCCTATTTTCCGGAGTATGGGGAAAAGCCTCAATCTGGTTCAAAACCACTATGACGAGATAAAGCGGCTGCCGGATGGCTTTATAGCATTGGCGGAAAACAGACTGTGCCCCTACCAAATCATAAGGCATGCTACTTCTCCTGCGTATGGGGTGCAAGCCCACACTGAATATTGGCTGCCCTCGAGGCCGGACGGTGGTACATTGTTGCGAAACTTCCTGGCAATAGCGCGAGAGCATAATCAGCTTTTTCGGCTGCAGAATGTCCGAGAAAGAAAGAAGGTTTCGACGGAGAAGCAGGGATGAGACGATAATAAGGTGCCCTAGTGCCGCGCTGGAGTAGGTGAAACCATTTGAAGACTAGAGAAGAGAACGCAATAGATCATAGGAGTGATCCCCTGCGGTACGCCGCAGAAGTAGTGGGAAAAGACCCTTTCGCAAGCTTCCTCGGCATAAAGGTCGAGGAAGTGCGTGAGTCGTATGCACGGGTGAGCCTGGTCATTCGCGAGGACTACTGCAATGCCGAGGCGAGGTCTCACGGGGCAGTTCTGTTTGCCCTCGCAGATCAAGCCTTGGCAGTAGCGGCCCACTCGAAAAAGTCCAAATCGTTTTCCATAGAAGTGAAAATCAACTACTTTCAGGCTGCGCGTGCCGGGGACATGGTGATAGCAGAAGCAACGCCCGTGGATGTCCGCAAGCGAATAAGTTTGTGGAATGTAGCTCTAAACACCGCTTCAGGAGACAAAATCGCGGCCGCCCAAGGTATTGCATACCACTTCGTATAAGGGAGAAGCTGCCGTGGCTGAAGACATCCAACGCATTCTCATCGTGGAGGATGACCCCTTTAACGGGCCCTACGCCCAGCAACTGCTCCAGGCCGCTGGTTACAATGCTGATCTCGTTGTCTCCGCTGAAGATGCATGGCAATTCCTCGAAACCAAATCGCAAGAATCTCCTGACACAATTGTCCTGGACGTGAATCTCCCCGGGATGGACGGCATGAGTTTCGCGGAAAAAGTCAAAGCTCACCCTGATTTTCAATATATTCCGATCATCATCTTTACCGTACAAGATTCCCTAGATCACAAAATCCAGGGTCTCAATAGAGGCGGAGACGACTACCTCACCAAGCCGTACGATCCCGATGAACTCATTGCGCGCGTAAATGCCATGCTCCGCATCAGGAGCCTTTACCTGAGCCTCCGGCATGAAAGACAGATGAATCAGAAGCTCGCGCTCACGCTAGACCGTTCAGAGCGCATAGGCGACCTCCTCGGAAGATCTCCCGCAATGCGACGTATCGCGGAGCTTATACTAGACATCTCATCGACTGACTCTCATGTCCTCATTCAAGGCGAGTCTGGAACAGGCAAGGAAGTGATCGCTCGCGTCATTCATCAAGAGAGCAAACGGTCCAAGGGTCCTTTCGTGGTAGTCAACTGCGCGGCCTATGCTGAAACTCTGCTTCAATCAGAATTGTTTGGTCATGAGAAAGGGGCTTTCACAGGCGCTATTCGACGAAAGCCCGGTCGATTCGAACAGGCTGCTGGTGGAACCATCTTCCTGGATGAGATAGGGGATATAAGTCTTCCAACTCAAGTTGTTCTACTGCGTGTTATACAGGATCGTAAATTCGAGCGTGTGGGGGGTGAGGAGACGCTTTTCACCGACGCTCGCATCATCGCGGCCACTAACCGAGACCTCTCGGATGCAATGGCAAAAGGAACGTTCCGCGAAGACCTGTACTGGCGCCTGAATGTCATCCCCATACACGTGCCCCCGCTACGAGAAAGGAAGGAGGACATACCTCAGCTCGTAAACAATTTCGTGGAGCGTTTCACCACACAGCTCGAAAAAAATATTCAAGGGTTCACCAAAGAAGCCATGAATATGCTCTTCAGCCATCATTGGCCCGGCAACGTCAGGGAATTGGAAAACGCCGTTGAACGTGCCGTGGTCCTTGCCAAACGAACGTTGATTAAACCTGAAGACTTGCCTGAATTAGTCCAGGTCAATGCCGTAAAGGATCGTGAATCTGCATCTCCAGCTAGTTTACAGAATTTAGAGAGAAACCATCTCCTGGCAGTTCTGACCAAATGCAAAGGCAATAAATTCCAGGCGGCAAAGATGATGGGAATAAGCCGAAGCACCCTATACAGCAAGATCAAGAAACACGGTTTGACTTCCGCTTGCAAATGAGCCCGTGAAAATTGAATTCATTGAATCAGACTTCTTAGATCAAACGGGAACCGTTATAAAAGTGTATCGCGCCGTATTCTTGACAGCACAGGGTAATGAAGGGGAAAACGTACGAGATGTTAATGGAACCCAGAGAGAATTGAGTCGTCTCACTGTCACGCGGCGAGCCATATTGAATCTGGAGGGCTTGCAAGACATAGAGTTGGCGCAAGTGGTCGCCTCGGAAATACTTGCTAAAATGCGGGATTCTCAATGGCCCCAGGGTGCCAGCCCTGAAGCCCTTCTCTACGCAGTAGTCAACGAGGCTCTCCATGTGCTTAAGAAGACTGCGGCTGATTTTCTCTTGACAGAAGACTCACCAGCGGATACTTTGACAACATGACGCGTGAAGCTCCTTATTTCACGAGGTAACGGTCTATGTTCGGGCGGGTAGCTCAGCGGGAGAGCACCGGCCTTACAAGCCGGGGGTCACAGGTTCAAATCCTGTTCCGCCTACCAGCCTAAAAAGTCAGTCACTACGGGTGCGTAGTTCAGATGGTTAGAACGCCGGCCTGTCACGCCGGAGGTCGCGGGTTCGAGTCCCGTCGCTCCCGCCACTAAAAGATAATGGTAACAGGTGGTTACAAAAAGTGGCCACCGCTTGAGCCAGCTAAATCTAAACTTTTTGTCACAATTTTATCACCAGTCGTCCAATTCAATCTTACCCCCTGAATCGGATTTTTTTTGATGACGCCAGCAGGATCTCAGTTGGACCATGATCGAATTTCAATGAATCGATCGCACAGATCAACTCTGCGTCACTTATGCGTCCGTATCGTTCACTAACATTCCTGCCACGAAACCAATGACCCAAGATACTTTCCCGTATCTCTGGATCCATACCCTATCGACGAGCATTTGTTTTCCAGGTATGGCGGAGATCATGGAATCTCGGAGGAGGGTCCAAACCAACCATGCCCACTGATGCTATCCACGGCTTTCTGAGAGAGTGCTTGTTTGGCACGCGTTGCCTTGAATAGAAGATGTGATGATCTTTGATCTGTCGAACCTTACAGGCCTGTTCCAGGACTGGAAGAAGATCCTTGTGGATGGGTATCCGCTTCCAATGCCCTTCTTTTACATCATCAGGCCCCAAGAGAATCATTCTCTGGCTAAGCCTCAGATGTGTTCTGGTCAGCCCAAGGACCTCCCCTCGCCGCACTCCGTGAAAAAGGCAGTCAGGGCAATCGGCTGAAACCAGGCCGGTAGCAGTTCCAAGATGCTTTGGAAGTCCTCGTAGCTTAAATAAACCTGTCTTTCACCGCTCTTCTCGCTCAAATTCTTTACCAGACGAGCAGGATTAATGTCCGCTAGCTTCAATTCGGTCAGCACTTCAAAAATCCTAGAAAGTGCAGTCTTCTCTTTATTGATTGTGGATGCTGCTGCCCCATCACTTAATCGCTGGATCTGATACTCCTTTATTTCTGGAATCCATATGAACTCAACTTTCGCGGTTGAGGATGGTGGTAAAAAGTTAAGGAAACCAGTAAGCATTCAGTTATGCGCGGCTTTTGAGTGCGAGGGAGTGCTGTAGGGTCTTCGAGTGCCCGGGAAGAGACTTTAGGGTGTTCTGCCGTCGCTGGAATCAAGGTGAATGGGAAGAGGGGAATAGGATTTCAAAGGGGTCTGCCTTCGGATTGCGAGCGAGAACATTCAGAGCATCCGTGACCGCCTCGGCGACGTCTCCACCCCGTTTTTTTCTTGTCGCAGCCACCGTGGTCAAAACGCTTCTCGTCTTTGCGCCCGCATCGGTCACCGAGCCAAAGCTGATTCTTAGCGCAATGACCGAAAGTCTCAAATCTCGTTCAGCCACATTGTTGTCTGCCGGCACAGACCTATCGTCGGCCCAATGATAGAGACGATCTGCGCTCTCCCGGAATATATCCTGAATACGGCGAATGGCCAGGTGTTTTGCCGGACTCCCCATTGCCGCCTTGATCTCATCCCGAAGGCCTGCTGCTCGGCGATAGAACTCGTCGTCAGATATAGGCCGCCCGCGGAGCTTCATGGCGGGGCTCAATTGCGGGGCCACCACGGACACAAACGAAGTTATCTCAGCCTCCCCGGGGAACTCCTTTTCCAGGTCTTGAACTTCCCGCAACAGATGGGCATAGCAATACTGAATCTGACACGGGACCTTGTTGTATCCGGCGTACCGGTCCACCACCAGTCTTCCCGGCAAGGGATCCTTTCCGAACACCGCTTGGGGAACCTTGGAAGAGAGACTCTTGCCGAACTGAAATATGCTCAGATCCAGAGTGGCAAAGAGCCACACATAGCCGTTCTTGCCGTCAGTCCGCCAAGAAGTCTCGTCGGCATGTTTCACCAGGGCCTTTCGATACTCCTGTATGAGCCTATCCGGCACCGCCCCAAACAAATCGGCGCACCGGCGAAACAGCTGCACGACAACCCCGGCACTGATACCTAAATGCTCACTGATCCGCCCCATGGGCATACCGTGGAGGTAGTGCATCGCCACTGCCTCAGCGATAAGCTGATTCCCATACAGGCTCTTCGGAAGCCCACCTGGAGCTTTGGGAGTGAACGTGCGGCTGCAATGTGGACAATACCGGTTAGCCAGGCGATACATGATCTTTTCAGACTTCTGCCGCGGAATATCTATCACGCTGCGTTCCGCCCATCCCTTTTTCTCCAAAGGGCATCCGCAGCCCGGACAGGTTTCACTTTTAGGCGCCACATCCACCACGCGGTCTGCGCTGTCCTCGTCGTGGCTTCTCCGACCGTTTCCCTTATGTCCCGGTTTTGCGCCTCTGGGCTTCCTTTCCTTCTGCTCGCTGTTGGGCTTCATCGGCTTTCTAGAGGACGGCGTCGATGATCCGAAAACGCCTCTTCCTCCCCCCTTCGCTGCACACGAAGTTTTTCCCGAAGACGCTCATTCTCCTCTTCCAGCTCATCAATGCGGCGCTGTTTACGCAGACAGATCGGGCACCCGTTGATCGCCATGACACCGTCCCTCGATGAATTCAGCCAGCAACGGGTATTCAACTCGCGCAAACCAAACGCGAGAAAAAACTCCTCTCATTGCATAAACCCAGGAACTCCCACTCGTAAGTGAATGCTTACGAGAGCTTTGCCTTTTTTGTTGAGTTTTTCCGATACAGAGAGCGCATCTTGCGTGGAACGAAAGGCCCGGTCGAGTTTCCATACGATGAGCCCTTCAGCATCCCCCTTGAAAATCATATCCAGAACTCTTCGAAAACCGGGTCTCCCGTTGATATTCTTGGCAGATATCCCCGCATCAGAAACCACGTCGACGAGATCCAAATCATTCTGGCTGCAATATGCCCTGATCTTGTCCAATTGCATGCCTAGCGAAACCCTCTCACGGCTCTGCTCTTCACTACTGACCCGCACGTAGCCCACAACCTTCATCGTCCAGCTCCTTCTCTGACACATCTTGCCCAATCTCCAAAACTCTCGATTATTGTCCTGGGCATCTTCTCGGTACGATGCAGAAACGAACCTGGCGCATTACGGTGTTTGTCTATGGTTATGTCGGTATCGAAGACTTTTTGCGTGGGCTGTGATAGCCGTTTAAGTGACCTCGAATATGACGTTAAATGAGAACGGGCACCCGAATCCGTCGTCACTCTTAATAACCAGCCAAGCCCCCTAAGAATATTCATTCTGGCGATAAGGAGAAGAGATCGCTTAACGTTTCGAAGAACCAGGTCCCGA
>Ga0172370_10000646_pt1 | contig 54629 bp, 64 predicted proteins | sample LakKiv5m_FD_114538 | JGI IMG/M metagenome (GOLD analysis project Ga0172370, IMG submission 114538) | Freshwater microbial communities from Kabuno Bay, South-Kivu, Congo - kab_022012_11.5m | ecosystem: Environmental > Aquatic > Freshwater > Lake | place: Democratic Republic of the Congo...
GACTTTATCCAAATAGCCGTCTATCAGAACTTTTTTGCGCTCCTCAAGCGTTTTGAGCCTATTTTGTAAGCCCAGGATAGCCTCTTCTAAGTAGGACAAGACATTTCCGCTTTCTTTGAGTTTAGCCCGATAGACGAGATTAACAACTTTTTCGTCAAAGATTAATTCATTAAAAACATTATTTAATTCGCTAGACAGATTTTCTTCTTTGATATAGGCTTTATGCTCCTCGCAAACATTCTTGCCGTTGGTGCAATAGTAATAGGTTAACCGTCCTTTCTTTTTGGTGGCTGTTAGCAGACAGCCACATTTAGCGCACTTCAACATACCCCTGAAAGCGAAAGGAATATTTTGTTTTTTAATATGAGATTTTTTAGTCAGCATTTCTTGCACCTCGTCAAATAGTTTTTTGGAAATTAACGGCTCGTGCTTGCCCTCGTATAATTGGCCATGCTTTTCCATTATTCCGCAGTAGAAAGAATCGGACAGCATTTTATGAATCTTGCTCTTGTGATATTTATTATGCGCCCGACTGCGGAATCCCTCACTAAATAAAATATCTGATATTTCTTTTACGCTATATTTTCCAGTTTTATATAATTCGAATATTCTAACAATATATCTTCCTCTCGCCTTATCAATAATAATTTTACTATCTTTATTTAAATAACCTATTGGAGCTAAATTAGGCCAACCGCCCTTTTCTAACTTTGCCTTAATGCCTCGTTTTACATTCTTTGATAAGTCCAAAATATACTGATTAGCCATTCCACTTTCCACATTGAACAAGAGAGCATTATCTCCAGGCAGATATTGCCGTTCCATTGTTTGGATAATCTTTAATTGGTTTTGTTGAAGTAGCCATTGAATAGTTGCGCTATCAATTGGATTACGAGAAAGACGGTCAATCTTCCAACAGATAACCCCGTCAATTTTACCTCGCTTGATCAAATTGATAAGTTCGGAAAATTGCGGACGGTTATCTGGTTTCTTGGCTGATTTGCTTTCTCTAAAAATTTTAATAATATCTAAATTTAGGCTTTCAGCTAACCTCGTCATTTCTTTCTCTTGTGAATCCAGAGAAAGAATTTGCCGACTACTGTCTTCGGTAGACTTTCGGCAGTAGAGGGCGTATTTGATTGTTTGTTCATTTTTGTCGTTCATATAATTATTTTTTAATAATCAAAAAGGGCAGTCCTGATTCACCCAACATAACAAACTAGCCCAAAGGTTAATTTATCGTTTGGCAGAACTGCCCATTTCGAGCGACAAAGGTATTTGTTAAAAAATACCCTGGGCATGTCTGTTTATTATGTTAGGTGAATACTCTTAATATACTAAAGAACAAGCTAAAAATCAATATCGTCAATTGAAAAACCAGTTAATATTCTAGTAATATCACTATCTAATTCAGGGTTATCCGATAAATCATATTGCTGATAATTAAACCAACGGAGGAAGTTTTGCGGTTGCCCAACTGTATCTCTAATATCACTATTGTTATATTCCTTTTCGCCGTCATATTTATAGACTAAAGAATTGGCAGGCAATTTAGATTCTACAAGCGACACGACTTCCACAAAAGAATTTTCTTGCGGTTTTAGCAATCCTTTACTGGCGATATACTTTTTTTGTCGAGGGAAGTCATTTTCAAAGACCGATTTTTGGATATATTTTATAAAGTAAAAGATAATCTTTTTAAGCTGTGCCTGATCTTTTACTTTATTAAAGTTTCTATCTTTTCCGCCGACCATTATTCGCCCTTGTCCCCATATCTTATACATTCGCCGATAAACATCTTTGATATAGGGGAGATTAAAGAAAATCATATGATAATGAATAGCTTTTCTTTTCTGCAGTTCAAATACCGCTAGATATTTTAAATTACTTTGTTTTAAATCTTTCCCCCCAATGGCGTTAGTTTCATAGTTAAGCCGTTTGATAAATTTTGTAAATTTATAATTAGCATCTTTTAAACTTTGAATATTCTCTTTGAAAGTTAGAGTCAGAGTAATCGGCAAATACGGTTTATTATTATCTTTAAACCAGAGAAAACAATTAGCCATAATAAGCCGTTTAATCATTCTTCTTGCCCGACGAGCGGAAGACTTTAATTTCTCTTCGGCACTGGCTTTGGGTCTTTCCGTCTGCAAGGCCCTTTCCTCTTCGGTTTTAATGTGCTTTATTTTTCTGCCCAAATTAATATCTCGACCGAATTGATATATCTCTAAAAGCGAGCCAGATTTAACTAGTTTGCGATTAGATAAGTATTTATTATCTGTATTCATATAGTTTTCATTTCTCATTAGAAGTTCTTTTAACAAGGATAACTTTTTTCTTTTCGGCTCCCCCAAGGGGTAGCCGCCGAAAAGAAAAAAAAAGAGTTATTCCTTTGTAAAAAGAGAGTCATATAAATTAACTAAAGATTTCAAAAAAGATTCCGCCTCGTCAGGTGTTATTGCTCGCCCATACAAATCACCGAAGTATTCCTGGGCTTCCGTTATCAATTGGTCGTCATAATGTTGAATCATGACTTAACCTTAACAAAAAGACCCTCCACTATCGTAGGTGGAGGGTCTTAGCGAGGAAAATATTAATTTTAGAGGTATTTTTGATTTATTTTACACCAACCAGTCTTACCTGAAGTATATATTATAAAATCTAAAATTGTATTATTAGTTTGTTTGGCTATTTTATCGTTAAGATTTTCACAGGCACTGTAAAAACCACGATGTTTATTTTCTTCACCTTCAAAATAGTCATCAGTGATTTCAGAGTAATAGGCTTTGTCATGTAAGTCATCATTCTTAAATAGGGCAGCTAATATGTAATGATCATAAGGTTCAGCATTTTTGAGTGTAATTTTTATTTCTTGGCCTCGAATATATAGGATACTATTTTTAGGGTCAAAACTAATGGGCGGATTAGGCTTATTGCCCTTTAAAAACTCTCTGGCGTCTAGTTCACTAAAAATATAAGAGCAGACAACGGCCAGACAATTAAGGTAATAGGCGGGGAGGACTAGAGAAAAAGACTTTTCTTCGTTTTTATCTTTAAATTTGAAAGGCAATGAAGTGGTGGCCAATTCTTTTATGGTTTGCGTTAGCTCTTCTGATTTTTCGGGATTATCCTTTAATTCTTCTTTGGCTTTGCTTATTAGTTCATGAATAACAATCAGGTTAGTTAAACAAACAGGCAAATTCATCTCTATCTGGCTGAATGGCTGAGAATCTTTCATGATAGCGGTGGCAACGCCGTATTCTTTGGCAAAAATATCTTGTCCTGGCCAGGTGTCGGGTTTCTCGGGGTCAAAAACCTTACTTCCAGGAAGATGAGCGTCTAGCTCTTCATCCGTCATTTTTATAATAATCTCTTTCTGGCTTTCAAAATAGGCGAATTGGTCTTTCATTATTGCCTTAACAGTGGAGTTAGTCTTGATAAACTCAATAAAGTCAAAAATAACCAGGTTACCATTAAAAGTACCCAGTTTTTCTTGGTATTCGGCAACAAAAGATTCTAATTTATTTTTGATTTTATCGGGAGTCATATGCTTATTTTGGCACAAAAGAGGGCTAAAATCAATTTGTGAATTTAATTGATTTTTTGGCCGTTTTGTGGTAATTTACAAATATATTTAAAATTATTATGAATTCTATAAAAGAGCTTCAACACGATATAAATAACGACAAAGTTAGTTGCTCCGCAATATTAAGAAAAGCTAAAATAATTGCTTCCAAATTAGGGCAGGAAGATTTTTCTAAATGGATAGACAAAGAGTTAAACGGATATGCTGATGATGATTCGGTTCCTGAATATAGAATTATTAAAGGTGTTCCGCAAGGGTTTAATCCATATAGAGGCTGGATACCATATATAAATGAAAATTCTGAAATACAGGAACAAATTTCCAGGAGGGGAATAAATCAGTCAATAAGCCAATTAGAGGATTTGACTGATAAAAATTCTTTAATGGTGAAATTTCCACCTAAATTAGAGCAAGCATTAAGAAAAGGAATAAAAATGGATGTAGATTTACGACTTTCTATAGATAAATCAGCCGTTGTGGGGATTATTAATAATGTTCGAAATGAGGTTTTAAATTGGAGCCTAAAATTAGAAAAAGTGGGAGTAAGTACGGAAGAGACGGAATTTTCCAATGAAGAAAAAACGGAAGCCCAAGGAGTGGAGCCAAAATATAGTATTCAAAATATTGAAAATTTTAATGGAAATATGGGCGATTTTAATAAATTTAATAATGGCGCCTTGGTGCCACAAGAAACAATATTAAGTAAGTTTTTCTGGTATGTTGTCGTTGCTTTTCTTGTTATAGTTATTGGAAATGTAGTAAGCGAATTAATTATTAAATCAATAATAAATAAGAACTAATTATTTTTATATGTCTGAAAACAATAAATTACATTTTATTTTAACAGGAGGGACTATTGATTCATACTATGACGGCACGAAAGATACCGCCGTAACTAATGAACATTCAGTTGTTCCAAAATTTATTAATGTTTTAAAATTATACGAAGAATGTGAGTTTACCGAAGTTTGTATGAAAGATAGCAGGGAGCTCAATGAAGCCGATAGACAAAATATTCTTGAAGCCGTTGTAAATAGTAAAACTAAACGAATAATAATAACCCATGGTACTTATACTTTGCCGGATACGGCCAGATATTTACAGGCCAAACTTAAAGGCCATGGCAAAGTTATTATTTTTGTTTGCTCAATGATTCCTTTGGAGGGATTTACGCCAACTGATGCTGGATTTAACATTGGGTATGCGGTAGCTAAATCGCAAGAATTATCTGAGGGAATATATGTTTGTATGAACGGAAAAATTTTTGTTCCTGATGAAGTAGTAAAGATTTTATCTGAAGGCAGATTTGGGTCTATATATACTAAATAATATGGCTAAAATAGTGGTTACCCACGATTTGGGATTATCTGAAGATGATAAAAATAGACTAAAATTATTAGGTGATATTACTGTTTACGATAGTCGGCCTAAATCACCCGAGGAATGGCTTGAGCGTTGTAAAGGAGCAAACATTATTTGCAGTGGTATTCCTGGACTAAGAGAAAAATATCAAGAATTAAAAAATGTTTTTATAACATTGCCACTAGTTAATGTTGCTTATTTAGATAAAGATGTTTTAAATAGAAATAATATTAAGGTGTCTAATAGCCCAGGATGTAATAAAGACGCCGTATCCGAATGGATTGCTGGAATGATGATTAATTTGCTCCGTAAATTGCCATTTTATATAAATAATAAAGATTTACCAAAAGATAAAGCCCCCGAGCAGGCGATTGGCTTAACCAATAAAACGGTTTTAATTTTAGGCAAGGGAAATATAGGCAGTAGAGTGGGAGAAATTTGTGAAAGTTTAAAGATGAACGTAGCCTTCTTTGAACGAGGGGATGATTTAAACAAAAAAGTTAAAGGTAGGTCCGTAATTGTTAATTGTTTAAGTACAAATAAAACATCCGTGGGTATTTTGGATAACCAGTTTTTCAATTCTTTGGATAAAAATTCTTATTTTATCTCGGTAAGTAGCAATGAGGTCTATGATTTAGAGGTGATGCTCAAAGCCCTTGATAATAATATTTTAAGCGGAGCGGCAATAGATGACGGAACGATGAATGTCGGAAACACTAGTGATCCATATTATCAAAGATTGCTACAGCATCCAAGAATATTAGCTACTCCTCATATAGCGTACAATTCGGATATATCTAACAAAGAGGGAAATCGAATCATGATAGATAATATAGAGGCCTACTTGGCAAACAAGCCGATAAATTTGATAAATTAATATGAAACCTCAATTTGTTATAGCCGCTTTCGGATTTATTTTTGATGAACAAAATAGAATCTTGCTTTGCCACCGCATGGATTATGATTTATGGAATCTGCCAGGCGGAACCATGGAGGCAGGAGAATCGCCTTGGGAATGTGTTATTCGTGAAGTCAGAGAAGAAACTGGTTTAGAAGTTGAAATAACAAGATTAGCAGGAATTTATAATAAGCCCGAAAAGAATGAATTAGTATTTTCCTTTATTTGTCGTGTTGTTGGCGGAAGAATAATCTTGAATGAAGAAGCGGATAAAATTGAGTATTTTTCTATAAATGACATCCCCCACAACACCTCCCCAAAACAGGTTGAAAGAATAAATGACGTGCTTAAAGAGTCAGGAATAGTTTATAGAAATCAAACTGGCAAATCGTCAATTGAGCTAATAAAAGAGGGTAAGCTGTAGAGAAGCGTTCCCAGTGCGTCCCACCCTCTCCGCAGTTTGTAAATAGCCCTGAACACGGGCTATTTTTGCTAGGGAGTTTATTACTTTGGAACGAGATGATATAATATTAGTGTAGTTTAGCTGAGAAATTAACTTATAGTTATGAATTATAATAATTTTAAAAAGCACGCCGATTGGGTTAAGGTCTGGTCTGGCCGTTGGAGCTTTCACTCCGATATAAATTTTGGCTATCACTGGACGGTAATGGATAAAGTGGCCGGTAAGCCAGCCTATAATCAAATTATTTATATCTATAAAAAAGGAATTACTGATTGCTGGGTCAGAGAAGCGGGCAAAGCAGATCTCGGGAAACGGCTAGTTGGAGTATATAAAGATAATAAGAATATAAAAATATTGGCTGGCACTTTAAAGAAAAGAGCCAGAGAAGTTTTTGCTTTTATAAAGTCGCATAATCCTAACAATATAACCAAAAAAGACTATCAAGATTTTTGGTATTTAGCCGGAGAATATTATTTGCCGCATTTAAGCGTAAAATACATTGTTGATTATTTCTCTTCCAACCAGCTCAAGAAATTTTTGCCTATTTTAGAAGAAGCTAGATTATTTTCCGAGCCAGTTTTCCGCGATATAGAAAATTTTATGGAGGCCATCGCCGATTCTATTGCTAAAAAAAGCAGTTATAGTCGAGAGCAGATTATTTCTACAACCACTGACGAATTATTGAAACATTTTGATAAGAAAAAACTTCCTGATAAAAAAATCTTATCTGAGAGATATAGAAAATCTGCTATTTTGGTGGAGCGAGGCAAATACAAAACATACGCCAGCGAACAAACAAATAAAATAGATAGCATATTACTGACTCAAAAAACTAGCCAAATAATAAAAGGCAGTATTGCCTATAAAGGCATTGCCACAGGACGAGTTAGGCTGGTAATAGACCCAAAGAAAGATGGTTCTTCTTTTCAGGCCGGTGAAATTTTAGTAACTGGTATGACCAGGCCCGAGTTCTTGCCGATTATGAAAAAAGCTCTTGCTTTTATTACTGATGCTGGCGGCATATTGTCTCACGCCGCGATTGTAGCTAGAGAATTAAAGAAACCGTGTGTTATAGGAACTCATATCGCCACTCGCCTTTTAAAAAATGGGGATTTTGTCGAAGTTGATGCTAATCATGGGGTAATTAGAAAAATCTCATAGAATTTGTAAAAATATTTGAATTTTTTATCAAAGCCGTTCCCAGTGCGTCCCACCCTCTCCGCATAATATGAGTAATAAATTAGCTCAAGAAATAAAAAAATTGCTAGACGCCATTCCTGCTGACGAGGAGACTATTTTAAAATTTAGAAATAGCTTAGCCAGCGGAAAATTAACTAGAGACGAAAATCCTGAGAATCATTTTTGTGTTTACTTTGCGGCTTATGATTCTAAAGCAAAACAACTTTTTATCGGCCATCATATTAAAGCTGACCTCTGGCTTTTTAACGGTGGACATATAGACAAAAACGAGACTTTAAACGAAACTGTTGCCAGAGAAATAAGTGAGGAGTGGGGCCTAGATATTAATGATTTAAAAGCTGGGGCACCATCATTGTTAACAGCTACTAAAATTGATAATCCAACCAAACAAAAATGCCGATTACACCTAGATATTTGGTATTTTATTGATGTAGATAAAAATAATTTTAAACCAGACCCGTCAAAGCTAGCTGAAGAATTTCATTCGGTCGAATGGATGGATTTGCCCAAGGTTAAACAAATGATAAGTGAGGAAAATACACTTAAAGCCATAGATTTCATAGCATTAAATTATTTCGATAAATAATCGTTCCAACTACTCCTCCCTTTCCGCCAATTTTCTATGAATAGAGAAATATATCAAACAAAAAATTTTATTGTGGAAGCACCGGAAAAGCCCCATGTTTCTAGAACAGATGGTGGTCATATTAAAATTTACCCAAAAACAAGTTTAATTGATAGAACTCAGCTTTCTCCAGAATTGGCCATAGAATTAATGAGATTAACAATGGTAGTCGGAGAAGCTATGACTGTTGCTATGAATAAACGGGGCGTTGATATTGGTCGAATAAATTATCAAGATACTGGAAATTGGGGTCTATTTAAACCAGAGAGACCTTATTTCCATATTCATGTATATGGGCGCGCTAAGAGCGCCACAATTCAAAAATACGGTGACGCCTGTCATTTGCCTCAACGAAGCACTGGTTTCTATGACTCCTTTAAACCACTAGATGATGGGGATATTTTAGAAATAAAAAATGAAATAGATAAAATATTTAAACAAGAAAAATATAGTGATGAGGCTTGGCATTTATAGTATTTAAAATATGATGGAACAATTACCAGAAAATAATTTAAATTTAAAACGAGAAACAGATGAAAAAATAAATGAATCTGTTAAAATTCAAGCTGAATATTTAAATAATTTAGAAAATTATTTTAAAGATATTATTGAGAAAAAAAGATTGCCAGAATCTAGTCTTGAACCAATTTTTGATGAAAGCGGAAAACCGCCAGCTTTTATTAAGCGACTCCATCGACCACCAGAAAGAAAAACTCAGCGCATTAAAAAAGATGAAGATGGTAAAATTAAATATTATTCTAAATATCATTTTTCTCAAGAAGGTTATCATCGATTATGGCTGGTGGTTGATTTTGATGACACTTTAAATAAAACCTCTTCTTATAACCAAGATATCAAAGAAGATATTTGTAAGTTGACCGGAATGACATCAGAAACTTTTGATCAACTTTATAACAAAAATAAAAAAGAAAATCAAAGCGGCAAAAAACCTCTAGATTTCCACGGATTAATAGCTGAAATTAAAGCACAATTTCCACAATATGAAAAAGAAATAGATAATATCGTAGAAAACAGGATGGGCTCTAATGAATACCTGGACCAATCTATGCGGAGAATTTTAATGGTTATTCGCTCCAGCGGAGTGCCAATTAGGGTGTCTATTCTGACCTTTGGTAATATAAAATATCAAGAAGAAAGAATAAACCAAACTGATTTAGGAGATATTGTAGATGATGTTATATACACTGAACGCGATAAAGCAGAAACTCTAGAAAAATTAATTAACCTTGACTACAGGGGCGGGATAAAACATCCTTTTATAATGACAATTGATGATAGCTCAGAACAAATAAATGATTTAGACAAACTTCCTTTAAAAACTGAGTGCGTTAATGTTCATTTTAGAAATCCTCAAGCAAAAAGATTCAAAGATGACCCGAACGTCAGAAATATATCAATCTTAGAAGAAAATCAAAGCGAGGCGGCTGTAAATTTATACAAACTTATAAAAGTTTGTCTAAAAGATGAGATACAACTTACTAAACAAAATATTTATAAAACTTTGAATAATAAAGATTTTAATAAAATGTATAGTGAAACTACCAACGATGCTGCCGAATCTCTTGGCTTCGGCGATTTATTTAAAAATGAAACAAATGTTACCTATGAAAAAAGATTAAATGAAGATATCGTTCGCCAAAGCGATTATTTAAAACGAGGTCAAACTGAACATAGTGAGGAAATAATTGGAAAAAATGGTCAATTATTGGAAATAAAACCTTTCGGGTCATCTCATAGCCCAATAAGTAGAGAAGAATTTATTAGAAATGTTAATATTTAATTAATTATGAAACTACTTTCCCTAAACATCTGGCTTGGAATTAAATATGAGCCATTAAAAAAGTTTCTAGAGTATCAACGAGATAAGGTTGATATTTTTTGCTTTCAGGAAATGCGTAATGGTGAATATTCACAACCCGGAAAAGGGCCTAATGAAAGAACTAATCTTTTCGAAGAAACAAAAGAAATTCTATTTGATTTCACCGGCTATTTTACTGAAATGGTTCCCGGCGTGGGCATTGCTATCTTTGTACGCAATAATCTGGAGGTAGAAAAAGTGGAATCAAATTGCATTTTAAGTAACCAAGAAATTAATGAGCTAACCACTCTGACCGATACCAACTCCTATCCCCGAATGTTACAATCACTATATCTAAAAAATAAGGATTTAATAGTCCATAATTTCCACGGCGTCCCCAAGGATCATAAGAAGGACACGCCGGCTCGAGAATTACAAACTAATCGCCTGCTGAAAATTATCAACAACAGCCCCAAACCGCAAATTATAGTCGGAGACTTTAATCTAGATATTGATACGGAAGCAATCTCTAAATTCAGCAAGCAAATGAGAGACCTGATAAAGGAACACGCCATTACAACTACTCGGAACGCTAATTATGGTAAATTTAAAGAATTACCCTTTGCTGACTATACTTTTACCTCTCCTGAAATAACGATTAATAATTTTGCTGTTTTACCCGATGAGGTTTCCGATCATTTAGCCATGCTAGTGGATTTTGAATAAGATTATAGATTATTCTCAATTCTATTTTTTAATATATGACTATTACTGATGCCGTTTACGGACCAATAGAAATAACTGAGCCAATTATCTTAGAGTTGATAGATTGCCCGGCCCTTCAAAGATTAAAAGGCATTGATCAGGGTGGCTACACTATCCCCTACCAGCCCAATGGTCGAAAGTTTTCCCGCTTTGAACATTCGGTAGGCGTCTATTGGTTGCTGAAAAAATTCGGGGCACCCCTAGAAGAACAGGTGGCTGGCCTGATTCATGATGTTTCCCATTCAGCCTTTTCCCATTGCATTGATTATGTATTGGCTGAAGGAGACGGTAAACAGCAGAATCATCAGGATAATGTTTTTAATAAAGTAGTTAAACAATCAACCATCCCGGCTATTCTTAAAAAATATAATCTGGATCTAAGTTATATCCTCAATGACTTTTATTTCCCTCTCAAAGAACAACCTCTGCCGGATTTATGCGCTGATCGACTGGATTATTCCCTACGCACCGCCATCTGCTATGAGTACATCAATTTTACAGAAGCCCAGGAGATTCTTAATAGTCTAGAGATTTATGATAATCATTGGCTATTCACCGATTGGCGCTTGGCCCAAAAATATGCTGAGATATTTTTAGAATTAAATACTAAATACTATGCCGGTCTCTGGGGCGCCCTGATGCATCAAACGGTAGGCGATTACCTACGCCATGCTTTGAAACAAAAGTATATTACCGAAGCTGATCTATACACTACCGACGATGAAGTGCTGGCTAAGGTAGCCGCCTTCCATAATCAGGATAAAAAATTATTAAGTCTATTTAAAAGAATGAATAACCAGGTGACCTACAAAAACGATCCCAATGACTATGAAACTAGAATATACTTGAAATCTCGCATTATCGATCCGCTATGTCGAATTAATAATAATATTAAAAAATTATCAGAAATTATTCCCGACTGGAAAAGCGTGGTGGAAACTGAATTAAAACCCAAGACCTACTATCTGAAGTTTACAACCTAATTAATTTTGTACTATAATATAGATATAAAAGCGAACGCCTCTATGTTGCCGAATACGTTGCCAATTGCAACCGCTAGAGACCAAAGGGAGGGCGAAACGTTCTTTTAATTTCCTGCGTAGTGTTCATGCGGCCTCACCCAGACCATTAGCTAAGGCTCTAAAACTGATAAGTATCTATTGCACATCGGCCGAAGCCGTGGACATAGCCAATAATACGGATGAATAATTCCAATGACTACTATTCCATTTTATTGGATGGCCACTATGTGGTAGCTTTTAGCCCTGACCGACTTTTGTCAGGGTTTTTTAAATAAAAAAAGACTCCGGTTGAGGAGTCTTTTTTGTCTATTGCAAACTAATAAACAAAATAGCCTAAAACTAACAATAGAATACCCAGGAGAGAGGCTACAATAGCGGCAATCATTAGGGTGCTGCGGCGTTTAATCATGGCTCCGGCAATGGAAATAAAGGCCTTGGGGAAGATTAGGGCGAATAAACCCTTCACAAAAGCTATCCAGCCAATAATGGTAATAATTAGCCCCCAGGTGGCTGTCCAAACATTATGGAAGGTAATTAATAGATAGCCCAATAGGACCAGCACAGCGCCATTGAGATAAAGAGCGGGCATTCGTTCGACATACTCAGCAAATATTTTTTTGTAGAAGTTAGGGTTAATGAGCATTCCTAGGCCACAGGCTAGGTAGATGAACCCTAGAACTTGAAAGATTTGTGCGTCTGTCATAGTTTTTTTGTTAGATTATTATGTTTATATTATAACAAAAAACTAGTTTTATAGCGATAAATATTAAAAAAGTCAAATTAAACTTGCTTTAGCTCCATCAGGCCATCACCGATCTTATTTATCTGATCAGGAAATTGTTCTAAATTAAATTCAGCGGCCGTTAAGGAACCAATGCCGAGGCCATAGTGGACTTTGGTTTCTTCCATGTCTTTTATGAGCAGTTCCTGACGATTCCGTTGAACATAGTGAGGCTCAATAACCGTGTCTTTAATTAATCCCAAGCCCTTAACCATAGCACTGTTAACATCTCGACCCTTAGCCCTAAAATATTCAGCTAATATTTTTGCTCCGGCTGATTCACCAATAATACAATCCGCTTCTAGAATTAAAGATAACAAAACAGGATTATCTTTTATTTTCTCTAACAAATTAACATTTTCACTGCCACCACTAATAAAAACTAGGGGGTGATTAGCTTTTTTTACATCTTCTGGATTACTAGCATCTAGATATTCTACATCTGGCCCTAATTCAATGTTTCGATGAAACCAGCCGGGCATCCACTCTTCTTTATCTGTTCTGATTCTAGCAAAAGGGATATGCAAAACTTGTTTGAATTCACTGTCTCTAATTACTTTCTCAATCATTTTAAGCTCTTGCTCTACTTGGCCTGACTCAGCCCCGCCAAAAAGAAATAATTTCATATAAATTAATTTAAATTATTAATATATTAGAAATAAATTATAGCTTTCTGCTATTCTTTTTTAGAAATTCAGCAATTGCTTTGACTGTTGGCTCTTTTACTTCTGGGTCACTTGAAGCTACCCATTTAGCGAAGTTATAAAATTTCATATTATCAACTTCTATCCATTTGTTATTTTTGTATAAAAAGGTTAACAGGGTTGTTATGGCAATTCTTTTATTTCCATTTTGAAATGGATGATTTTTAATCATCAAATAAAACAATATGGCCGCTTTTTCATTTAAACCATGGTAGAAAACTTTATTATTAAATTTCAAAAAAGGTGTGATAATGCAACTTTCTAATTTATTAGGAAAGCGGGTATTAAATTCCGGAATAGGCTCATCCCATTTCATGGTTTTTTTGGCTAGAGAATAAGCTACATATTCCACCTCTTTTAAACTTATATCTTTCATAATTTTATTCGTCGGCTAATAAACGAAGAGTTTCTCCATAATCTTTTATGGTTTTATCTACAACATGATTTATCATTTTTTGATTAGAGGAAGATAATTTATCATCTAATCCTGGCACGCTTTTAGTGTAGATTAAATAATTTCTGCCTTCTTTTATAGCTTTAATCTGTTTTTTCTGTATTTTTTTAAATACCGCAATACGACTAATCCCCAATCGATTAGCTAGCTCAGTGGTGGTTATATATTTTTTATTATTTTGATTCATATGTAATTATTTTATCTTATGTTAACCTAGCTGTCAATGGTTAACAAAAAACGAGGACTTAACCTCGCTTCGTTGTAACATGCGGAACGGACGGGACTCGAACCCGCGACCTCCTGCGTGACAGGCAGGCGTTCTAACCAACTGAACTACCGCTCCAAATTGTTTCAAAAAGTGGCTATAATATACCTAGCCACAAAAAAATAGTAGCAAAAAGATTTTATTTTGTCAAAGCCCGGAATCTTGCCAAATTACGGCTGATAGGCTATAATCTAAGTATAAAAACTAGCCGATGCAGTTTTTTTAATTTACGAAAATATGGAAAAAGAACTGGACCAAACAACAATCAAAGAAATCGAAAAACAACTTCTAGAACAAAAGCAGCGTCTTTTAGATGACCTTAGCAAGCTGTCTCGTCAGGATGCTCATGAGGCTGACAATTTGTCCTCTAAATTCCCAGAATATGGTGATAAACCAGATGAAAATGCTCAGGAAATTAGCGATTATTCCACCAATGTTATGGCGGAAAAAGTGCTGGAAAAAAGTCTAGAAGATATTAATAAAGCCCTGGAAAGAATTAAAAAGGGTACCTATGGTATTTGTAAATACTGTGGCAATTTAATTAATGAAAAAAGATTATTAGCTCGCCCCACGGCCGGAGCCTGCATTACCTGCAAAACCGAGCTACAAGAAAATGAATAAATTAACTTCTAAAATATCACTAAAAAATATAGCTATTACTGTGCTGATAGCTATATTTTTTATAGCCGATCGCTATCTGAAATTCTTAGCCCTCAATCAATCCGCGGGATCATATGTTAAACTAGTTGGGAATATGTTTTTATTTAATTTTACTAAAAATTATAATATATCCTTTTCTTTGCCTCTAGGGGGGTTGGTTTTAATGTTTGTAGTTATCTTAATAATTTTGTCTTTAATTAGCTTAATATTATATCTAATCATCAAGAAAAAAAGTAATTGGCTAGACATCGCCCTATTGACATTTATTCTTTTTGGTGCTATAAGTAATATGCTAGACCGAATACTTTTTGGCTATGTTATCGACTATCTGGAACTAAAATATTTTACGGTCTTTAATCTAGCTGATATGATGATTGTGGGAGGGGCTATCGGAATAATAATTAAAAGTTTTAGAAAAAAATATGTTTGACTATAACCGTCTAGAAAAAAGTACTAACATTGAAACTTCAGGAGTTTTTCTAGAAAATGATTATTTTAAAGGTGTTAAAAAAACCGAATACAATTTGTTGGTCAATAATCAACAGCAAGGGACAGTGGATAAAAAAAATATGTCCCCCCAGCAATGGGCAGAAATGATGATGAAAAACCAACAAAAAGCTCTAGAGTCTCCAAGCACCTTTCAAGACAAATCCTATTTAAAATATAACGAGACGATGAATTTTGTAGAACGTTGCCAACCCTTTGATCCAGAAAACCCAACTCCATTTTTTGCAAGTCAACTTTATAAAAAAGTGTTGGAAATCTTAGATCTATCTGAAGGAGAAAAGTTAAAATTCTTTACGGCCGTCGGATCTCACCTAGATTATAACCACGGGGTTGATGCTTTTTTCAAATTATTTAATAAGCATGGCCAAGAAATATCTCGAGCTACCATTGATTTATCAGAGAGAGATAAACGGGGCAAGGCTGACTTATTACTAGTGGTCCCCGACAATGAACAGGATCTCTATGATCCCAGTTCCGATAAATTTGATCAGAAAAAATTTGCTGAACGTCTAGAAATTGAGGCTTTAAAAATAAAAGAAATTTTAAAAAATAACAATAAATATCATCTCAAGCGGATGAACTAGTACTAACCTTAAAAACTATTGAGATAGTGGAAACAAAACAGAAAGAAAAGCTTTTTGGGGCAGTCACCAATCGTAGTCGGTCGCCCTTTACGGTCGATGTTGCTAAATTAAAAAAACCGTTTACCAGAAAGAAAACGGTGTGCTGGATGTTTTGCACCAGCTGCGACAAATATCTGGAAACTGATCTTTCCTTTGCCGTCTGGCTGTTAAGCCAAGCCGGTCTGGAATTGCCAGCTGACTGGGCTGATTATTACCTGGAGACACAAAATGTCTGCGCCAGCTGTCCCAAGAACCGAGAACCCATAGTCCGGCTCAAAAGAATATAGTTTTTGAAAGGACCCAATTAAGGGCCCTTTTTTATTTTACAATTATTTCTCGTTGTTTTTCACCTAAGGATTTGAGATAAATAATGGTTGTACCTAGTGGTAAAATATTCTTTATTTTTTCAGCCCATTCAATAATCACCACAACATCTTTTTTGCCTAAAAATTCCTGAACACCAAGATTAATTATATCTTTAGGGGATTTTAAGCGATAGGCATCGATATGATAAAACTTTTTAACTACTTTATTTTTATTAATTCTATACACCCTAAAAATATTAAAAGTCGGGCTAGTAATTACTGTTTTTATGCCCAGCCCTTTGGCAATACCCTTAGCAATTTTAGTTTTGCCAACCCCTAAATCGCCCACTAAAGCAAATACTTCTCCGCCTCGACAACTAGCTCCCCATTGTTGGCCTAGTTTAATAGTATCTTTTTCACTGTAACTAATTATTTTCTTCATATCTTAAAGTTAAGGTATTCTTGTAAAAAAATAAAGAAAAAGAAGTTCGTTAAAAACCTTCTTAAACGTCATTAGAGTTTTTTGGCAACGAGATCACAAAGATCTCCGACTGTTAAACAACCTTCACTCTGAGTTTCCTCTTCGATAAAATTCAACTGAAAATGTTTGCTTAAAGGGCTGGATAAAATGGCTCTATCATAAGAATCGAGCCCCAAATCTTCCGATAAGCGCGTGTCTCTGTTTACTTCTTCGGGAAGACTCCAGTCATCAAGTTCAAGAACTGTTTGGAGTGAGGCTGTCACCTTCTCCATAATTTCCCTTTCATTCATGGCTGTGGTGTTATAGGGTTTATAATTAATTTTTAAAGTATGCTGGTGGGCGCACAAGGATTCGAACCCTGGACCCCTTCGGTGTAAACGAAGTGCTCTAACCAGCTGAGCTATGCGCCCGATAAAGCTGTGGGCGAGAGAGGACTCGAACCTCCACGAGATTGCTCTCCCAAGCCCCTCAAGCTTGTGTGTCTACCAGTTTCACCACTCGCCCGATGGAAAAAATCGTTAATTACTTAACGACTTTTTCTTTTAATTTCTTTTTATATCCGGAACGTAAATAATAAAGTTTAGCCTGTCTAACCTTGGCCTGCTTTTTAATTTCAATTTTAGTAATGGTTGGCAGATTTAAAGGAAAAATCTTTTCCACGCCAACACCATCAGAAATCTTGCGGACCGTAATGGTCGCTCCAACCTCCTTATTGTGTTTGCGAGCAATAATCAAACCTTCAAAATATTGAACTCTTTCCTTTTCTTCTCCCTTAGAATTTAATTCTTTAATTTTTTGATAAACTCGAACCGTCAATCCCGGCTTCAGTTCTAATTTGGTATCAACCATATAATTTAATGAATTTTATAAACGAGATTGGTTAAATCTCGTTTCTAAGATCTTATTTAATAATAGTAAATCTTGTCTAATATTATAATTAATTTTTCCTCTTGTCAAGAGCTTGCTGAACAAATTCAGAAACGGCCTGAAAAACCTGATTTTGGTCTAAATTGGTGGTATCTAAAGAAAAATCATAGTTTTTAGGGTTATGAATGTCGATCAGATAATACTGCTGATAGCGTTTATTATCACTAGCTATCCGCTGCTGGTTACTTTCCATGACCGCCTGCCAGGTGTCCAAACCCTTGGCTTCATTACGGTCATTTTTTTGCTGAAGATGGCCAAAAATTCGTTTAGCGCCCACTTTTGGGTCAACATCCAGGTAGATTTTTAGAGAATGAGGGATAAAATACCAGGAAGTTCGACCCTCAATCACAAAATTATCCTGCTCCTGACCCAATATTCGCTGATATTCATCAACTTCCTGATCAGTTTTAATGTCGGTTTCCCCTAATTTATTATACTCTTCTATACTAAGGCCTCTTTTTTGGGCCGCTTCCCGCCTTAAACCACCCATATAATAACGGGGCCAGCCTAACTTATCAGCCAACATTTGGGCAATGGTGCTTTTGCCAGAACCAGGCGCACCGCTGAAAGAAATAATCATACACCGTCATCTTAGCATGTTTAACTTTCAAAAATCAATAAATTAAACTATAATAAAAAGCGATGGGGGAACCCATTTTTGATTTTATTATTTAACCCGGTTTTTTATCTATGTATTTAGAAAAACTTGAAATTCAAGGCTTTAAATCCTTCGCCAATAAGAATAAATTGATTTTTTCTGGTTTGGTGGACGGCCAAAAAAGAGGTTTGACAGCCATTGTCGGCCCCAACGGTTCAGGAAAATCCAATGTAGCTGATGCTGTCCGTTGGGCTTTGGGTGAACAAAGTCTAAAAACTCTACGTGGAAAAAAAAGTGAAGACGTGATCTTTTCTGGATCAGATCTAAAGCATCAATTAGGCATGGCCGAAGTATCTCTTTATCTTAATAACTCTGAAATAGAAAAAACTAAAAATCAGGCACTGGAAACTATTTCTCAAGAAAGTGATTTAGATCAAATAATTTCTAATTGCCCGGAAATTGCTATCACTCGACGAATCTTTCGTAATGGAGAAAGTGAATATTTATTAAACCATAATCGCGTTCGCTTAACTGATATCCAAATGTTATTAGCTAAAGCTAATTTTGGACAAAAAACCTATAGCGTCATCGGGCAAGGGATGGTTGAAAATTTTCTAAACACTTCAACTACTGAACGTAAAGACTTTTTTGATGAAGCTACCGGCGTCAAACAATTTCAAATTAAACGAGACTCCGCCTTGAATAAATTAGAAAGTAGTTACGAAAATCTGCAACAAGTTGATATGCTATTGGCGGAAATAAAACCGCGTCTACGTAGTTTAACTAGACAAGTGGAAAAATTAAATCGTCGTAGCCAAATTGAAAATGAACTAAAAACTAACCAATTAAATTATTATCATTGTATTTGGCAAGAAATTAATGATAAATTAGAAAGCTGTAATATTAAATATTTAAGACAAGAGAAAATAAAAATTGAACAAGAAAAAAAATTCAACAAATTAACGGGAGAATTAAATAAAATAAAAACTACTGATAATAATCAGGAAATAACTAATTTACAACCACGTTTACAAGAATTATATAATTTTCGAAATCAACTTCATAAAGAATTAGCTAAAATTCAAGCTGAACTAGAAATTAATTTAGAATCTCAAGGACAATTTGACCTATCCTGGTTAAACAGCAAACAAGTGGAGCTAACAGCTGAATTGGAAAAAATTACTAAAGAGTTAGCTAATTTAGAAAAAAATAAAGAAACCAATGCAGAGCAAGAATTAACTAAGAAATTAGTTAACCTAAACCAACAACTGCAATCGGCTAATGAAAATTTAAAAATTGTTTCCCAAGAAATTTCAACCAGCAAAAAATCAGAGAAAACACGAGAAGAAATTAATCAAATTATTACTAATTTTTTAGAACAATTAGAAAAAATCAGCCAACAAGAAAACTTGGAAACTATTAAGTCTGAATTAAACCGAGCTCGAGAGGAATTTAAAGATAAAATAAAAGATTTTTTGAGCACAGCTGATTCAGAAAAACTGCAAAAAATTAAAGAAATTCAAGAAGAAATCATTGATCTAAATGAAACTAAACAAGAAATACTTAACGAATTAAATGAATTAAAATTAAAATCATCGGGGCAACAGGAACGCTTAAAAATCTGGCTTAGCAGAAAAGAAGAAACTATTAAGGATCTAACTGATATTAATAATAAAATTACTAAACAATCTCTACCGCAAACTACAACTAAAATTACGGCGAATAAAGAAGCGGTAAACAGAAAAATAAGTAACGTTAACCAACAAATTAAAGAATTGGAAATAGAATTAGATAAATTAAATCAGGCTAAAAATCAAGAAAAATCTCTAATCTTTGATTATCAACGTCATCTTCAGGGGTTACAAACGGAAATTAATTTCTTAATAACAGAATTAAATGAATTAAAAGTAAGTGCTGCTCGTCAAGAAACTCGTTTAGAAGATTTAGAAGTTAATATTCGAAACGATAATCTAGAATTGAAACAAATTCAAAATCATCAATTAACAATTGAGGAAATTGATTTAGAAAAAACTTTTAGAAAAATTCAAGAATTAAAAAACCAGCTGGAATTAATTGGTGGGATTGATCCAGAAACAGAAAAAGAATATCGGGAAACTAAAGAACGTTTTGATTTTCTCAGTAATCAAACTGATGACCTAAATAAAGCCATTAAATCATTGGAAGAGATTATTTATGAATTGGACGTTACTATTAAAAATCGTTTTGACTCGGAATTTAAAACAATTTCTGAAAAGTTTAATGATTATTTTCAAATTTTATTCAATGGAGGACAAGCTAAAATAACTAAAATTATGATTGAAGATTTAGAGAAGGAAGAAGCGGCAAAGAATAAAAATGATAAAAATATTAACATTGAAAACGGGCTAACACCAGCCGAGATAGAGATTAAACAAGAAGTTGATGATAAGTTAAAAAGGATTAAATTCCTTAAAAAACATAATGCTGTTGGCTTAGCTGGTATAGATATTCAAGCCACTCCTCCTGGTAAAAAAATCCAAACTGTTGCTATGCTGTCAGGCGGAGAACGAGCTTTAACGGCTATTGCTTTAATTTGTGCTATTATTAGTGCTAATCCCTCTCCCTTTGTGGTTCTAGACGAAGTTGACGCTGCCTTAGATGAGGCTAATTCAGAACGTCTGGCTAAAATTCTTGATGATCTGTCTAATAAAACGCAATTTATTATCATTACTCATAACCGCGCCTCGATGCGTAAGGCTAATATTCTTTATGGAGTTACAATGGAAAATGACGGGGTTAGCAAATTATTAAGCGTAAAACTGGATGACTTCAAAAAATAATTATTTTTTAACAAAAATCACCCTGATTTGCTAGGGTGATTTTTAATAACCAAAATTGGAATATTCAAATCATTTTTGATATAATATAAAAAGAAATAAAACTCAAAAATATGCCTAAAAAAATAATAATTCTCTCTTTATTAGCTATTTTTATTTTAACCTCAGGTTTTGGCTGTAAAATAGCTGATAAAAAAACCAAAGAAGCAATGGAACCAGTTACTCTAACCTATTGGCGTGTTTTTGATGGCCCGGATGCTTTTGCTGAAATTATTGCTAAATATAAAGCTCTCCATCCTTTTATTACCATTGAATATCGTAAATTACGCTATGAAGAATATGAAACTGCTCTTCTAAACGCTTTAGCTGAAGATCGCGGCCCAGATATTTTTTCAATCCATAATACCTGGATAAAAAAATACCAATCTAAACTAGAGCCCATGCCAGAATCTATTTCCATGGTCTATCCAGCAATTGGCGGGGTAATAAAAAAAGAAGTAATTAATGAATTACGTACCATTAAAAGTATTACTCTCAAAGAATTAAAAGATAATTTTGTGGATGCGGTCAGTTACGATGTAATTTTAGAAGATGGAAAAATATATGGATTGCCATTATCAGTAGACACTTTGGTTATGTTCTATAATAAAGATTTATTTAATAACGCTGGCATCAGTCAGGCTCCACAATATTGGAATAAAGAATTTTTACAGGATATTAAAAAACTAACCAAACAAGATCCTAAAAAAGGTATTATCCAATCTGGGGTGGCTTTGGGTGGTAGCTCTAATATTGAACGATTTAGTGATGTTTTATCAGTTCTAATGATGCAAAACGGAGCTATTATGATGGATGATAATGGCCAAATCCTTTTTCATACTATCCCCCCTTTCACTAAAGACACTAATTATAATCCTGGTTTAGAGGCCCTGCGTTTTTATGCTGATTTTGCTAATCCCACTAAAGAATCCTATACTTGGAATAATGAACTACCTAATTCTTTGGAAATGTTTATCAGTGGCAATCTAGCGATGATGTTTGGCTATTCCTATCATCTACCAACAATCAGAGCTCGAGCTCCTAAATTAAATTTTTCCGTAGCTAAATTACCACAAATCGAGGGTAATCCACCAACCAATATTAATTTTGCCAATTATTGGGTAGAAGTAGTTTCCAAAAAAAGCAAAAATCCTGACATTGCCTGGGATTTTATCCAATTTATAACCAAAGAAGAACAAGTTAAAACTTATTTAGAAAAAACCAAAAGACCGACTGCCCTACGCTCTCTAGTTTCGCTACAGAAAGAAGATGATGAAATTCGTGTTTTTGTTGAACAAGTATTAACAGCCAAGAGTTGGTATAAGGGTAAAAATGTAACTGCAGCTGAAGATGCTATCAAAGAAATGATTAACGCTGTTTTAGCCAATACTGGAGAAAAACTACAAAATATTTTAAATACTGCCGTATCTAAAATTCAACAAACTATTAATTAATTACTATATGTTTAAACGATTAATTTTCTTTTTTTTGCTGATAGGATTTTTATTAATAATTACACCGGCCTATGGGCAGGGGCTAGTACCTGAAGCTAGTGGGCCTTCGTGTGATAAGGGCGACGCCACTTACTGCGGCAATTATGAATTAAATGATTTCGTAGTCTTGGCTATCAAAGTTTCTCGTTGGATTCTGGGGATTGTCGGTTCCTTGGCCTTGTTAATGTTTATCTATGGTGGTGTTATGTTTTTAACTTCTGCTGGCGGTAGTGATGCCATCAGTAAGGCTAAAAAAATAATCATTGCAGCTATAATTGGTCTAATTATTGTTTTGGGTAGTTGGCTAATCATTCGCTTTGTGATGCAATCCATGGGATTAACCTGGGAGGGCAAAATTGAAACACCCCAAACTGTTCAAGAATAAACTATCATTTAATAATTATTTATTACCATGAATGCTTTTGTCCCTAAAAAATTGCAACCTGAAGAAAATTTGGGGGAAAAATTACGCCAGGTTCGCCGTTTCAAAAATCTTAAAATTGAAGATATTGCTAAAAAAATTAATATTCGCAGTGAATACCTAATCGCTTTAGAAGAAGAACATTTTGAAAATTTGCCAGCCGGTCTATATGGGAAAAACTTTTTAAAAGAATATGCTACTTTCCTGGGACTTAATCCCCGAGAACTATTAAAAAACCTAGCTAACAAATTAGAAGACCAGCAAAAAGCTGACCCTTTCTCACAAAAAATAGTTAAAAAAAGTAAATTCCTAATTTTCCCTAAAATAATTCGCAATTCTTTAATTACCTTAGCTGTCCTAATTTGTTTTCTTTATTTAATCTTCTATTTCCGACAAATATTTTTTCCTCCGAAGTTAGAAATATGGCAACCAGCTACTAATATCATGCTTTCTGAAACCTCTATATTAGTGACTGGACAAACAGAGAAAGAGGCAGAGGTTAGAATCAATGGGGAAATTATTCTAAATAATCATGATGGTCTATTTTCCCAAATAGTTAATTTGAAAAAGGGGTTAAATAATATTGTTATTCAAGCTAAAAAGAAATATAGCCGAGAAAGAATGGTAATTAGACAAATCCAAGTAGAATAATTCAATAAACATATGTTAGAAATAAAAAAAACCGCCCTATTTGACATTACGGAAATTTTGCATAAAATAGCTATAGAAGAAAAACAACAGGTAGCTGAATTAGGTTGTGGCAATTTTGGTTTTTTTGTTTTTCCTCTAGCTAAATTAGTCGGCCGACAGGGCAAAGTTTATGCCGTTGATATCCTTAAGTCCACTTTAGAAGAAATTAAAAAGCGGTCTCTAAAAGAAAATTTACCTCAAATTATCCCTATCTGGAGTAATTTAGAAATTTTTAAAGCCACCAAAGTCGAATCCAGTAGTCTAGATTGTGCTCTAATGGTTAATATCCTGCATCAGTCGGAGAAAAAAATTGATATGCTACGAGAAGCTATTAGATTACTAAAACGAGGCGGAAAATTATTAATTGTAGAATGGAAGAATATTTCTCTGCCCTTCGGTCCTGACCCAGAAAAAAGAGTTAAGCTGGAATCGCTAAAGAGTGCTGCTCCCAAGGTTGGCCTGGATATTAAGGAGGAATTTGAAGCTGGTCCCTATCACTACGGAATAATTTTAACTAAGTTATAATACTATGAACAACTTATTTACCTGGAATTTTTGGTTTGCTACCAAGCCTGGCGCTCTGATGCCCTGGGCACAGAAACTATTTATTGGTTTTATTGTTTTGTTAGCTATTCTAGCCCTATTGATAGCTATAAAGAAGAAAAAAGGTGGCATTTACCGCGGCCTATTAAAACGTCTCTATGGCTTCTTTTTTGGTAATGCCCTAATCGGTCTTATTTTACTTTTCTTTAATTATGAATTAGTTCCTTTCTTTTCAGCCCGTTTCTGGCTGGGCCTCTGGGTGATTGGCATGTTAATTTGGTTAATTTTAATTTTAAGAAATCTCCGTTCCATTCCTGAGAAAAAAAGACAATCTGACCAAGAAAAAGAATTAAAAAAGTATTTACCCTAAAACAATTCCAATAAAAACAAAAAAGAAGCCTGGGTCTAGGCTTCTTTTTTAAATGTTAATTATTTTACCATTTTCCTTAGGTACAACCTTAAAGATATTAAATTTTTTATAAACGGCCAACTATCTTGCCAAGCCTTTATCCGGCTGGTTCGCTGATCATAGCGATTTTCCTGCCAATCAACGGGAATCTCCTGGAGACGATAATTTAATTTCTGACTAACAATGATTAATTCTGTATCAAAAAACCATTGGTTATCCCGCAACCAGGGAGATACTTGATTAAAGAGTTCTCTTCGAATAGCCTTAAAACCACATTGGAGATCAGAAAAATGATGTTCCAAAATTAAACGAGATAGAAAATTATAGGAACGCGAACTAATTTCTCTAATTACCGGCCGTTCGGTGTGAGAGCTGGGCAATAGACGAGAACCAAAAACCAAATCTTTTTCATTATTAATTAAAGGATTAATTAGGGCCGGCAAATTATCCAGAGAGACTGCCAAATCAACATCCATGAAAACTAAAATATCAGCTGAACTTTGACGCCAACATTCTTTAATAGCCAGGCCTTTGCCTCCCTTTGATAAAACCAAAAAATTTATTCTCTGGGGGTTATGAGAATGCATCTCTCTGACCAATGCTTCAGAATTATCCTGGGAACCATTAATGATAATAATTATTTGCCAATCAAAGGAATAGTTTTGACTTTCTAAAAAATTATTTAGCCGCTGCACATTGCCGACTAAAATTTTTTCTTCATTGCGCGCTGGTAAACAGAAATCAATTAACATATATTAATAATTTTTTAAATAAATGGTAGCTGTTTGATCACCGTAGATGGTTCGCCAATCAGAAGAATTTAATAAATATTCTCGCAAATAATTACGGTTTCTAAAATCATCATCCCGAAAACCAAAAATTAATTTTTCCCATTTTTTAGGCTTTATTTCTCTGTCATGACTTTTAATGAGGACCAAACCAATATTATATTTTAACAATTTTTCTGTAATATTAGCATCTTTTTCAAAAAATTCTAGATATTCTTCAATAAAGGTATGGCCAGCAAATTCTGTCTGCGGTAAACGTCCGTCAATAAACAATTGCTTTTCTGGATAAACCCAAATCAAATAGCCTCCCCAAACATATTCATTTAAAATATTAACATCTAAGTATTGGGGGTTACTTTTTAAAAATTCTGTAGCTTGGACCGGATAATCTTTATTAAAGGAAGTAATGGGACGACACTTTAAATCTATCGCTAACCATTGCCAGGAAATGGCCGTCACTAGACAAACTAAAATATATCCCCGCAACCAATTATTTACTTTCCACATCTTGGTTCCCCAGGTTTGGGAATAAACATTAATTAGAAAAACAAAAGAGGTAACAAATAACAAAGGGAAATGACGGCGCGACCGAAAACTTAAAATAAAGAAAAATATTGTTAAAAAGATGGTCCATAAATTAATATTTTTTCGATTATTCATGAAATATAAAATCAGGGCCACAGCTACAATGGCTAAATAGATTAATTGCCAATAAACAAAGGGGTAGGAAAATTGAGATAACCATTCTTGAATGTGGGCTAAATAGGCAGTGTTGCCATAGCCACTCAGAAAGGAATAGAGTTCCTGACGATAGGGAGTAAAAAGGGTAATAATTAATGACAAGCCGCCGAACAATAAACCAATGATCAACTCCCGATTAGTAATTTTTTCTGAATAATCCAACCAATCAAATTTTTTATAGGACGACAAAACTTTTTCTCCTATTTTTACAGCCAGCCAAACTAATAAAATAAATAGTCCTAACAAAAAACTAGCGTGCCAACAGGCCCAGAGATAAAATAATGGGGGTAAAGAAACTAACAGCCACCATTTTTTAGTTCGCTGGTAATAATAGGCAATAATTAAAAGTAAAAGAAGAAACAGAAGAGCAAATTCCTGGATTCTAATTCCCAGATGAGGCAAAATAGCTACCAAACCTAAAGTTTGAAAGAAAACAATATAAACCATTAATGATTTTTGATTGATAGTTCGATGGGCCCAAATATTAAGCAAAATAAAAACCAGAATAACTATCAAAGAAAATGCTATAGCTAACCCCAAGTAGCCAACCCCTTCATAGGTTTGATACACGGCCCAATTACTAAGCCATTCGTGATCTACCCAACTGCCACTAAAAGTATAGTTATAGTGGTTAATATGGGGGACTAGGTTGGTTTGGGCAATTTCCCGACCCACTTGAAGATGCCAACCAAAATCAGGATCAAGATAACTTAAAGAACTCCTTAATAATAAACTAAGTAGAAAAAAATAGAAAAAAAACCAGAAAATATGGATAAATTTGATTTTAGATAGAAATTTAAACATAAATGTTACTAAAAATAGCCGTTATACCCTTATTTTAACATAGCCAATTTTATTTGTCTTGTTTTGGGGAATATGCTAAAATTAGAGATATAAAATAAAATTATTATAATAAAGAAAGGGGGTGAAATATGAAAAAATTCTCTAAACACTTAATTGCTTTTGCTATTATTGCTTTCCTAGTACTACCGGTTTTTGCCTTACCAGCCTTGGCTCAAGGTAATTTCGGTTTAAACGAGGTAAATAATGGTTTAAATAATTCCCTAGCTTCCGGTGATCCTAGAACCATTGTTGGTCGTATCATCAACCTAGCCCTAACTTTCTTGGGCGTTATTGCGGTGGTGATTATTATAATCGGTGGTTTTAAATGGATGACAGCGGGTGGTAATGAAGATAAGGTATCTGAAGCTAAAAAGCTCTTGGGTGCCGGTGTTATTGGTCTAGTCATTGTTCTAGCCGCCTGGGCCTTAGCTACCTTCATCATCAACTCGATTTACACAGCAACCCAATAAGTTATATGTAAACCTCATTGCCAAACAATGGGGTTTACTGATTTGGGGGCAAGAATATCTTGTCTCCAGGTCAGTGAATAATTTTTCTTTTTATGACGAAAAAAACAATTTTTATTTGTCTTTTTTTTATTCTTGCTACCTTCGGCGGTAACTTAATCGCTCAAGCGCAAACCGACCCCACACTAGAAGGACTTAATGAAACAGCTGGTGCGGTAACTGCCTTTAGCGAGCAAGTGGGTAGTGATTACACTAATTTTCTACAAACCAAAACCGGCCAAATCATTAGCGTGGTTTTATCCTTTGTCGGTGTTCTATTTCTGATTTTAATGATTTACGCTGGTATTACCTGGATGACTGCCCAGGGTAACGAACAACAAGTAACTAAAGCGAAAAGCTTATTAATGAATGCGGTAATTGGTATAATTATTGTCTTTGCCGCCTATGCTCTAGTAGCCTTCATTGGTGATGAGCTTATAAAATAATGCGTAAAATTGCTAAAAACTTAATAGTTAGCTTACTGCTAGTTTTTAGCCTATCTTTAATTACTCTTCCAGTTTTAGCTCAGGAAGAAACAGGCACCTATGATTTTAAAAGTCAAAGTGGTTTAGACCAGGCGGCTAACCAGGCGGGCTATGCTACCGGGGCTGAAAGAACTACGGTGGAAGATATTGTTAGTAATGTTATTTATATTGTCTTAAGTTTTCTAGGAATTCTATTCATGGGCTTTATTATTTATGGCGGAGTGATCCGGATGACGGCCGATGGCAACGAACAAAAGGTTAAAAAAGCCAATGATATTATTATGAGCTCTCTTTTCGGCCTAATTATCACGTTAGCTGCCTATGCTTTAACCTATTTCTTGATTAATTTTGTTTTTTTCTTCAATACTAAATGATATGAAAAAAATCATTGTCATTAGCCTATTAATCATATTTTCTCTGATTCTAATTGTGCCAGCTCGAGCTGATCTAGTTAACCCAGAAAAAAAAGCCGAGTTTGATAATAATATTCAAACCGTTCTCCAGGATACCGACTATAGCTATACTAACAATCAGAGTATCGAAAATATGATCGCCGTTATCGTCCGTCTAGTCCTATCCGTAATTGGCTCTATCTTCCTAGTATTAATCTTTGTGGCTGGAAATCAATGGATGCAGGCGGCTGGCAACGAAGAAAAGATAAAAAAATCTAAAGCCAGAATACAATCGGCCATTATCGGCCTATTAATTATCCTGATCGCCTATGCTCTTAGTTCCGGCTTTTCCAGTCTACTCACCTCGCTTATCACTAAATAATAGTTAGTTTATATGAAAAAAATCAGATTAATTTTATTTACTTTCTTAATTAGCTTTTTAATTGTTACTCCTTTTCTGGCGTCCGCACAAACTAGCAGCAGCACGCCAACGGCACCTAAGTTATTAGAAAGATTAAAGAATGTAGCTGACATGGGGGGCTATGCCACTGATCCGGCCATTGCCTCAACTCCGCGAATTATTGGTATTATCGTTGGTGCTTTTATTAATTTTGTTGGTCTAACCTTTATCATCCTGATGGTCATCGCCGGCTACAGCTGGATGACTTCTGGGGGTAATGAAGAAAAGGTAAAAAAAGCCGTAGCCACTATTCGAGTAGCAATCATCGGCTTAATTGTTTCTCTAGCGGCCTGGACATTATGGAACTTTGTCTTCAAAATATTAATTTTGGGTTAAATATATGAATAAAATATTAATTATAACAATTTTAGCCATTAGTCTAATCCTGCCCCTACAAATTTCCCAAGCTCAAACCAATAATTCGCCTTCTCCCAATAGCGGTCTATTAACTAACACCACTGCTCTCAACAGTATGACCGAAACTGTCGCCAAAACAGCTAATCTGGGTAATGTGGAAATTGGATATCTAGTGGCCTATATTATTAGGGTGGTGCTGGGAACTCTAGCGGCTGTCTTTATTATTCTGATGATTATAGCTGGCTTTAAGTGGATGACGGCCGGCGGCAATGAAGAACAAACTAAAAAATCTCAAAGTATTATAAAAGCAGCTATCATTGGTTTAATTATTGTTCTAGCGGCCTATGCCATTACTTACTTTGTTTTTACCGCTCTACCTTTTAGCGGCGGTAGCTCAATGCCCAATCCTGTTTAATCAAATAAATAAATTATATAAAAAAGAGGAGCACCGAATTTGATGCTCCTTTTAAATTTCCGAGTTATTTTATCTATTGCGGCAAGACGGCTCGAAAATCGTAACCGTTGCCATTATCATAATAGATAATACTCGGCCCGACCGGCTTAACCACTGTCTTGGATTCAAAGCCGGTGGAGAAAGTGGCTCGGTAGTTGCCGGGAATCGGCAACGGGAAGACATTGCTCTTCTGCTCGGCCTTCAGAAAAAATTCCCGACGAAAATTTCCGGGGCCAGTGATGGTGACATTGACGTCACGATACCACTGGTTTTCTACAATCCCCCTTAGCCCACCAGTCTGTTCTTTCTCTTCGGCAGCCACTTCCTGGGCGTTTTGATAACCACCATTACCCTCTAGATACCTGGCAATCGTATAGGCCTGTACCAGATCATTTGTTTTTCTGGTACGTAAATCTAAATATGTCTGGACATCTTTGCTGCCAGCAAAGTTCGTAAAGTCCGAACATTGCTGACGCAACAGATCAGCCTGAGACTGGTAAAATTCAATCAGAGAGTCATTGCGATTTCCCTGATCAGCATAATATTGACTCAAATCGCTAGTGGAAGAGGCCTGAAGCCGGTAAGCCAGCTTCTGATTTTCTTTCTTCAGCTTGCCGATCCGAGATTCCAGATCTTCGATCTGGTCCCAGTAAACCTGCTGGGACTTTTTGATTTCACGGGCCGATTTGTCGCCCGTATAGAACTTACTCTTCTGAGCAAAAAGGTTGCCTGATACCATCATAACCATGATGGTCATCAGAAAAAATACTGATTTTCTCATGTTCTTTTTGTGTCGGTTAATATTCGGTTTTTAAAGGGCTAAAATCCCTTTTTTGTTTGATAATACGGTTTTTGATTATCCAAGTATTGTATCATATTATTCAATATATGTCAATGACTTATCCCCATCCCTTACCCTTGACTTTTCTAGGGCTATGTGCTAAGGTATATGGTCAAGAAAATCCCTGCTTTATTAACATTAAGTATGCTATGGTAGGGATTTTTTGTTTAGCTAATATTAAATAAATATGAAAATACTTCAAAAAATTAGCGAAGATTTAGTGCCCCTGAGTAGTAAGCAGAACGTTGTTCTGCTAATTATCATCTCTTTTGTTTTCCAATTTATCTTTTTCTATGCCCCAGCGTTCGCTGATGAGACCGGAAAACAGGTGAAATTAATGGATGGTGATGCCATAATCAGACTTGATTCTATGGTAAAAGCTTCTGAAATGGATACTGAGGCCGCTAAAATGAGACCAATTTTGCCCCAAGCTGAAGATAAGCCCATAAAGGTAATTAAAGTTAGTACCCATACTATTACTGCCTATAACTCTGAGCCAGGGCAAACTGATGATTCTCCTTGTATTACTGCCAATGGCTTTAACGTTTGTGAACATGGCCAAGAAGATACCATTGCCGCTAACTTCCTGCCCTTTGGCGCCAAGGTGCAAATTCCTGATTTATTCGGCGAACGTGTTTTTGTGGTTCGTGATCGCATGAATAAACGACATACTAGTCGAGTTGATATTTGGATGAAAGATAAAGATGACGCTATCCAATTTGGCATTAAGGTCGCTAAAATCCAAGTGATTGAATAATTTTTAATTAAAATAAATAAAAACACCCGATTAATTTCGGGTGTTTTTGTTTTTAGCTAAATAATTTTAGTTTAGAAAAATAAACTTAATATACCCCGGCTTCTTTTCAGCTGTTTTTCTCGTTGAGCAATAATTATGGTAGTAGAAACAACTGAATCTGGATTTAAAGAAATACTATCAATACCCTCTTCCACTAAAAATTCGGCAAAGTCTGGAAAATCACTGGGCGCTTGTCCACAAATTCCTACTTTACAATGATATTTCTTAGCAGTTTTGATTAAATTCCTGATTAATTGTTTAACAGCTTCATTTTTTTCATTGGAAACACCAGCTACTTCCAGGGTGCCACCAGAATCACGGTCAATTCCTAGGGTTAATTGGGTTAAATCATTAGAGCCGATGGAAAAGCCATCAAATATCTGAGCAAATTGATCAGCTAAAATAATATTCGTTGGAATTTCCGCCATTACATAAATTTCTAAACCATCCTGACCACGTTTTAAGCCATTGTCGGCCATGATTTTTTGCACCTTCTTCCCCTCTTCAACAGTACGACAAAAGGGAATCATAACTTTAAGATTTTTAAGCCCCATTTTTTCTCGCACCTGTTTAATAGCTCGACATTCTAATTGAAAAGCTGGTAAAAATTTAGGGGAATAATAGCGACTAGCCCCTCGCCAACCAATCATCGGATTAGATTCAATTGGTTCATAGGCTTGACCACCAATTAAATTAGCATATTCATTGCTTTTAAAGTCACTTAGACGGAAGATAACATCCTTGGGATAGAAAGCGGCGGCAATCATGGCCATCCCCTGGGCTAGACGATCTACAAAATATTGAGCTTTATTTTTATAACCGACTGTTAATCTATCAATTTGTTTTTTAAGAGCTTGATCTTTAAGGCGGCTATAATTAATCAAGGCTAAGGGATGAATTTTAATGTAGTTATTGATAATAAACTCTAGACGAGCTAGGCCAACACCATCATTGGGGATTTGGGAATTTAAAAAGGCTAGATCTGGTTCGCCAATATTTAACATTACCTTAGTTTTTGGTTTTTTAAAGTTATTAATATTGGTTTGCTCTACTTTGAAAGGCAATTTGCCCTCATAAACAAAACCTTCTTCTCCTTCGGCGCAACTGACTGTTATAGCCTGTTTAGTTTTAATTAATCGAGAAGCATTTTCGGTGCCGACTACGCAAGGAATGCCCAGCTCTCGGGAAACAATAGCCGCATGGCAGGTCCGGCCACCTTTGTCGGTGACAATGGCCGCCGCAATTTTCATAATCGGCTCCCAGTCGGGGTCAGTCATGTCGGTCACCAATACCTGGCCGGGTTTAAAATTTTTAATATCTCTAACATCCATAATTCGATTGGCGACACCAGCTCCAATTTTATTGCCGACACTCTGGCCGGAAGTAATAGTTCTTCCTTTTTTGGTTAATTTGTAGCGCTCCAATACTTTCCAGTCTTTGATGCTCTGGACAGTTTCTGGCCGCGCCTGAATAATATATAATTGGTTGGTCTGACCATCTAAAGCCCACTCAATATCCATGGGACGCTTATAGTGTTCCTCGATCAACTGTCCCCACTTAGCTAATTGGATAACCTGTTGATCGGAAATAGATTGTTTTAACCCCTCAACTGGAGAAAGCTTAATATTCTTGACTGGTTTGCCAGAACTAAAATTATAGACCATTTTCATTGATTTACGACCAATTGTTTTAGAAATAATCGCCCCGGTTGGCTTAAATACATAAAACTCATCAGGGTTAACTCTTCCTTGAACTATATTTTCTCCTAAACCAAAGATGGAATTAATCAGGACGGCGTTTTTAAAGCCCGACTCCGTATCAATGGTGAACATCACACCCGAAGAACCTAGGTCAGCTCTAACCATTTTCTGCACACCCACGGATAGGGCGATGGAAAAATGATCAAACTTTTTATCCACCCGATAGGAAATAGCTCGATTGGTAAATAAGGAAGCAATACAACGTTTCACGGCTAGCAATAATTCCTTCTCACTGGAAATATTTAAAAAAGTTTCCTGTTGGCCGGCGAAGGAAGCATCCGGTAAATCTTCGGCTGTAGCGCTGGAGCGAACAGCCACATCTAGTTTTTTAGTTTTATGACTAGCCGCTAACTGACGATAGGCATTAATAATCGCCTGAGAAAAATCTTTGGGCAACTCCGCCTCCAAAATTACTTTTCTAACTTCAGCCCCCCGTTTCATTAGATCGATTACATCATGGGTATTTAATCCGCGAAGAATACTTTTTATTTTTTTCTTTAGCCCGGTTGATTCTAGAAAATAATTATAGGCATGGGCCGTAGTAGCAAAACCATTAGGAATACGCAGGCCCTTTTTGGTTAACTTTTGGTACATTTCACCTAAAGAGGCATTTTTCCCGCCTACCTGAGGCACATCTTTAATGGATAATTCATTAAAAAACTTAATAAATTTGCTTTTAATCATAGAAGTATTTAAATATAATTTTATTTTAATTTTACCTCTTCATTATAACATAATCTTTACTTTATAAGAATAATTGTTTAAGATAAAAATACGCGGACGTGGCGAAACTGGTAGACGCACTTGGCTTAGGACCAAGCGGGGCGACCCTTGAGAGTTCGAGTCTCTCCGTCCGCACCTATTAAACTAAGGAAATAATATAATAAATCATGCTTTATTTCCTGCATACTTTTCAACCTTCAGCGGTTTTATTCTCTCTGGGGCCCATCCAAATTTATTGGTACGGGTTTTTTATTGTATTGGGGATAATTATTGCCCTTCTTATTGCTTTTCAATTGGCTAAATATTACCAAATAAAACCCAATGTGGTTTTTGATTTGGTTTTTTGGTTAATAATCGGCGGAATTATTGGCGCCCGTCTCTATGATGTGGGGCTACAATTTCACTATTATCTTGATCATCCTGAACAAATAATTAAAATTTGGCAGGGCGGACTAGCTATCCACGGCGGGATTATTGGTGGGATTATAGTAATTTATTTGTTTGCCAGACACCAAAAGATTAATTTCTGGAAGTTAGCTGCTCTGGTAGCTCCTGGCCTAGCCCTGGCCCAAGCATTGGGTCGCTGGGGTAATTATTTCAACCAAGAGCTATTCGGCCTACCCACCAATCTTTCTTGGGGGATACCAATAAATATTCTTAACCGACCACTAAACTATATATCTAATAACTATTTTCATCCCACCTTCCTCTATGAAAGCCTGGGCTGTCTATTAATCTTTTTGGTTTTACTAATAATTAATATTTATCATATTAAAAAAAGTCAGTTAAATAATTTCTTTTTTGCTTGGTCAGTGGCTCTTTATATGATATTATATTCTATATTAAGGTTCTCCCTGGAATTTATTCGGTTGGACGAGACGCCTTATTTTTTAGGTCTTCGCTGGCCGCAAATAATTAGTTTGCTTATTATTATTTTTGGTCTGCTAGTTATTTATTATCAATATGCTTTGGTTCAAAAAAAGAAAACGAGCTAGGAAGTTGGAAAGGATTTTACTTTATTTTTTAGGCCTACTATTAGCTATCTCCACCGCTTTACCAGCTTATATCCAGTCCAGTTTTTTAAATGAATTTGTCAGTCTAAAAATGGTCAGCCTGCTTTTTATTATCGCCAATGCTATGGCGGTGATAGCTATTATTTTTTTCCCACAATTAATTAAAAAATTAACCAATTATTTTATTACCAAAGCTGTCCTAGCTGTCTACATAACCGCTCTGCTAGGCCTAACCCTAACCACTAACATAGTAATTGCTTTCTTTTCTGTTATATTATTAATAATTTCTTCCAACCTGATTTGGATTAATATGGATATAATGTTGGAGAATTTTTCTTCGGATGCTCGAACCGGACGAATTCGTACCACTTATTTCACCTTTATGAATTTGGGGTGGATTTTAGCACCAAATTTTTCCGCCTACTTAATTCAATTGGGTGACTATTATTTACCTTTTTTGGTGGCCGCTGGTCTAGTGGTCCCATTTCTGATTATTTTTATATACGCCGGCCGGAAATTAAAAGATCGAATTAAATATAAACGGGAAACTATTGTAAAATCGTTTATTAAAATGTGGCGCAATAAAAATTTGCGAGGAATTTTCTTTATTGCCCTGTTGCTGCAAATTTTCTATAGCTCAGCCGTTGTCTATATTCCGATTTATCTTAACCAAAATATGGGAATGTCCTGGAGTGTTCTGGGCGTGATCTTCTCTATCATGCTTTTGCCTTTTATTATATTTGAGATTCCCGCCGGGATAATTGCTGATAAATATATCGGGGAAAAAGAAATCCTCTATATTGGTATTTTTGTTTTAACCGTTTCTCTGTTTCTTTTCTTTTACATAAAAACTCCCGTGATCTGGCTATGGGCCCTAGCTCTATTCCTAAGTCGAGTGGGAGCCTCTTTAATTGAGGCCATGCGCGAAACCTATTTCTTTAAATTAGTTGATGCCAAAGATCTTAGTTTTATTAATTTTTTCCGCACCACTGGTCCTCTTGGTTATATGATCGGCCCGGCCCTAGCCATTCTCATTCTTAGTTTTCTACCACTTCCATATATTTTTCTAATATTAGCAATTATTATGCTATCAGGCTTCCTGTTCGTTGCCTCCCTAAAAGATACCAAATAATTGACTTTAACTTAATTATCTTCTAAAATAATCAAATCTGCGGGTATCGTATAGTGGTTATTATGTCAGCCTTCCAAGCTGAAGATGGCGGTTCGATTCCGCTTACCCGCTCACCAAACAGAGACAGTTCAAAAGGGCTGTTTTTGTTTAGGCTAAGATTTTTATGGGGTTGACAAATAGGGCAGATATTTGTAGTATTATAGGATTCAGAAATGTTAAATCAAAACAGATAGAAATGAACCTTTTAATTAATGGGAAGGTGGCGGTTGAGATTAAAATCGACTCCTTCTCCGGCAACGGGGGCCACGTCTTGTTGGCTTTTATCAAAGGAGTATCACAGGAAGCAAAGGATTTTCATTCGGAGGTGCCGGAAAGAATTAGGAACTTTTTTCCGGCAATCATGGATAACTTCAACGATATTCGTGAAGATGAAGAACCTCAGATAAGGTTACTAGAATGTAGCCCACTTGAATTCGTTGACATACTACGCCTACTTGGTTATGGCGTCAAACAGGTACTTTGATCTAGAGGGTCTCGACATTATGTTGAGACCTTTTAAATTTATAATCAAACTGCAAAAGGAGTCTACTAACTATAAACAGTCCTTGAGGGCTGTTTTTATGTTATAATATTTACATGATGCCAAATAAGTTAGAGAATAAGCCTGCGTTGTGGACAAAATTTACTGAAAGAGAATGCGATCTGTTTACCGCCTACTGTATAATGATGGGCTATCTTAGAAATTATCAAAAAAATATTGGCATTAACTTTAAAAACTTTTTAATGATTAGCAATCAAGGTATTATATTTTCTTGGCGTTACAAAAAAGAATATGAAACTTTTTTAAATTCATTAAAAAGAAAAAAAAATACAAACTTTTGAAAAATTATTAGAAAAATTAAACCAACAGAATGTAAAATTAAAAAAATTTCTAAATTATTCTCATTTAGCTAAATATAGTGATGCTAATTTATTAATAATTTTCTCTAATTTCGTTGATGTTTACCAAAATTACTTTGCTCTTTTTACTTTACCTAAATATTTTGGAATAGCGTTAAACCAAAATAAACTATCACAAAAAATAAAAAATAAGCTAAAAAAGACAAGAGGAATAGCAGATTATGAAAAAATTCAAAATGTTTTTCTCCCTCGATTTTTCAGTGAATTAGAAAAAAGAAAAAAAATAAATAATAAAAATCTTTTTTACGCTTTACCCGAAGAAATTATCAGCTTATTGAAAGGTAATAAAAATATTAACAATAAAGTTCTCGCACAAAGAAAAGGAACTATAGCATTCTTGACTATCAATGGTCGAAGTCCCCAAATTATAATTGGCAAAAAAGCAAAAAATATTCTAAAATTAAACACTATAACAGATGCAACTAAAAGTGATTCTATAATGGGCAAAGTAGTTAATAAGGGGGTAGTAATTGGGAAGGTTAAATTGATTTTAAGAAAAACGGATTTAAAAAATTTAAAAAATAAAATCGTGGTCACTCCAATGACGTCAATAAAATTTATCCCCCACCTTAAACCAGTTAAAGGAATTATTACTGATGAGGGTGGCATTGCTTGCCACGCGGCCATAATTAGCAGAGAGTTGAATATTCCTTGTATAGTTGGAACAAAAAACGCCACTAAAATATTAAAAAATGGTAATATTGTAAAAATGGATGCCATTCGAGGAATTATAAAAATTATAAAAGCTAATTAAATATAATCCATTATTAAAATAATACACAGGGCTTATAAATTATTAACGGTATTATCCCTAAACAATATAATCATAATATTCTTTAATAATTAAATTGATAGGCAGGCCCCATATGGATACAACCAATTAATCGCTCAGATAAACTCTGGGCTTTTTAAAAAACCCACATTTTATTGTGGGTTTTAGTATTGACAAGACCCTAAAACCAAAAACCAAGAAAGGGCATTTTTAGCATTGAGTTATTAACCCCCACGCCGAATCCTTTCACAAACCAAATAATTGGTTTATAAAGAAGAATCATGATAAACAGGGTGATTTTTAACGCCCATAACAATGCGCTACCTGTAAACCAAATCAAATTTTTCTTCGGTGTTTGTCTAATATCCATTTCTCGTAATTTAAAGACTGTTTTATCACCCTTTTTTAATTTGTAATAAGTGGTGGGAGATACCAGGATATCGAAAGTACCCCATTTTTTGTTGCTAACAATAAGATAGAGGGAATTATATTGCCCAACCACATGACCTTCAATCTTTACTAATACTGGTTGATATTTCAAGTATTCATTATACTTATCAAAATACTTGGCAGCTAAAGCTGAAATAGCAAATAATATTACTATTGTTAACCAGCCCCAATCAACTCTTTTAATTAAACAATTTATTAATTTACTTTTCATTGTCCATTTTCCTCCATAGTTTTACAGGCCTCGACCTGTGGTTTTTGTACACATAAACAAATATTGGTAAAATTACTAAATAATTTAGGAATAGTTAAACTCCTAGTTAGAAGTTCCAAAAAAGTATAATCAGCTGCAGATTGCGAGAAATCTTCTCTCCCCCGCAAATAATCAATAACCATTTCTTTTATACTATCAGATTGATTAGCTTCAAAAAATGATTTAACAATATAGTCATTAACGTCAAATTTAAGTTCTTTATGGCTCTTTGAAGAACTATTAATAAATTTATCTTGAACCCCCAAAATCTCCTGAATACTAGGGAAGCCACTTACTTTCATTTTAATTTGTACAGGAATGTAAATGCGTAATTGATTATCCTCAAAATCTAATGAAATATGAATCTCAAAATTGGTTGGCTCTGATCCTGAAATATAACCATATTCCCATTCATTACTAGTGGGTGCTTTTATAACCTGTAAAATCCTTTGTCCCCTCCAGACAGCTTTTTGAGATTTAGTAATACGATTTTCTCCTAAAATAATTTTAAACCAAATTTTTTTTACTTCATAGTCTGTCCAAATAGCACTTATCCAATGGATATACCTATGGCGAATCCACCAAGCTATGGCTGTATGAGTTATTAACACCACAAAGGCTGACCAAAAAGCACCTCTTTCTCGATGAACCCCAAAATTATTAAATAACCACCAACCAAATTTACTATTAATCCAATACTCTTCGGTAAAGGGGAAATCAATTAGAAGAAAAAACGCCAAAATAACTATAAACCAGGCTAAAGATGCTAATAGCACATAATTAGCAATGGTTGTAAAATACCACTTAATTACTTTTTTCATAATAACCTCCGTTTTAATTGTTAAAGAAAATGATTTCTTAAAATCTACTTATTATATTATTTATATAATATAAGTCAATAATTTCGACAAAATTGTTTAATCTATTGACAAAATTCTTTAAAATAAGGTAAAATATAAATATAATTATTAGTCGGAAAATTACGTCAATTATGAAAATAGAAAAAGTTTTATACAAGATAGGTCTAAACGAAAAACAAGCTAAAGTATATTTAACTTGTTTAGAATTGGGCTCAGCTTCAGTTAGTAAAATAAGTCATAAAGCTGGTCTAATTCGCACCACAGTTTATGAAATATTAGAAGTATTACACCACAAGCATTTTGTTAATACCTTTCTTAATAGAGGAATAAAATATTACACTGCTGAAGAACCAGAAAAAATTATTCAATCAGTTGAGAATAATATAACTGATTTTAAAAATATCCTACCAGAGTTAAGAGCTTTAGACGGCTCGGCCAAACATCGTCCGGCCGTAAGATTCTATCAAGGAAAAGACGGTATTAGATTAATTATGAACGAAATATTGGAAGAAGCTAAAGAATTAATAAGTTTTGGCAGTGCTGATGATTTATTTAGAGAATTGGGTGATTATCATCAAATATTTTTAAATAAAAGAATAATAAATAAAATCCCACTTAGGGTTATTTTAAAAGATACTCCTCGTGGACAAGAAAGAAAAAAATTAGAAACTCAACAATTACGTCAAGTAAAGCTGCTGAAAACTGAATCTGATTTTAACGGTCTGATATTTGTCTGGAACAACAAAATCGCTATGTTTTCTTTAAAATATGATTTAATGGGAATTGTTATAAATAGCGAAGTTTTAGCTAATACCCAAAAACAGATGTTTAATGGTTTATGGAATAATTTAATATAATTTATGAAATACTTATTTTTTGTCCAAAGCGAAGGTCGTGGGCACATGTCTCAAGCTCTAGCCTTAAAAGAAAAATTAGAACGGCGTGGTCACCAGGTAGTAGCAACAATTATTGGCTTTAACCCCTCTAAAAAAATTCCTGATTTTTTTAAACAAGAGATTAACTGCCCTCTTATTACCATTGATAGTCCCAATTTTGTGGTTGACAAAAAAGATAGAGGAGTAAAGGTTTTTGTTAGTAGTTTAATTACTATTTATCATCTTCCCCGTTTTTGGAATTCTTTAAAAATTGTTAAACAAACTATTAATAAATTTCAACCTGATATTCTAGTAAATTTCTATGAACCTTTGGCCAGTAATTATTATCGTTTATTTAACAATAAAAGACCAATGTTTTGTATTGGACATCAACATTTTATTGAACATCCTAGCTTCCAATTTCCTCCTATTAACTGGCTAGCGCGTTTATCCTTTAAGTTCTATAATCGTCTCACTGCTAGTTCTAAAACGATTCGAATTGCCCTCTCTTTTACTCAAGAAACTGATTTATTAGACAAAAAGTTATTCATTTGTCCACCTTTAATCCGACAAAAAATTCTGCGACAACAGCCAATCAATAAAAACTTTATTCTAGTTTATCTCCTAAACTCTGGTTACTACCAAGAAATTGCTTCTTGGTGTCAAAAAAACCCTCAACAAAGAGTAGAGGGTTTTTGGGATAAATCTAATGAAGAAGAGACAAACCATGGTAATAATTTAACTTTCCATTATATTAATGGCCAAAAATTTATTGATTACCTTACCACTTGTTCTAGTTATGTGTGTACTGCTGGCTTTGATTCAGTGGCTGAAGCAGCTTATCTACAAAAAAATATTCTAATGATACCCACTGAAAATCATTTTGAACAAAAGTGTAACGCCATTGATGCTCAAAGAGCTGGCTTGGCTATTTCAGCTACAGAATTTAATCTTTCTTTATTACCCGATCAACCAAAAACCCACTCTCTAGAAACATTTAAAGAGTGGGTTGATAATTATAGTGATAAAATAATAGATTTATTAGAAAAATAATTTAATCAAATAGAGATGCGGCGATCTGCCAATATTCTGGATTGCCGTATTTTTTTTGCCAATACCACCATTCCACACCCCAAAAATAGGCTTGTTGTAAATCTAAATTAATCGCGTATTGAATATTTGCTCGGAACTGACGAATACTCATAGTTTTATTAATCAAATCCTGACTTAAATAAATCATATTACCTTTTGGCACCCATGGCTCGGCTTGTAATTCTAAAATCATAACTTTGTCAACAGATAACTTATTTAATCTAGCCTTCCAGTGATAAAAACTAGTTGGTAGAGGATAACGAATAAAACCAAATAAAGAATTATAGACAACTCGATACATGGTAATGCCAAAAATATCGCCAATTTTTGATTCTTCTCGCCATAAACTCAATTCCCCTGAACCAGTTATAATTAGAGGCCGATCATCTAAAGAACTAACTAGATCAAATTCTTGTTTAAGAAAATTTTCATCAAGAGGCGGACAAACACCAAATGTACCTAAAAATGGTTCATTTTCAATTTGCCAATACTTTATACTTTCTCTGTCTTTATAATGATTTACTACTTCACGCAACATTTTAAAAGTAGCAATTTTTATACCTAATTCGTCTTTTTTATTTAACCAGGCTGGACTATGACATTCTGGCCAACGAGGCATTCGACGACCAATAGCAATAATAAAATTAACATCTCTTTTTTCCCCTTCAGATAATAAATAATCATAATTAGTAAAATCAAAAACACCTTCTTCTTTTTCAAGTTCATCCCAATAAATTGGAACTCTAATATTTTTTACTTGCAATTCATCCAATATTGCTCCATAAACTTCTCGCCAATTCAAACCAATTTCTTCGCAAAATTTAGTAGAAAAAGTAACTCCAAAATAATTAGCTGGATGTTGTAAATCTTTATTTAAAGGATAATGATTAATTACTTTGAATAATACAAAAATTGTCACTAAAATTAAAACAACCACCGCATGCCAAATCTTGGGACGCCAATATTGTTTATCTGTTTTTTCCTTAACCACTTTTTTTTCTTTCATAATATTAGATTGCTAGGAAATAAAGACCAAAGCCAATTATAATTACAGCTACTAATTTTTGTAGAACAATTCGCCAGGAGAAACTTTCTTTTAATAATCTGGGTGACAATACGGCTAAAATCGCACTAATTACTAATAAAAAGGCATATTGCACTCCCTGTAAAGCATTAACTAGCGCCACTGATCCCAAAAAAATTGCATAACTTTGTAGAATAAAACCAGTTGAACCCAAACCTTGATTAAAAATAACTAGGAATTTATTTTTATTAGGACTAGACTTTCTAAAATTCGCCACAATAGCTTGACGATCAATTTTTTTAATTAAAAATAATAAAACAAACAAAGCGGCGCCCAATCGAGCCCACATAAACGCGCTAGCAAATGATTGATGTAAGTAAGTATATTTGCTACCTATAAAATAAATTGAGTAAGCCAAAGCTGATAAAAAAGCAATAAATAATCCGCCGTTCCTAATATTTTGAGTAAAATTTAACTTATTAAAAACTCGCGTCAAAAAACTGCGAGATTGAGGTAAAAAAGCAATAACAAAGATACCAACTAAAAGAGTAATAATACCGGCCCATTGATTAATAGAAAAGCGTTCTTTAAAAAACAAGATGGACAAAATAACAGAAAAAACAGGAGTAATTCCGCCAATGAATATTATAATCCGAGAAGCTTCTCCGCGACGTAATGCCTCATATAATAACCAGAGGGCTAAAGCAAAAACAAAGCCAACTATTAAATTAATACTAAACCAAAAAATACCAGGCCATTGCAAAAACCAGGGAGCGGCTAAAAATACTACTAAACCTAAAATACAGGCGATAAAGGCGTAGGCCTTACTGTTCTTTAAAACATTATCGACTAAAAATTTATCCAATAAATTAGCAACTGCTAACAATAAATAAGCGGCGATAGCCACCAAAAACCAAGACATAATTATTTTGCATTAAATATTTGCATAATATGATCAGTGCCCGAAGATTCCGCCTGTAAAAATCCGTCCATAGCTGCCCGGGCCAAACGACCGCTAGCTAATAAGTCAGGTAGCCACTCATCAACAAAATTGGGATCGAAACTATCGATACCGGCCCCGACGTTTAATAGCCACTCTCGATTAAAATCTTCCTGAGAACCAACTGGGGCAGACATAATAATCGGGAGCCCCAGAGCGCAATAGAAGGATAATTCGGATGGTTTAGTCCATAAAATATCGGTTTGATGTAAACATTGATTAAACTTTTTAAAATATTCCATCTTATCGGCGTCAAACACAATCTCCACTCCTCGACCCAGTCGTAAATTATTTTGTCTAATCTCATTTTCAAAATAAGCTCTAACTTCAGATCGATTGCCGGCCACTAAATTTATTTTTATTTCTCCTATCTTGATTAGAGATTTTAATCGACTAATAATTAGAGAACCAATTTCTTTTTGGGCACCAGCACCACCCACGGCGAAAGTGATGGTAACCGGCTCGATTTTTTTATGGTCTAAGGATTTCGGGGTAATTGATTTTAATAAAGCTTTTTCATGAGTTCGATAAATATTACTAGGATCTAAAGAAATAATGCGACGGCTCAAATCGGCTAATAATATTTTTTTCTGACTACCAATATTTTCCTGGGGTAGAGGAAACCCGGTAACAATTAAATTTTCTTTAGGGACACCATACATTAAAAATCGAGTTTTAGCCTTATCGCTTGGTAAAAGAAATTTAATTCGACTGTTTGGTGGATCTAGAGGGGCCCAGGCGCGGGAAGCGTCGGTGTCACAAATTAAACAATAGATATCGCCCTGGTAGTTATGATATTCCGCCATATAGGCGGCCACAAAAAAAGTGGTAACAAAAGGTAGGCCACTGGGATTTAATTTTTGAATTAGATCTCTCCCCAGGCCTTTGCGAATAAATTTATAAAAATATTTTTGTTGAGCCGTCGACGCTGATAGGTCACGAAAGGGATAAAATGGTTTTATTTTTTGGAAAGCATCCATAATAACAAAAACTGCCCGACCTAAAACAGGCACTTTTTTAAAGCGAGAAATCTGTTCATAGGAATGCAGACTTTTTTCCCAATAATCTTTTTCCCAATCAGGAATACCGGGATAGTTATTAATGGTAATAATTTCTCCAGAGCTTAGAGACATTAGAGGATAGGCGGCCCGCTGATGGCCATAACCCATATCCGCAGCAATTAAATTTATTTTTTTCTTACTCATAGCTATATTATAACAAAAATTATCTATTTTTAGCTAGAAAAATTTACTTACTCTTTAATTGCAGATATTGATAAGCGCTGAGAGCCGCTGTAGTTGCCTGCCCCATAGCAATGGTAATTTGTTTAAATTCACTGTTAGTAACATCACCGGCCGCAAACAGCCCCAACGTCTTAGTTTCGCTTTTTTCATTAATTATAATTTGATTTTTATCATTCCGATCGACAAAACCAGCTACCAAATCAGTGTTAGCGATTCGACCAACTTCAATAAAAACACCGTCAATATCAATAACTCTTTCTTGGTTAGTCTGATTGTTGATAATTTCTAACTTAGCCACCTTTTGATCTCCAGAAATATTCTTTACCTCGGTGTTTAACAGCATTTCAATATTAGGTCGAGCCTTAACTTCATCAATGAGAACTTCAAAAGCTCGTAAATTATCATTACGATGGATTAAATAAACCTGTTTAGCAATTTTAGACAGAACTTCGGCGGCATCCAGAGCAGAATTGCCGCCACCGATAACAGCAACTGTCTGATTTTTATAAAATGGACCATCGCAATTAGCACAATAGGAAATCCCTCGACCATTAAATTCCTGTTCTCCGGGCACAGCCAAACGTCGTGGAGACAGACCCATGGCCACAATCACTGTTTTGGCCTGAAAGGTTTCCCGATTAGTGTAGAGGATAAAATTGCCTTCGGCTGTTTTTTCAATTTTTTTGACTTCATCGTTTTTTAACTCTACACCAAAATTAACGGCTTGCTGCTTAATTTTATTAATCAGCTCAAAACTGGTAATTTTCTCAAAGCCGGGATAATTTTCAATTTCATTAGCCCAAACCAATTGACCGCCGATATCTCGACCAATAATCAATGTTTTCATTTCTCGTCGAACACTATAGATACCAGCCGTCATGCCGGCTGGACCAGCACCAATAATAATCAAATCGTACATAAATTTAATAAAAAATCATCACTCTCATCTTGATGATGAGTTTTTTATTTTTTAAATATTTAATTTCTTCTTTAATTATAAGGTGTTTTAAGGCTAAAAGCAAATACTCTTTTTTATCTTTTATTTATCTAGTTTTTAACTTAATTTTAAAAAAATTTTAGGATATCATAACAGTTTATCCACATTTTTTAAAAATGTCTTATTTATTTAATATTAGCCAAAATACTACTTTAAGTCCACAATATTGTAGACTTAAATTACTTCCCTGTTGATAATTGTTCTTCGTAGAACAAACTATTTTTATTTGACTTTAAGAAAAAAGAGGAATACAATCAGTTATTAAACCAAGGAGGGAAACATGAACTTTATCAAATCGTTTTTTACGCAAACGGTTAAATATCAAAACTGGGGCTGGAACACAATTACACTGACACTTTTCTTTGTTATCATACTAACGATCATTCAGGGATGGGGAATTTGGAGGCAAAATAAAAAAATTTGGCAAAATAAATCTGGTAAATCATTATCTTTAACCTTTTTTATCTTCCAATTCTCTTATTTTACCGCCTATCTGATTTATGGAATAGATAGAGGTAGTCTAGCGATTACTATAAACAATCTGCTAGGAGCTCTATTTGTGCCTATAATTATTGGTTTGATTAAATATAAAGACCGGGAAAAAGATTTATCTATTAAAGAATTAATTCTTTCTTCCCTGTTTATATTAATCATCCCGATAATCTTGTTAGTCGACAATAAAGATTTGATTCTAATAATTGTCTTCGTTATCGCTGGCATTTCAGTGATACCCCAAATCTTAGAGATAATACGTAGTAAAGAAACTACAAACATTGAACTAAAGTTTATAATAGTTTTCTTAATCAGTGGGACGCTCTGGCTGCTTTATGGGCTAGCTATTCATAGCCTGGCTCTAATAACTTCAAGTGCTCCAACTATTTTATTGTCCCTAATATTTCTAATAATGTATGTGAGGTATTCAACAAAAAAAGTCCGCTGATCCAAGATCTGGCGGACTTTTAATTTATAGTGGACCATAAGGGACTTGAACCCTTGACCTCTTCCATGCCATGGAAGCGCTCTAGCCAACTGAGCTAATGGCCCGAACAATTGTTCCTCGAAGAACAAAAATAATTTTATTCCCAAAACTACTTAAAAATTACTCCTATATCATAGCGAAACTAAAAATAAAGTCAAGAGGGAAGTAATTATAATAATTATATCTTTTTGTCAAGTAATTGACAATATAATAAAATTATTGCAATAATTAGCGTCCCCACCAGGAGTCGAACCTGGATTTAGAACTTAGGAGATTCTCGTTCTATCCCTTGAACTATGGGGACTAAAAAAGTTTACTTTTTAGCGAATTAGACTTAAAAATATTCTATAACAATTCCCTGCTTTTAGCAATTAATAAAACTTGTTAATGCTTTGACAAGACTCTAATATTAACCTAAAATAAAGACATCATTACTCTTATTAATAAGTATACAACTTGTCCGATTTCGGACAAATCACAATCATATGTTTAACAAAGACAACAAATTGGAAAAATTCAAAGACGCCGAAACCGTTATTGGCGCCTCAGTAAAGGTAAAAGGTAATTTCCAGGGCCAGGGGAATATTATAGTTGAAGGCGCTCTAGAAGGTTCTTTAAAAACTAATGCTAATCTTTATGTGGGCGATAAAGCTCAAGTAGTCGCTAATATTGAGGCCAAAACCGCTATTATTAACGGGGAGTTGCGCGGCAATATTAAAGCTAAGGGTTATTTAGCGATCGGAGAAACCGCCAGAATCTTTGGTGATGTTCACTACGGAGAAATCTCCGTCGAGAAAGGCGCTGTTATTAATGGACAATTACTAATGGCCACCGAAGAACATAGAAAAAATGAAAGTAAAAAAGAAGATAAAGAAACGGAAAAATAATTTGTTGAACTTAAACGCAACCCTATGCACGTCTACATTTACGACGATTATTTAAATAAGAACAAATATAATAAAGCAATTAACCGCATGGAAATTCGCTTAACTGATTTGGGATTGAATGGCAAAATAATTCGTCTTAGTGGCATTAAAAATATTAAAGGAACCATTCAGAATGAAATAAAATTAGGAGCTAAAACTATTATTGCAGTGGGGAATAACCAAACTGTTAACAAAATTATAGGAGCTATTATCGACACTGATATTTACAGTGATTTTCAAAAAAAGACTCTTCTGGGGATCATCCCCCTGGGTGATGATAATTCTATAGCTGCTTCCTTCGGCATAAAAAACGAAGAAGAGGCTTGTAATATTTTATTGGCCCGCCGAGTGGAAAAAATTGATTTAGGCCTAGTGGGCAAACATTATTTTCTGAATCAAGCTAGAATCCAAAGCCTAGGCACAACCATTAATATTGACAATTATTCCCTAGAAATAATGGAACGGGGGGAGGTAAAAATTATTAATTTACTAAGCGATCCCAAAGAAACTATTAAATCTAATCCCCATGATGGGCTTTTGGATATTGTAATTGATACTCGAAAAAAAGACCGTACCTTCCTGACTGTCCCAAAACTAAAAATAAGTAACCCCCAGGAAAAGCTTATTATCGATGGAGTGTTAGATATTAAGACACCGGTTGAAGTAGAAATTATGAGAGATAAAGTTAATGTAATTGTTGGAAAAAACCGTTTATTTGAATAACAAAAAAGACCAACTTAAACGGGTAGGCAAGAAAATTTCTTCTAGGTAGTTTCGAGCCAAAGGCCGGAAAAATCCTAGTAAGAAAATCCCCATGCTTGTCGTGCCTGACCCGTTTAAAATGGTCTTTTCTCTTACTAAACACTTTTTTAATAACTTTCTAATATATCATACTATATAAAGTTTGTCAATACTGTTATCCACAGTCTAATAATTACAAAAAGACCCGCTATTTACGGGTCTTCTTTATTTAACATTCAAACAATATTAAACCTTGATAACAACTGGTAAAACCATGGGGCGGCGCTTGGTTTGATTAAATAGAAATTGCCCCACATCATTTCTAATTTTGTTTTTAATATAGTCATCATCGGCTGGGGTTAAGGGATTTTTATCTTTAACAATTTTTTTGACTCTCATTCTGGTTTTTTCAATCAAATCACGATTCTCCTTCATATAGATGAAGCCTCGAGAAATCAAATCGGGATTGCCGATAATATCACCAGTCTTGGAATCAATGGTAACAATAGCGACAATCATGCCGTCGCCAGCCATCATGCGACGATCCCGCAACACAATCTCTGAAACATCGCCAACGCCTAAACCATCAACCATAACATAATCAGAGGGTATTTTTTCCTTCGTTAAACTGCCCACAACCTTACCGCTGGGATTTTTCTTAAATTCTACTACTTGTCCATTGTCAGCCACAAAAATTTTATTTTTAGGGATACCAACGGCCTCGGCTAAATCAGCATTAGCCCGTAACATATAATGATTAGCTTCAATAGGCATCATATATTCCGGCTTAAATAATCGCATAGCTAGCTTTAAGTCCTCCTGCTTAGCATGTCCGCCGGCATGAATGTCTAACATTTTATAGTGGATCACTTTGGCGCCCTGGCGAACAACCATGTCCATTAAATTCTGAATACTACGTTCATTGCCAGGAATAACCGAAGAAGAGAAGAGGACGGTATCACCAGATTTAAGACTAACACTACGGTGCTCTCCATTAACCACTCTTTTAAGAAAAGCGTTTTTTTCTCCCTGGGCGCCGGTACCAATAATTAATATTTTATTATCAGCTAATTTATTTAAATCTTTATCTTCCACTAAAATTTTAGGGTTAAATTTAAGATAACCGATTTGATGGGCAACCTCCACATTATTATTCATGCTACGCCCCTGAAGATTAACTCGTCTACCATATTTTTCAGCCAAATCAAAAATCTTTTGAACACGGCTCAGTTGAGAAGCAAATGTACCAATAATAATTCGTCCATCAATCTTATCAAAAATCTTTCCCATCTCTTCTCCAATGGCTGATTCTGAAATTTGATAACCCGGATGAGTAGCATCTGTTGAGTCAGCCATTAATAGCAGAACATTCTGCGCTCCCAATTGAGCAATTCGATTTAAATCAGCTGGTTTATCATTGACCGGTGAAAAATCAATCTTGAAATCACCGGTATGAATCACTAGGCCCAATGAGGTGCGTACAATAATGGCGAAACAATCTGGAATGGAATGATTAACGCGTAGAAATTCTATTTCAAACGAGGCGCCCAGTTTAAGTGAGCTAGTTTCATCAATCTCCTTTATCTTTAATTGAGGGGCTAATTTAAACTCCTGCTGGCGCTTTCTAACCAAACCAGCCGTCATCTTGCCCATAAACATTGGAGGATTACCAATTTCACCCATAATATGGGGAATGCCGCCAATGTGATCATAGTGACCATGGGTGATAATAACGCCCTTAATCCAATCTTTCTTATCTTGAAGATAGGTAACATTAGGAATAATATAATCAATTCCGGGCATGTCTTCCTCGGGAAACTGCAGGCCCATGTCGATAATTATTATCTCCTTATTATACTCAATCAGAGTCATATTGCGACCGACTTCTTCAAGTCCGCCCAAAACAATTACTCTAAGAGGGTTGTCCGCCGGGCCAAATTCTTTTTTACTAACCACCTTGGCGGAACGCCAGGTGGAACTACGGCTCCGACCGGAAAAATTTCTCCGAGGCATAACCTTCGGAAGATTCTGTTTTACGTACATGTGTTTAATTATTAAATTTTATGAGTTAAAGCCAGTAAATATTTTACCAGGCTAGTTTCTTCTTAGTTTTTATATACCAATCAGCTATACCACTGAAGCGATCGGCCGGCTCAATAATCATTGTGCCAGAAAACCCCTTATTTTTTTTACTTTGAACATAGGTATAGGTTGGTGAATAAAGAAAAATCGCCGGTAAATCGGCGCTAATAATTTCTTGAAATTTTTGATATTTAGCTACCCGCTCATTCAGATCAGTGGTAACTCGAGCTTCGGCTAATAGTTTATCAACTTCTTTATTATTATAGCTCGCTAAATTCAACCCCTTAGAGCTAATTTGGGAAGAATGCCAAAAAGCATAAACATCAGGATCTCCGCCAATTGATTCGCCGTATAATAGAGCTTCAAAGTTACGGGCTTTTATAATCTCTAGCGCCTGTTCACCATTAATTACATTTAATTCTACCTGGACTCCGACTTGTTCCCAGTAATTTTTTATTTTTTCGGCCACGGCAACGTTGGCTCCGGAATCAATGACGGTTAAAGTAAGTGTAAGGGGTTTGCTGGAAAAAACATTAGCTGCTTCCTGGGAAGCATAATCATATTTCTGAATATTTGGATTATAGGCAAAACTGTTTTCTAAAATAGGACCATCAATTTTTTGGTAGGCACCAAAAAATAATTCTTGAATTAATTGATCTCTATTAATGGCTGTGGCTAGAGCGATGCGAATATTTTTATCGGCCAAAGTTTTATTTTTTTCTTGATTGAAAAAAATAGCCACAATCTGAGGACGAACTAATTCATGAAACCATAAAGAGTTTTGAGCTAACAATTCTTTACGTTCTTCTAGTGGTAAATAACTCAAACCATTGATCTGATTACTATTTAAAGCTCTAATTGCTTCGGGGTAATCAATAAAAAACTTAAAATCAACATCATTAATATAGGGTATTTGCCCATAATAATTTTCGTTAACCACCAAATGATATTCCTTTAAATCCCCGTCTTTATTCTTAGTAAATGATTTAAATTTATATGGCCCTGAACCAATCGGCTTAAGATTTAGATCTGACAAAGAAAAAAACGCTGGATTGATATTTTCCCAAATACTTTTAGGGAGAATGCCAAAAGTAAGTAGCTCTAAAAAAGGGGCGTAGGGCTCTGATAAAATAAACTTAATGGTTTGATCATCAACTTTTTCTATGGTTACTCCTGTAAAACTAATTCTAAGAGGTGATCGATATTCTTGATCTTTAATTAAATTAAAAGTGAACAAAACATCGTCCGCTGTTAGATTTTCCCCATTATGCCATTGAACGCCATTTTTAATACGAATTATATAGTCCTTGCCACCATTTTCAATGCTTAGGCTATCAGCTAAATCATTAACAATTCCTCCATAGGGGTCATATCTAAATAGGCTAGAGTATATTAATCGGCTTAAATCATCATCAATGTCGCGGCTGGCTGAATAGAGAGGGTTAATAGTTTTGGGATAGCCTACCACTCCCTCAATATATTCGCCTCCAGAAACGGGTGAATATTGTAAATGTTTATTAATAAAAACAACTCCCAAATAAACTAAATTAATGACAATTAATAAAAAACAAATTTTAACTATTAAATATTCTTTGGGGTTTAAAAACCTATTAAGATGTTTAAGCTGACTGCTGTTAGGAATTTTACGGGGAGCTAAGTCATAAATTAAATTTCGATCGAATTCCTCTTGGCTGCCAATTTTTTTATTAAAAACACCAAAAAAGGATCGAGCTCGCTTAGCTCGCTTGATAAAATCTAACACTTTGTTTTTTAGTGAGATCACAATAATTTTATTACTTTACCAAGAAAACGCCTAAAGATAATAAAATAAAAATAATAGCTAAAATAATAGTAACAATATAAAGTTTCTTTTCTAAACCCCGCTTAGTCATGTAAACACCTCCGGTGCCACCAAAAACCCCGCCTAAACCAGCGCTACGATTTTGCATCAAAATAGCAACCATCAATAAGACGGCAACAATAACTTGAATAATTTTTAACCAAAAAGCCATATTATTTTTTAACTTTATTAATAATAGCCTTAAGAACAGTTTTATTATTTATAGCTAAATCAGATAAAATTTTACGATCAATTTCTATCTTGTTGACTTTTAGGGCATTCATAAAGCGAGAGTATGATAAGCCATGTTCGCGAACAAAAGCGTTAATTCTAATCTGCCATAGACCCCGCATAGTTCTTTTTTTCTTACGGCGATCGACAAAAGCATGGGCACCAGCTTTGGTGCGAGCTGTTTTAGCTAACTTAATTAATTTCTTGCGGCCCCATTTATAGCCTTTAACTTGTTTTAATAGTTTGCGTCTCTTTTTAACATGGGTAGTACCTCGTTTTACTCTTGGCATATATTCAAAATAAACAACTAAATAATTTAGTTATTATTATAAGGAGTTAACATTTTTATAGTTTTTTCTAAAGTTTTAGTAGTAGAAATATCTAAACGCTTCTTGCGCCCAGTATTCCCGGACTCCCGAGAATTAAAATGATCCTGACCACCTTTTCGTTGTTTTAATTTATTATTAGCAGTTTTCTTAAAACGCTTAACGGTTGCTTGATGGGTTTTAATTTTTGGCATAAATTTCCAGATTAAAAAAACAGGCAAGTACCTGAATTGGTCGATTTTTACTTTTTATTGATCAATATAATAGTAAATCTTCCGCCCTGACTTGTCAAGGGTTGCTCTTCGCCTACTACCAAATTCTCATTCTCTTGTAATTTAGCAACAAAATTATTGACGATTTCAGCCGCTTTTTGCGGATATTGTCGTTCACGCCCTCGAAGGAGTAATTCCACCTTAGTTTTATCGCCTTTAGACAAAAATTTCTCAGCTTGGTTTAATCTTAACCCTAAATCATGCTCACTCATGCGGAAAGTGAGACGAATATTCTTGATTTCGATCTTCTTTTGCTGCATTTTTTGTTTATGAGCCTGTTTTTCACGTTCATACTTTAATTGTCCTAAATTCACTATTTTTACTACCGGGGGGCTAACCTTAGGATTAACTTCTACTAAATCTAGGTCCGCCTCCCGAGCTCTCTCCAGGGCCTCAGTTGTCGGAATAACTCCCAGGGCCTCATTGTTTTCGTCAATTAAAAAGACTTCGGGAACTTTAATCTGTTGATTAGCCCGAAAAGTTGGCTCTTCTTTTCTTTCAATTCGATGAAATTTAATGCGCATGACTTTAAAAGTTAAACTTTAATACGACGACTAGTAGTCCGATTAACCTCCTTAGCTGGAGTACGATCAGCCTTTTCCGCCTCTTTCTTGGTTAAATAACCATTACCAAAACGGTCATAAAAAATTTTATAACCCCTGGCGCCCGGCTTGGCCTCCCGAATTTTATGATATCTTTCCAATAATTCAACGCTACTTTTGTTACCATCTTTTACATAGGCGACATCACCGATGGTTCTTTGAAAAACTCCGTGACAAATCTGATTTTCTTCTTCGGGAGAAAAACTTTTCTTTAAAATACTCTGATATTCAGTCCAAAAACTGTCCACTCTCTTAAAAAGTTGGCGAAGTTCTTCATCGCCTGATTTTTTATTAATAATATGTGTTACTAAATCACTAATAATATCCTTAAATCCATAGGGGTCATCGCCCTCTTTTTCTAGTTGTTTTCGTTCAGCTTCTAATTTATCGTCAATTTGTTCAATAATAGCATCCTCTCCAGTGCTTTCATCAACTACTTCTTTGAAATTAGGCTCCTGATAATTTTCTTCGTTATAGCGATTTTCTGGATTAATCGGGCTGTTACCTTCAGCCTGTTTGATTGGATTGTAATCAAAATTAGACTCTGGATTTACCAAACCTTTATTTTCTTTATGCTCAGCCATCTTGTCGGCTAAACTTGGTTTTTTTATCTTAGAAAACATTGAATCCATGTTAATTCTCATATAATTATAATTAATATTGATACTATCTTTATATCTTAAAAGGCCGTAAAAGTCAATCAAAATTAGCAAAAAACTTGCCTCTTGACAGCCTAATTAAATTAGTATAAAATGAGGTTATTAAAAATAAAACAGAATAGTGTAATAAAAAACAAGATATTTTATTATCTCTGTTTTTTTCTGTCTATTTCGGACCTTAAAAATAAAATAATTATACAATCATGGTGATGGTTAATTTTGGTGCTAATTGGCATCAATTCAAAAACATAAATTTTATCCGTTTTTAAAACGGAACTATATATCACAAGAAAACATAGTTTTCTTGGAGTCAATCAAATTTTAGAGAGTTTGATCCTGGCTCAGGATGAACGCTGGCGGCGTGTCTAAGGCATGCAAGTCGAATGCTAGTTTACTAGCATGGCAAACGGGAGAGTAACACATTGGCAACCTGCCCCCAAGACGAGAATAACCTTGCGAAAGCGAGAATAATACTCGATAGTATTAGGGAACATAAGTTTTCTAATTAAAATTCCGGTGCTTGGGGAGGGGCCTATGGCCTATCAGCTTGTTGGTGAGGTAATAGCTCACCAAGGCAACGACGGGTATGGGGTGCGAGAGCATGGCCCCACTCACTGGGACTGAGACACTGCCCAGACTCCTACGGGAGGCTGCAGTCAAGAATCTTCCTCAATGGGCGAAAGCCTGAAGGAGCGACGCC